>Ga0256407_10000949_pt1 | contig 65376 bp, 50 predicted proteins | sample RumenRJG_04DNA_FD_193489 | JGI IMG/M metagenome (GOLD analysis project Ga0256407, IMG submission 193489) | Bovine rumen microbial communities from Lethbridge, Alberta, Canada - RJG_04 | ecosystem: Host-associated > Mammals > Digestive system > Stomach > Rumen | place: Canada: Alberta... | reverse complement strand
GGGTCTTCACAGGAATGACGTGATACCGGCATCGTGCAGGGCCAGTAGGCGAAGCTCGAAATAACGGTCATCTGTGAAGCCATAAGCCTCACGCTTCATCACCTTAATCTTATTGTTGATTCCCTCCACCATGGCCGTTGTGATTCTCTTGTCATACCATGCCAGTATGCCCTCCCTATGTTTGAACATTGACATTCCAGCCTTTATCAACTGTGTCACCTCGCTCCTGATGGCCTCCCTGATCCAGTCATACAGCCAAGCTCTCGCAGCCGTTTTGTCCAACTGTCCCCAGACGAGTGTTATCTTCTCTTTTAGATAGTATGCCTTTGCCAAGGGCTCGTTGATTTTCAGCGCTTCCTCCAGTTGTTTCTTCGCAGCATCGGTCTTGATGTCCTCACCGTTCTTCAACAGCAGCCACCGGATACCCTTGATGACATCCCTCTGCTCTTCATAGAGCTTGCTGTGGTAGAGCGAGCGGCGCAGGTTGTCCACCTTGTCGTTGATGATTTTCTTGACATGGAAATGGTCGAATACCAGCTGTGCCTCTGGCAGTTTTTTCTTTACTGCGGAGATGAATGCGGCGGAGAGGTCGGTGGCGACGTATTCGATGTTCACCTCCCATTTCCTGACACGTCTGAAGAACTTGTCCAGCGCATCGGCTCCCTTGCCGTCACCCACATAGATGATATGTCCGGTTTCAAGGTCGACGACAATTGTCTTGTAGACATGCCCTTTACGGACGGCAAACTCGTCGATGCCGATGAACCTGACCTTGCGAATGTCGGGGCAGGCATAGTTGTGCTTCAGGTGGTTCTTGTGGATGTCCTTCACCGTAGACCAGCTCAGGCCGAGGTAGGCTGCCGTCTCGCTGATGGTCATGATCTTCATCAGGTCTACCACAAGCCGCTCCAAACGGTGCGTCGTATGACGTTTGCCCATGGTGAAAGGGATGGCCTCCTGCTGGTCACAGCCGCAAACACGGCACTTGATGCGCTGCACACGCATGTCGATATAGACAGGCTTGCGACCGATGGGGACACAGCGGAAACGACGGATTGAGTACCCATTTCGTATGATTTTCCTACTTTTGCACTCCGGACAGCACAATTTTTCCTCCCGAGTTTGCACATTTAAAACAATTCCATTATCTTTGTACTCTGTTCGGGAGCACTCGACTGTACGGAGACCGAATCCGTGATACATAAAGCTGACGTCCATAATTGTTATCTTTTATAGTTTGGTCGCTACAAAGATAATGGATTGTCAGCTTTCTGCTTTCAATTTTACAAAGATTAAGGTAATGAAGCGTGGGGCTTGGGCTTCACAGATGACCGTTATTTCGAGTTTCGCCTACTGGCCCTGCACGATGCCGGTATCACGTCATTCCTGTGAAGACTCATACATATTGTTTGGCACCCTTTAACGAGAATAATTCTCATGGTATGTGAGAACTAATCTCGTCGCAAGCTTCTTTTTGGCACAGAAAAACGCGGAACTCACGGAATTACAATTCCAAAACAGTGTCCTTCCGCGTTTTTCCGTGCCAAAAAAATGACGATACGACACTTCGATAATAGCTTCCTGAAAAGCGCGGAGAAAAGACTAACGTCTGCACTCCTACACTCCCACACTCCTGTACTCCAAAGAAGTTCTTCGCAGAGCGGAACGGCAAAGCTTTTCCTCTCTCCTGACTCGAATTATGATGATATGGCACCATAAACAAGACAAAACAAACGTTAAAAATATTATTTAACGTTAAAAGCAGCCTTATTTCAGAGATTTAAAAAACTATATATTAGGTAGTTTCGGGAAAACTTCGTACCTTTGCACCCCGAATCGGCTCATTGTGGCCTTACCATAACGTATTGAATACAAACAAAATAATATATAAATAACAAAAAGTAAAATTTATTATGCCTACAATTTCACAATTGGTTCGCAAAGGCAGAAAGGCAATCGTCGACAAGTCGAAGTCGCCTGCGCTGGACAACTGTCCTCAGCGTCGTGGCGTCTGCGTGCGTGTCTATACGACGACCCCCAAGAAGCCCAATTCGGCTATGCGTAAGGTAGCCCGTGTTCGTCTGACTAACCAGAAGGAAGTCAACAGTTACATTCCCGGTGAGGGTCACAACCTGCAGGAGCACAGCATCGTGCTCGTTCGCGGTGGTCGTGTGAAGGATCTTCCCGGTGTGCGTTATCACATCGTCCGCGGTACGCTCGATACCGCTGGTGTCGCCAATCGTCTGCAGCGCCGCTCCAAGTACGGAGCTAAGCGTCCTAAGCAGAAGAAGTAAGAAGAGTTGGTGAGTTTTTGAGTTTTTAAGTTTATGAGTGCTCGGTGATGAGCAGGCTCTAAACGAAGGAGGAACTCAAAAGGCTCAAAAACTCAAAAACTTACAAAACTCAGGAACTTACAAAAACTGAGAAACGACAAAACTCAGAAACTGAAAAGAAACGTTTTGCTGGAGAAATCTTAAAAAGGTTGAGTAAATGCCCGAGAGCGAGGCGTTGAAGAACAGAAAAAGAACAGCCCAAGCAGACAAAAATCATTCAAAAACAAAAATGAGAAAAGCAAAACCAAAGAAGCGCGTGATCCTGCCGGATCCCGTATTCAACGACAAGAAAGTGTCGAAGTTTGTGAATCATCTGATGTTCGACGGAAAGAAGTCGAAATCGTATGAGATCTTCTACAACTCGCTCGAGATTGTAAAAGCTAAGATGAAGGATGCCGAGAAGGCTCCTCTGGAAATCTGGAAGCAGGCTTTGGACAATATCACCCCGCAGGTCGAGGTGAAGAGCCGTCGTATTGGCGGTGCCACGTTCCAGGTACCTACCGAAATCCGTCCCGACCGCAAGGAGAGCGTGTCTATGAAGAACATGATCCAGTTCGCCCGTAAGCGCAGCGGCAAGTCGATGGCCGACAAGCTCGCAGCCGAGATTATGGACGCATTCAACAATCAGGGTGGTGCCTTCAAGCGTAAGGAGGACATGCATCGCATGGCTGAGGCTAACCGCGCCTTCGCACACTTCCGCTTCTAATAACTATTAGCCCCCTAAGTTAGGGGGTTGGGGGTCTGAACAATAGTCTCCCAACCCCTTAAGTTAGGGGTTTACTAATAAGGATAACAATTATCAGTTAACAATAGGTATAACAAAATGGGGCAAAGAACGCATGTTCAGACCCCCGACCCCCTAACTTAGGGGGCTAAGAAGAAAAATGGCAAAACAAGATTTACATTTGACGCGCAACATCGGCATCATGGCCCATATCGATGCCGGTAAGACAACTACCTCGGAGCGTATCCTGTTCTACACGGGCAAGACACACAAGATTGGTGAGGTGCACGACGGTGCAGCCACCATGGACTGGATGGCGCAAGAGCAAGAGCGCGGTATTACCATTACCTCTGCCGCTACTACCTGCTATTGGGAATGGAACAAAAACAAGTACAAGATCAACTTGATTGATACTCCGGGACACGTCGACTTCACCGCTGAGGTGGAGCGTTCGCTCCGTGTTCTCGATGGTGCTGTGGCTACCTACTCCGCCGCCGATGGCGTACAGCCGCAGTCGGAGACCGTGTGGCGTCAGGCCGACAAATACAACGTACCCCGCATTGGTTACGTGAACAAGATGGACCGTTCGGGTGCCGACTTCTTCGAGACCGTTCAGCAGATGCGCGACATCCTCGGAGCCAACCCCGTAGTTATCCAGGTGCCCATCGGTGCCGAGGAGAACTTCAAGGGTGTGGTCGACCTCATCAAGATGAAGGCCATCCTGTGGCACGACGAGACCATGGGCGCTGAGTACGACGTTGAAGATATTCCCGCCGATCTGGCCGACGAGTGCGACGAGTGGCGTAACAAGCTGCTCGAGGCTGCTGCCGACTATGACGAGGCGTTGATGGAGAAATATTTCGACGACCCCGCCTCAATCACCGAGGCCGAGATTATTGCCGCCATCCGCAAGGGAACCATCGCCATGAAGTGCACCCCGATGCTCTGCGGCTCCAGCTATAAGAACAAGGGTGTGCAGCCCCTGCTCGACTATGTGTGTGCCTTCCTGCCCGCTCCCGTCGACGTGGAGGTAATCAAGGGTACGAACCCCAACACTGAGGAAGAGGAAGACCGCAAGCCCAGCGAGGACGAGCCCACTGCAGCTCTGGCCTTTAAGATTGCCACCGATCCCTATATGGGACGTCTGGTATTCTTCCGTGTCTACTCCGGTAGCGTGAAGGCCGGTTCTTACGTCTTCAATCCCCGTTCGGGCAAGAAGGAGCGTATCAGCCGTCTGTTCCAGATGAACTCTAACAAGGAGATTCCCATGGAGTCGATCGACGCCGGTGACATCGGCGCAGGCGTAGGCTTCAAGGATATCCGCACCGGCGATACCCTCTGCGACGAGGAGAAGCCCATCGTGCTCGAGTCGATGACCTTCCCCGACACCGTGATTTCTATCGCTGTGGAGCCGAAGTCACAGGCCGACATTGCCAAGCTTGACAACGGTCTTGCCAAGCTGGCCGAGGAGGATCCCACATTCACCGTTCGTACCGACGAGCAGAGTGGTCAGACCATTATCTCGGGTATGGGTGAGCTTCACCTTGACATTATCATCGACCGTCTGAAGCGCGAGTTCAAGGTGGAGTGCAACCAGGGTAAGCCACAGGTGAACTACAAGGAGGCCATCACCAAGGAGGTGGAGATCGACGAGACCTACAAGAAGCAGTCGGGCGGTCGCGGTAAGTATGCCAAGATGCTCGTCAAGGTGGGTCCTGTGGATGAGGACTACGACCTGAAGAACAACCCCGGCCTGCAGTTTGTCAACGAGGTGAAGGGCGGCAACATCCCCAAGGAGTTCATTCCTTCGATTCAGAAGGGCTTCGAGGCAGCCATGAAGAACGGTATCCTCGGTGGCTATCCCGTCGACTCGCTGAAGGTGACCGTCGTCGATGGTGCCTATCACCCCGTCGACTCCGACCAGCTCTCGTTCGAGATTGCTGCCCAGATGGCTTACAAGGAGGCTTGTGCCAAGGCAAAGCCCGTGCTCATGGAGCCCATCATGAAGCTCGAGGTGGTGACACCCGAGGAGAACATGGGTGACGTGATTGGTGACCTGAACAAGCGTCGCGGTCAGGTCGAGGGTATGGACGAGGCCCGCAGCGGTGCCCGCGTCATCAAGGCTATGGTGCCCCTGTCGGAGATGTTCGGCTATGTCACCGCTCTGCGTACCATCACTTCAGGCCGTGCCACCAGCTCTATGGAGTACGACCACCACGCACCGCTCTCCAGCGCTATCGCCAAGGCTGTGCTCGAAGAGGTGAAGGGTCGTGCCGACCTGGTCTGATCAATTGATAATTGAGAATTGACAATTGATAATTAATCCCGGAAGCGACAAACGCTTCCGGGATTCTTTTGTCAATTGTGACATTTGCATTTTTCTTGTCAAATAGTTCGGTATGTAGGAATTATTCTGTACCTTTGCATACAGAATTGTAAAAAGATGACGAAACGGCTATTTCTCTTTCTCTGTGTAATGGTAGCCGCACTGCAGCTACAGGCGGTGATAGATAACAACTGCCCCGTGGTACACATCGTGCCCGAGCGCCTGCCCGACATGATCATGCCGCGTAGTGGCCACTGCATCTTCTTTGCCGGTGGTGAGCTGACCGTCACAGGCGGCCATACCACGAACTTCGTCGTCACACAGACTGCTGAGCGTTTTGCCGATGGTGAGTGGCATCTGATGGACATGGCCTATCCCCACGACAACGGCTTTGCAGTAGTGCTACGTTCGGGCGAAGTGCTCATTGGCGGTGGCCATTCCGAGGAGTTAGGTGTGGGTCAAACCTATACTTTGGAGCGTTACAATCCTGTTGCGCATACTTTTGAGGGCTTTGGCTGTCTGGTATAATCCACAAAACGATTTTTTCGGCAATCCCAAAACGAAACGACCAAAATTCCGAGCCGAAAAGAAAAACGAAATGGTCTTGGAAACATCAAACACTCAATACAAAATCAAGCATTGAAAAGCCTCGAAAAATCTGCATTTTCCGAGGCTTTTTTGTGTGCAAAAATTTACTCAATTCAAGGAAATTTCGTACCTTTGCATCAGTTAAGTTGATGCTTTGTGTCCTCATACATTGAGGTCGAATTTTACGTTCTCATTACCTTCGAGCAGACTCTTTGTCCTCTCGATGTTGTTCTCATAGATATGAACATTTCCGAGGTTTAGAGTGATTGATTTCAAAGGCAAGTCAATCTGTCGAGCCATCAAGTAGAGATGGTAAATGTCAGAAGGCAGACCCAGATTTGCGTCACTGCTTCGCTGATAGGCTGAAACGACCAACTCTCCTTCGTCTATCTGGAACTGTACAAGACTCAGACAAGGAGCCTGATTGCTTTCTGCATCAGTGGAACCGAGGAACAATACATAGTTCTTGCTGTTTCGCTTCTCACGATTGATCTTCGCGATGAGCGGTGGCAGTTTCTCGAAATAGGTCGGATAACTGTTCACCAGCACAGAACCGCAATAATCCCACCAGTTGATGCCAACGTCACGGTATTTTTCCACCTGACGCTCACCCTGCATAAACAGTTGAAGTTCGCTTTTCAGTTTCTTCCTGGCAATACCGTGACTCTCGAAGATGTCGAGCAAATCAGCCGGAGTGAGTGACAACTGTTCATTGAGCAGATACTTGATGCTGCCCTTCTTGTTTGTCTGGCACTTGCCGTTTGCAAGCACCTTTGACAGAATTTGGTAATACTTGTTCATAGACCATTATAATTGGGTTAGAATGTCGTTCAAGCCGCTTTCTTATAGAGCATGATGTCCGTGTAGGTCGAAATGTGGTTGAGCGTGGCATTGAACTCCACTCTCTTGCACTCACTAAACGGATTGCCAAGCGTCGGGTGCTTACCCATCCAGTCGCACAGTTCAATGATAGAAGACTTGTTGGAAGTGAAATACACAAAGGGATGCCCAGTCAGAACAGTCAGCACGTCGAGATAGTCAGACAGTTTCCAGTACATTTTATAGGTGCCGACTTCTGTACTCAGATAGGGAGGGTCAACAAAGAACACCACACCAGGCGTGTCCTTGTACTGGTTGAATACCTCTTTGTAGTCAGCCGACACGATGGTCAGGCCATCCAGATAATCCGGACATTCAGGATAGTCCGATGTCCTGATATTATTATAGAGGGCTTCTTTCCTCATTTCCTCGATGCTCAGCCTGTACTTCATCGAGAACATGATGTTCGACGAAAGCGTGATAAAGTCCACATATCCGTCACGGGCCTCATACTTGGCAATGCAGTCAAACACACGCTCACGATCTAAGCCCAATATGAGCTGATGGCGTGGAACACTGGCCACAATCTGCCTCAGTTCTGCCAGCAGCGCATAGGTCTGTGCGACATGCTCCAGCCGGTGACGGTAGCCGTCGAAATCGTTATATACTACCTTGGAGTTTGGCTTCTGACACTTCGCAATGTGCGACAACAGGCCTGAACCACCAAACAAATCCACAAATGTCGTGCCGTCGGGGTAGGCCTTCAGCACCTTTACAAACTCTTTTACGAACCTCCGCTTCTGGCCCATGAAGGGCAGCGGAGCCAATGAATAATGCTTTCTCATGTCTCGCTAAAAATTAAACCGTCGGCAAAGGTCGGAATAATCGGCGAGACCAAAGAAAACACAACACAAATCATACTGCACACTTCGTGCAGTCAGTTTCAAAGTGCTTTATTTTATAATATACCTGCCTCTTGCTGATGCCGTACTTTTCAGACAATACGGCTACCATCCATTCTTTCTTCCCACCCTCGTTTTGCATTGACAGATAGTCCTCATATAGTCCAAGGAACTCACAGTCCTCAGGCTTGAATCCTGCCATAACGAGCCTTTTTATAGGCTCACGATAAAAATTTAATGCCTCAAATAACTTCATATCAGAAATAATTTGTAATTTTGCACCGTCTCACTTATAATTACATGCAAAAAGCCACAAGTGCGGCAGGAGGTATAGCCCCCGGCTGCGCACTTGTGGCGATTTACGTGTTAAGAGTAAGTGAGACGACTATTAACAGGCCGGGGGTTTTTTAGCCTCCCCGTAGGCTTCAGAGTCTATGTCTCGTAGAGAGACAAGTCCAGAGCATCCTTCTTTTCCCATCCAACGGCCAGCACGCCCTGAATATATAGCATGGCCTGTCTGTAGAACTCGGTGAGTTCCCCCAGGTTGTTGAACTTCTTATAGACTGGATGCTCGTCAGTTCCCAGCTTAAACGTCACTGGCAGCGTTGCGCCGCTGGTCTGCACGGCAAGGTCATGCGCAGCCTTGTAGTTAAACTGGTTCTCGCTTGACAGCCATACCATATTGCCATCGTACTCGAAGCCGGACAGGATGGCCTCGTCTGTCTGCTGATTATACCACCCTATGATGGTCTGCCGTATCTCGTCGGCGGTCGGCTTGTGCAGGAATTCGGCCTCCATGTAGGTGGCCGTCCCGTCCTCTTTTTCCTGCACGTCCCATCGTATGCGCCATTTGTCCCGAACGGGATTCACGCACTCAATGAGCCGCACGTTGTTTGTTCCTTCTATCCTTCTCATCAGCTGAATACGTATTTGGTTCTACCCTTCCCGAAGGTTTCCGTCTTGATGGTAGTCTCAAAGGGGAAACCGTCGGGCATTTCCCTAATCTGTGCGAGGATATTCTTCATTTCCTCGCTATTGGTGAAGAACTTCTTCGCCTCACCGTTCTGCTCGATGGCCACGATGCAGCGGTCTTCACCCTGTTCAGTCTTGATGCCCGTCTCGAAGTCCTTGACCACGATGGGCAGGTTCACCAGTTCCCTGATGCTCACCACGGCACCAGGGAAGCGCTTTTTGCCGTCTTCCGGCTTGTAAGCGACTTTCAGATCCTTGAATGATTTCATTGTTTTGCCTGTTAATTTATAAAACAAGTTATTACAGTTGGCATGTTTCGCTATGCCATAAAAACACGCTATGAGCTGCTTACGGCGTCGGCGGCTTTTTACTTTGTGAAATTTACGGGCAAAATTCTTCTTCACTCGCTTTCGTAGTTTTACAAACTCAGGGCTGTAGGTCACATAACCAAGAAAGTCCACCCCATTCCTGGTCTGAAACACACGTTCGTTTCCTTTTATCTGTAAATCAATGAGTGCCGTGCGTTCATGTACTATGTCCCGGCCCATCCACAAATCAAGCTTCTGCCCGCTGAAGATTCGCCCGTCATCACAATAACGATAGAAATGCGAAACGCCGCAAGTGTCTTTCAAATAGTGGTCTAAGAAAGTTGACAGTAAAAGATTGCTAAGTCCCTGAGAACTTCTGAGCCCCTTACTGATGCCTTGCGGTATCATGTGAAGAAGAGAATCCATAATGCGAAGGAGACGGTCATCCTTAAACACCCTGCGAAGGCAATACATGACAAACTCAGGCATAATATTGTCATAAAACTGAACTATATCGAATTCATAGCAATATTTCATTCCCTCCGGGTCTGCTGCCATATCCCTCCGTATGCACTCCTCCAGGTCATGAGTTCCACGTCCCTTAATACTTGCACCCGTTGTGCGTATGAACCTTTTCTTGAAATAGGTGTCAACGACATTCATTATGGCGAATACACCAATACGTCGCTCCATTGACGTTATCTGAATCCTACGCCATTTCCCGCCTTCAAGAATATCTCTGTTTTCGTATTTCACAACCTTAAAGGTACCCTGGACAATCTCACTCTTGATCTTGTCCAGGGTCTCTTTCTTCTGCGCAAGAAGTTTCCGGCCCTCCGTGCTGTTTTTTCTTTCGTCACCTCGGAGAACCTTATCGAAAGCCTCTTCCATGTTGGAGTCAACCACGATTTGCTCGATAATAAAACTGTCTCTGTGCATAAGATACATTTAGGCTCTTTGAGCCTTCAAACCTTTGGGGCCTGACTTCTTCGAAGCGTTTCCGCCCTACCAAACTCGCACCCCGATACTCGATGTTCCACCTTTCCGGCATATTGCCGCTGTTGGTGAGGCTCACCCCCCTCGGCTCCGCTGTAGGGACACGTCCCCGATGCTGTACGCCGATTATTCTTGTCTGTTTGTAGTTCAGGCGCGACCCGACGTTCGCGTTCGTACTCGACGGGGCGTTGCTCGCGCTCGCACTCGACACACCGCCATTCGCATACGCGTTGTAGCTGCCGCGATAGACCACACGGCCTATTGGGGGATTCTACCTTTTCGCGTGCAAAGGTACTCATTTTTTCCCATATTCTACTCAATATTTTCAAAATCCGACGGGCTTACGCCCGTATTGTTGATGTCCTCGTTCCTCGGACATGACGCTTTGTCGCTTCGCTCCCGTTTTGCGCTCCGCGCACGCTTTGCCGCTTTACGCACCCGTGACTTCGGTTATCGACTTGAACGCTTCCACGCTCGCCGCTCTCACGATCTGCCCTCTGAAGGCCAGGCGCGACCCGACGCTCGCGCCCGCACCCGACGGGGCGTGGCTCGCGCTCGCACTCGACACACCGCCATTCGCATACGCGCTGTAGCTGCCGCGATAGACCACACGGCCGGCAGAAGTGGACTGATAGTAATAGTCGCAGTAATATGTCGAACTGCTGCCGTTCATGTTGCGGACGGGAACTAAGTCCATATACAGGCCGTGAGCCACACCGGCAATGTAGCCGTCCGATGCTTTCGCCTTCACCCAGCGTTCAGAGCCGTCCGGCATCCTGTAACGCCAGCGGAGTGACTTGCCGCTGCTGTTCGGCACGTCCACGCAGTCCATCATGTCGTATTTGTGGCCGTAGATATTCTCATAACCCAGACAGTTCGTGCTCGCAATCGTCTTGAAACTCACCTGTCCCAGCTCGTTCACGGTCTGGTAGAACGCCGTTCCCTGGCTCTCCACGCCGCCCACAGTCTCGCCGTTGCTGTTTACCGTGTCCTGCATGCCAAGCCTTGCCGTTGCGCCCGTCGTGCGACTGTTGGTGTGCGAACCGGCACCGCACTGCATCTGACTGTCCCTCCTGCCATATTTTGCAAAGAACAGGTTCCCGATATCGTTGTGCATCAGGCCGTCAATCAGCTGGAGACCGCGCTGCTGGGCATAGTAGTGGAAGTCCGTCCAAGGCATACTTGCCGCCGTCGAGCCGCTCACCACGCACGAACGCAAAAGCGAGCCTACAGGGGAACAGCCGGACACACCAAGCAGGTACTCCTCTGTCTCCACCCACTCAGGCTCCATGTCCTCAATCCGTGTGGCGTGTGCGTCAAGCACCACCTTGTCAAAGTCTGCTGAGTTCAGGATGGAGAAATGCAGGGCGGCAGCATCTGTCGGGACATCGGCTATTAGGTACATACCGGCCTCGAACCTCATGCCCACCGTAGAGACGATGACGCTCTGGAGCACCACACCATCGGCATCCGTGAAAATTGACCCTACAAGGTTTGTTCCCGGCACGCTTGGGAATCTTACACGGCGGTAGCCCTCCACGCTCACTTTGCACACCGAATAGCTGCTGTCCGCTGTGTAGGAACTGGAGAGGGTCTGCTTCCCTGTCATAATCTTGTAGCCCTGGCGAACATTGCCAGCCGTCTGGATCTGTGCCAGCGTCAGCACGTCCACGTCAGGAGTGGCCGGGCGCGTCCTCTTTATGCTATAGCAGCTGTAGTGCTTCTGGTTCAGGTAGTCATTCACGCCCTTTGTCCAGCGATGAGGCTCCAGCATCATCCAGTCGCCCTCCGTGCTGTCCAGTTTTGCCGCCGTGGCTTGGCTCACGTCCTGTGCATCGGCATAGTATCTGGAGTCGCTGTCGTGCAGCGGGAAGATGGTCATCTCACCGTCAGGGTTGTTCTGTTGCGTATCTACGCCCGCATGGGTGATGGCCCGGCTCGTCGGCATCCGCGTCAGCTTCGCCAGAACACGGTGACGCTGACTCAGCAGAGCGGCAATGTGGCCGCTCGGCTCGTAGTCATTGCCGTACTTGTAGCCCGTCCTATTGTCAAGATTGCTCACGTTGGCATCGTCGCTCACCGAGTCATCGAACTCTATCATCGTGTACTCCGGCAACACGACGGTCAAGCCGCAGCGCTCAAAGAACGTCACCAGTTGATTGCCGTCCTCCGGATAGTCCTCCAGTTCAACTGTTCCGATAAGGGCCGGATAGGTCTGCTCAGCGCCTGTGGCCGTCAGACCCAAGTAGCCGGACATGAAAGGTCTCAGCACAGAAGAGCGGACACGGCCGCTCATGCCCTCAATGCGCACATGGTTTATATTCGGGCATTGCTGCAGCAGGATGCGCCAGTCGAGGTTAGGACACTCTGCAAAATTGAGTGCCGTAATGCTTGCCGCGTTCTGTAGTGTCAGGCCGCCATGTGTGAGGTTAGGCAGGTAGCGCAGCGTGAGCATGGTCAGCGTGGAAGGCAGAACGAGCGTTGTAGTGGGCGCTCCTTCAGCAATCTTGATAGTGGTGAGACTCGTTCCTCCTGCCAGCAGAGTGGTTAGCCTGGTGTGCTTCGACACATCAAAAACGCCTGCAGTTCCAGTATGAACGCTTGTCTGCCCCGTGATGTCGATATACTGGAGCTTTGATGTCTCGCCAAGAATCAGCGGAGCATTGGCCACGCCGACAGTGGCCGGCATTACCAGTCTTGAAAGCATCGTGCAAAGCGACAGGTTCACTGTACCGTTCAACTGACTGCCCATGTTGGTGAGGTCAAGTTCCTTGATGCAGCTTGCACCACCCAGCATCAGCGGGTCATTGGTGGCCAGCCGTTGTGTGAAGTTCAGCGTCAGTTCCTCGTCGAGGTCAGCCTTCGATGGCCCTTGCAGCCAGCGGCCGTTCAACTTGTAGCCGAAATAGTAGAGGTCGCCGCTGGTCAGTTTCAGCGATGAAGGAGTATCGGTCGCCTCTCTTACCACCGTAAATGTCACTACGTCGCCGTTGTAGTCGCCGGCACCGTAGCGGGCATCGAGCAGCCTTGCACGGTCAGTCAAGAACTGCGTAATGTGTTCCTCGCGGCTACCAGTCAGCGTATAGACATAGTTCATGTTGTCGATGGTGTCAATGTATTTCAGTTTGCCGGACTTGTTGTACTGACGTGCCGACCAGTTGGAAATCATGGTCTTCACGAACTCATCTATCATCTTCTGAGTCGTCAGCTTGTTACGCAAGGCTACTGCACATTCTTTCAACTCATCTTCGAGGTTTGCCAGTACCAGGCACCACAACCATGAGCTATGGCCCTCAAAGGCATACTTGGCACGCTCTGAGTCGTAGCTGTCACGGGTGATGTTGTACAGATAGACAATGAAGGCATCGTTACGAATTGCCTCCCATGTGTCACCGTCGTAATAGCCAGCCCACCATATCAAGCCGTCCCAGTTGCGCCAGAGGATATTCTTCGCCAGCTGATCCTTACCAGCCAGATAGTCGTCAATGAGGTAGTACGACAACAGGTGGTCGCGGTTGAAATACTGGTTTATCTCGTTCTTGAACTTGGTGGAAACCCACTTCGCCTTGCTCGTCTCGCTCCAGCCTGCAGAAGTGCCGTAGTCAGGATTGGTGCGCATGGCCGCTGGCACACAATCGTATATCCAGCCCATCAGGCGCTCGACGGCTCCACGGGCGCCAGTCCACTCAGTGCCGTTGGCGTCGGTGAACGTGCCGCCTACAGGCTTCACGCTCCACTTGCCCTTGCTGCTGTCCCACTGGCCTTCGTTGACGTTGGCCCACTTCGCATCTTCGGGGAAGTTGAACTCAAAGCCGTTGTCGAACAGGCTTGCAAGCTGATTCCTCAAGGCCGTGCTTCCTGCGCTTCCCGCTGGCTGGAACAGCGTCATCGGGGAGTTGTTGTCAAGAGCTTCGAGGGCAAAGGCACACGGCCAGTTCACCTCGTCGCCGTTGCCGTCCTTCACACCTTCCATGCCGAAGATGCCGCCGCTCTTGCTCTTCTCGTTGTTCAGCACGAACTGGCCGCAATAGGTCAGTGTGCCATTTATGCTCTTACCGGCGAAGATGTCACAGGGCAGGCCATCGACGGCCTGACGGACACGGGCATCATACTCCTGTGGTGGTGTCAGCAATCCCAATGCCCTCATGGTGTCATCAAAGAGGTGTGCACCGCCAGTATTACCGGCCAGCGACGAGTCCACGAAGTCAGTCTTCGCACACAGGACACTCTGCTCGATGCTGTTGCCCGGCCCTCGCATGGCATAGCCCTTGGCGGTGGCCGTCACGTCCACACCACCGACAAACAGAACGCGCTCCAGCGTGCCGTAAGCCTTCACGATGTAGATGCGGATATTCTTGTACGGGTACTTGACAGAGGACGTTCCCTGAATGCGGATAATCACATTGTATGCCTCGAAGCCCTGTCCGATGGGGTTGCCGTTGGCATCCAGTGGCGGATCCCAGCGCACATAGTCAGCCAGGAAGTCCTGTTTCTTATCCACACAGCTAAACAGGTCGTCGAGGCCGTTGCCGCTGTCACCGCTCCTGATGATGGTGAGAGTACCACGCCCTTTGCTTCTGAGCGTGTCGCGGTTGATGGCAATGTTGCCGTCGCTGTCTGCCGTGTTGTTATTGTCGCCTACGGCATTGGCCTCATGCGCTGCCTGTATCTCAGCTGCCGTCGGACGGGTGAGAATCTGGAGCGCAACAATCTCGTCTGCCGTGAGCGGTGTGCGGTAGTAGTAGATGCTGCGAACCCTCACGTCTGCCTTGTCAGAGTCAATGGTGATAGGCTGTGGCGTGTTCTGTCTCAATGAGCCTGTATAACGGTTGGCACGGCTCAGTTTGCCGTTGACGAACAGCATGGCCAGGCCGTTGCCGTTGCGAATAGGCTGCACGACGAAAGCAAGGTGCATCCAGATGTCACGGGCCATGTTCGTAACCACACCATGGGGACGTGTCACATACAGGTCTACGGCCTGGCTGCTGCTCGACACGACGTTGCCGTTGGCATCCAGATAGTTGCCGTTGGCATCGGTCAGTTTCTCTGCCGTCTTGATGCTCTCGACACCACCGAAATAAAGGCCGGCTTCCTCGGTGGTGACCTTGATGCCCATCGGGTAGCCCTCGCCGCCATTATCCCAGAGGCAGCTAATGATGGTTGCGCCGCGCTCCATGACCTGCGAGAGCTTCACGTCCATCAGCAGCGTCATGCCCTGGTTCTGGATGGAGTAGTCATTATCCTGCTCGTCAAGCACGAAGGGGTAAATCTCATGCGTCGATCTGGCCCCGTTCGTCAGTAGCATGGCCGTTACTCCCTGCGCGTCGGTGTTCCACCCGTTCGTGCGGAAGTCAACGCCTGTAAACGTAGTGATACCGCCCCAGTCGCTTCGTGTGGCCAGACTCTCGCTGTTCGTGCGCCCGTTGGCTGTGAGCTTGTTTCTGTAACCTACCGGCTCTGTCTCTGTCACACCTGCAGCAGCCGACACCACGACGGCAAAGGTTCTCGTCACACTGCCGACGGTGATAGTCATGACATGAGTACCGCTGGTGTCGAAACGCTGATTCAGCGTCTGCATGGTACGGTCTGCGGAAAGCCTCTGAGTCACCACTTCGTCAACTGACACTTCGACGGTGGCTTCCAGATTCTCGGCCTGCCATACAGCAAAGTCCAGGGCCATAGCCCCGAACTGTTCCGCTGACAGGGGAACGGCTGCATTGCCGTATGCGTAAGGCAGGGGCATGTCACTCAGAAGGGCCACAGGTACCGTCAGACGCATACCGAGATAGTCAGCAGTACCCCCGGCTTTCAGAACGTCCACACTCACGGCATTGCTCAACAGACCGCTTGACTCTGCCAGCATCTGTACATTGTGCCGGCCGGCCGCAAGGTCACTGGCTTGCAGATAGACATAGTTCCGGCCAGTACCGCTGATGTCGCTCGTTATAGGCTCACCGCCGTCTATCCACACTCTGAGCCTTGTGCCGGCAGGTACAGTGTAGGTATAGGGAATGGTGATTGTCTGGCCGTCAGTGAAGCCGTTGCTCAGTGCAAGTGCCGATGCCGGGTCGAAGGAGGTGGCCAAGTCCATAGTGATTACCGACACGCTCTTGAAACCCTGCGCCCTCTGCGGTTCCTCGCCATATACCGTTTGGGCTATGACGTAGATGTTCACCGTTCCTGCCTGCGTAATGACATCGGGGCCGAGCGTCAGCGTCCCGGTGGTTCCTGCAGCCACCTGCGGCTTCGTCTCGCTGTAGATCTCCGTGGCGCCGATCATGGCCCGCAGGGTGATGGTCTGCGCTGCCGTACCGCTCGACTGCTGCACACCATCCTCCTGGATGATGTGGTCATACGTCCACCTCATGCTGACGCTGTCGCCGAGCTTCACACGGGCAGGGGTCAGAAGTTCCGTCGTAACCCTCGGAAATGTCACGGTGCCCACCTCGCTGGCTGCAGGGATGCGGACGCTGGCAAAGTCCGTGCCGCTTGCATTGGTAAATACCATGTTCAACTGCGAAGTGTCACCCTCGACGGGTTCCGTCCTGACACTGAGGAAAGGCTGGTCCTTGACGTTCTTGAACTCGGTGGCTATGGCCGCGTTCTGCACCGCATTGGGGCTTTCCTCGGAAAGCGACTGGTCAACGACGGGAAGGGTAATGTCCACCACCCCGTTGACATCGTTCGCCTGCATCTGGTTATTCACTCTGAGGCCGCTGATCTTCTGTCCCAGCTTCGTCTCATGGTCGGCGAAAGCCCGCTTGATGACTGCCTCGATCTGCTCGAAGGCGTAAGCCCACTTGCCGTCATTGTCCGTACCGCCCCAAGCCTGCCTGAGATCCTGGAGCACTTCGTTTATTATCCTTCCTTGTCTTGCCATATCTGATAGGTGTTAGTCATTATAAAACCATCCTTCACCGTAGAAGAAACCCTCACCGTGAAACCACGCCGTCACGCTGTGCCAGGCTGACAGAGCCATCATCATTAGCTTGCGTCTGAATTCGCTCATGACGCTGCGGCCTCCCATCCCGCGCACAATCCGAGCCCGTCCTGAATGCTCACATAGTAGGTGTGGCCTGCCTGGAACTCCGGCTCAACCGCCCATCTGACGGTATCAGATAAGGTCAGCGTGAAATTGTCGGATGCTGCCGTGAACTGAAGCATGTATTCGTTGACAACGCCTGCGGTTCCTGGCGTAAGCGTAATGTTGAGTGCGGCCACGCTGCCCCAGATGTTCATCTTGTTGGGATCGATGGCTACGGTGGTTTCCGTCTGCTGCACCTTGACGGTCTTCGTCTCTTCACTCAGGGCCGTCATGGATTGGGAGAGCTGAGTCAGCGACTGGCTTACACCGCCGACGGTGTTCTGCAGTGTTGCCACCTCGTCGGCATTGTGGTTCACGGCCTCCTTCACCTCATTGGCATTGGCCGTGGTGAACAAGTCGCCTCTCACCTTGTTCGGGAAGTTTATCTTCTGTACTGCCATAGTATTATTCTAATAGTTCAAAACCGAATACGTCCGGGTCATCCGTAGGATTGAAAACATAGGGAAAGCCCGTTTCCTCTCCAAGAGGGAATCCCCCGGCGTCAGGACTCCCATCTACGGGTCTGTCAAACAAGTAGTCGAAGCCTATGCGCTCTGCCACATTCTCGCCACCGATACTGAGGGCATGGGTCAGCAGCAGGGGAACGTTGCGCGTCCCCTTGCCGTCATCGACGCCTGGCATGTTGGTGTCGGCCACCTTGATACGGACAATCTTTCTGCGCCCGGTGGCATCCGGCTCCTGCCTCGTTACGTGTAGCTTGATGTGCTGCAGGGGCATGGTTTACTGGATTGAGTCGAGAATTGGGATAAGCTCACGCTTCAGGATGGCCTTAAAGCCCTGCTCCACAAACACCTTCACGTTCTGGGCCTGCTCCTTGTTCAACTCCACTTCCTTCTTGTGGTAGATGTCATGGCCGAGGTCTGCTACTGCGATGTCCTGGGCATTCAGGTACATCATGTTTCCTAACTCCTTCGAGATGTCAACGGTCTGTGCGTTGCCCTCGATGTCCTTAATCTGGACTTTTGAAAAATCAATCTTCATAATAACTAATCTTTATTGGTTACTAAATAGTGAATCCATGCGAATCTCCTGCGCTCAGACAGATAGCCAGTATTGTTCTGGTTGGCGTATGCCTCGCGCTCGAATGATATGCTTCGGTATGCCTTATCCCTGCTCCTGTATTGGATCAGCCTGAAAAGGAACTCCAGCCCGTACCAGAGAAAGAAGAACACGACCAGCATTTCCTTTTGCTGTCGGCTGTGTATCTCTTCGTGAATCAGTAAGCGAGGCGTTATCTGGTAGCCCTCTTTCACGAGAAGCCACCAGACAAGCATCATTGCGTCATATCCCTTTGGCGGGAACCTCTTGCACATAATAATCTTCATAATTTATACTTTTGTTACTGACACTAAAATCCATACATATGGAGCATTTCCGCTCAACTGAGCCGTTTGGTTATCTATGAGTTTGACTTTCGCCTCGCAAAGATGATGCAGAAAATATTGGTTAATATTGGCATCATTTCCATCGTTTGCGACAAATGGGGTAATAGTGGTATGACCGTTATCAATGATGTAACCGCCTGTTATTATAAAGGTGCTTCCTGATATGTTTAGTATATTCATTTCACACCCTATCATGTCATCACTCAGAACAGCAGGTAGCGACAATCCGTATTGGCTTATATCAGCCTCAATTTGGATATTATTGCTCTCCCTTATTTTGAGGTAATAGTGGCCAGAAGTCAATAGCTGCAAGTAGTTAGACAGATTGCTGCTGTTGATAATAACTGCAGGTGTGAAAATATTTCCTTTCACCGTGACACCGACGAACTCACCACCATTGGCGTACAGCGTTCCTCTGACGGTCACATCGCCATTGGTATCAATCTCAAATGTAGTCACATGGTTGGCGTTCTCAATGCTGACTCCATTAGTCACAAAGTCTATTCTGTCTGCATTGATGGTATAGTTTCCTGAGTTGAAGTTCACATCGCCAGCCGTGATATTCAGATCAGAAGCAGTAAAGCCGATGTGCTTGGCCAACACCGTGAAGTTATCGAGGGCGTCATCAATATAGCCGTCGATGATATCACCAACCGTATATTGGCTGTTGTTACCGAAGCGGACACTCTCGCCTCTGATGGTGACATTGGCGTTTATCTCAACGTTATTGGCATTCAGCAGAAGCTTCGTATTACCATTCTCAGTCTTGAATGAGAGTCCGGCCTGCCATGTGTAGGCATTGTTGGCATAGCTGTATGTGCCGAATGAGAACTCACCATTGCTGCCGTCAGACCTGATGACAAGTCCGAGGCGGTTCTGGATGGCCTTCTTGTCATTCGCGGCTATGCTTGCCAAGTCGCCGACGAAAGCCTCTATGAGATCATCTGCCAGCAGGAATCCAGCATCACCAACCGCCGCGCTTATGTCATCAGCGTGGAAGGTGACATGGCTTGAATCGATATTGAAGGTTCCCGTGGTGAAGTCCACCTGGTCTGCCTCGATGGAAACGCCATTGGATATGACCGTCATCAAGTCGGAGTTTATCACGACATTGCTTGCAGAGAGATTCAGCTTGCCCGTGAAGTTCCCGCTGCTGTTCTTCTCCAGGGCCAGTGAGATTGTTGCAAGTGTAGTCCAGCTGTCGGTCGTGCTGTCGTAGGCTTCCACATACAAGCTGCCGGAGGTAGAGTCAAGGTGAAGGCCGCTCTTGGTCTTACTCTTGCGGTTGTTGACCTCTGCCAGGATCTGGTCGCCGAGGTTTTCAATCTTCGCCGTAGTGCCGCTTGCTGCATCAGCCCAGTCATTGATGCTCCTTGCAGCGTTGGTGGTTCTGGCAGTCTTACAATAGAGAACGTCGCCAGTCCATTTGTAGGTGCGGCTTGTTACACCATTAACCGTTGTCTCGGTGTACCAGATGGCATTTACCCACAGGTCGCCTACGTCATAGGGAGCCGGAGGCAGTTCGTTGGCAGATGTGGAGAACACACGCTTTTTCTTGTCGGCTGTTTCCTGTGCATCGTCAGCGGCTTGCTGGGCTGCGTCTGCCTTATCCTTCGCATCCTCAGAGAGTGCCGTCAACAAGGCTGTGCGTGCTGCATAGAAAGCAGACCACAGGTTGCGCCATGTGTCGCCGTTGATGGTTTCCGTGATGTCATTGCCCTGCGCATCCTTTCTGTTGGCATGAAGCCAGAGGGGTATCTTGTCAAGGGCATTGTCGGCAGAATAGGCCGGGTCGCTCGTTTCATGCGTCGTTGGGTCTGTGTACCATGTGCCGTTAGAACCGTTCAGGTAGGTTGCCACAGCGAGGAAGGCTGCAACGTATGGGTCAATATACGAAGTCTTAATAGTGCCGTTGACGTAGTTCTGCCCCTCCATACAACGGGCAATGATCTCATCACGTTCACGCCATGCTGCCACGAACTCACGTTTCACGGTCAGTTTCTCCGACGGGTCGAGCTTCGCGTCATTACCCATGTCACCGATTTTGTTGAGGGCGTTGGTGGCATCTGTCTGGGCGTGTTCAGTAGCTGCCAACGCTGCTCCCTCAATGGCCTTCAGCAATGCTGCCCGGCTGTCGAAGTAGTTCTTCCAAGTGGTACGGTAGTCGGTGGCCGTCAAAGAATAGTCAGAGAGCTTTACGTCAACGTTGAGTGACTGGAGCCATGCAGGAACTGCAGTACCCACCTTGATGCTGTTGATGTTCTCTGTGCTGTTGCCGTTGAGCATGAGTGCAAGCGCATAATACCGACGCTCATAGTCATTGTACGGCGTATATGTCACCTCATTGTTCTCAACGGTGTTCTGTGCGTCGTCGAGGTCGTAGTCCTGTCCCTGTTCAATGAGCTTGACATATTCGGCCACGGTGTCCTGCCACATAATCAGCAGCTCGCTCTTCTCTGTCCCCGCGCTGATGATGCCGTCGTCGCCGAAGTTCTCCACCTTCTGCTTGGCTTCATTAGCCGTTGCCACGGCATCGTCAGCAGCCTCCAGGGCGGCCAGAGTATCGACATCGGTAATCTCCACCCACAGAAACTTGCCTGTGGCCGTGTCATACGTCCACTGCCATGCACGGCCACCTACACGGGTCGTATTGTTGCGACGAAGGTAGTACACGTCTTCGAGGTGTAGTTCCTGCTGGTCTGTGTTCCCAGCCGCTACGTCGGCATCGTGCCAGTCCTTTGCCGGGTCGTTGTAGTGGGTAAGGTCGCCGGAGTTGGGAAGCGGCGCATCTTCGTCACCGTACCAGATGACCAGCTGTTTGTCGCTCTGCTGACTGACAGACAGGAGAGATGCACGAAGCGCGTCAAGCTGTGACTGCAAGTCCTGTCCGGCAATGCTGACGGAATCGCCGTTGAATTTGTTCTTCTTGGGCGATATGTAGGTAATGGCAGTGTTGTAATCGTTGAGCAACGGGGCAGACTCTCTCCACGTCGTGAATCCGTCGTAAACGGCAAAGAAACCACCGAACGGGCCGCTGCCGCCGAGAACGGTGGCACCCTGACGCTCTGCCTTGGTGGTGTTGCCGAGTTGCACGACCACGTCACCCTCCCTTGGCTCGGAGTGGGAAACACTCGACGGCAGAAGAATGATATAGCCGAACTCTTCCGTCCCGTCATCGATGGCAGACACCTCACGCCAGTAGTAGCGGTTGATGCTGCCGTCCAGGGCCTCGTTGTAAACCATCATCAGCGCAAGGTCGCCAACCTCGAACTGGTTGTAGATGTGCTGTCCGTTGCCGTCCACCCTGCGGAAGTACAGTTTATCCAGCCCGCCGCTCAGATGCTCCACATGGTCAACGATGATATTGGCCTTGGTGACTACCAGCATACCGCCAGTGTGCTTGATGTGGTTGATGTCTATCTCATTCAGATGGGTAGTGCCAAGAACGGTGAGGGAGCCTATGGTCATGCTTGCGTCACCGTTATTATCAATAAACACACCATGCCCGTTGGTACCAAGGATAAGCTCCCTGAGAATCGTCAGCGAGTCCTTGATCACGCTGCCGCTTCCCATGAGACGTGACAGCAGGGGGATAGACAGCTCACTCACGCCGCCGCCTCTGGTTCCCGTGCCATCTTCCCCGGTGGTGGCATTGCCGCCGCTGTTCCCTATGGTGTCTATCTTGTCAGAAAGACGGCCTATCAGTCCCTTGCTGTTCTGGTAGTTGCCGACGGTGTATTGCACCTCCCCGGTTATCAGATCCTGGCGCACCATGGTAATGTTACCGCCGAGGGCCGGAGGCGTGCCGTAGGTGAGATAGGTGAAGCTGCTCTTGTCACGGGTGTATGCCGCCATAGCAGCCTGTCCGGCCTCCAGAAGCTCAGCCTTTGCAGCCTGTTTATAGACTTCGTCCATGGCCACGTTGACGAGCGTGACCTTATTGTTCACAAGGCTCATGCTGTCGCCGTAGGGCCTGATGGTTTCCTCGCTGGTCGATGGCAGGATCATTCCGCCCTCCACCTTGAAGATGATGCGGAACTCACCGTGTACGGGCTGGTAGCCGTCACCGATGTCGTCAGCCTCTTTCTCCCTGGCAGGACTCAGAGCGTCAAAGTAGGTCAGCTCAAACTCACGGCCAACGAGCGGCTGTGGCAGCGCACCGTCGGCATAGTTCGGCTGGAACACCATCGAGAGGGGAAGCCCGGCAATAATCAGCGAGGGGTCGAAGGAATAAGCCACCAGTTCCGATCCGTTCCAGTACGCCAACTTGAAGTACCATTTTGAATACTGCTTGTAGTGGGTTATCGTGCCTCCCGTCTCTGGGTCTTCCTCGGTGGAGTCCACAATCTTCTTGCCGTTCTCGTCGGTAAGCCAGCACCTGCGCTCATGAACATCGTACATCCAAAGCTCCATCTTCGGGTAGATGTCATCGAATACCAGGTCCTTCATGATCTTGGGACTGCCGCCGCCGAGGATGCTGCCGTTTGTGTCGAGCATGAGGCGCTGCGTCACCTGCACGTTCTGGCCCTTGATGGTTTTCTTCGACATGTTCCTGGTACCTCCGAGGATGCGGAAGGTGTTGTACTGGATGCCGCCGTCGGTAGCCGAAACAAGGGTGCCGACGCTTTCAGTGATGCCGTTGGCTCCTGTCTGCAACCGGCCGTATGCCGGTGTGTCGCCGTTCATGTCAAACGATCCGAACTTGATAATTCTGCTGCTCCAGATAAACTGGTAGTCAACGCCGAAGGCATCGGCAATGGCCTGGGCTGCTCCCTTGACGGTGGCACCGTCGAAGTTGATGCTGGCCGTCACGCTCCTGGAAAGGCCGCTAACGTCAGCCGTCCATTGTCCGAGGTCGCCGTGGTCGCTAAGACAGTCGGCAAGGGCCTCGGCTATCGTTTGTATGTTGCCGGTATATGGATAGGTTGAGAGCACAATATCCTCGTAGGTGACTGCTCCCTGGCCATCCACACCAGTCACCGCCTTTGTCTTGAAGTAGAAAGGCAGGTAGTCCAACTGTGCCATGCGGTGCAGGAACTTCACGCTGTAGTGGTACCCACAGGCGGTCTGCTGGCTTGGGTGATAGGTGGAGAACAGGATATAGTCGCTGTCGATGGGGCAGGTCGTACCTACGGCGAGAGAGGCGTTGTCGGTGGAGTTCCACTCCATCTGCACATAGCCGCCGTCATTGATGTTCTGCTCCTTTACGACTGACTCGTATATGTTATCGATAGGAAATGCCATAGTTACGTTCTGTTGTTGGGATTAGGTTCCTCGAGTGACAGCGTGAACTTTGCTATTTTCCGGTTATACTGAGAGAACGGCTGACAGTCCACATAACGGAAATGGAATACCACACCACTGAGGGCTGAATGCGTGAGGTGAATCCAGCCAGGATCGAGTATCTCCTGGCAGAACTTCCAATACCGTTGGAAAAATTGCGCCCTTGTAGGTGCCGTGATGTGCATCGGTACCGACAAAGTGCGGACGTCCTTATAGCCCACGCCACCCTCTATCGATGTGCCGTGCATGGCCATGTTCTTATTCTGTACCGGCTCCTTATGTGGTGCCGGGGTCATAATACGGGAAAGACCCTCATCCTCGAATGAGAGACCGTATTCTGTATAGGCATCCACCCACACATTGCCTTTTTTAAGTTGTACTTCTCCTTGTGGCATATCAAATCAATCCATGTAAACGTGATATAATAGTGTCGAGCTTTTCACCGAACAGATTCAATATTGACCTGTTGCTACGCTTGATGTCAAGCAGGTATTCATTGGAGGTGTTGAGCATTGTCCTTATCTCCTTGACGGTGTCGCCGCTTGGCGTCGTGATTCCCGTCATGCCCCGGAGCGTCGCCAGGATCTGCTCCCGCACGTCATTGCCCTGAAGCGTTGCCATCTGCTGGGCCACGGCAATGCCAAGGTAGGTCTCAAACTGGTCATGGGTCGCCTTGTCGGCCATGTTCATCGTCGCTCCCTGGTCATTGGCGTTGCCAGTGCCCATCAGGTCGTGGATGGCCTGAGCCTCGGCAGCATAGCCCTCCTTCGCTGCCGCTATCGCCTGTTGCAACTGCTTCAGCAGCGATGCACGTTCTTCCTCAGAGTAGTTGCCTTTCATGATGGCCGCATATTGCTCCTGCCATTCAGCCAGGCGTTTGTCGAACTCGTCGCCAAGCACGAACTTGTCAATAAACGCCTCCGTCAGAATCTTGCTGATCTCCCCAGCGAAGTCCTCAGCGTCGCTTTCCATGTCCATCAGCGATGAACGGAAATTGCTGCGCAGGTCGGCCAATGGGGAGTTCATCTGCTCCACGATGGTGCTCCAGCCCGTCAGGTCAAAGATGGCCTGGGTCTGCTCCTGCATCTCCTTGGCTTTGGCCTCCCATTCTGCGGCCAGCCTGTTCATGGCTGCTGCCGCCTGTTCCTCTGTCATGTTGCCGTTGAAGATGGCATCATACTGGCTCTGCATGCCTTGTAGCCATGAGTCGAAGGCACTGTTCAGCACGAACTTCTCAACAAGCTTCTGCGTCAATAGCTTCTTGATGTCGTTCACAAAGTCCTGGGTGCCGGCCTTCATGTCCATCAGCGTCGATACCCAACTGTCGGCCATATCCTTAAAAGTGCTGTCAGCCACGCTTTCCTCTATCTCCTTCAAACGCTCGCGAAGGTCTGCCGATGCTGCATCAAGCGCATCACGCTCAGCCATCAGCTCGTCAATGAGAGCCTGCAACTGGCTCTCTTTCTGCTCCTTCGTCAGTTCGCCGTTCTGGAATATGGCAAGATAGCGTTCGTTCCAGTCCTCCAGATAGCCGTCAAAGTTGTCAAAGTCCTGGCCGTTCACCGTCATCTTCACGTCGAAGATGAACTTCTCTATCATGTCCTGAACCAGCGTCTTGTCAAGAGTGCGCCTGAAGTCCTCTGCGTCGGACTCCATGTTAAGAAGGGTATTGAGGAATGTCTGCCGCAGGTTCTGGAAGGGCGATTTTGCCTTTGCTTCCTCTCCGCCTATGCCCAGCACTTCGCGCATCTTCTGAACCAGTTCGGAGGCCTTGTCGAAAGATGACTCCATTTCTGCCAGCACTGCGTCAATGCCCTTCTGGCGGGCATCGTCGCTCAGTGTTTCGTCAGTCAGATAGCCCAGCAGTTGCTTGCCGAAAGCCTCCATCTGGGCGCCAAGGCCCATGCCCTCCACGATGGTCTTCTCTACCATCTCTCGAAGCAGCGTCTCACGTATCTTCTCGCCCCATGACTCCGCATCGGCATTCATATCCATCAGCGTGTCTATGAAGGTGGACTTGATGTCGCTGAAAGCGTTCTTGGCTTCCTCTCTCTCGGCAGTATAGCCCAAACCGTCGGCAATGTCCTGGGCCTGTTTGGCCAGTTCCTCACGCTTCGCCACCTGTTCCTCCAGAAGCTGGGTCAGACGCTCCTCGTCACCGGCTTCAAGGGCCTCCCTGTAGGCTTTCTTCCATTCTTCCAGCCATGACTCGAAACCTTCACCAAGTAATGTCTCGTTTACAAGATCCTCGAACATCACTCGCAGGATCTCCTTCTTCCACGACTCACCGTCGGCCTCCATGTCCGTCAGCGTCGAGAGCCACATGTCACGCAGGTTGTCGAAATACTCCTTGGAATCCGTGGTACCACCATCGTTGAAAACGTCCACACCAGCGGCAGCAGATATTTCTTCCAGCCGTTTGGTGGCATCACCCATCGTTTTAATGTAGTTCTCCTTCCAGTTCCTGATAAAATCCTCGTCTGCACGTCCGTCAATGAGTGCCTCGGACAGTTCGTTATATAGAGGCTCGACCATCTTGGCCAGTTCCTGATACATGAAGGCATTGAGCAGGGCATCGATAATCGTGTCCTCTGTGAACTCGGCAAACTTGCTCACGTCGCCACGAGCCTCTTGCAGGTTGTTCTTTACACTGGAGAGGAAACTGTCGAAGTTCATGCCCATCACCATCTCCTGCATAGCGGCATAGCATTCCTCTATGTGATCACGCAGTTCCTCAACGGTCTTTCCGCTTTCCACCCAGGCCTCGTAATAGTCACGGGCAGCACTCGAAAGTTTATCCTGGTTGTACCACAGTTTTATCTGCTCGGCACTATAGCCACGAAGACTCCATTCCGCAGAGCCTCCATTCATAGAGTTTCCCCATTCATAGTAGCCCCGGCTCCCTTGCAATTTATTCCACAGGTCATCGTATGCCTTTTGTTCTGCAGACAGGTTTTTCTTATATTCCTGCAACTGTTCATTCTGCGCTTCCCAGAGTGATACGCTGCTGGGCTTGGAAAAGCCTTTTGCAATGAGCCAGTTCAACTCCTCCTGACCCTTGATGATGTCGGAAATGGTGCTGCGGATGCCAGCATACTCCTCATGCTCCTTGCGCAGTTCCCTTGCCGTCTCAATCTCGGAAATGTACCACTGGCGTCTCATTTCCTCCATCTTTTCCTTCCAGGAGGTAAACATGGAAACGATGGAACTGAGGCCGCTCAGAGTGTTGGTGATACCGCCCACGATGTCGCCGGAATAAATCTGCGCTATGCCGGTTCCCATATCCATCACACCGTTGACCATCGTCATGGCCTCTTCAATGGACTTGGAAAAACGCTCACCGAATACGGCACCGAGACTGTCACCCCAGCCATTGATGGTCGAGGTCAGTTCCTTTCCCTTGGCATTCAGTTTCTTCAAGGCCCCGGAAACATCGCCGTCATTCTTCATGGCATCCTTCAGATCACCCCAGGCTCCCTTGAAGGCTGCGAAGGGGTTGTCCTTTTCCATCTCACCCTGAATGGCCTTGACCTGCTTCTGCATCTTCTGGAACTCGTCAACAGTCACCTTCACGGCTTTCTTCACAAAGTTGCCGTTGGCATCCTTGACGGGTATCTCTATCTCCACACCGTCGGCCATCACCTTGGCCTTGTCCAGCGTTTCCTTCGCCTGACGGTAGAAGTCACGCAGGGCCTTGTAGCCCTTTTCCGAGACATCGGCAAACAGTTTCGTATAGAAGTCGGATGCCGTTAGAATATCATTCTGAAGGTCTTGGACGTCCTTTTTATACTGACGTGTACGCTCGGCAATGGACTCGTCGATTTCCGTTGTGTCACCACCGTTCTTTACAATCTTCTCACGCTGTTCCTGATAGACGGCCATGTCCTCGTTGTATTTCTTCTCCAGGTCATGCCGTTTCTGGTCGTAACTCTTGAAGTCGTTCAGCAGCTGCTTGTATTTCTTCTTGCCACGCTCAACCTCGGCTTTCTCCAGTGCTTTCACATTGTCGGACATCTTTTTGTAGGCAGCGGCATATTTCTTGACGTAATCGTCGCTCTGATCCTGGGTGAGGTTCCCGCCCTGCGATTCCTTCAGTTTGGCTTCCTCCTCCTGAATGGCCTTGATTTCCCTTTCGTAGGCCTCCTTGATTTCCTTGATTCGGTCTTGTATGTAGGACTGTGGCAAGTCAGGAATGTCCATCTCGGCAATGGCACGCACATATTCGGCCATACTGGCGGCCAGTTGTGCCTGATAATTCTCTGTTTCCGCCGCAGTATAGTTGGTGTTGACCTTGGAGGGGTCGAACACGCTGTCCTTGTTCTTGGGGTCGGCTTCCCAGAGTCTCTTTGCGGCCTCTATCTTCTTTTGCTTCAGGTCTTCATAGCCACGTTCTATTTCTTCCTGCCGTTTCTCAAAGTCAAGGGTTATCTGTGCCAGCGTCTTTTTGGTACCATCATCCATAGCGTCAATCTCTGCATGTGCCGTTGACAGTTCCATGTCCCTTGTGGCACGTTCCTGCTCTACACGTTGTTTTTCAATCAGGGCGAGATATTCCTGCTGCTTCTTGGCACGTTCCACGGAAGGGTCTTTCTTGTTTGTGCTGCCTCCTTTGGGACCTTTCAGCTTGTCGTAGTCTTTCTTGGCTTGGTCTGCTATGCCCTTCAGCCGGTCATACTCCTTGTCGAAAGATGCCTTATCCATGCTTTCCTTTTTCAGCCAGAACTCATCGACGGCCTTCTGTGCTTTCTTCCAGTTCCCGTATGCCTGCTGCCTCCACTGCGCTGCCGTGCGGGTGTCGGCGTGGGCCTCGTCTTTCTCCCAATGGCCACCAGCCTGGGAAACATAGTCCGTCACCCACTTCATGCCGTCGGTGTTCTTCCCAACACCGCTCTGGGCGTCACGCAGGGCTTTCTCCACTTGTGAGAAATTCCATTGGAAGGTAAGCGGGATAGTGGTCGCACCGCTCCATGCCCACTCACGCTTCATCTGCAGGAGGTCATTCAGAGCCTGCTCCTTGCCCTTCAGTTCCTTCTCCAGTTCCAGGGAGGCCGGGCTTTCGGCAATCTTGGTTCTGAGGTCTTCGACATCTTTCTCCAGTTCTGCTATGAGATCGTCGTATTTCTGCCTGGCGCTGTCAGCAATAGCCTCGTAGTCCTGTGGTATGCTGCTGTTGGCTATCGTGCCTGCAGCAATGTCATGGGCGGTCTTCAACTCACCGGCAAGGTCGGCAGCCCGCTTGTAGAAATTGTATATCTCAGCCTTGGCCTCTGCGTTCTCGTTGGCCTCCTGGATGCGTATCTCCAGCGGCTTGTTGTCCTCGATCATCTTGGCACGTATGCGGTCTATCTCAGCCAGTTTCTTCAAGTAGGAGTCAAGTTGTGCCTCCGTACCCTCCAGTTGTTGTAGGTTGAAAATCGCATTTTTGCCGCCGTTATAACGGGCATCGTCGAGCATGTTCTGATTGATGCGCTCAATGGCTTCCTGCCATTTCTTCACTTCCTCACGCAGGTGGGTATAGTTTGCCTTTTCGGCTTGTTCGTTCAGCTGCTTTGTCGCCTCTGCCAAATCAAGCGTTGCCAGTTCCGCCCTGGTGTATTTCTCTGTCAGCGTGGGAGCCATCTTGTTCAGCATCTCCCATGCCTCGGCTTTCTGGTATTCTGTGGCGTTACTGTCCTGCAAGGTCTGTATATAGCCTTGTATCTTGCTTTTCTGCTCGTCCAGCTGGTCGGAGAATTTCTTCATCTCCTCGTTGGCGCGTCGGCGTGCTGCCGTCTCGGCATCCTCAGCAGTAGCCAGCTTGTAGATACCGAAACACAGTCCGGCCACGGCCATCGACACCAGGACGTAAGGGTTGGCCATCATGGCAGCAGTCAGCGACTTCGTGGCTGCCGTCAGACGTATCTTGGCAACGGTCAGCAAGTTCACACCTCCCAGCTCAGCCTTGGCGGCTGCCAGACTGATGCCACGGGCCGCAGCTAACTTCTTTGCCTCTGCCGTCAGAAGGGCCTCCTGCACGGCCATTGCCTGTTTGATGCCCACCGATGCCTTCTCTACGGCATTGCAGACCATCAGGGCGGCTTTATAGCTTCCGTATGCCACTATCAGGTCTTGAATGACTGAGGCCACCTTGTCGTAGTTCTTCACGAGGTTGGTGGCTCCCTCTATGGCCGTGGCAAAGGCACCCTCGCTCTTCTGGCCTATCTCGTTCAGCATGTCGTCAACGGCTCCCTCGAGGTTTGAGTAAGCACCGGCCAGAGTCTTCGACTGTGCCTCCAGCATTCCGTTGAACTTCCCGCCCTCGCTCGTCGCGTCGATGAATGCCTGGCGTACCATGTCTGCACTGATGGCTCCCTGACTCATTTCTTCCTTCAGCTCGGCAATGCTCTTGCCCGTCGTCTTCGCCATCTGGTCGAGAGGGTTGAACCCCGCATTGATCATCTGCAGCAAGTCCTGGCCCATCAGCTTGCCCGTGGCCGACATCTGGGAGAAGGCCAGGGCCAGGCTCTGGAACTTCTGACTGTCACCCATCGACACATTGCCAAGGGCCTCCAGGTTCGCCATCACGTCCTCCGTGGCTATCCCGAAGCCCATCATGGTCTGCGCAGCCCCAGCCAGGTCTTTCAACTGCATCGGGGTCTCAACAGCAAATTTCCTGATTGAGGCAAACAGGGCATCGGCCTTCGCCTTGTCACCGACGAGGATGCGGAAACTCGTCTCCAGCTTCTCAATCTCAGAGCGCACTTCGTACACATTCCCCACAAACTCCTTCGCCTTCTGGATGGTGAAGAAACCTATAGCGGCTTTCTCCAGACGGCCAAACCCACTCACGCCCTTGTTGGCGGTCTCGTCGAAGTCTCGGCCTAACTGTCGGGTTGCCTGACTGTCCTTGCCAATGGCCGCAGTGTTCTCATGAACGGCTGCCGTCAACTGGTCGAAATGGCGGTACACATTCTGCATGTGCTTGGCAAAGTAGTCCACGCTCATGCCGGTCTTGTTCACCTCCTTCTGGGTGTCCTCCATGCGGTCTATGATGCGCTTCGCGCCAGTGCCAAAGCCGCTGTCGTCTAAAGTTATGGGTATCTTTACTTCTTCCATAGTGGTCAGTTGTTTTGGGGTTTCTTCTCACCACCCTGCTTTATCAGTGCGGCCAGAACGTCCATGTCGCTGTCATCGTCACCGTCCAGCAGCGTACCGCCAGCACTCTGCGGAAGGTTCTCCAGTTCCTCGTCGTTCAGATAGATGCTCGTAGTCTTGTCTGCAAGCATCAGACGCAGGTAACTGTAGCTGCGCTCAAACAGTATCTCCTCATCTGTGTAGCCCATTTCCTTCAGCTGCCCGATGAAGGCACCGAAGATGCTCTTGCCGCCAAAGCTCAGGTTGTTCTTGTCGCCCTCACGTTTCACCTTCAGAACCTCTGCCAGACGCTCATGCTCGGCTGACAGACCGAGGTACTGCATCAGCTCCTCTGTCTTGTCCTGCGTCAGCACGGCCATCAGCAGACCGGCCAGGTGCTCCGTCTTCACGCTTGCAAAGAGGTTGCGCCTCATGGCACGGCTTCGGCTGTCGTGCAGATCCTTCTGAGTGTTGGGGGCTGAATGAACGGCCAGTATCTCGGACACCTTCTCACGCTGGGTCTCGGCCAGACGCAGGCATTCCACGTAGGGGTTCACCTTCAAGAGACTTGCATCAATCTCCAGCGCGTCCATCCAGCGACGAAGCACAAAGGTCTTCGCAAGCGTCACAGGGTAGAGGCGCAGCGTCTTGCGGCCAATCCTGATTTCATGAGGCTTTGCCGTAATGATGTCCGCAAGGGCATGGTCAAGTTCTCTTTCATTCTGTTCGTTCATATCGTGGAGAGGACGGGACTCGAACCCGCATCATGCAGCCGTATGACGCTGCGCTCTGGCCGTTGAGCTACCTCCCCATAGTGTGGGGCGTGGTTCTGCCACGCCCTCCACCTCAGGCTGTCGGCACGGTGCCGATGGTAATGTCTGTCAGGTTGCCGTCCTCGTCAACAGCACCCTTTGTCTTCCAGCGAAGCACCTCCACGGCACCACCAGTGGAGTCATACTCCACGCTGATGTCCTGGCTCACGCCGGTCAGCTTCACAGTGCGGGCTCCTTTCTTGGTCGGTCTCACCTCCACGTCACCCACGTTGTCCTTGAATCCGGGCTTCACCTGCTCGGTGGGGCCGATGGTACGCTTGATTTCGAGGATGTACTTGTCGGGGGCCTTGTAGCGGCCCTCGGCCTCGCCACTCTCCAGGTTGGCCTCCTCTTCCTGACCCTCTTCACGGCTCAGGCTGGTGGTACCCTGCTTGATGTCATCATAGATGGTGTCGCCCTGCTCCACTTCGCAGTCCTTCCATCCCATGATTTTCGTTACCTTGGTTCTTGTTTTCTCTGCCATTGTTTGAATACTGTTAAATTGTTATTTGAATAGTCTTTTCATCACGATAATTGCACCGATGGTTCCTGCCATGCCCACAAGCACCCATATTGCCCATCTGTCATTAGGAGGCTTTTCCTTCGTGCTCGTTTCCGTTGCGCTGGCAGCATTGCGGCTACTCAGACTGTCACGCGCCTTGCGCTCGTAGTGTCGTATCTCACGACCGATGCTGTCGGTCTCTGCTTCGGCAAATACGGCATCACCCTTACGTTTCAGGCTCAGCCGCGTGCGGCCTTCCTTCTTTGTGAAAGCCGCGCCCTCGGGGAGGCTCTGCATCACCTCCATCGGTATCGTCAGGCTCAGCGTGTCGCCCCTCACGGCCTGAGCCGTGGTTTCCACTGTCTCGTATTCGGTGCGGCCCTCCCTGAGGGTGTCGGCCCGGATAGTTGCTCGTTCCATTGTTCTTTGTGTCCGGCAACTCACTGCGGATAGGGCAGTCAGGCCAATAGCGGCAAGCAACAGCACGTGAGACAGCACGCTCCAGCCGCGTCGTAACCTTGTAAAGTTTCTCATTCTCTCGTCGCATTTCTTGCAGCTCGCGGCAAACGTCGGCGTACATCGCCTGGTAGATGTCATGAACCTCCTTGGCCTCACGGGCATTGCGCACACGGCGGCTCACAAGCCACGCTATGGCGGCACCGAGACCGCCAGGAACGGCCCACTGCAGGAACTGTAGGATGATGTCGAACATATTGCCTCTCGCTGCTTGGTTTGTTACAGTTTAATCTCTTTCAGCCACCGCTTCACGTCGAAGCAGGGGCAGGCTTTTGCCACACCGGGCAGGTCACGGTGGCCCACAATCACAGCCTGGGGGTGCTGCCGGTGGAACGCTCTCACGTACTTCTCCAGTGCCTTGCGCTGCTCAGGAGTACGGGTGTCGGCGCACTCACCCGCCATGTTACGCCCGCCCACGTACACCACGTGGCGGCTGGTGGAGTTGTAACCGGCTGCTCCGTTGGTCACTTCCCACGGGTCAACCTTCTGGTCTTCGTTGTAAGGCACCAGGTTCTCCACGCCGCCGTTCAGGTGTATCAGGTCTGAATAGCCCACCTGCTTCCAGCCGCGACCGCCCTTCGACTTGGGCGAGGTGTGCCAGTTCCGTATCTCGGCACCGCTCACCTCACGACCCTGCCGGGTGTCAGTGCAGTGGATGACAAGTCGTTTCAGCTCTGCCATAGTCAGCCCTCAGTTAACCGTTAGCAATTCCTTCTGCCATCGACGTGGTCAGGGCCAGCTCTGCGGTCACGCCCGGATCGCTGTCGAGAGCCAGCGTCACAGTGCCGGTCACGTCACTGGTGCCACGGTTGGCCTTGGCTGTCACTTTCAGCTTGCCGCCCAGGTCTTTCACCTGATAGCCCTTCGGGGTCTTTCCCACGAGGTGGTAGTCACCAGTGGCCGCAATGGTCACTTCCTCAGTGCCGCCGTCGGCAGTGAACTCCACGCTGTTCTTGCTCAGCGTCAGCGTCTTCGTCTTCACGGGGAACTGCTTCTGGGCACGGGTGTCGAGAACAATCACCTCCTCGCCAAAGGCGATGTTGGTGTCTATCTCCAGCTTCATCTTGAAGAAGTAGCGCTCACCGGCATTGGTCAGCTTGTCAATCTGGATGACATCCTCGTCGCTCGGCAGGTTCACACCGGCAAACAGGTTGCCGGTCTCGTCGGGGGCGCACAGCGTCGCAATGATAAGGCCGCTCGGCCAACCGGCCAGCGTCTCAATCTTCACGCCCTTGAACATCTTGCGGTTCAGGGTGGTCTCGTCGCTGTTCTTGTGTTCGCGCTCGGTCAGTTCCTGGTCGTACTGCTCCCAATCCTCCAGGCTCATGATGTAGCGCAGGTTCGGGTGCTCCTTGATGGTCTCAGGAACGGCGGCCTTGACGGAATAGAGCTTGCCAATCATGGTGGTGGCCTCGGTGGAGATACGCTTCACGTCGCCGTCCTGCTCCATGCGGTACAGGATGCCGTTGAACAGGTGGTCGTCATCGTCGCCGAAAACGCCGTTGATGTAGTGCCAGCCCAGCTCGAACTGCACCTGCTTCGACAGCGCGTCGAGCAGAGCGTTCTGGACGTTGGGGGGAAGCTCGGTGAACACGAGGTTGCCCGTGGGCTGGTAAGGACGCCAGATGTTGTACAGTGTGTTGGGGTTGAACGTCGTGAAGGCCATGAACTCCTCGGGCTCCAGCGTGTGCTCCGAATAGTTCCAGCCGCCCTTTGAGTCGCGGTCATCGGGCATCTCCTTGTTCTTCTGGAGCATCTTCCCGGTCTTCAGACGGGGAATGCTCAGCTTCTTGGTCACGTTGGGGATGACGCAGATGAGGCCCTTGTCCACAATCTGGCACCCCAGCACGGCGAGGGTAAAAAGTCTTTCAAGAACCTCGCCATTGTAGTTGGTGTTTTTAATTACGATTGCCATAAATCTTTTTTTGATTTGGTTGTTTATCCGTTTCTTGTTCTGTTTGTCGCCGTACTACAGCGACCGAATGGCTGCGGTGCAATGTCACCGTAGTAAGAGCCGCCACGCTTGCCGCCGTGGCTGTACTCGTCAGGCGTAGCGGTTCTGTTCATAGCGGTTCTGGATCTGTGACTTGCGCTCGTCCCACGAGCTCTTCTGGACGGGGGCCTCGTGCAGGTCGGTCATTACTCGCTTTGTCGGCAGCAGCTCTTCGAGGGCTTTCTTGCCTTTCTCGAAATCGCTCTCCAAGAGGGCCTCGAAGGCAGGACGGGTCACGGCATTGATCTTGCCGCACTTCTCAGCGTCGTCGAGCATCTTCTGCTTCTCGGCGATGAAGGCCTGGGCCTCCTTGTCCTTGAACGCCTGGTTCTCCTTCTTCAGCGTTGCGTTCTCTGCGGCCACCGTCTCGGCAGCAGCCGCCGTCTGGGTCAGCTGGGCCACAATCTGCAGCGCAGCCTCCTCCGAAGCACAGTCCTTGAACTTCGGGTTCTTTTTCAGTTCGTCTAAAAATGCCATTTTGTTTGATTTTTGTGGCTCCGTATGAAGCCGGTTATTGAATATTGCGTAAATCTCCTCTGGAGTTGACTTGTCCGTCAGGGTGGCCAGCGGTTTTGCCGCTGTGTCATCCTCTATGTCGTAGATGCCGTCAATGAACCCCTGGGCCAGTGCCTCCTGGGCACTCAGCCAGTGGTCTTCACCGTCGAAATACTGCCCGCGTATCTCTTCCTCGCTCTTTCCAAGCTTCGCGGCATACATGGAGCACAGGGTTCCCTCCAGCGCGTCCAGCTGCTGGATGCAGTCGGCCATGTCCTTCTTTGTTCCCCAGCAGCCGCCGCGCACCGTGTGGATCATAAGCCGGGAATAGCGGCTCATTTCAACGGGCTTGCCGCAAAGGGCTATGGCCGAGGCCATCGAGGCGGCAATGCCGTCTATATAGATATGTATGTCGGCCTTGCTCTGCCGCAGGGCATTGAAGATGGCAATGCCGGTATAGACCTCACCGCCTACGCTGTTGACCCGCACGTTGATGCGTCCGTAGGTGCGCTCGGCCTCTAACAGCTCGCGCATCACGTCGCCGCTGCGCACTTCGCCGCCAATCTCACCGTAAAGCAACAGGCAGCAGCTGCCGTTTCCAGGGATAATGTTGAAATACTTATTCATGCTTGTTTCTCGAATTTTTGTGCAAAGGTAGCCCCGAAAACTGACCCTTGCAAATCGGGGTTTTATCATAACGTTTTATACTGTTATCATGCCGTTATAAAGTGTTATCATGCGGAGCCGATTTGCCCAATTCCCTTTTCGGGGCTACCTTTGCACTCAAAAATTTATAGTATATGGCAGAATTGACTAACCAGCAAAAGAAAGATTGGGCCAAGACCCTCTATCTGCGCGAAAACCTTACACAGCAGGAAATTGCCGACCGTGTAGGCGTTTCGCGTGTCAGTGTCAGCAACTGGATCCGTACAGGCAAATGGGAGGAGCAGCGCACGGCACTCACCCTCACACGTGAAGAACAGGTTCGCTCACTCTACCGGCAGGTGGCAGCCATCAACAAGGCCATCGAGGAACGCCCGGAAGGGGAGCGGTTCGCCAATACCACCGAGGCAGACATTATCGGCAAGCTATCCAAGTCCATCAAGCAGATGGAGACGGAGGTGGGCATTGCCGACGTTATCTCCGTACTAACCAAGTTCATCGAGTTCCTGCGGCCCGTTGACCTCGAAAAGGCAAAGGACGTGACGCGACTGGCAGATGCCTTCATTAAAACACTATTGTAATATGAGCAACTTCATCAATATCGAAGACTACGACGCAAGCATCCACCGTGACATACTGGATGCGCTGACACGAGAGGACGCTTCCCTCGTGGAGATTTGCGAAGACCGGGCCATCGCCGAAATGCGATGCTACCTCTCCGGGCGTTATGACTGTGACGCTATCTTTTCGGCTTCAGGAGCGGAACGCCACCAGCTGGTGCTGATGATGGCACTCGATATCGCCATCTATCACATCTTCTCCATCCACAACCCCGTTAAACTCTCGCAGCTCAGGAAAGACCGCTACGAGCGGGCCACTGAGTGGCTGAAGGCCGTGGCCGCCGGTACCATCTCCATCGACGGCGCACCGCTTGCAGCTGAGGAAAGGCAGATAGCAGCGCAGCCGTTCCGCATCGTCTCTAACCCCAAACGACATAATCATTTTTAAGATATGAGCAGAAAGAAGAATAATGCCAAACGCATCACCACAGGCGGCCTACGTCCGCTGCCAGGACAGAAGGGGCCGTCAACCATTTTGCTGTCGCCGCCAAAAAGGTTCGGCATTGACATCAGCACGTTCATTGACGCTGTACACGCAGCCGACAACATCGACTACTACCGGCGCACGCGCCTCCTTGACCTTTACGAGGACATTTGTATAGATACCCATCTCTCATCGGTCATGGCGCGCCGACGCGATGCCGTGAACGCCGCACAAATCTCATTCCAGCGCAACGGCAACCCCGATGAGGCAGTGAATGAGCAGCTGCGCTCACCGTGGTTTGACAGCCTTGTCGGCGACATCGTGGAGGCGAAGTTCTACGGCTTCTCGCTCTTCCAGTTCTACCGCGACGAGCACGGATGGATAACCTACGACCTCATACCGCGCAAGCATGTGGATCCCGTGCGCCGCACGCTCATGCGTCGGCAGGGGGAAATCAGCGGCCCGTCGTGGGACGAGTACCCCAACATGCTTTTCGTGGGTAAGCAGCGCGACCTCGGAATCCTACTGAAAGCCGCGCCGTGGGTCATCTACAAGCGTAATGACGTGGCCGATTGGGCGCAGTTCGCGGAAATATTCGGAATGCCCATCGAGGACTACACCTACGACACCGGCGACGAAGAGGCACGCCGCCGCGTCATTCAGGACGCACAGCAGGCCGGAGCACTGAAAAAATACATCCATGCCCGCGACGTGGAACTACAGCTTATCGAGTCGGGCAACAAGACTGGCTCCAGTGACCTCTACGACAACCTGTGCGAGCGGTGCAACAAGGAACTGTCTAAACTGTTCCTGGGCAACACCCTCACCACTGAGGCACAGGCTACAGGCAGCGAAGCCCTGGGTAACGTACACAAGAAAGAGGAAGACCAGATTCTGAAGGCCGACCAGAAGTTTGTCCTCAACGTGCTCAACTACGACATGGTGGACATCTTCGCAGCAATGGGCATCAACACCAAGGGCGGCGAGTTTACCTTCCCGGAGCCTAAATACATCGACCTCACGGCAAAGTCGAATATCCTGGTACAGTTGCAGACAAACTTCCGTCTGCCCATCAGCGACGACTATCTCTACGAGACATTCGGCATCGAGAAGCCACAGAACTACAACGAAATGAAAAAGCAGATCGAGGAAGACCACCTCCTTCAGCAGATGCTTTCGTCGCCGGGCATGCAGTTCCATGAGGGCGAGGATGACCAGGGCGAGGATCCAGACAAGCCAAAGCCCCAAAAGAAACCGGGTGAGCAGCCAGGACAAAAGAAGGGCCGAACAATCAAAGGCTTCCTCGGAGGTTTTTTCGCCCGCGCCCCTCGCGACCGGGGGGCAGCTTTAGAGTGGTAGTCAACGAACTCTACTACGGTTCTGCCGTAGGCCGTAGCTTCGTCACGGCTCCAATGGCTGAGGCATCCGGCGTTTCCATCGACGATGACATTATTGCCGCCGCCCTGCGCAACATCTACCGCCGTGACTTCAATCCGCATACCGACATCGAGCCGAATCTGTTTAACGCCATAGCCCACACGTTGGGAGAGGCTGTCAGTACCGCCGCACCATCACTCGGCGATGACCCGTTTACGCACGCCCTGCGACACTCCACGGACGTTTTCTCAGCCTTCAAGGTACACCGCGCACAGAATGACATGGCGGCACGTCTGCTTGATTCTAACGGCAATCTAAAGCCATTCAATCAGTGGCGCGACGAAGTGCTGCCTATCGCAGACCATCAGTGCCACAACTGGCTCGAGACGGAATATAACACCGCCGTACTACGCGCACGTCAGGCGGCTAACTGGCAGCAGTTCCAGGCAGAAAAGGACATACTGCCCAACCTCAAATGGCTGCCGTCAACGTCACCCAATCCGGGTGAAGACCACCGCCCGTTCTGGAACACCATCCTACCCGTCGACCACCCGTTCTGGAATGAGCACCGGCCAGGCGACCGCTGGAACTGCAAGTGTGACCTCACCTCCACCGACGAACCGGCAACGAGTGTGCCCAGCGGTTTCCCCGCTGGGAATAACCCCCAGCCAGGCCTGAAGGACAACCCAGGCAAGAGCCAGGCCGTCTTCTCCGATGACCACCCCTATTTCCCTTCTGACTGTAAGCATTGCGCATTTTATAACCCAACGCTGAAGGCCCGCCTCGCAACTGTTATCACGGCTCGTGTAAAAGACTGCTATCACTGCCCATATATAGAGGCTTGCATTGACAGAACAGAAGTTGAAATGATTAGGAATAGCAGGGATGCTGTTAGAGAATACTTCAAGGAAAATACTCTGACTGTCAGCACGACTGATGGGCCAAAATACGAAATAGGGCTTACATATCAGGCGGTGAAATGTATCACTGGAAAACCGCATAAGTTCACTTACCTCAGAAATACACTCTGCTATGATCTGGAGGCAATCATGAAAGAGGCTGAGTATCTTGGGTGGTCACCTGACATAAAAGACGATACTGTCAGAGGGCATGGGGATGCAAAGAATTGGCACTACTACCGCATCAAAATTGCTAACGAAGATTCATTTGTCGTGGTAAAAGAAAGGGAAAACGGAGATATGCTTTTCCATGCCATTCAGGACGCAGACCACTTCAAACCTGAGAAAATACAAAACCCGTGGAGAAAGCGGTGAATCAGTTCTGTACCTGATACGACTTACAACTTCACGGATTTTATGCTGCAAAGATACGCATTTATTTTGAAACGACAAATAAAAAGACGAAAAAATGAAGCAAATTGATAAAAATGCCCTCGTTGATTGGGAGAAATACAAGGAAGACGTGATGCGCTCCACCCCGGTTGACCAAAGCATGAGCCACGCCGAGCGTGAGCGTCACCGCATCTATCTGGAGGCGCACCCCATCGAATGGATCAAGTTCTTCTACCCCGGCTATGCCAAGTATGAGTTTGCCGACTTCCAGAAACGGGCCATACGACGCATACTGGCACACGATGAATGGTACGAGGTGCTTTCCTGGTCGCGTGAGCTGGCAAAATCGACCATCACCATGTTCATCGTCTCTTTCCTCACACTAACGGGAAAGAAGCGCAACGTGCTGCTCACCTCCAACAGCAAGGACAACGCCATCCGCCTCCTTGCCCCATACCGGGCCAACCTCGAGGCCAACGGTCGCATCATTGCCTACTACGGCAAGCAGCAGTCTATCGGCGCATGGACGGAGGATGAGTTCATCACAAAGGGCGGTGTGGCCTTCCGTGCCATCGGTGCAGGACAGTCGCCCCGTGGCTCACGTAACGAGGCCATACGTCCTGATGTGCTGCTCGTGGATGACTTCGACACCGACGAGGACACCAAGAACCCGGACATCATCCAGAAACGCTGGGAATGGTGGGAGCAAGCCCTATATCCCACGCGCTCAACGTCGGAACCCACGCTCATCATCTTCTGCGGAAACATCATCGCCAAGGACTGCTGCATTACACGAGCCGGAGAGATTGCCGACAATTGGGACATCGTCAACATACGCGACAAGAACGGGCGCAGCACATGGCCGGAAAAGAACACAGAGGAGCACATCGACCGCACGCTCTCCAAAATATCCACCCTCTCACAGCAGCATGAGTATTTCAACAACCCCATCAGCGAGGGAGAGATATTCAAGGAGATTAGTTACGGAAAAGTACCCCCATTGTCGAAGTTCCGCGCACTGGTCATCTACGGTGACCCGGCTCCGGGCGAATCGAAGGGAAAGAAGGGCGTATCGTTCAAGGCGGTCATGCTCATGGGGAAGATGGCCGACAAGCTCTATGTCATCAAGGCACGGCTCGCACACGCACTGAACGCGGAGTTCATCGACTGGTATGTGCAGTTGCTACAGTTCGTCGGTGGGAAGTCCAACGTCTATTGCTACATGGAGAATAACAAACTCCAGGATCCGTTCTTTCAGCAGGTATTCAAGCCGCTCGTTCAGAAAGTCAGGAAGGAGAAAGGCATCGACCTCTATATCCGGGGTGACGAGGAAAAGAAAACAGACAAGGCCACCCGTATCGAGGCGAACCTGGAACCCGTCAACCGCGAAGGCAACCTCATCCTGAATCAGGACGAACGCGAAAACCCGCACATGAAGGAACTGGAAGACCAGTTCAAGCTATTCACCCTCAACCTCAAATATCCGGCTGACGGCCCAGATGCCGTCGAGGGTGGCCTGCGTAAGCTCAACGAACTACAGGCTTCACTCGAACCCCCGGTTAAAATCATGGCAAAAGACTTACGCTCCAAAAACAAATACCGTATATAACAACTATAGCATCTATGACCCCACAACAATTCACAGCGCTCGTAAAGGCCAAAGAGAAGGAAATACGCGATGCCATACACCGCGTATTACCCGTCAAGATTGGCAGAATAGCAAAAGACCATTACGATGACAACTTCCGCAGAGGCGGCTTCGTCGATAACGGATTCCACCCATGGCCGAAAACACACCGGCAGCAGTACGGTAAAGGAACAAAAGCGCAGTACGGACCGCTACTGTCCGAACACCCCACGCTCTCACGATCCATAACCTATGTACCCGGCGACGCACAGGTCATCGTCGGCACAACAGTACCATACGCTGCCGTACACAACCAGGGAGCGGACCTCACCATCACAACGCACCCAACCGTCACACCTGACATGCGACGCTTTGCATGGGCGCAGTTCTTCAAGGCCGGGGGAAAGGGCGCGCCCAGCGGTTCACCCGCTGGGATGTGGAAAGCGCTCGCCCTTACCAAGAAACAAAAGCTCGACATTACTGCACATGTCCACATCCCGCAGCGCAAATTCATCGGACCATCACAGGAACTCAACGAGAAAATCGTAGCAAAGGCCGAAAATGAAATCAAGAACATTCTAAACTCATAACATCATGCAACAACTATTACTTCTACTCCTGCAGCACATCGCGCAACAGTTCCCGAACCTCTCACTGGTGGCCGAAGACTGCGGCCAGCTGGAAACACAGGAGGACACCTATCCCGTCACTTTCCCCTGCGTACTCATAGGCAATACCGATACCGACTGGCAAGACCTTGAAGAAGGGGGCAACTCACAACGTGGAACGGCAACCATCTCTGTACGCCTCGCCATCGACTGCTACGATGACGTACACGTAGGATCAACGCAGGAATATTCCATCTATGAACGGCTACAGCTTGCGCAGGATATACACAAGGCCGTTCAGGGAATCGAATTTGATGAGTGTGAAAACGTCTGGCCGCTATCGCGCATCAAGTCGCGTGACTACACGCTGCCAGGCAATATAAAGGTATATGAGACGCTTTACCGCTTCACGGTGATGGAAGAGTAGTGACCACTGTGCCCGGCGCGTCAGCGTCGAGGGTGAACAGCTCCAGCTGCCGCGCCGTCAGTCTCGGCATCCTGACCTTTGGCACCGGCTTTAGCGCAAGCACCTCCAGCTCGCCGACCTTGCGCCTTATTATAGCCATGATGCGCTCCTCGCTGATGAAAAACTCATGTTTGGAAAGAACCTTCAGAGCATCATCGAAACGCAGCCGCTGCCGCTCCGTCAGCTCATAATACCGACGGCACAAAGCCTCATCCCGCAGACGAACCAAATCCTTGTCTCGACCTTTTCCCATTGCGCACGCTATTTACCCGTGCAAAGATAGTGATTTTCCTTTGATTAAAAGCAAAACGGGCTGCAAAATCGGTGTCTTGCAGCCCATTACGTTAAGGGTATTAGTCGTTTTCAGTGCGCAATGCGGTTTTGCCGCATTGTTTCACGCCACTTCCTCGCCTTTCGGCTCAACGAAGAAGGTCTCGTCCTGCACCACTTGGATGCCACACTTCGCCATCGCCTGGCTCATGGCCACGTCGTGCTTTGTCAGACCGTCATCGGTAATGCTGACGGCCTCCAGGTCGCGGTCGGCCAGCAGGCGGTCTTTCGCTATCTCCTCTGTCTGGCGAAGGTAGCTGGGAAGGAACGTCTTCACCAACTCCAGAGCACTCGCCCATGTGAAGCCCTTCAGGGTCTTCAGCTTCGGGGTGCCGGTGCGGAACCCTATCACGCCATGAGCCATCTCCAGACTCTTTTTCTTGGCAAAGAGTTCTGCCTGGTTCTCGGTGGCGAAACTCTGGAGGGTCTCAAAGGCTGCATCCCTCTCAGCCGTCAGGCGGGTCAGGTCTGCCTGGCGCTTCTCGCGGATCTTCGCACATTGCAGCTCAATCTCTGCCTGGATCTTGTTAATACTTGCATCGGCCTTTGCAAAGGTGGCAAATGCTACGTCGGCGGCCTCGCGGGTCACGCCGCTAATCACGGTCTTTTTTTGTCTTGTTGCCATTGTTTTTGAAAAAATTAAAAGGGGTTAATATTACTGTTCTTTATCACGCTTGCGGATAATCGCACGCATCTTCTTTGTCAGTGCCTCCAGTTCCTCACAGTCCAAGTCCCGGAACTCCTTACCCGCTATCCTCGGCTGCTTGCAGAACTCATTCACTTTGTTCCAGTCCGTCGTGTCAACGCCGTAGAGTTGCAGCTGGTGTAGCGCACTGCTACGCCATTTCTTCCGCTCCCTGATGAACACGTCTCGAGCGTCCGGGGCCAGCATTTTCTCTAAGGCTGCACAGCAGTCGTTATATTCCCGCTCAGTCATTTCGTGCAGATGCTCCGTGCGGTTCCATGTGTACTGCATCACCACGCTCTTCTTGAACTCCTCCCGGTCGCCCTTATAAGGCAACCGGTTGAAGATGGCATAAAATCTACTGTAGTTCTCCATCGCCGCTGAGTGTTACATTGTTTCCTTCGTCATCGAGAACATCGGCACTATTGATGCGCGTAGCATCAACTTTTGTAGTGAAAGTCACCATAAGACCTTCATTCTTACTTTCAAGTTCCTTAGCCCATGCAGTCGCTTTCTCACGGGCATGATATAGAACTTTCTTCTCATCGTATTTCGGACAAAGATAGCACAGACGCGCAGTAATTGTGCCTGGCTTCCATTTTGCCACGCTGGATGCACATGTGTTTCCTGCTTTGAATTTTACTGTGACAATAGCCACATACATACCTTTTTTCATGTTTCCTTTGTTTTATTGTTAAACATTCTCATACCATACGGCCAGCCCCAGCTCCACGGCTCGGAAATGTTCCACTTTCGCGCCAGGACTGTCACACCAGTCTTTCAACATATAGATGGCATCGCACTTCTCCAGTTCCACCAAGTCCAGCTTCATAATCTCGGTGTAGAAGTCCGTGCCATTAGCCGCTGCCCTAATCTCTGCCTCTCGGCCCAGCCCGCTTGTCGTAGGGTTGAACACCTCAAAATCCCACTCTTTCAGATAGGCCTCGGCCCTGGCAAACTTCGCGCGAGTGGCATCACTCAGCACCTCCTCGCTTATCTTTCCGCTGATATATACTCTCATAATCAATACTTTTTTAGTAATTTACCATCCTTGTAGCACCTTTCGCCTATTGCCCGTGAGCCGTCAATGCCGTAACCACAGCCGTCTGGATAATTGCAACCAGTTTCGTGCCAGCAATACTCGCATTTCATACAATCACGTCTCATATCTCTACTATTTGAAATTCTAAATACACTTTACCTGCATTACTTTCAATGCGCATATATGTATCGCCAGTTTTGATAATTTTGTACTCAGTATATAAGGGTTCCCATGTATTTCTTCTTAGAAATTTGGTGTCTAAGGCCTCCCTATATATATTATCAAGTAGACGAATGCAAGCTTCCACGGTGCTATATGGCTGATAATATGAGCTGTCTATCATCATACATAAGCGTAGCAGACCTTGTGTAAGCCTTGCATAGTCTGTTCTCTGAATTTTATATTTCATACCAAACCTCCTTTCTGCCTCTTCCAGTTGACACTCACCTCGGCATCCACCTCCCCGGTGCCTCCACATGTCGGGCAGGTCACTTTCGCCCATCCGCGACGGTCTGCGTCAGGGTTGCCATCATCCTGCCGCCAGCCCCAGCCATTGCCGTGGCACTCAGGACAGGTGAAACCCGACACAGTGAAACGCTCCGGCCTCGCTTCTCTCAGCACCGCCGGTGCCGAAAGTTCAATCATTTGTCTTTTTCTGCTCATATCACTAAAGTTTTACAATGTTCACTTTCTCGGCTGCTTGCAGCCACTTGATAATTCTCGCCGCATATAGAGGGTCTGTAAGTTCTACCACCCGACAGCCATTTGTCTTGGCCTTGCGGATGCGAAGGTCGCACTCACTGTGCAGCAGCCAATCTTCGACTATCATGCCCAAGCTCCCCTTCTTCACTAATATCTGGTATTTCTCCATGCGCTAACTGATATAAAATTGAACGTTAAACCTGTACTCTCTGCGCAGCCGGGCCACCTGAATAATGGCATCTGGATTTGCACCGTAGGGCAGTTCTATCACCCGCGCTTTCGTGTCACATACCACGCCCTTCTTTCTGAGCTTATACAGGATATTGCTCCGCCGCTTGCTCGTGTTCGTGTATTTGTTAGCCATCTTCCGACACCTCCTTTCCTTCACTGTGCCCGGCGGTTTCCCCGTCGGGTTCTCCCAACGCATACTTGATGGCTCCTTCTTCCCAGATAATGAACGGCACACCTGGTCTGTCCATGAAACGGCTCTTGCAACTGGCCTTGAAACCCTCAACAAAAATCTTGATGTCCGCATCATACTCCACCTTCTTGGCCGCACGGCCCTCCGGCCTCGATCCTTCCGCATGGCTGATGAAGATAAACAGCTTCCCCGGATGCTCCTCCTTCAGCTGCTTGTAGCCCGCATAACTCAGGCCGCTATACTGGAAGGAGTCCACAATCACCACAGAAGGGCTTTTCCTTCGCCTCAGACGCTCCGAAAGCACGTTCATGGGTTCTCTATCAAGAATAACAAAACGACGCGCCACGTCGGCCATTCCGTGCCTCCTGAGAGACTTCTGGACACTCAGCCCGGTACTCTCCTCCAGACTGTCATAAAGCACCTTCTCAAACTTGCACAGATACTTGGCCAGCTGCATCACAAAAGAGGTCTTGCCGTTGCCGCTGTGACCCCAAACGAGCCACGTGCCGCTCTTGGCCGGTCGCCCCAATGAAGCCTCCCACGCTCCCGTGAAGGGAAACGAGGGAATCTTCATCGCAAGAACCTCCGTCGGACTATATGCTCTCCTCAGTTTCATGGTCACATGGCTTTCTTTAGTTTCTCAATCTCGGTATAGACTCGGCGAAGGCCACCGCCACTGCCGTGGACTATCTGCATCACGTCGGCACCTTCCGGGGCATTCACCTTCGCCACAATGGCGGCTTGTGCCTTCAGAAACTTCGAGCGTTCCTTCTCGTCCTCCGGCGTGACCCGGCTGTAAGTGTCACCGAACCGGCTCAGCATCTCGGCATAGCCCACCTTCATGCCCTCCACGTTGCGGGCTATCTTGGCCCTCAGACCGTCGGCTCCCATCATATACCAGCCGCAGCAACGCTCCGTAGCGTTCCACAGGGCTTTCAGTTCCAGGAAAGCCTCATATTGCAGGTCGCCAGCCTCGTCGAGCACCACCAACGGCGTGTCGAGGGTCTTCATATACGCCACCAGATCTTCGTACACGTCATAGTAACTGCCGATGCTCGTCACACCGAACTCCTTGGCTATCTTCCTCACCAGCTTGCGCTTCGTCTTGACCTGCGAGCAGTCAATATAAATGGCGTTCTTGTGGGCCTTCACGTAAGCCCGCGCAGTAAAGGTCTTGCCGATGTTGGGAATGTCGCACAGGATGGCACTCACGCCGCTCTCCTGGCACAAACCCAACTGTGCCATGATGAAACGGAACGTCGGGGTCTCAGCGGCCTTCCACTCCATTTCCTCGCGCAGCACCACGCCAAGCCGACGGGCTATGCCCACCCAACCGGCATCGCTCACCTGACGGTCGTAGTTGCCTTTCTTAATGGCGTTATACACTGAGGGCGATATGCCCAGGGCCACAGCGTGCTTGTTGTCGCTGGGGTAGTTCTCGCGGTCGGCAGCAACAGCAGCCGCAATCCGCTCCTTAATCTCCTTGCTGATTTCCATATTCTAATGCTTTTTGAATGGGTTTCTAATTACATACTTGCCACGCCAGCCGCCGCATAACGGTCAGCGTCCATATACTCCGAAAAGTCCTCCTCGTCGGGTAGAGTGCCCTGCGGTTTTGCCGCAGGGATGGCTATTGCTGCAGCCGCCTCAATGGCCTCCTTTTCCTCCTGTCGGACAACCACCACAGGCTGAATCTTCCCGTCCTTCATCATCTTATCAAACTGGCTCACATACTTGGCCTGCTCCACATAAGCCGCCTTGTCGGCCTCCGTCTGCTCTGCCGTGGCCTCGTTGTACTTCGCCACCGGCTTGCACACGCAGATGAACTCGTCGCCCTGCCAAAGATAAACCTCAGTAACCTTGCCGTCTGCGTCGGGCAGCCAGTAGGCATCAACCTTCAGGTTCCGAGGCTCCAACTTCTCAATCACGTCTGGAGAGGGAAGGCCGAACTGCTCGTACTGCACCGTCACATACATATTCTGCCTAATCGTGGTCGAGGTCTTCTCGCCAATGTAGCGGTACAGGTAACTCTTGTCCCACGGGCGTAGTTCCGGGTTCTGCCTTGCACACAACACGTCCCAACGGGTCATGCCGGGGTACATCTTCTGGTTGGGATGCAGCTCGTGGTTGTACTCCTCGATGGCCCTGATGTCATCGGCCACCAGCTCCTCGTAGGTGTAGCTCTTTTCCTTGTAGGTGTTGTTCAGTTCGTCATAAACCTTATCCACCTTCGGACGGTTGGCCTCCAGTTTGGAGTACCAACGGCCAATGCCCACCTGTAGTTTCTTCTCGGTGCCGTACTTCTTTGCCCGGTTGAAGTGCTCGGCGCGTTTCTCACGAGAGTTGCCGGGGTTACACCAGCGAACCATCGGGAACACAACACCGGCCTTCATCAAACCGTCACTGAAACTCTCCACAAGGTGGTGCTCCACCTCCAACTCCATCGGGGTATAGAAGCCGTTCCTGTCGAGCATCCTGAACATATCCCTCATGCAGTCCACAAACAGGTCGCGGGTCTTCAGGCGGTTGTAAGCACGGCCAACCACCGCGCCGCTCACCACGTCGTAGGCATAGTAGGCTTTCACCCTCTGGCCGTTGTGCATGGGTCTTGGAAGGTCGCGGTCATCAAGCGACACCTTGCTCAGCGCATAGACGGCATGCGCCCTCAGGTGATAGGGCCGGTACTGGTTGTTGAAGTCCCACTGCGTGTCGTGCAGCTTCGCCCTCAGTGCCTTGTTCTTCGGGGTGTTCAGATAGTTGGCTATCGTCGCATCACTCAGCACTAACGGATTGCCTTTCTTATCCACAAACTGGCTCGGCTCAAACAGCTCGCCGGTCTCTGGATCTGCAACAGTCACCTCGCCCTTCACAAACATATTGTATAGCTCTGCAACAGTCGTGTTGTAGGGACGCTCCGGCAGACTGTCAAGGCTCAGAATCAGACGCTCGATGTTGTAACTCACCTTGCGCGTGTTCTGGTTCCTGAACTTCTTAGAGATAAGTACCTCGTAGCCCTCCGACTGGAATTGCTTCACCGTGTCACGGAACCTGTGAGCACTCTTGGGCAGCGTGTGGCCCGTCTCAGCCTGAAAGAAACTGATGACACCCACAACCTCGCCCCAGTTCACCGTCGGCCCGTGCATGGCCCTACGCATGATGTTCGTGTCGCTTACAACGTCAACAACGGCTTGCAGCACGCTCGCGTTTACCGTGTACTCGTTAATCTTCTCAGGAGGTAAGGCCCCACCGTCACCGAAGCGGAAACGGGTGTAGAACTCACGGGCCTTGGCATCCATCCTGTAGTGCTGGCCGAACCAGTCCTTCAAAACGTTCTGCTCCATATCGCCGTATTTCTCCTTGATGCGCTCCTTGAACCTGATGGGCAATGTGGCCAGCTCCACCAAGGCGTATTCGCCAGGGCCGCCGCCACGACGCACCACGTTCAACAGGCCGCGTTTCTTCAGCTGCTTGTAGTTTGGCTCACTCATAATCGGGGCAAGTATCTCCTTCGGCAAGTCAAACGGTGCAACACCGTTCAACACACGGCTACGGCTGTAGTCAGCCTTGCCGTTTACCACCACCGGCCTGTCATCATACGTCAGGTCGCCAGCCGAAATGCACAATATCTTGCCGTAATACTCCATAGTTTCTCGGTTCTCTATGCTGCAACAGCGTTGCAGTCCCTATAGTGTCAAAGCCTTTAGTTCAACCTCCTGCTGCAAAGCCAGGAAGTCATGGTAACTGATGTCCTTAACCTCCTTCGCTTTCTTACCGTCGATGAACAGGATCACGTCGCCGGTGTCCTTATACGTCACCAGCTTCACACGGTCGCCCCACGTCTGCGTCATCGTGCGCTCAACCTCCTCGTGCGAGGTCTCGCACTCAGGCATCCAGCCAGACGGCGTGCCGCCCAGCTGCGTCAGGGCAACGTAGCGGATTTTCTCCGCTAACGCGCTCTCGGTCTTGTACGTCAGAGCCTTCCAAACGGTCACGTGGCTCACCTTGAACGTCTGGCGCAACTTCGCCATACCATTCTCACTCAGATAGATTCGCTTCTCGGTCATAGTTTCTCCTCCTTATTTCTTTAAGTTGTTAATAATCGTCTCTCTGTCCTTATCGTCCAGACGGTAGCCCTTCTGCACCTTACGGCGTGTCACCTCCTTCTGCCCGACAAGCCACCAGGCTTTCTTGTTCAGTTCCTGTGTCGTGTGCTCGGTGGTTTCCCCACCGAGAAGGCCGTCCGCAATCTCCAGCATAGCATCAGCAGCATCACTGAGCATCTCCTGGCACTCGTTCGTCATCAGTTTCTGCTCCTGAAGGGCCTTGTTCAGGTTGTAGGCCGTATTATACAGACATTGAACTAACCTGGACTGGCCAAACTGCATCCACTCACGGCAGAACTCGTCCTTGTCCATCTCTCCGGCTGCCATATACATGGCGTTTGCCTCTACATACTCTTCCTGAGTCACTGAGCGACCTATGCGCTCCTCAAATTCCTTCTGTAACATGTCTTTTATTATTTTTTTTGTGAAACATTCTTCTATCTCGCTAAATTTTTGTACCTTTGGCCGCTGTTAATATCATTAACGCGCTGCAAAGATACAGAATTTCTGTAATACAACAAAATATTTTTCAGAAAAAATGGATTTATACGAGCAAATTTTAACAAAGGAAGAAATAAATAAGCGTTTTAAGAGGGCTGTAACAGCCATTTTATCTAAAGGACTTATATCCAGTAAAGCGGGACTTGCAGACTCGCTAAAGGTAAAACCTGCAAAATTTTCAGAAATCCTGAATGACAGAATGAACGCAGGAGTTGATATGATTGCTATAATGTGTGATTATTACCACGTTTCTCCAGATTGGATTCTAATGGGAAGGGGAAATAACGTGTTTAGAAAAAGTGAACTTCCAAAATACTGGATTGACGATGAAGACCTTGACGTAGAATATCACGAACCAGAAGAATTCATAAATTCTGTAGGGCAAACAGATAAGCTCTCTTTTGCTCCTTTTATGGACTTAATTCATGAAAAAGATGTTGTAATTAGGGAGCAAGCAGAAGAAATCGGTCACCTCAAAGCCCGCATTGAAGAACTTGAACGTCGTAGGGGGGACAATGCTTCAGATGCAGCCACACAACATGTCCGTGTCGGGTAAGCCACCTGCATGTCATCAAAGGAGGTCTTCTGGAGTAGCCATAGTGCCCTGCGGTTCTCCGCAGGGTTCTCCCACACGGCGCACACACGCATTTTTAGCCCATTCACTACTCCCAAAAAGCGTCAAAATGCCGATAAACAGAGGCTTTCTCGCGTATATATAATAATGTATGCCCCTCAAAAATAGGGGTGTTTTCACCCCTCTAAAACGTCAAAAGCGACTACTTAAAAACACCATCGACGCACTTTCCTATCAGATACCCCCCCCGAAAAATTGGAAAATGTAACCCCTTTTGTAACCCCTCTCGCGCTAAAAATGTAACCCCTCTCTATAACCCCTTTTGTAACCCCTCTCCAAAAATCACCCACTTTTAGCCACAAAAATAGGGGAGCGCATCACTCCCCCAATAGTTGCCCGTAGGCCGTGGTTCTGCCACGGCTCCTTTGTTCTGTATGCCGTCGTATCACGACGGCCCCTAAAAGCCCTTAGAAAGCCGTTCTAACGCCCTTTTAATCCTCCGTGTTTACTCCCGCCCGATATGAGCGTAGATTGCTTGATAATGGCCTTCTTTGTGGCCACAGAGCCATTTCCAGACAGCCCGGCGTGCAGCAAATAGTTCTTGGTCGCTCCCACCTCCTCAGCCGTCAAAACCGTGTAAACAGCCGATATACTCGAGAAATAATAGTCCTTACGCTCATAGCGTCCGCGTGTCAGCAGATGGACGTGAATCACTTTTGCCATGTCAATGTTCCTTTTTTGTTCTTTTTCGGGTGCAAATATACCAAATAATCTTTATTTGGAAGAAAATCGCAATAAATATTTTCATTTTGGCCATAAAAAACCGCCTCCTGGCAGCCTCAACTCTTTACACCTTGCCCCCGATGGGCGACTAAGCCTCAACCCCTCCAAATCCAGCGATCTGCAAACCTCGATGTAAAGTCCAGCCCTCTAAACACCCTCTTTTCCCGTTCCTGATGTAAAGCCGATGTAAAGCAATGTAAACCGTTTCGTTTTTCTGGCTTCTCATCCCTCAATCTCTCGAACCCCCTATAAATAAAGGCTTTCCGGCTCTTCCCGGCTCTCTCTCATCCTATCCATTTCGTTTTATGCCCCATACTGGACCGTCGGCGCGTGCTGGCTAATGCCACGCAACTGGCCGACGGGTGCGTCATCATCTGCGGCAACCACTATGCCAACGATGCGGTCGGTTGCTACGACGGCCAGCCGCAGGTGGAGCACGTCAAGAGCCTCAGACAAGGTCGCTCCAACCCATATATTCTCCCTGTTGCAGCGGACGATGCGCTCATCCTTGGAGCAAACGACATCTACGACCGTCGTCCCGATGCCGTGTGGGTTGACCGTCTGAAGGGCGATGCCTTCCGCGTACCCCTGTTGGAGCAGTGGCGGTTGGTCTATACCGACCAGCCTTTCACCAGTACGGCCTGTGCCATGGCCGACAACTCCTATCTGCTGATGGCTACCAACGGTGGTGGACAATTGGGCTTCGTCGTGGTGAACGACACGACGTTCTCGCTGTTGCCCACAGCCTGCCCGGTGCCTATGAAGACCCAGTTCGGCCCAGTCGTCTACAGAGGTTCTGTCGCTGTTGACCGTAAACGCCAGCGGGGCTACGTCGCCGGGGCTGACAGTCTGTTCCGTCGGCAATACATACTGGCTGTCGACTACGGTCAGCAGCCTGCTGCTCTCACCCTTTACTATACCGATTCGCTGGAACACGCTGCCGTCGCCATCCCCGTGCTGACACCAGACGGCGACCTCATTCTGGCTGGCGGTGTTCCTAACAACAACTACAAACCCCTGTCTACCGTTTGGCTCTACCGCTTTGCCACAGTCCCGCAGTCGGCAGACACCGTTGCATCGGGAGCCACCATCCTGTGGTTCGTTCTTGCTTTGGGCGTGCTGACAGTGTTCGCGTGCGTTCTTTATCTATATAGAAAGCGCAAGTGTATGGCTCCTGAGCAACCAAGCGGCCAGACTCCCGCCCAGCCGACCATCCAGCTCATGGAGCGCATAGCCCAGTTGTTAGAACGCGACCAGCGTTATCTCACCCGCATGAAAGTGTCGGACGTGGCTGTAGAGTTGGGTGTCAGCGTTTCCGAGGTCACCGAGTGTATCAGCCAGCAGCATGGCTGCACCTTTGCCCAATTGATGGCCGCCTATCGCGTGCGTTATGCCCAGCAGCTCCTTTTTGAGCAACCCGACATGAAGCTCGCCACTCTCATTGCCCAGTCGGGTTTCACCAGCGAGACCACTTTCTTCCGTAGTTTCAAGGAGGTTGTCGGCACGTCTCCAAAAGAGTGGATAGAGTCGCACAAAGCCTCCCACGAGAGTACTGCCGAGACTTAGCCGTTTGTCTCAGAATATCCCCAAACGCTCACTCCCATTCCGTTTATATTACTCCCATTTCGCCAAATGGGAGTTTTTTGTGGTGTAAATTGTGTAAAAGAGTGCTCACCTTCATTTTTTTTTCGTATCTTTACCCAAAATTAACCACAACTTTATAAATTATGAGCATGAAGAATCAGACGTTTATACAACGACACTGGGCTATAGCGGTAGTGCTGCTGTCAGCCCTTTGCATGCCGCTGTCAGTACTGGCTACCGACGTAGTGGTGGCCGATGCCAACGGCAACGAGCTGACTTATAGCTATGACACGGCCGATGGCCCTGCCACGTTCAAGGCCGTGAAGACCTATGCTACCGACGAGACGAAGGCCGGACGCATCATCATTGCCGACTACGTGACCGATGCCAACAACAACAGCCACGAGGTGAAGTACATCAGCGGTAACGTAGGCAACCGCTCGAACATTGTGAGCATCGTTTTTGGACAAAACATCGTAGCCGTGGGTGGTGCCGACGGCAGCAAGAGCAACGCTTTCTACAACTGTAGCAAGCTCGAGAGCGTCACACTGAACGCGAAGCTCGAGATCCTGGGTGTCAATGCCTTCTGGTCATGCGCCCAATTGGAGAGCATCAATTTGGAGGACTGCACGAACCTGAAGAGCATCGGCAGTGATGCCTTTTCCAACTGCGATGCCTTAGAGAGCGTGTCGCTGCCCGCAGGCTTGGAAACGCTGGGAAAAGGTTCCTTTAACGGCTGCGAGAAGCTGAGCTCGATCAACTTTGCCGAGGAGTCGGTCATTACCGACATACCCCGCGACTGCTTCGGCTCTAACCCAAGCTTAGAGTACATCAAGTTTCCCAACTCGGTGAAGACCATTCGCATTGGGCAGTTTTGGAACTGTACAAAACTCAAGGAGATAGAGTTCGGCACAGGTCTGGAAGCCTTCGATCAAGACTATGGCATCTTCAGACCCTGTCCTATTGAGAAGATAACGCTGCCTGGACCCAACTATCCTTTCAAGGGCAGTGAACCTTCTAATACTCTGACAGCCAATGCGGTGCTTTACGTTCATCCTGATTTGGTGGAGATTTATCGCACCACCAGCTACACCAAGAAATTCCGCATCATGGCCATCGGCAGTACGACCGAATATGCCGTGACCACCACAGCTGGTGGACAGCTGCAGACAAAGGTGCCTGAAGACTTGGCTCAGTATACGCTGAAGCTCACCGTCAACGGTCCGCTTAACGGTACCGACATCGACTACCTGCACACCTCGTTCCCCAACATCCAGGAGCTTAACCTGAAGAATGCGCGCATCGTGGCTGGCGGCGACAAGTACCACGTGTACGATGTGGCTACCAACGGCACTGTTTCCTTCAGGAACAATACTACCACTGCCACCGAGGACGATGTTGTGGGCTTTTGCATGTTCTACAACATACCCACGCTGCGCAGCCTGTGGCTGCCCAAGGATACAAAGAAGATTGGAGAGTCGGCTATCAGTCAGTACCCTAACCAGAAGCTGAATCTCACCTTCATCGATGTGCCGAATGGTGTCACCGAGATAGGCCCGTACGCCTTTAACTGGACGGGCATTACCGAGATGAGCGTACCGTCGGGTGTCACAAGATTGGAGCTGCAGGCCTTCAATTGCTGCAAGAAGCTGAAGAAGGCCGTGCTGCCCGACGGCATTACTTTCATAGGCAATAACTGCTTTGATGAGTGTGTCGAACTTGAGGAAGTCAACATTCCCACCTCTGTGGTGACTATCGGCAACGAGGCTTTCGACAACAACCAGAAGCGTAGGACACCCATTGCCATCCCCAACAGTTGTACGAGCATTGGCAGCTATGCTTTCCGCAACAACTACGTGATGCCCAGCGTCACCTTCGGCAATAGCTTGCAGACCATCGGCTCATATGCCTTTGCCGGCTGCACCATCATCGAGCAGGCCGTACTCCCCGAGACCGTTACCTCGATTGGTGATCGCGCATTCCAGAATTGCGACTCGTTGCGTTCGTTCACCTTCCCGCAGAATGTCAAGCAGGTGAAGGACTATACGTTCGAGAGCTGCGACGCACTGAAGAGTGTCACCTTGGCTGAAGGTACCACCAGCATCGGCGGCTATGCGTTCGCCGGCACGGCACTGACAAACCCGGTGCTGCCCAACACCATCACCAGTCTGGGTACCGGTATCTTTAAATCTTGTCCAGAACTGCTGTCGGTCAACGTACCTACCGGCATCAACTATGTGCCTTATCAATATTGTCAGTTCTCTCCCAAGCTGCACACGGTACAGATGCACGACGGCATACGCACTATTCGTTATGAAGCCTTCGAAGGCTGTACGGCCTTGACAAATATCGAGCTGAACGACCAGATTACGAGCATCGATTATGATGCTTTCTGGGGCACCAATGTGGCCTTCACCAAGCTGCCCGATGCTTTGACCTATATCGGTGGCTCGTCGTTCCGCGAAACGAAGGCCATCACCGGCACCATCACCATCCCCACGGGTGTTACCCAGATTGCTGGCGAAGCCTTCTACGGTAGTGGTATCGAGGGCGTGGTGCTGCCGGATGGTCTCAAGACTTGGGGTAATAACACCTTCTACAACTGTGCCTCCCTGAAGAGCGTTCTGCTGCCTGCCACCATCACCACTATTCCTCAAGGTACATTCTATGGTTGCAAAGCCTTGGAGCAGATCGACCTGCCCGAGACTGTGACGAATATTGGTATTGGTGCCTTCAATGGTGCTGGCCTGACCAGCATCGAACTGCCTGAGAATCTGAATTCCCTTGGCCAAAATGCCTTTGCCAACTGCCAACTGCGCTCGTTCCGACTGAACGACGGGTTCACATCTAGAGACTTTGGCGGTTACGTCCTGCAGAACAACAAACGGCTGAAGACCGCTGCCTTGGGTCGCAATATGGACTACACTACATTCACAGATATGTCTGCCTTCCAGGGGTGCGACTCGCTCACCCTGCTGCGCCTCTATGCGGCTAACCCGCCTAAGGCATCAAGCGCAGGTCATTTCGGCTTCCGTTCTAACTGCGTGCTCGAGGTGCCCGAAGATGCTGTGGAGGCCTATCAGACCACTACTTATATCTGGAAGCAGTTCAAGGAGATTCGTGGCTTCTACACCGGCGACGAGCTGCGCGAACAGGACTTTGCCGTGCTGCAGGCCATCTATGATAAGTTAGACGGCGCATCGTGGACACAGGCTTGGGACTTGTCGGAGAACAAACACTCTGCAGGCAAGTGGGCCGGTGTGACCACCCAGCAGATAGGCACGTCGACACAGTATGCCATTACTGCTATCGACCTGAGCAACAGGGGTCTCACTGGTGAGCTGCCTACAGAGGTGCTACGCCTGAAGAACCTGCAGACACTGAACCTGAGCGACAACCACCTCACTGGCAACCTGGGCGAGCTGCTCAGCAGCATCATGGCCGACAAGCGCGCTCCGCTGACTAATCTGAACCTGCAGGGCAACGAGCTCACGGGCGATGTCTATGCCATTGCCTCGCAGTTGCCCCAGCTGACGAAGCTCGATGTGAGCTATAACCGTCTGACCGATGTTTCTCAGGTCATCGACAAAACCACGCTCACCACTTTGAGCATGCAGATGCAATTCGTAGACCACGAAACCCACCAAACGGTGCAGGACGTTGACGACGCCCTCGTTCAGGATGTCGTTGTGGGACAGCCGTTCACGCTGCAGCCCACCACGCTGTTCACCTACCGCCACAGCAATCAGGACTTCGGCCATAGCGCTACGTCGCTGGCTCGTGTTTACTACTCCGACGGCTGGCATAGCGACTGGGAGTTCAATACTTATGACGGTCAGCTGAACCTGGGTACCAACAGCGACAACTACTTCCGTGGACCGAAGAATCAGGTAGCTGCCTACAGTGACTTAGAATCTAACTGGCGTACGGTGCTATTGCGCTTCACGTGGGAGGATGGCGACGTGAATGCCGATCAGACGGTCGACGTGACCGACCTGCAGTCGGTGGTGAACTATGCCCTTACTGATCGTAAGACGATCGGTGCCCTCTTCAACTACTCTGCTGCCGACAAAAATGCTGACAACAAGATCAACGTCATCGACATTGTGGGCAATGTGAATTACATCCTGGCCTATACAGCCCCGGCAACCTCGCGTGCGCGTATGTATAATAAGGTGTCGTCAGATGCCAACAATGTGATTGCCCTCAACGGCAACGCCGTCGTGCTGCGCAATGCCGACGAGGTGGCTGCCCTGCAGCTAACTGTCAGCGGAGCCGCTATGCATAGCGTCACCGTGAGCCCAGACCTGCGCAACAACTTCTTGGTCGAGATGGCCAACAGCGACGACGGTCTGCGCATCGTCATCTACTCGGCAACAGGGCGTAAGCTTGCTGCTGGCGAGCATGAGCTGCTGAGCGGACTGCCCGCAGGAGCCACGGTCACCCATGCCGTGCTCTCCGACATCAGCGCACAGCGCCTCGGCGTGACCATCGAAGGCAATGTAACCACAGGCGTCCAGTATGTTGCGACTGAGTCGCAACAAACGGTACAAGAGGTCTACGACCTTCAGGGCCGTCGCCTCGATACCGACTGGCAGTCGCTGCCCTCCGGTGTCTACGTCATTCGTGTAAATGGAAAACAGTATAAGGTGAAGAAGTAAAAAATAAAGACTATGAGATACCTAAGAAGAATTTCCTTGTTGGCAGTGGTGGCGATGATGACCACGCTGCTGCAAGCACAGACCAACGTGCTGCGCGTTGACACGGTGAAGGCACCGTCGGGTGCGGCACTAAGCCTGAACGTCGTGTTGGAGAACCAGAGCGACGTCACTGGTGTGCAGTTCGACATCGCCGTGCCCTACGAGCTTGCAAAGGACAGTGACAATGTGGTTATTGCCGAGGCTGCAAGTGCGCGCATACCCAACCACGCCATTGCCGTGAATCAGCTCAGCAATGCCGATAAGAGCTACTATCCCAATGGTCCGGATCAGGGCAGCGCCAACATGTCGTACAAGAGGTACCGCATCATCGTTTAAAGTGCCAAGAACGAGCTGGTGGTCGACGACCGCGGCACGCTGCTCACGCTGCAGCTGACCACCGACCTCGCCCTGAAGAGCAACGCCCTTTTGCCTGTCTATGTAGAGAATGTTACGCTCTCTGACCCACAGGAGCAGGAGGTTGCGGTCACGACAAAGAACGGTGCCATCATTATCGAGAACATCCCGCGTCCCGACCTCGAGGTCTCTGGTGTCACCTTCACGCCCAATGCCGTCAGCCCCGGTGGGCAGATGACCGTGTCGTGGGTGGTGAAGAACATCGGCGACGAGGCTACAGGTGCCGGATGGACCGAGCAAATCTCGTTGGTGAGTCTCTCAGGCACTACGGTGAAGACCGTTGCCACCACCTACTATGATCAGGTGCTGACCAAGGGCGGACAGGTGAGCCGTCAGGTCGTCGTCGACCTGCCCGACTATCTCGGTCTCGACGGCATCTGCATGGTGCAGGTCGAGGTGGTGCCTACCGACAAGACGGGTGAGCATCCCTCCATGCGCGTCAACAACATCGCACAGGCTTCTGCCAACATCGAGGTGACGAAGCAGCTCACGCTCGAACTGTCGAAGACCCGCTTCACCGAGGGCGGCACGCAGCGCGTGCAGGCCAAGCTGAACCGTTCGGGCAGTTGGACCCTCTCGCAGACCTTCCAGATCGCACTTGCCCCGAATGACTCGCGAGTAGACATTGTGAAAAACGTGAACATTCCCGCCGGACAGTCGGGTGTGGTGTTCTACTTCAACGTGCTCGACAACGACGTGGTCGATGCTGACTCGGTGGTCAACATCACCGTCAGCGGCACAGGCTATCAACCGGCCACCGAACGCATTGTCATCGAGGACAACGAGTATGCCGCTCTCTCGGTTACCGCCTCGCAGTCGGTATTGACCGAGGGCGACACCTTCACCCTGACCGTCAGCGCACCGAAAGCCGTCAGCGAAGACACGCAGGTGCGCATCGTCAGCGAGGACAACAAGCGCTTCCTCTTCAACTCTACCGCTGTGATTCCTGCCGGACAGCAGTCGGTCACGGTTGAAGTGCGCACGCTCGACGATGAATTGCCCCATTTGGAGCAGTCGAACAAGTTCACCGTCTCGGCTCAGCGCTTCAGCATCGGCGAAGTCATCGTCGTGCTGCAGGACAACGACATTCCCGCCCTGACGCTCACGCTTACCCCCAACCAAGTGAGCGAGGGAGCCGGCCCCACATCGGTCTCGGCCGTACTCACCCGTACCGGCGTCACCGACAACAAGATTACCATCAAGCTCTCCGACGACTCGAACGGCGGGCTCTACTACAGCAACAAGACGATTGTCATGGACAAGGGCGTAGAGACCGTGGTCTTCAACCTCGGACCTGTGGACAATACCCTGCAGGATGGCGACCGCACCTATACGTTGACAGCTGCCATCTGGGTGTCGTCGTGCAGTTGTGCTGCCTCTACCGGCCAGAGTGCCGGCTATGTGGAGAGCCAACTCACCGTGCTTGACAACGACGGTGCTGCCTTGAGCATTAAGTCACAGGTAGCCACCATTAAGGAGGGCGACGAGACCACCATCACCGTCAGCCGCAATACCCTCGATATGTCGCAGCCGCTCACCGTGACCTTGAGCAGTAACTACGATGCCGACATGGATTATCAGAAAAACGTCACCATCCCTGCCGGACAGCAGTCGGTCAATGTTACGGTGAAGTCGAAGAAGAACGAGGTGAACGGTGACACACAAACCGTTATCTTCACCGTCTCGGCTACGGGCTACGCCTCAGGCACTTGTGTATTGATGGTCACCGACCAGACGCTGCCCGACGCACGCATCACTGCTATTGAGACCAGCGTGCAGGAGGCTTTGGTGATGTCAAAGTTCGACATCTCCATCACCCTTCAGAACGACGGTGCCTATGAGCTGCCTGCCAATACACCCATCTCGATCTACTGGATGGGGCTGTCGAAGCCTTCGACGACCTTTTATACCGAAGATCCGCTACCCGCAGGCAGTTCGATGGTCATCACCCGCAGCCACGCGATGTATTCCCTCGTGGGCGACCACGTGCTCTATGCCGTAGTCAACCCGAACAAGCAGATATCCGAGCTCGTCTATACCAACAACACCTCTGCCGAAATTACTCTCAAGGCTCTCTCACCGTTCACCGTTCAGGTGCAGACCGACAGGCAGTTGTACCGTCAGGGTGAGAAAGTGAGGATCACCGGACAAGTCAGCGGAGAGAACGCAGGGGATACCCGCATCGATGTCTATATGATCAATGACGGTGCCCGCGTGGTACAGTCGACAAGAACCGATACCGAGGGCAAGTTTACCTATGAGTGGCAGCTGTACTCCATGCAGTCGGGTCACTTCAGCGTGGGTGCCTGCTACAGGGACGATCCCACCACCGAGGAGATGGCGGCCTTCGATGTCTACGGCCTGAAGCGCGTGGACGATGGGTACATCACCTGCGACGTGACCTGTGGTGAACCATATACGGGTGTTGTCCGTCTGGTTAATGCCGGCACGTTGCCGCTCACGGGTGTTACTACCGAGCTTGTGGGGGCACCTGAAGGATGCGATGCCCAGTTCGACATCAAGTCCGAGATTGGCAGCAAGGAAGAGGTGAGCCTGGCCTATTCGTTTACTGGCAGTCAGCCCACCCAGGGCAACAAATGGGAGATGGTGAAGGTGCGCATCACCAGCGCCGAGGGTGCCTTCTACGAGGTGTCGTTCCATTACTTTGCCCGTTTAGCCAAGGCCAACCTCGTAGCCAGTGTCAAGAACCTCGTCACCACGATGAATAAGGACACTGGTCGCGACTATACCTTCAAGGTATCTAACATCGGTAAGGGTAACTCCGGCAAGCTGAGCCTGTCGCTGCCCGATTGGATGATGCCGCTCACTGGCCGTACCATGCCTGCCCTGAACCAGGGCGACACCGCCACCATCGTGCTGCGCATGATGCCTACCGAAGACATGCAGCTGAACGTGCCCGTCACTGGCAGGTTTGGTATCAACTGCGAGAACGGCAATGGTACCTTCGTCAACTTCAACGTGACTCCTGTGTCTGATGTGACTGGCACGCTGCTCATCGACGTCTGTGATGAGTATACCTACTATACCGAAGAGAAACCTCACGTGAAGGGTGCAGAGGTGGTGCTGCGCAATCCTGTCACCGGTGCACTTGTGGCCCAGGGCACTACCGATGCTGACGGTCACTGGAGCATGGTGCTGCCCGAGGGCTACTATCAGGTGAACGTCACTGCCGACAACCACGACTCCTACCGGAACAACATCCTCGTTGATCCGGGCGTGACTACTACCGAGGTGGTCAACCTGAGCTATCAGGCCGTGAGCGTGAGCTGGAGTGTCGAGGAGACCGAGGTCGAGGACGAGTATAACATCGTGACTACGGTGAAATATGAAACCAACGTGCCCATGCCCGTGGTCGAGACCGTCGTCCCCGACAAGATTGAGGTGGACAAGCTGGCCGAAGGCGAGAGCATCGTCTTCTATGCCGTGCTCACCAACAAGGGTCTCATCACTGCCCAGAAGACCAGCTTCACTATTGCTCCCGAGGCCGGAGGTTGCAGCTGGACACCGTTGGTAGAACACGAGAACCTGACGCTGGCACCGCAGCAGAGCTATACCATTCCCGTACAGGTGACGAAGCTGCCCGAGGCTTCTGGCAGCCGCTTCAGGGCAAGTGGCAACTCTGGTTGTGCTACCCAAACAGGCACCGACTATTACTGGGAATGCGGTAAAGACGGCAAATGGCATAAGTACCCCTGTACCATCACCTATAGCGTTTGTACTGGCGAAGCAGGAGGGGTACAAGGAGCGGGCGGCGGTCCTGTCGATCCTATCACCGACGGTTCGGACGCACTCTTTGAGTACTCTTCGAGTGGTGCGAAGCTTTCCGGTTCGAGCAATAACAGTTGTTCGCCCTGTCTGACCCATCTCGACAATGCCATTGCCGATGTGATAGACTGCGGCTTAGGCATTGCCGGCATCTTCAGCTCTACTGCCGGTATTATTGGTGGTGTCTGGAGTACCATCCGAACAGTTCAATGCTTTTCAGAAGCAAAGGATAATTTTGGCTCTAATGTGATTTGCACTATAGGTGCCATCGGTACGATTATAGGAACAGTGGGCGGAAATATGGGTGCTGTTGTCTCAGCAGGTATTGGCTGTTCTCTTGCCCAGGTAGATATTCTCAATGGGTGTGGAGCTCCCTCAGCCCCGTCGCGGCAATATGTTAATAAGGTTATAATTGCTGACAAATATGGCAGCTACGAACCTGAATGGATGAGACTTTACAGAGAGAGAATGCAATACGCTAAGGGATACTTAAATGCGAAATTGGAGTATCTCGACGTGTTCTTTGGCGATGAGGTTTGGAAGGAACGCATGACGACGACCGAACTGCAAGACTTGGCGTCAGCAGTGTCTATCGCCGTCAGCAGTGGAACGGTGGATGCTGATGCTCTGCGTGTGTATAAGCCGATGGATATCAGCAACGAGCAGTTCGATTTGTTTATCGAACGCATCAATAATTCAATCGATGAAGAAAGCACTGCCGACAACCGCATTAACTTCACAAGGCTGGAACAGTTGGAAAAAGGCATGGAAAGGCTTGACAAGACAGCACAAGAGATGAAACAAGGTTTCACCGGTATTGCCAACATGGTGGCGAGGGAATTTGCTTCGCTGCAGCAGCATGTGAAGGAGGACCGAAGCAGCGTCTGCTCCACCATCTCGCTGCAGATCGACCAGACGATGACGATGACACGTCAGGCCTTCCGTGGCACACTGACCATCGGCAACGGAGGCAAAGCGCCTATGACCGACATCAAGCTGAAGCTGAATGTGGTCAACAAGCAGACCAATCTGCCCGCAACAGCCCGCGAGTTCGAGATGCACACCGAGAGCCTGAAGATGTTTGAGGGCGACCTCGATATGGAGAGCGGCTGGTACCTGGGTGCAGACAGCACGGGTACGGCTACCATCCTCTTCATCCCGTCGAAGTATGCGGCTCCCGACGAGCCCATCGACTATTCGTTCGGTGGCACGCTCTACTATGTTGACCCCTATACCGGCCTGGAAGTGACGCGCGAACTCTATCCCGTGACGCTCACCGTGAAGCCCTCGCCTGAGCTCGACCTGACCTACTTCATGCAGCGCGACCTCTATGGCGACGACCCGCTGACCGAGGAGATAGAGCCGGTGGTGCCCGGCGAGTTTGCCGTAATCATCAACAACAAGGGCAATGGCGATGCCACCAACGTACGCATGGTGACGAAGCAGCCGCAGATCATCGAGAACGAGAAGGGTGCCTTCATCAACTTTGAGTTCGTCTCGTCGCAGCTCAACGGACAGGAGAAAACGCTGGCTATGGGCGAGACCATCCCCACCGAGTTCGGCAACATCCCTGCCCACACGCAGGCCTATGCCCAGTGGTGGCTCGAGAGCTCGCTGCTCGGCCACTTCGTCGACTACGACATCCAGGCCACCCACGTCAGCAGCTACGGCAACGAGAACCTCTCGCTGCTCGACCAGGTGACCATCCACGAGCTGATACACGGCTTCACGCCCCCTGCTGGTATTGTGTCCGACGGTTCTGCCGTCGGCAGAGCCTTCCTCGTCAACGACATTGCAGACGGCGAAGAGCAGCCCGACCGCCTTTACTTCACCGACGGTTCAGAGGCTGACGTCGCTGTGGCTGCCGCTGCCACGATCGAGAAGCTGAGCAACACCGAGTATATGCTCACAGTTTATCCCACGACCGCAGGCTGGAACTACGGCTCGCTGCTCGACCCGACCGTGGGTCGCCGCAACCTGCTCTCTATCGTGCGTCTGAGCGACAACGTGGAGCTGCCCGTGGACAACATGTGGCAGACCGACCGCAAGCTCATTGATGGGAAGGAGTGGCGCTACGTGAACCACCTGCATTTCATCGACCAGTTCGATGCTTCATCACTCGTTGATGGTATTCAGTATAAGCTCACCTTCGAGGATCGCGCCGACGTGGTGCTTGAGGTGGAGAGCATCACTGGTATGGAACTGAACGGACAGCTCGTACGTACCGATTATGTTGACAAGGTGAAGGTGACGTTCAACAAGGCTATCCAGCCCGAGACCTTTACTGCCGACGACGTGAAGTTGAATGTGCAAGGAGAGCCACAGGATCTCTCGACCGTAGGCTTTGCCTCTGAGGACAACAAGGTGTGGACGCTCGACTTCACTGAGCTGAACCGCACACTGCCCAACGGCTACTACGTGCTCACCGTACAGACCTCGGAAATCAAGGACTACGAGGGCTACAACGGCTACACGGGCAAGAAGGCCGACTGGGTGCTGTTCCTTGGTGGGCTGGTGCCTGTCACCACGACCGAGTTTCCGCTCTACTCAGGTACCATCATACGCGAGAAGATTAGTGGCGAGGCATCAGACAGCCGCATGGCTAACTATCCACTATCCACTATCCACTATCCACTATCCGCTCCTTCCGACGGTAATGTGACTTCGGTGCAGTATGGCGACAAGTGGCGCTTCACTGCCACCGCCAACGAGGGCTTTGAGTTCGTCAACTGGACGCTGGGCGGCGTGGTCATCTCGACCAATCCCGTCTATGAGACCACCGTCAACGGTGAGCTGGATCTGGTGGCTAACTTCAAGAAGCTGCAGTACCGCCTTGTTCTGGGCGATGCCGAAAACGGTACGCTGGGCGGCAATGGTACAGGCTTCTACGACCACGGCACCGAAGTGGAGATCGTGGCCGAGCCCGACGAAGACTTTGCACTGAAGGAGTGGATTGTCAACGATGTCGTTCAGCCTGCCGTGGGTGACACGCTGCGCCTCACCATCACCGCTGCTACCACCGTGCAGCCCGTGTTCGTACGTGATATCTACACCCAGACCATCACCCTCGCCTATGGCTGGAACTGGATGTCGACCTATCTGCTCGAGCAGCAGTCGCTCGATGACATGTCGCGCTATGTCAACCGCATGCTCGACCAGCAGAACGAGCTGATACGCGACCCCGAGTTTGGACTCGTAGGCGGCATCAGCAAGATTGAGCCCAACAAGGGCTATAAGGTCGATGCTTCGACAATCTTCTCGATAACGATGCGCGGACATGTCAATCTGAGCCAGACAGCCATTGACCTGCTGAAGGGCTGGAACTGGATGGCCTATCCATACTTCGAGACGAAGAACATTGCCGACGTGCTGACCAATGCCGAGGCAGGCGACTACCTCGTCTCGCAGACAGGCTTCTCAAGCTACGACGGTAGCAGTTGGGAGGGTAACGTCAGCGAGCTGACTCCCGGAAAGGGCTACCTCTACAAGTCGGCTTCGACGA
>Ga0256407_10000947_pt1 | contig 65409 bp, 68 predicted proteins | sample RumenRJG_04DNA_FD_193489 | JGI IMG/M metagenome (GOLD analysis project Ga0256407, IMG submission 193489) | Bovine rumen microbial communities from Lethbridge, Alberta, Canada - RJG_04 | ecosystem: Host-associated > Mammals > Digestive system > Stomach > Rumen | place: Canada: Alberta... | reverse complement strand
GGATGGCTTATTCGGACGCTACTGGTTTTCGTGCTCATAGTAAGCTCTCGTATATCTCGTAACAAGTGTGTTATGAGTGATACAAAAGCCTGCTATGAGCACTGGGCAGACGCGGACATATCCTTTCAGAGAAAGGAAAAGACCGCTTTGTCTGCACTCTGCACTTTGCACTATTGCACTTTGTGTCTCTCTTTGGTATCATCTCCCAACCACCCAACCCTGTCTCCGCTAAAAACGCTATCCACTTCACGGCAGCCTACGTTTTGGACTGCTTGCTGCTATCGTCGAACCTTTCCTCCAAGTATCTCTCGAATGACAGCCTTCAACGCCATTTGAAAGATACTCTCAGAAAGGCTTGATGATGGCAGCGGCTTAAACTGTATTTGGCTGCTGTGAGGAGGATGGCTAATTCGGACGCTACAGGTTTTCGTGCTCATAGTAAGCTCCCGTATTTCTCGTAACAAGTGTGTTATGAGTGATACAAAAGCCTGCTATGAGCACTGGGCAGACGCGGACATATCCTTTCTGAGAAAGGAAAAGACCGCTTGATGTCTGCCTGCACTTTGCACTATTGCACTTTGTGTTTCTCTTTGGTATCATCTCCCGACCACCCACCCCTATTGATGGCTTCCTCTACCATGCTGGTGCTTCTTCGTCGTCCTTCCACATCACTTTATCCCGACGGCTATTGACGACTATCCCCCGTGCAAATTTAGAGAGGCTTGATGAACATGCAAGTATCGACAGGCTATTTCGGGAGCAAGTTCATGCTGAACTTCCTGCCGAAATTCCTTGCATCATCATCAATTCATCTCTCTTGTTCTTGGCACAGAGGATAGTCTATAGCTGACGGGATAAGCCGATGAGCTTAAAAAAAACTTCTCAGAAGCGATTCTTCTAAAGAGGAAGTCTCAACTTCAGGGATGTCCGATAAACTTGCGTTCCGTCAGATAATGCGAGTAATAATCGGAGGCAAACAACGGCGACTGGAGCTATCTCTGGAGCCAGGTAATGAACATTATAAACTGTATGGATATGGAACTGATTCTGCTTTACGTCCTGTGGCGTTTCGCCAAGGCAATATGTGTGGGCTGGACTAAGGACAGCCACTACTACGACCGCTGAATAGCCTGAATACTGGCTTGTTTGGTGATGGTTTCTTGTGTGTCACCCATGATTTGGGCGACCAGATAATTGTGATTTTAACACGGGAAATGTTAAATTCTGAAGGTTTTGCCCTTATCTGTTGTATCGTCACTTATTCTTCGTTCCTTTGCAGCCAAATTCAAAATTCAACCATAAATACAAGTCAAATGAAAGCTATTTTTAATTTCCAAATCAAGATGGATGACCGCCAGACTGCCGTTCTTTTCGGCATGGAGGAGTGTAAAGGAGTGGACATTGAAGTGATGTCGAACCTCACTAAACTGTTCTCTGAGACTAAGACAAAAATCTCCAAATTACTTGAAAAAGGCAGTCCGAAAGAACGTACAGGTGGTGAATCTAATGCTTCTGAACCTGAGAAAACAGGATCTAAATCCGTTGATTAACTTTTTTGTGTCATAATTGAAATGTTTAATTCGGCAGGTGTGTAGGTATGTCGCTTGCACACCTGTTTTAATTTCAAAAATCACTCAAATGAAATCAAAAACGATCATCTTCCATGCGGCTGTATTTGCTATTCTATGCCTCAGTTCTACTATAGCAAGCTGCCAGAAGAAGGGCATCCGAGTCAGGAACCTTCAAGAGACAATCGCGCTCAGTGAGCGTCACTATGAGACTATCAGGGATATGAGTACTGCATCTGTTGATGAACTGATTGGTATCATCAACGTCACAGAAGAGTTGGAGGACTCTATTCTCTCCTTTACTTCACGAGATACTATAGCCGCTAACAAGGAGATTCAGAAACGTATCATCTCTGTCAGCGACTCGCTCCGTTTTCACATCATGCGTCTGGCATTGTCCCAGTCCAGGTCCTTGGCTGATGTCATCTATCTCAAGACAAATACCATCGGCAGGCAGCGTAGTTGCCTGGATCCCAAATTGCATAAACAGGCTGAGAGATTCTTCGGGAAACTCGATAATAACTCCACCTTCAAGGATGCTGCTACAACCATCAAGGAGTATGAAAAGCTGTTGGCAAATGATGATTATTGGCATATCACAAGCCGGGAGATCTTCAAAGATTTCCTGAAACGGGAGGATATCTGCTTCCGTTCCATGCTCCAGTTCCTGCCGACTATACCACAGGAAAAGCTACAGCGGTTCACGGAAGAGACAGCCTTGATCTGTAATTCTTTCTATACTTCCGGCGACAAGTCGTTTGCTCCTGTTGAAGAGATTACGGCTTTCATGACAATGCGCTATAACCGCCGAATCCTACAGAATGCTGATGCCTGCAGGACTCATCTGATGAATGGTGTCAAACTGAACAAGACGGTTGCCCAAAACTACCGATGGATGCTTCTGCAGCCTTTCTTCAGCATCGATGAGATGTCTATGGCTGCTCTGTCTTCAAGTCAGCAACAACTCCTTCACGATATAGCTCAGGACATGCCTGAACTCTTTGCCAAGCTGGAGAAATACTTCCCAAAGAAGCAGGGAGCAAAAGACAAGGAGGCTTCAGAAACCAAGATTATTGACGTTATTACCCTCTATATTTTAAAGTCTCACATTAAAAGTATTGTATAATGAACAACTCAAACGAACCATGCGCTACGAAAGCCGAAAGATTCCAGAAATCATCGCTTTCACTGATGGACTTCAATGTAGAAGAAGCCATCAAGAACCTTGAAATGTGCCTGCATGTGGGCAAAGAAAACATCAGTCAGAAGAAGACGGAGAACTGCACTGTCCTGACTGTCTCTCTCGGGAAAATGCTGCTGATTGACCAGCTGATGGAGGACATAGAGAATATCCTTAACCTCTCTATCCTTCTTGCTACGAAGTCGGAAGATGGCAAATGCCTGGAGTGTATTGCCTACTCAAAACCTTGTGTCGGTGATATGATCATCGTGCATCTTTATTCCCGTCTCTATGGCGTGATGGAGAGATTCGAGGTCAATGTCTATGACTCGATTGAAAAGATGTATAAGGACTTGAAGAACCGTCTGGACTATCAGAAAGACATCAGCTGCAAATTCATGGAAGCAGAAGATCCAATGACAGTCCTCAGACAATTTATCTAAACTATAGCACTATGATTTACGTACTTGTTTTCATCAGATTAGCCTTCTATTTCTTGGCTATGATGCTGTTTTTCTGCCATAGGTTCCACTATAAGCCTGGCTTTGAGCATCCTCGTGTCAGACCACTATACTTCTGGACAAGGCAGTTCCATGAGCACATGAAACGGTCTGATAATGCACGAAAGTTCTTCATCTTCCTGGTCATTATTCTTCTGACTATAGCACAGGCAACAGACCTGTCACTACTCACTGACTTTGGCTATATGAGCCTTGGTAGAGACAAATCCTATATCCAGTTCGGACTTGGCATGATGCTGACTATAGCATTGTTCCGATACTCTATTTCTGATAAGTTCTTATCCAGAAGATCCGGACTCATTATCGACTATTGGGCTGTCTTGTTCCTCATAACTGTCCTGGCATTTTTGAAGCTGATTATCCTTCAGGATGTTCTTTGCTTACTTCTTTTCGCTCGTTGTCTATACCCCAAGAAAGAGGCTGCAGATGACCCGAAAGGACGCAAAAGCATACCCGATGATTGCAACAAAAAGAGGGCATTTCGCATAGCGGCAAGCCTATTTGTCTGACCCAAAGTATTGGTAGAATGAAGATGGATAAGACGCAATACTATGTCAAAATGAGTACGGAATTGGTTACCTTTCTTGGCAAGGCTTTGCCTCACCGCACATCCCGAATTGAAGCCTATACCGACCTGCTGAACGAGCAGATTAAGATGCTTGAAATAGACTTCGAAGGTGGCAAATCGGTGCCGTTCCTGTTTACTATTCTTGACCTTTCAGAACGCTGGGATTGGAGCAGACCAACGGTCATGCGCTTTCTTGATTCACTCTCCAGAATGGGTGCCATCAAGGTCAAAAAATGCCAAGACGGCACACTAATCAATGTACTTAATATCTCACAGGACACCCCTTAGGCTAACAACCCAAGGGGCTTGCCCTGTGTGTTACGTTTTTCTCTTGGGGTAGCCTAATACCCCTAAAAGTAAACTTTCAGGGAGTGGGAGGCCATGACAGGAGCAAGCTCCGGCCTCTGTTTATCGGGGTTTCCGACAATTCGCACCTGTGTAAAAATCTAATTATAAAAATATGGCATACCAAGTATTAGACATTAAGACTCAAAAAGGCATGAGTGAGGCTCAGAGTGCAGAGCATCTTCGTAAGTGTACTGAGGAGTCATTGAAGGAAGCAAACCGTAGAGGTAACTATGATGCGACTCGTGACCACCTTAACTTTGAGGTTGGCAAGGGCTGTGTAATCAAGGCTGTCGACAAACAACATAGTATTCCGACTCGAATGAGGGCTAATCTCATCAGTCGTGGCATCAAAGACCCGAATGAGGGCTTGAAGGAAGGAAAGTATCGCACTGTGGTCAATATGATTCTTGGCGGTTCTCGCGAACAGATGAGACGTTTGGCTTTCGGCGACCAGAAAATCAAGGAAGGGCCTGATGCTGACAACTCTCAGGTGACAAGGAAACCTGACATCGAGAACTGGGCAAAGGACATGTATCAGTTCATGGCCAAGAAATATGGGGAAGAGAATATCGTTGCTTTCGTTGTTCATCTGGACGAACTGAACCCGCATATCCATTGTACGCTGATGCCTATCGACGAGACTGGCAAGTTCAACTACAAAGGTATCTTCAACGGCAAGGGAAAGAAGTTTGGGCTGAGCGATTATTTCTTTAAGCTGCATGATGAGTTGTCTATCATTAACAGGAAATATAGTCTTGACAGAGGCACACATATTGCCGACACTGGAGCACGTCACCGCAGCAGGGAGGAATATATTCGTTCACTCGATGAAAAGCGTGAAGAATTAGAGAGAAAATGCAATGCTCTTCAGGATGAGATCACCATCTATCGCCAAACTAAGAGAGAGTTGGATGAGGAGATAAGAAAGGCTGACAAGCGTGTGAAGGGTCTGACAACGATGATTGGCAATCTGGAGAAAGACAAGTCTGGAATCGAAAAACAAATTGAGGAGCTGAAACGCTCAGGCGAGGAGAGTTCCCGTGAGACCCAATCCAAGCTCTTTATCCTTCAGCAGCAGTTGCAGACTATTGAGAACAAGATTGAGGACAAACAGGAAAAACTGGATGCTGCCGTAGTCCAGTTAAGACAACTGGGTGAACAGCATCGTGAGCTGTCTGACCAGTACGAACATCTGCAGGAGGAGGTCAACAAGGTCGTGCCAATAGCAGAGGAGCGTGCATTCCAGGGTGTGCAGGCTCAACTGTCTCAGATGATGATTGATGATACGAAGATTCAGTTCTCCAGACTGTCACAGTTGGATGCCAGGGCTTTGGACTACTTCGAGGGAACGCTGCTGATGGATATGGCTGAGCATGGACAGGCTATCATGACAGTGGCTGCAGCTCTCTTCCTCGGATATGTCGATAAGGCAACGGAGTTCGCGCAGACACATGGAGGTGGCGGTGGCCCCAGTGGTGACTGGGGAAAGAAGGACGGTGAGGATGACCGCAAATGGGCAAGACGCTGTCTGGCAGAAGCCGCAAGGATGATGAAGAGCAATGGCAGGAACAGACGGCGTTAACATTCTGAGCAGTGCCAAATGTTAAATTCTGGAAGTTTTGCCCAAAACTATTTCATCGTCACTTATTTGATATTACTTTGCAGCCGTTTTTCAGGATAAACTAAAATCGTTAGAAATATGAAAATTCAGAAAGTACTATTCATGACTGCTGGACTTCTCATCGGAAGTGTCAGCGCAGGTGCTGCCATCAATGGTGACAGTGCCTATGTGCCGGATGATCCTGTCATGGTCATCCAGCCTGTGACTCCTGTCTATCTCGATGATGTGGCAGGGAATCTCTCATTTACCTCCAACTGGTTCCTGTCCGTTCAGGGCGGTATGTCGGCTTTCATCGGGAAGCCAGTCGGTTGCGGTGATCTCTTCGACCGGACTAAGCCCATGCTGAGCATCGGACTTGGCAAGTGGTTCACGCCTCATTTCGGAAGCCGTCTCTCTTTCCAAGGTTTCAAGTTCGTTGACCAAGGACTGGCTTCACGGACTTTCCAGAGTGTACACCTTGACCTGATGTATAACCTTTGTAATGGTTACAAGCATAACAGCATCGGCCTTGGAAGATGGGGAGTCATCCCTTATGCCGGGTGTGGCATCATCAACAACTCGTTTGCCCGTAAGAATCCATTTGCCATTTCGTTTGGTATCATCGGACAGTATCGCTTCTGCAAAAGATTGATTCTCTCAGGTGAATTGGGGAATACCATCACCTTTCAGGACTTTGATGGTGTTGGTAACGCCCGAAAAGCTGGGGATAATCTGTTACAGGGTAGCATTGGATTGACTGTCATATTAGGAAAGGCTGGCTGGAAGCGCGTCATTGATCCTATGCCTTACATCTATCAGAATGACTGGCTGATGGAATATACAAACAAGCTTCAGACAAAGAATGACCAGATGGCCAAACGTATCGCCAAAGATGATGCAGCTCTGAAAGAGTACCAAAAGATACTCCAGATAAAAGGCTTGCTCGATGACGATGCCGATTCCAATATACTGGCCAAGAATTATCCGAGAAACAACTACAGTGGGCTGAATGCTCTCAGACAACGGATGAAAGGCACTCAGATACCTTCTTTGGATAATCATATAAAGAGCAGTCCTTTTGAAACATCCAATGACAGCAATGAATGTATCGGAGCACCTATCAATTTCTTCTTCAAACTGAACACAGCAAAACTGACCAGTAAGGCACAGCAACTGAACATTGCTGAGATAGCACGGGTAGCGAAGAAGCATAGTCTCTTTGTACGTATCATCGGAGCTGCCGACAAGGCAACGGGAACGGAGAATAGAAACAAGGAACTTTCCGATAGTCGAGCGGCTTATATCTCAGAACAGCTTCAGAAGAGAGGCATCCCGATAGACAAAATCATCTGTGAGGGTGTTGGCGGCATCAGCAGATTCAAACCGGATGAGATTAACAGACATACTCGCGTGATGCTCTACCGTAAATTGCCAGACTAAGCGTTAAGGGAACTTGCACCTGTATTGGGTAGCAAGTTCCAGCCGTATATAAACGAATCAAAAACACAGTATTATGTCAACACTCAGAAAAGACTACAACCCAAGCGGTGACATATCGAGAAATTTGGAAGAGACCCTGCGAAAGAACGGCATGGATGCTCATCTTAAACAGGATGGCAACAGCTACCAGCTACAGGTCGTCAGCCATGATTCTCCCGTCGTCACCTATGACATCAGCAGGAGCGATGCCCTGAAGCTGATGAATGGCGGTTCTCATGCTTCAGACAAGAAAGCATACAATACTTTCGTTAATATCGTCCGCAATGATTTCTATGTTCCTAACAACTATGTCCATGCCAAGAATGCAGGTAGCCATGTCAATATGGGATTGAACGGTTATCGGGCTGATGTGCCGCCACTGGCAACGCCTCCTTTCAGAAGGGGATTTGACAGGCCTGAGCTGTTCCGTCCTGGTTTACCTGAAGGTCAGTTGTTCAGAAGGATTGATGGGCGTATTTACCCAAACAGGCCAATGATGGTGGCAGAGCGTCCCGGTGGTGTCATGCGGCCAGGTGAACTACAATCTGGAGGTGCTGGCTTCTTTTATAAAGGCAGGCAGCAGAATGTGCAGGCTGATGTTCTGGCTAACTTGGGTAATATCGATGTAAAGCCTATCGAACGTCAGAACGGTCAGGCGATTCCCTACAGTGAACGGATAAGTTCACCTGTCTATTTCAATAACAAGGCTTTCCAAGAGGTGTTGGCCTCACACGGCATTGTGATTGACGAGCAGAAAAAGACGCTGACCATCCAGTCCTCTGAGGTTCCGAAGGACATCAGATATAAGCTGACTGATGAAGAGTTCCAGATGCTCACGAACAACAAGGTCAAAGGACAAGATGGTGTGTCTGTCGAAGCGCGTCTTGACATCATCAACAGGATCATTGCTGCCGACTTCGCAGGAAAGGTTACAAAAGAAATGCTTGAAAGCAGGAATCTTGTTGATGTAAAGCTACAGCCTGAGAAGGAACAGGAAATCCTTCATAAAAGGATGGCTGTCCGTATTGAGGAACCGAACGAGCAGAACGGACGATTCCCCTTACGTGATAATGACCTGTCAGGAACGCTTGACCGTGAGCATACCGTTGGCATAGTAGATGGAAGAGAACTTGAAAAGTTGAAAGAGTCCAAAGGCTGGTATCGTGAACAGGCTCATGGCAGGGAAGTTGCCGTAGGTGCAATCACTGTGGAACCAGACCAGGAACATACGGGGAAATACAAGATGACTGCTATCATCGATGGTCAGCGGGTCAGCCATGAGATTACTCAGAAGCAATACGATAAGTTCATGGCCGTAGATGACTACCACCGCATGAAACTGTTCTCAAAGGTGTTCCCTGAAGTGGAAATGAAGGGTAACGGCAATGGTGTGAATGTGGGTGCTGCCATACTTGCGGCTCTGACTGTCGGAACAGGTGTCGCTCATGCCATCGGAGGGCCAAGACCACCGATGCCTGCACCGGAGGTATATATGGACAGGTTTGAAGCCCATCATGTGTACTCTAAGCCTGGAGTGATTGATGCCGCAACGATTGCTGCAGCACAATTTGAGAGCGAGACTGCAAGCCGTATGCCTGCAGAGAACGAGTCCATTGGTATGGGACGCTAATAATACAAGCTAATGAAAGATATGAATGAAGCATTTCTGACATATAGGTTAAAGCCGCACTGGATTCAGTATGCCATCGATCAACTTCCGTGGATTATCATCTGGGTGATTGTTACGCTTTATGCCGGTGACGACACCCTCCCCTACAGGGAATACCTGATGTATGGATCTGTCTGTATGATGTGCTATCTGATATGGCAGGCTATTGAGCTTTGGCGTATCGAATATGTCATCACAGGTGAACAGCTCATCTATAAGCATGGTGTGCTGTTTCATTCGGCTGACTATATGGAATTGTACCGTATTGTGGATTATCAGGAAAGCCGTACTCCAGTGCAACAACTGACCGGACTGAAGAATATACTTCTGCTGTCTGGTGACAGGACATTGCCCAGATTGAGGATGGTAGGCATCCGTGGCAGTTCGCGCATTCTTGATGAGATTAGGATTAGAGTGGAATATAACAAGAAAAGACGTGGAATCTATGAGATTACGAATAGGAATTGAACTGATTAAAAGGACAATGGCATGTGCTGCTTTTGCAGCATGTGCCAACACTGTCTATGCAGGGATTGTCGAGACAAACCCTTTGTGTATCGCCGCCATCGCCGAAGGATATGCCGTCATCAACAAAGGTATCAAGGGACAGACGCATAACCAGGAGGAGATAGCTATTCTCCAGAACTCCATCGCTGCCGAATATACCATGATGAAGAAATGGGAGCAGAAATACAACTCCTATCTGAAAACGGCACAAGGCTATGGAACATCCCTAAAGGCATCGATGGGCATCTATTCAGAAGGTGTCAGGACACTCCAGTACCTTTGGCAAATCAGGAAGGCCATCGGTCAGAATCCGGAAGGTGCATTTGCCACCTTCTCGATGAACAACCTGTATCTGGAAACAGCAGCAGAGTTCCTGAAGGTGTATAACCTCCTGAACAATACTGTTGCCAAAGGTGGAACGACGAATATGCTGAATGGTGCAGAAAGAACACAAGTATTGTGGTCTATCAATGACGAGCTGGCTTATCTGAACAAGAAACTGCGCTCATTGATTATCAGCATATCTTACTACAACCTGAAGGATGTGTGGATCAACGCTACGGCAGGAATTGCTCACCGTGGTTCAAGAGAGGTGGCAGCATACGCTCTTGACCGATGGAAACGTGCAGCCAAAGTGACAATGAACATAAGCAGATATTGACATGAGACAACTACTAATTATCTTATTCTTGGTTTGGGCTGTCCCGAAGAGTGCCTTGGCAGGTATAGATCCTGCAAGAGCTGCTGCTATCGACGTGGCATCGGAACTGGAGAAGAAAGCCCTTGATGCTCAATATAAGGTGCAGCTGCTACAGTCCACTGGTCATCTGTGGACCCGACAGGAGGTGGATGCTGTGACTGACTTCCAAAAGGAGTTCAATGACTACATCAGCACATTCAACAGCTTACTGGCTTATGCGGCTGAGATATATGGCATCTACTATGACCTTAACAGTCTGGTGGGCACAGTCCGCTGGCTGAACAGGGAAATGGGAAATCATCCTGAGAATGCCTTTGCCGTGGCTCTCTCCACCAGGAAGGGCAACATCTATATGAGAGTATTCAAGACTGGAACCAGTGTGGCATTGGACATCAAACAGTTCGTGATAAGCGACAAGGGAAAAGCTACCGAGGCTCAGCGTCTGAAAGTGCTTGAAACTATTAGGCCGAAACTTCGTCAGCTCGACAAGGAACTGAAGATTCTATGCAAATACATCCGTTATACCTCGATAGAGGATCTTTGGCATGAGATTAGTGGCAGACACTATACTCCTGCTTCGAGAAAGGAAGTGGCTCTGATTTGCCATCAGGGGTGGATGCTGAGTGCAAAGACCGCCAAGAATACCAAACATAAATAACAAGCGAAATGGAAGAGACTAAAGAACTGCAGAATGTGTACAAGATATTCCGTACACTGATATATGTAACCCTACTGATAGAGTTCTTCGTGTATGCCATGCCGTATCAGACGCTGGCATCCATGGGAACGCTGATGCTGGACTTTCACGACCGTCTGGCTCAGTTTGCCATCTACAGGCATGGCAATCTCATATACAGTAAGCTCGTGACCTTGTTTTTGGTTATCATTACCTGTATTGGAACCAGGAACAAGAAGCATATCGAGTTCGATGCGCAGAAGATGGTGTATTTCCCATTGGCAGTAGGACTGACATTGGTGGTATTGTCTGTCTGGGTCTATGGCTGGAACATGACCGCAAGGTTCTATGCTGTCCGGGCAAACATTTGGATATATATGCTGGCCTCTATCTTTGGAACACTCTTCGTTCATACTGCCCTTGATAATATCTCCAAGCATCTGAAGACTGGCTTGATGAAAGACCGGTTCAACTTCGAGAACGAGAGCTTTGAACAGAATGAGAAGCGGATAGACAACAAGTATTCAGTGAATATCCCTATGCGATATTACTATAATGGAAAGTTCCGTAAGGGCTGGGTGAACATCACAAACCCGTTCCGAGGAACTTGGGTAGTCGGTACACCTGGATCTGGTAAGACATTCTCCATCATCGAGCCTTTCATCAGACAGCATTCTGCCAAGGGCTTTGCGATGGTTCTATACGACTACAAGTTCCCTACGTTGGCCAACAAACTCTATTATCACTTCAAGAAGAATGAAGCGGAAGGTAACATACCCAAGGGCTGCACCTTCAACATCATCAACTTCGTGAATGTTGAGTATTCACGGCGTGTAAACCCTATTCAGCAGAAATATATCAATAATCTGGCAGCAGCTCAGGAAACAGCAGAAACGCTGATTGAGTCCCTGCAGAAAGGAAAGAAGGAGGGGGGAAGTGGCTCTGACCAATTCTTCCAGACATCTGCCGTCAACTTCCTTGCTGCCTGCATCTACTTCTTCGTGAATTATGAGAAGGAGCCTTATGACAGCAACGGCAACCTGCTATATGCTGAGAAGATACAGGATCCGGAGACTACACAGCTGAAGCCGACTGGCCGTGTGTTTACTGACTCTACCAAACAGAAGCGCGTAGAGCCTGCTTACTGGCTAGGGAAATACTCGGACATGCCGCATATCCTTTCTTTCCTGAATCTGGACTATAAGCTAATCTTTCAGGTGCTGGAAACGGACAGAGAGGTTGCACCGTTGCTTGGCCCGTTTGCGACAGCCCTGAAGAATAACGCTATGGAGCAGTTGGAAGGTATGATTGGTACACTCCGTGTCAACACCTCACGACTGGCCACAAAGGAGTCCTATTGGATATTCCATCGTAATGGTGATGACTTTGACCTGAAAGTGTCTGACCCAGAGCATCCCTGCTATCTCCTGATTGCCAATGACCCGGAGATGGAGAGTATCATTGGTGCTTTGAACGCCTTGATCCTGAATCGTCTTGTGACTCGTGTCAACAGTGGCCAAGGGCATAATGTACCTGTGTCCATCATTGTTGATGAGCTGCCGACATTGTACTTCCACAAGATTGACCGTCTGATAGGAACAGCTCGTTCAAACAAGGTAGCTGTGACATTGGGCTTTCAGGAGCTGCCGCAGCTGGAAGCGGACTATGGAAAGGTTGGTATGCAGAAGATTATTACGACTGTCGGCAATGTGGTCAGTGGTTCTGCCCGTTCCAAAGAGACGCTGGAATGGCTGTCTAATGACATCTTCGGTAAGGTAGTCCAGATGAAGAAAGGTGTCACCATCGACCGTGACAAGACTTCCATCAATCTCAATGAGAATATGGACAACCTTGTTCCTGCCTCCAAAATCGCAGATATGCCAACTGGATGGATATGTGGTCAGACGGCAAGGGACTTCGTGCAGACGAAAGTGGGCAGTGGCGACACGATGAATATCCAGAAAGCGGAGGAGTTCCAGACTTCCAAGTTCTTCTGCAAGACGGACTTTAATATGGAAGAGATCCATAAGGAGGAAAAAGAGTATCGGGACTTGCCCAAATTCTACAATTTTAAGTCGAGGGACGAAAGGGAGAGAATCCTTTATGCCAACTTCAATCAGGTTACTCAGGATGTCAATAAGATGGTGAATGATCTTCAACGGTTCTTTAAGCGGTGATAAAATCTATACTTTTTGGCAAAATTCAAATGTGGAAATTTTCGCATTTCAATATTATTTTGTACCTTTGCATTGTTTTAAACATAAACCGTATGAAGAACAGAAAGATTGTTTTCGCATTTGCCATACTGATGACAAACGCACTTTTCGCACAGAAGACTCATTTTCAGATGTCTTCACTGAGACCTGATGCAGACAGTGCCTTTACTTGTAGGGTGACTGCCAAGTATGATAATGGGAGATTCGTACAGTACACAGGCTGTACAATCTTCCCCTTCACCAGCACAAAGAATGCCAAGGTCAGGCTTTCTTTCGATGCTGATGAGGTTCCCAAGTTCCTGGAGTTCCTTGAACGAGTAAGGGATAAATATGCAGAATGGTCGAATACTGCAGCTACGAATCAAGTTCGTGGCTTTAGCAAGAAAATGCCGATTGAAATGAAATCGAAAGGTGGCATCTGGAGCTTGTTTTATGTTGATGGTAAACCGCCAAGAAGTACCTTTGACATGAATCGACAATGGGAATTTCTCATACCTTTCTTCAAGGTGGATAAACAAGGAAAGTGTTTTGTAGAATGGAGCACAGGTAATCTTGAATACCACGTCAAAGGAGGTATTCACGGACTTGGTAACATTGTCGAAGTGGAACGATGTAACGGAGGACAGTTTGTTTTTGCCTCGGTTCAAGAAATTCAGTCTTTAATCGACTGCTTCAATATACAAGGAGGGCCGATAAACAAACAAGATGTGAGTAATTTGTTTCAATGAAGATAGTAAAAGGATGGTTCAATGACCATCCTTTTCTAATTCTCCATTACTGCCATTTGATCGTATCTGAATAATCGGTGAGTCTTGATAATACTAACGCATTTCTGGACATAGCTGTTGCTTGTCGCATAACCACACGCTTTTATGCCGACCAACCAATGATACCAGTCATCACAAGCAAATAAATGACAAGGCTTGTAACGGTCTGACATCAGAAGTGAAGAGTGATACTCGATACTTTCTAACACATCCCCAAACACACAGAATTTCTCGTTCTTTTTGTCATCATCGTACAGATTGTACGGACGACCGGATTCAAGCCATCTACGATTGGCCTTGATGCCGAAATAATTATGGTCATTAACGGCCATCTTACTGGTTCCCCACCTGCTTTCCAATGCCATCTGCGCAAGTGTCACGCTGGCTGGAATGCCATATTTCCGTTGTTGCTCCATAGCAAAGGGAGCATATTGTTCTATGAATGTTTTTTTTGATGGCAGTACAGGTAAGGTGTCCAAACGCAAAGCTTCCTGGCACTCCTTGCGGATTTTCCATATTTCAAGCAATACCTTATATGGATCTATTCTTTCGCCATTGAGCCTACAGGTGATGTGTAGGTGTTCGCCTGTCGAACGGCCAGTATTGCCTGTGATGCCCACCACATCGCCAGCAAGCAATTCTTCACCTTCAGTAGCGGTCACTTTTGATAGATGACAATAGCTTATCAGGTAGTTACCGTGTCTGAGAACTATATATCTCCCAGACCGGCCATCCTGACCAATAGACTCTACATAGCCGTCAAACATAGCCTTGACTTCTTCGCTTCTGGCTTTCAAGTCTATGCCGCAATGAGTGGAAGGCTTTCCCGTGAAGGGATCTTTGCGTTTTCCATAATGTGAGGTTACATGAATCTGCTCCAAGGGATAGGAAACACTGAGATAGCGGTCTATCCAGTATTCCCTATCGTTATCCTGAGCTTGGCAGCAGACTGTCTGTAATATCATGGCAATGATACACGACAGACAAAGTTTTGAATTCATCAATCTTTTTACCTAAATCTAATACCTATTGAAAACAGATGCAAAAGTAGCCATTTTATTTGTGTCTCACAATAGTCTAATAGAAAACTTCTATATTTTAACATTTAAATTTGGGCGAAATGTTAAATTTGAGAGATTTTTCTATAAACTATTTCTATATGTTTTTAATGTCGTACCTTCGCAGCCAAAATCAATCATAAACAATTGTAATATGCATTTTGAGAATTTTACAGAAAGGGATATTCCCTATGAGACACTGGCAAACTATGGCCTTACTCATGAAATGATAGATGACCTGCCTGAGTCAGTAATGACTAAGTTCCTGCATGGCTGTTATACACCGATTCTACCTCTTAGAATTAAGACTGAAGCTGAGGATATCGAATTCCTGTCAAGAATCGCGCTGTTCACTGGTGTAAACGGTGAGGTAAAGGTTATGCTGAAGCCGAAGATTGAGACTTCAAGCCTCGGTCTGTACTCAGCAGAGCAACAGGAAGAACTGCGTAATGGTAAGACTATCATTGCCAATTCTCCCTCTGACATCAAGAACGGTGACTTTGGCGTAAAGTGCTTTGTACAGTATGATGAGGACACCAATCAGGTACTGAGTGTTCCGACTCATGCCATCGGTGAGAACATCAGGGTATTGACGGACATCCTGGGACTTGATTATGAAACAGTCCGTGCTATGCAGCAAGGTGAGCCCCAGTCCGTTGAGTGGCAGAATTCTGAGAATGGTATAGAGCAAATCACTTTTGGCATAGATTTGCGTGAAGAATACGGAATACGTATGGCTAATGGAGGACTACAGGAATGGGTTGACCAATCGAAAGATTTCAAGGAGAAATACAACTTCGGACTCTACGGTGTATGGAAGGCCAGCGAAGATGGAAAGTCTGGCGTTTATATCCCAGAGGAAGAATATACCGATGAGATCCGGGATGAGATGCAGCGTGCAGGCAACCGTAACCGTGCAACTGTCCGAATGAGTTCTTTAAAGATATGATGATGTATAGTTATCAATATGTATTAACGATAATACCGCTACACTTATGGAATTGAATGGTTTCTATAATGAAGAAGAGCTGGCAGAACTGCTCGATCGTAATGAGATTACGAGGAAAGACTTTATCACACATCACTCTCCAGAACTACTGAAGCAATATGAAGATTTCTGCTCAGACTTTGGGCTGGAACAGAATGAAGACAGTGCAGAACAGTTCTTGGAGGAAATGCAACTGAAGTTCGATTATGCCTTTCATGATAATGATATCACCCTCACGATGTGAATTCAATGTTAAAATAGTCATTTGTAAAAATGCAGATTGCCACCGTCGTGAGACGCTGGCAATCATTTCTTATGACTTATACAGATAGTTTGAAAACTATGTTATCGTTACTTTCCATTCTTCGTTTAATATCATTGAATATACTTTTCTCAAAATCCTCTAAGTCATCATATGGAATAGACTCCAGAACCTCCTTGCATTCTTTCATGCAATTGGCTTCACGGTACAATTCAGCTTTTAGCAATGGATGTTTAACTGGTTTCCAATCGAAAGATTCAATAAAGCCAACGACCATTTCTGAGAATAATTGGTAATCCTCTTCTGATGGCTTAACGGAAATAATACTGTTCCGATAAAAATAGTCATTATACGACTGAACGACCCAGAACTGAATATTAGTCATTTCATCACCGCCTACTCCCTCAGCCAGGAACTGTTTATAAGCTTCCTTCCACTCAGAGAAGGTCAGTTCTCCACAATCAAAAGAGGTGTTCTTACTTTCTCCATGGCGATTCTTATGCTCGAAATAGTATTTTCCGCAATTCGGGCATTTTTGTACTGGCGAAACATGCGGTAACATTGGTGCAATCCTTTTGTTGTCTGACCAATATTCAGCATCAAATGTGTTTCCTGAGATTAATGTCATCAGTTCTTTCTCTGTCCCACAATATGGACACTTTACAATTTCTGCATTTCCTGGAATCATAGTCGTATTTTCTGTTTTTGAATTAATTGTTAGAGACATGGCCAGTATGACCGTTAATAATAAGATAATCTTTTTCATTCATCATATTCTATTCTTTTTGTTGAAATAAATATGATGCAAAGATAGTGCTTTATCGTTAACCAGCCAAGCGAAAGGATCTCACAAGGCTTGTGAAAAAGACAATTATTCCCAGACAACAAGATTTCTTGGCAAAGCTATCTTCTTAACTTCACCACGAACGCCATCTACATAATAGTTCTTGGCCATATAATTATCAAACTGACCAACGAAAGCGCCCCTTATTCTAGCACACTTCTCATTGATAGAGTTAAGAAGCGGATTGGTAACATCCTCAATACTCTGGAGCGCACGATCTGTAATGCCGTACGGTCTCAATTTATTGTATATGCCTGTCAATTCCTTACGATAGTCTGGCAAATGTTTAAAATAGATGCCCTCTGGATGCTTTAGGAACAAAAGATAGACGGCCTTAACCAGAGGCTCCATCTTTATCTCCATATTATTGTAATCAGGAAGGATAATTCTATTATCTTTAGTGACAACCAATCGGCTCAGCCTATCATCGGGGTGGATAAGTTGCTCGAGAATATACTCAGCTATACCTCGTTGTCTCAATTTTGCAATCCTCTCCTTAATTTCTTCAATCAAGTCATCAGTGTTTTCTCCCATTTGCTGGGAGTTGAAATGCTGGTCTGCATCAAATGACGGAGTAACATTTGCTCCCAAGTCATCACCATCCCATTCGTCGTAGAAAACTGTAGGTTCTGATGAGTTCGATTTTGAAGGTGGAAGGGATGCCTTCTGATAGTCATCGAGGCATTTCTCTTCTATTCTGAAATTGCTTCCATGTCCTTCATGGCTTTCAATAGCAATCTGCTTGCCGATTCTGTGAAGTTGGTCTACTATTGGCTCAGAGCTTGCGGATGATATTGGATAGAAGCGGTTAATTGCTTGATCTTGACCGCCACTTCTATGAATGTCCTCTGTTCTCATGAATCCTTGACTTATCCGTTTACGGTCATTAGGATTCTGCAGATGATTCAACAAGAAGTCATTCCCGACGGCAGCAGTCGCAATCTCTGCATCACTCAGATATGGTGCCCTGTATTTAAGAACTTTCTCATCTTTCAGGCGTTTCATCAGAAGTGGCAGATAGATGACATGGAATCCTATCATCTTTCCCCAGCCCTCAATGACCTCCGGATTATTTTCAAAGAGATCGGAAAGAACTGGATCTTCCTCACTTGCTACGTAAATCAACTCTTTTGGAGCTAACTTCCCTGATAATTTAAACGCAAATTCATTCTTATCGAGATTGTCCAATTTGGGGGAATCATCAATAGGTTTCTTGGGAGGTGGATTGTTTTGAATCTTTTTCAGCATGTTGTTCTCGTAGAGGAACAGCAGGATAAAACCTATGGCGACGACAACATCAATAATATTCCAAATTGTCCTGCCAAGTGTAATCTTGACAAAAGGCTGAAAAAGTAACGCGAGAATACCAAAAGTCCAAGAGAAGATTTCCTTCTTAGCCGCATAGCTTTTATAAGCCATGACACCAAAGCTAATCACAGCCACAAGCCTGACCAGACTAAAATATCCGATTGGCATTGGGGCAAGGCAAAGCAAAAACATTGCCGCTAGTATCAGATATGTATATCTCATCGTTTAATCCTTTAATATTCTGATCTCGAAACTTCTCCGCAAAATTACAAATAAAAATCTAAAATATATGTCTAACAGTCAAAAATCGACTAAAATCAGGAATCTTTTCTTATTTCACGTGTAAATAACACTTCAATTTCAGTTATCCTTCTGCCTGACTGCCTAAAACACACTTACTTAGTGATTCAATCAAAAGAGTAGTGTTCTCCTTATGTTTATTATTGGCAGCTCTCTGAACACTTCCTTCATCTTTAGGAAAACTTTTTCTTACTTTCAACCAGTCATCAAAAGCTTTAATAAGAGGCTTCTCTGATGCATGAATCTTATTAAACAGTTCATTATAAGCAGTCAGCCTGTCTTCTGAAAGATACTCTTTGACATTTTCATCCTTCTTAATTGATTTAGCAACTTTTTCTACTGTAGCTTTAAATTCTGACTTGATTTTCTTATATTCATCGTCAATTGCGTCCCCAATATCGTTTCTGCTGTAGATACGCATATCGAAATCCCTGCGATATTGCTTGTGAATTCGTTTCAGATCATCAAGACGACACTGTAAGATGGCATTTCGTTCTGCTAGAGAAGCAGGCCCAGCACCACTTCCGCCAAACCAATTCCAGTTGACAACACCCAGGCAAAAGTCATTCAAAGCCTTTTGGAAGCCATCCCAAGCGTTAAACTCATCAACAAATGATGAATCGTGTTTTTGAATAGAGCTTGCTTGTGCAGCCGTACGATAGATTAGGAAATCATTCTGTAGGGAAATGTTTACTATCATTCCCATTGTTGTATAGTCTGCATCCTGTTCAAAAAAAGCAGCAATCTCTGTCAGCATTGAGTCTGCCTTTTGTGTTTCTGGCAGATTTGATCCAGGATGAACCGAATCAAAACAATGCGACAAGGCTTTCTCGCACTTTTCATACCATACAGTTCTGCCGATAGTATTGGAGTTGGCAGCAGCAGAATCAAGTCGCCACAGTTGTTCAGCAACAAGAACAAATCCTCGATTAAGGGAATCATGGTGGGGGAACCAAAATGCCAGTCTGTCAGTATCATCCGAACAGTCTGTAGTTGGCCTGTATTCATTTTCTTCCCCGGATATCACATCAATCTGCTTGTCCTTTTTGAGTTCGGGAATAGAAACAATTGCAATGCCAATGATGATGATTGCAATTACAAGGAATATAAACTTCTTCATATGGTGTTATTTTAATCGTACAATCTTAATCAGTGTGTATAAGAAATGGTAAACTAATGCGACCACAAGCAGTTTGGCCAGATCATGGCTGCGACTCAATACTGTTAATACAAACAAGTTTGGCAACAAGATTATGTCCGTACATAAAGTGACTATTCTTCCGACGTATTTCTTCAGGACAAGCTTTGAAATGTCCCTTGCTATACGGATGCTGTAATATATCAAAACCAGGAAGAGAGTCAATAGCATGAGTTCAATAATCAAATCTGAATAATTACCTACCTTGATGCTATCTATAGGGAAAATAAATAGTATTCCTACATAAATAGAAAGTGCCAGTGCTAGCAGGAGAATCTTCAGCTCATACAATATTATCTTCTTGAAAGATCCGGTCAATCCATCATAGACGTCACATAGGAATTGCTTTTTGCCAGGAACTGTTCCGAAAGATCCTGCAATAAAAATGAAGATGGCACCAAACCCGACAAATCCGAACAAATCAAGCAAAGTCATGAATTGACTATTCACCAGATCAAAGTAAATACTCAGTGATATCCATAAAAATATTGCCATCCAACAGGCATAAAAGCCGTACGGATAACGGCAACCAATCTTATCAATACATATTTTATCCATATTATCTACCATTTACCGTATACTATTATACCATTCAATGAGTCTCTCCACAAAGTGATATCAATAAATTCTTCGTGACCAAATAAATGAAGGTTACTATAGCGAAGTCCAACACTGTCTACGGTTATGCTTTTACGATAGAAGTCTTCTCCGATAGGCTTTCCCATTTTATTCGCTTCCTGCTCAAATGTGTTGAAAATGCTTTCTGGTATTCTTTCTGAAAACTCTATAATAAGCGAATCTGCGAAATCACAAGTGAAATCCACCGTTCCTGGTCTGTATTCCTTTATCGTGAAATCTGGCAGCCTGATTCCTATGGCCTCTTCAATTTTCGTTGGATTATCGAAATATGTCCTCCGGACATCAGAATTACCTAAGTCATCAAAAGCTTTAGCTACATACCAAATGTACAAGCAGATGAATAGGACTACCATTATTAAGAATAAGCACCCAATGCCTGAGCATCCCCATATAATATGTTTCTTTTTCATTGAAAAATGTCTGAGGGTTACACAATACGGTATTTTAGGTATCCTCTATAGTAAGATCAAGCTTTTTGATTAGAGTTTCTATTCTCCCATCACAAGAATTTCTGATAGCTTCAAGTGAGGCCTTTTGCCTTTCAGAAAAGTCTCTAAATATGAAATAGTCCCAATAAAACAAATGCTCTCTCTTATCTATTATCCCCTTAGCTTTTAATATCTCCATAAGCCTCATTCCATGTAAGTCTTGTCCTCGCTCATTTTGATAGATATGATATTGTTCATAGTTCGTGATACTTATAACAACATCATTTCCGTGCCTCTCTCCATATTCGCACAGGTCGCGTAAAAACGGCTTAATTCCTTCTATTCCCTCTCTATCACTCCATGTGCAACAGGTTGTAACGATAGGAATGTTCTGGCTTAGAGCTATTGTTTTTATTAAATTGTTAGACTCTACTCCTGATGGATTGTAATAGACCAACATTTCATCAAAGAAGGCTATTTTGATCCTGTTTTTTTCAATATATGCTTCTAACTTGTCAAAAAAGGGTTTATTTTCGTACCATTGAGCTTTAACAACATACAATGGTGCTTCTTTAAGTAACTCTAAGTATGCATTAATTTTATCCTTATACTGCTCTGATTTCAAAACGGTATGAATATTATCTGCTTCAATGTTACAATAATATGCCGCCATACAAGACAGATAACTCTCAATAGTCATGTTGTTCAAGACAAGGAGAGTAGGAATGTGCTGGTCAACAGCCAAGTGATTTATCTGTGCGATGATAATTGCTGTTTTCCCAGAGTTGATATCTCCACATATGGTCGTCATTTCCCCAGGATAATAGCCTCCTAACGTTTCATCAAGGAACTTAATCCCAGACTTGATTGGAGTAATTTCCTGCTGTATGACTTCATCAATAATATTGCTAATATGCTCCATTTGATTCTCTTTCATTAAAAGTATATGCCACAATGATACTTGTAAATAACAAACTTACCTTTCTCCTCATAAGAAGTCACTTTTCCGTTCTGTAGTTGTATTTCAATATGCTCACGAACGAGTCCTTCCCACTCGTTCCAATAACAACAATAAATCTGTGCTGTTTTTATATCCGAATTCATTTCAAATTCAACTTCAGGATAAAGCATCTTTTGTTTTAAAAGGTCCGACAGATCATAGTTATTCAAAGCCTTGACATCAGATAGCTCATCACCCTTCAGTATAAACGTTCTTTCAATATATCCTCCATGCCAGAATGTGGGTAACAGAGTTGGAGATGTCATTAAAAGATATATCTGCCATGCACCCATTGGGGTTTCGTCAACATGAATGTATTTTAAAAGGTCTCTATCTTCCTGGTTGTTCTTGTCATACACATAGAAGTTTGATTCATCCCCCATACCACTCTGTTCGGCTGTCCTCAGTCCCATGTGGTATCCTTCTTCTAATGAAAGAGCATCAAGGTCATAGAATACAGCATCATTGCCTTTCTTTTTCAAAGAGTCCAGATTAACCTTAATTCGCCAATGATAGTCCTTTGCTTTAGAGGCAAAGATGTTTCCTTCATCTATATATGCAAGAAAATCTTTTGCAGCTTTAAATACGTCCTTTTCTTCATCATAAGCAGAATTTCCTTCTTTGTCCAAAATGACATTCAGAATCATTTTGGCAGTACCTATACTTTTCTTTTTGAAGGGATTATGAGTATAATCTTCACCCATATAATGGAAGAATGCTTTGTTCCAGAGGCATTTCAAAGACGGTGAGGGATTCTCATACACTTCTTCAAGAAGATTGCCTGCCTCGTCATACTTTTCTTCTGTCCATAAGATGGTGAACAAGTTCAGCATTGCATAATGAGATCCGCCATCAACAGCTTTCCTTAGAAGCATTTTCCCTTCATCTGCTTTGCTCTCAAAGTTATAGGAGAAAACTCCAAGATTATTTGCCGCTTCATATATACCATCATCTATGGCTGTCAGGAAGCATTTCCTCACTTTTTCAAAATCTTGCCTGCCCATATTACTTAATAAGAACCAGTTGGACTCTTCCGCTGCCTGGCGCATTTCTCCACTAAGATCCTCAACGTATTTTGTGCCCTTTAACGGTTCTCCTCCTTCAAAGTTCCTTATACCATACAGTTTTGGATTATAATCCTTCTTCTTGGGACGATGTGGAATCGGATATTTAGCCTCTTTAGGATCAACAGGCTCTATGTATCGTGTGCGCATCTCCGGATAATATTCAACGACCTTATGGCAGTGGGGACAAACTGATACAATTGAAGAATAGCCATGAATACCGGCTTGGATAAGGGAACTATGCCACTCTAGTTCTTCTGAAGGTTTTCCGCATGTAAGACACGGCATTCTATTTTCCTTAATTACAGGTTCAAATATTTCATTCGACTCTCTTAAATCAGATAGGCAACGCTCAAGGCTTTTCAAATCATAAGTGAAATCTAGAATATCGTCATGATGACAAATCATAGGATTCAAATGCCGCTGCATCATAAGAATTTTGGTTATTTTACTGTCCTTTATTAAGAACATTACAACCATCATTTCCATCAGAAGGCACGCATTTGAATAGTAATTGCTAAAGACAACCTCGAAACTTTTGGCCTTATTTGTTTCAACATAACGACTTCTCCATCCTCTCCAATAATCAGTTGTCGCGCTCTTTCCTTTGTGAGTTTCTTTTGAATAGACGATATTTTCTACTTCCTCGCTTAACAACGATTCAAATTCATCAAAGTTACCAGAAATCAAAGCATTCCCCAACGCTTTGGCCGCGCTCGAATATGGAGACTCTGGAATGTTCTCCTGCATTTTGACTTCCAATTTTCTTTCAAGTTCCATGACAGTATATTTTTTGTGGCAAATTTACGGTATTAATTCCATATTTTGCCGATATCCAACTTAAAACAACGCTCTAATAAATCTTTTTAAAGTCATCACCTATTTGATTCCAAAAAATCCGGGAGAAAGAATGACCATTAACTTTGAGTATTCGGCTGACCTTAAAAGTACGGTCAACACCCCAATCTGAGCAATATGCCTGAATATAAGCACCGCCATAATAAGGGGAATATGCGATTTTACTTATCTCGCATGAAAACACCTTGCCATTACGTGTACAATACTCAATCTCAACAGATTGGTTTGTTTGAACGGCTCTGTCAATTACTTCTTCAATAGTCATTATCCATATTACAGTTTCTTTTCATCTTCTCCTTTCTTTTCTTGCTTGGTAATCCACTCCTGATCGCTCTTATTCGAGTTGTGAAAAGCATCCGCAATGGCTACACAATCTCTGCCTGCTTTATAGCGTTCTTGCATTTCACTGCGAATAAGAGAGACATTACCACTGTGTTTATCCTTATATTCCTCGATTAGTTCTGGAGTTTCCAATCCCTTAATTCGTTCTTCACGCTTGCCTAATCTATCTGCAAACAATACATTGAAGATGGTTTCCTTGATGGTTTTACCATCATCTATCCATTTGCTTCTATATAGTTTGAAAAGATCTTCACGTGAAAGATTTGGAAGCATGTCAACACACTTTCTTAGTTCTTTGGCATCCCATCCACTAAAATGGGATTTCTTTGCTTGCCTCAAAATGTACTCTAAATCACTCATGTTTAATTGGTTTAAGTTCTACAAAATCAGAATGGCAAATCCTCACTATCTTCTTTAGGAGCAATTGCATAATAGGGGAACGGATTCCTCATGACTTCAATTGGGGGGTCATCCGCTTTTTTATATTTCTCATCAAGAGCAGTATATATGTATTCTAGTCCAAGACCAGAAATCCTACACTGATATGTTCTATCATCCATAGGAGTCTGATTGATTTCCTTAAACTCCTTGCTTTCAAAAATCCTTAACTGAATAATTTCATTCCATTTCTCAAATTCCGCAGTAGCCTGGAGACAGCCAATTCCATATAAATGAAAGAGAGCAGTCTTTATCGGAGAAAAACTAGTTGCGCAGAAGACACAACCACGAGTTAAATATTTGACTTGTTCCAACGTAAGTCCTCCCACGCACATATCATGAACAAGCATAAAAAGATAATCAAGAGCTTCTGAGTCATCCATAGAGGTTTGCATCTCTTCAGTCAAAGAAAGGTAATCTAGTATTGACAAACGACCCTTGTCTATTTTCCAGTCTGAGGAATTATATAGTCTTCTGCATATAAAATAGTAATTACGGTCATAGTCAAGTTCATGCATTCTTTCAAGAAGAAACTCTTTTGGCAAATGTCTGATGATAACCCATGAACACTTGTCCTCGTGATACTGATCCCATAGCGTCTTAACCTTTTCAGTAAAAGAATCGTCCCAAATCCTAAGTAATTTCGAATATGCCCAATCACGATCCGTATATCCAGATTCTAGGAATAATTTCAGTATTTTCTTCTGGTCTTTCCAGTCAAGACAAGCGAAACGATGCTGAATATCCCTTCTGGCTTCAGTAACCTTTCCACTCCTTTTGTTTTGGAAATTCTTTATCTGAGTGGCTATTGGCGGATTCTTTGTAACTACATAATATGGCATAGGTATTATACTTGTATCAGTTTTTTGATTTTTTCAAAGAATCCAGATGCCTCTTTACTCTCATCGCATTTTTCGAATTCTTTCGTTGTTTCGACCTTCTTATCTTTCAGCCTTTCTTTCCTATCATCTTCAAAGAAATCAAAATCATCACAGAGTATGGCTTTTCCATGACTTGCAAGCTTCCCATAGAAGTTTCTCCTTCTGTTTCTCTCTTCACAAAGCATGTCTGCAGCTCCAGTATCTGAATACTCAAAGCTTCTTCTACTACGAATACCCATACTGTCTGCTACAGCATCCACATCCTGATTAGTACCAATATACACAAACACCCAGCCTTTCTCCTTTAAGTCAGAGACCAGTCTCTTGATGGCCATACCATCGTATTCCTTAGAAGCATTCTCCATTCCATCTGTAATAATGGTCACTAAGATGACATCATCATTTCCGACATTATTACGAAGTTCACAAATAGATTGCCCCATTGCATCATAGAGAGGGGTACAACTATTGGGGGAGAAGTCATCCCATTTTAGTTCTTTCTCCACATCAACTTTCTGACGGTTCATTACAGTATGTATTCTTGTGCTATTAAAAGTCACAAAAGAAACATAATGTTCCTGGTCTTCATGCTCTTTCTGAGCTGCGACAATAGACTGAAGAGTCTCATTTAATCCACTGACTGCTTGTTTGGCAATCATTTGCATCGATCCGCTTTCATCGAGGATAATCAAATTATACACTTTCTGTTTCATACTAATAGCTTTTTATTTTACCTTTGATTAACGACTTCTTGATTCTTCAGCTTATCCATCTCAGCCAGGACAAGCCTTTGTGTCTTGAAAAAAACATCAAAGACGCTGGCTAAATACTTATCCAGTTCTGTTATTTGGGGAACAAAAATAATGTTCTTTCTAGAATGAACTCCAATAAGACCTTCTTCATCATTATAGGTGTATAATACTGTACAAGTACCCTTGCAATTGGCGATATTTACAGCCTTCTGCATTCTGGCAAAATCCTCAATATCTCCATTCATAGGCAGGTCAAGCCACCATGGATCATAAACATTGATGAATAGACAGTCGTCACTGGCATCTATGATGAAGGTCTCGCCTTGGAAAGTAAGATGAATCCTTAATTCATCTTCTTCAGAATATTCACATCCCATTTTCTTTAAAGTTTGGAACACTAGTTTTCGCGTGGCACACTGAGAAATGGCTGAAGATTCAGACTCGGTACTTTTAACCTCATCAGTTTCTTCTTCTGTCTGATTCTGCTTGTAGTAACGATACAAGTTAACCAAACCTATGATGATTGCAGCAATAACTAATCCTTCCATGTTTCACCATTTTTGCTGCAAAATTAGAATATTTAGCCGTAGGAAACAAGCAAAAAGGCTCCACAAGGCTTGTGAAAGATGCATTTTATTCACTAACCTTGTAGAGTCAATTCTGATGTATAGATAGTATATGAGGATTACCTATCTTCCCCTATGAACAGCTGGATTTTTAGCTGCCACTTCCTCCACCACCTCCCTCTCATTCTCCCCCTGCTTCTTGTCGGCAAGAGCATCTGAAATGGCCATGTCTGGAATGCCGTCTTCATTGGCATCGACAGTTATTGTCTGTATCTCCCTTACGTCAAGACGCATATCCTCAATCCTATGACCAATAAAGTTTGCGGCTTTCTTCACGTCATCAAGAGTTGTCTTCAGGAATGAAGGATCTTCTTTCAGACTACCCAACCATGATTTCAGGTAGGCAGCACTATCATCCTTGATGTGCTTGTCGAAGCCGTACTGATGGGCTACGACGGCAGCACTCATCTCTGCGACCAGCTCTTCCCTGGCATAGTCAAACTTCTTATCTCCAGTCTTGTTGTCAAGTCGGCCAAAGAGTTCCTTGCTGCCAGTGGAATGTGTCATCTCGTGTAGAAGGTTGCCATAGAATGACTCGCCATCGATGAAGTTCTTCTTCGGAGGAAAGACAATCTCATTCTTGGAGGGACTGTAATATGCTCCCTGATTCTCCTCAAATCTGACAGGACAGATCCATTTGTTCTCTGCCACCATCTTGTCGAGCGGGTCAAACTTGAACATCTGGCCTTCCTCCATTGGGACGATGCCGCTTTTGTCGAGTTCCTTGAACTTCGCTTCAATCTTGGCATAGAGTTCCGGACGGGCTTCCTTCAAGTTCGTCTGCTGGAGGTTGTACACATTATAGACGTGCGTATAGGAACGGACATAGTAGCGATCCTGCTCTTCCTTCGTCATGTTATTGTACTCACTGAGCGTAATCGGCTTATTGGTGTCCTTCTCCTTGATCATCGGAATCGAGAGAAATACAGGGAAAGCCTTTTCTCCTTTCAAGATATGTACAAAGCCTGGATTCTCGCCCTCTGTCGGTTGCAGGTCAACAGCGGGTTTCTCGGTCTTGTCATCCTTTAGCTTACTCTTATTGTTCAAGTCGTAGGCAATCTGATTGTGAGTCACAAACACAGGCATGTCGAACTTTCGCTTGGCACTATATAGCAGCAACAGGAATGTGTTGATACCATTATAGGGCCTGCCACTCAGGTTTCGGGGCATCACAAAGCTGCCCTTCTCAATCCAAGGCTTCTGCCAGTCCTTGTCAATAGCCTTGATACGCTCCATCATCAGCTCTGCAAAGGTGTCAAGAGCACGGTCTTCCGCACTCTTGGCATCTTCTCCAGTCCAATGGTATTTTCTTGTCTGTCCCATACGCTAAAACACTTGAACCTCTTCTTCTTTCTTCGGAGTCTTGTCCTCATACTGCCATTCCGTGATTTCCTTCACACGGCAGCCAAGGTCGAGATTCTGATTATACAGCTTCACTTCCAACTCGCCCTTCACGACAATGCTTGTGGCAGGTCTGAGCCATGTGGCCTTGTCCGGGGCAAAGTTCAGGAAATGCACCCAGATGAAGGAGGCCTGCTCACCGCTGTTCTCCTTGGAATAGGCTGAGAACGTCTGGAACTTCTTGCCTCGCTTGTCATTCAGCAGCTTGATTTCCTTGTTCCCAGTCTTGCCCATGAACTCCATCTCACCTTCAAGCTTGTCAATCTCGCTCGTGTCGATGGTCACAGAGTCTGCGTAGAGGTTGAAATACATGCCGTCCTCATGCTTGCGGAAATACAAGGTGCCGACGACCTGAACACGCTTGCCGATGCTCACCAGCCCTGCAGTGACCAACTCACTGTCAGCCGTCACACCTACATTGTATTCACGCACATTGCCGTTCTTGTCGCCAAGAGGCAGGTTAACACCGAAAGATACAAAGGGCTTTCCATCCTTGCCCTCATGTGTAGAGGCAGCTTTGTTTACAACGCCTGCCAACGTTACCTTACATCTGATCATAACGAAAAATGGTTTATGGTTGAAAATATAGTTTATTTGATACTTACTGTCTGTTCTCTTTCCACGTCCTGCTGCATTCCAGCCTCGAAATAGGCTGATGATGACTGCAAGACCTGACTGTAGTCTGCTATTGGCGTATCTCGTTCCCTGCAGACCACATCTGTCTTTTCCAAAGGTTCTGCCTGAGCCAGTTCATGATCCAACTGGGAAACCATCAGTAGGAGTCCGCTGAACACAGAGCCTATCAAGGCACCCATCGGGTCTGCAGAGTTGCTGATGGATGGCATGGAGTCACCTGCCATCAGGTATGCCAGCCAGTCTTTCGGGTCATAGGACTGGGTTAAGTCGGCCAGCATCATATCGTGATTATCCTGATACGGTGTTTCCTGAATATTGACTGCAGCTTTATGGGCTGCCAACAAATCATTGCTGCCATACATTACCTTGGCATTGATACCGCCTCTGACTGCTATTTCTGCCAGATATACCGAAGGGTCTATCTGCTCGGCATGGCCATCAGGAGTGACTTTCTTCACGGAGAAATGAAGATGTGGCCCTGTGCTGTTGCCTGTATTTCCTGACACGCCGATAGGCTGTCCGGCAGAAACCCTGTCACCTTCCTTCACATCCATCTGACTCAGGTGCATATAAGCAGTCTGGTATTTGGAACCGTCAGCCCTTGCATATTCCACGCGGATGACATTACCTCCTTTGCCCTCATTCTTGGCAGAAAGCACGACACCATTATCCTCTGTTGCCAGTACTGGAGTATAGTTTGCCCTGATGTCAAGTCCCATATGATTGGTGGAAGCTCCTGCCTTCGGTGCTTGCCTGTGACCAAAAGGAGAAGTAACGGTCAAAGATCCGTTGGTAGCGTCGCAAGACAACGGGAAACTGTAGCGTCCCTGTTGTACTGATGCTGCAAAGGGCTGTTGCCGCGCTCCAGTCAACGCCATCTGGTCATACTTTTCCAGTCCGTATTTCCTGATGACACCCTCGATGGAGGCCACGTAATTGGGGTCGGTAGCATAACCGCCTTTCTTGATGCCCTCTATCCAATGCAGATGGTCTGTCGGTGCATACTGTCGGCATGCCTTGTAACGGTCTGCCATCAGCACCTTTGAGTGGTACTCCAGACTTTCCAAGGCACTGCCGAAGGTGCAGAACTTGTCATTGTAATGGTCGTCATGGTGATAGCTCCAAGGCTTGCCGGACTTAATCCACTCCTTACTGGCTTTGATGCCGAAGTAGTTATTGTCCTGCTTGGCAAGGTTGCTCTCGCCATAGCCGCTCTCCACGGCCATCTGTGCCAGCGTAACACTGGCAGGGATGCCGTAGCGACGCTGCTCTTCCATGGCAGCAGCCGCATATTTCTCGAAGAAGGCTCTCTTATAATCGCTCATTGTCTAACTGATTGGTGATTTGTTGTCTATATGCTCGTTAAAGCGTTCGTTAAGGTACGGCTTTCCAGAATTGTCCATATCCTTATTATCGGCGAAACCCTTGGTTACGCTGGACCTCCTCGCCAGCTTCCACCTTTTCCTCTTTCTGGGTTTTCTGCTCCTTGTCAAGTACATTGGCAAAGACCTTGGAGGCCAACTGCGTCTTGTACTTGTCCTGGTCATCAGTCAGCCAGAAACGATTCCATGCGCCGATTGACACTTCACGGGCAGACTGTTTCTCCCCGTCGATAGTTGCGGACATCATTACCTGATGCGAAGAGTTGTTGGGCTTGAAGAGACTGACCTTGCTGATACGTTTCAGGTCAACATTGCCTGTATCAATTGTCAGCAGGTCTTTCTTCAGCTCAGGATGTTCCTTTGCAAGCTGGTAGTATTTCTGGCCAATTTCACTACGCACCTTGTCCCCTGCAGGATCTTTCAGGGAGTTGAAGTAAAGTGTGATATCCTCCTTGGCTGGATACATCGTCATCGGCTTCTCGTTTCTGGCTTTTACAAAGATGGCATAGTTGTTTTCCTCATCAGGGAAGATGTTCACCTTCTCTATATCAGCTTTGTGGTTCACCAATCCTGTCACATCGAGGCGTGTCATCGGAATCAATGAATACTGTTTCAGCTTGTTCACCATGACCTCCTTACCCTCGAAGTAGGAATTGGGCTGTCGCAACCCCAAGGCTCCACCAGCATTATGGAAAGTTATGCCATCCTCACTGAACCCTTCTTTCTTCAGGGCTGTAGCAATACGGCTTTTGTTCATGCCTGGTATCTCGTTGTTCACCTCCAGAGATGCACCTGCAGGGAGGATGACGGCAGCAGTTTTCTTTTCTTTGTCAGATACCACGACAAACTCCTTGCGCTCTGAACTCGGCAGCTTGGCAAGTTCCCTTGCAATGCTATAGTTGTTGGGCATCTCTACAGTCTTAGGTTTATCGCCACGAATCTTGCTGAAGTCCACCGTTTCGCCTCTGGTCAGCTTATCTATCGTTTCAAGGGCATTATTCACGTCACGCTCCACATGGTCAATCAGCTTCGGGTCTTCCTTCAATTCCCGAACCCAATAGTCCACATTGCCAGTATTCTTATCAGAGAGCTTGGCCTGCAGACCAAGACCAGCAAGGATGGTTCCTGCAGACAGTTCCTGGATCAGCTGCTCATGCTTCTCGGCATAGTCTTCATCATGGCCGATACGCCCGGCTCTGTCAAGGCGCTTCTCACTACCAGTAGCGGCAACGATGGAAGTAGCGAGGTCATGGGCATAGTCCGTATAGGTCTCATAGGCTTCTGCTGATGCCAGATGAATGGTGTCATCAGTGGCATCATAGTGCGTGTGCTCAATGGCAGAAGCCGTCTTGATGGGGACAAGGCTCTTCGTCAGCTGGGCAACAATACCTTTTATCTGCTCATTGGCAGCCTTCTCCTGCTCTGACAACTGTATCTTGGTGGTACGTGCATTGTCTTCAATCGGCTGATCAACGATGGCCACCCGAAGACCGGCGCGAACAAGCTTCGGCAAATAGACATCCAGAGAATGGTGTGGGAAGGAGGCAAGGAAATCAATACCATTCAGGTTTGTGTGGTTGGTAACGGTTATGCCTAACTTGTTCCCGCCTTTCTGGGCATCTTCATTATACATCTGGTAGAAGTCGTTATTGCGGAACAGCAGCACTGCATCCGGATGCTTTTCCTTCAGATTCCTGTAAGTTGTGGCTATCTTGCTCTCCTGCGATTCCTGAGACATATTAATAATCTTTCCCGTCTTTTGGGAGCCATAGACATCAACCAGTTTCGAGAACTCGGCCTTGTCCTTTTCTGGGAGTACCGTCTGCTCGACGTTGAACATATAGCGGTATTCCTTATGCGGGACAGCCTTGTAGTTCGAGCGTTCCTCCGGAGCAATGGCCATCAGACCCTCGCGGCTCTTGATGTCCGTCTTGTCGTACTTGTTGACGTATGAATCCCATTTCGTCCAACTCAGAGGCACACCTTCCTCGCCCTGCTTCACGGAAATACCCTGGTTCTTGGCTTTCTCGAAAGATGTGAACTGGCTGGTCTTGAAATCGTGAAACTCTGAATGGGCGCTGAGCAACAGATTATTATAAGGTGACAGCTGAGTGGTCTCGCCATAGACTGCAGGGGATTTCTTCTCTGTTTTATTGAGCCAGACACCACTGTTTGCCTTTGCCTGCTTCAGAACGGCACTTAACAGAAGCGCCTGTGCGACAGCTCCGGCAACCTTGAACTTCGGTTCCTCCTTGGCTTCTTCCTTAGCTTTCTGCTCTTCGGCCTTTTTCTTCTCTTCTTCCTGTTTCTTGGCCTCCTGCTTTGCAGCCTCGGCTTTCTTCTGATTCTCCTTGGCAGTCTGCTCTGCCTCATTCTTTTCCTTTTCCATATCGATTGATTTTGATTTTGAAGTTTCCTTTTCTATTGCTTTTTCCAAAGCGTCCTTAATTTCTCCTCTGACATCCTTACCATACACTCTGAGCATGGCATCATGCAGCCTTTCGCTATGTGGCTGGACATAGATTCGCGTGGTGAAATGTGAGTCAATCAGCATAGTATGCTTCTTTCCTGAAGAATCAGCAACACGGATTCCCTGCGCTCCAAAAGGTTTCAGAAGGGAAGAGAAATTGCCGACATCCAAAACCTCATAGCTTTCATCATTCATCTGGAATGATTCACCAGTCATGAACCTGTGCCGCCCAAAGGTGGAAAGAACGTTCCCATGAGTATTGTAGAAAGACTTGCGGACAGCACTGAGAACGGCATCCACATCTTCTGCATTCTGCATATTCTCAACAAGGACTGCATTACCATTAGTTCGAAGCATGGCCTTTCCCGGTTGTCCCCAAAGTTTCTTTGAATAGCCGATGCCCTCTACGTAATTGCCACTACTGACAGGCACCTTCTCAGAAAGTCTTCCTGTCAGTGTCTTCTCATGTGACATTCTGGTATCTTTGATGGCTCCACGGTCATAAACACCTATCCCTCCAATGAAAAGAACATCGTCTATGGCAGTCTTCAGCTCCTCTTTTAACTGTTCCAAATCCTTTTTGTCCTCCGTATGCTTATTCACCATATTGATGTTGACAGGATAGTTATAAAGTCTGTAGTTGACGGTACTCCCAAGAACAACAAGCTTGGTGGAATCACCTAAAGCCCGAAAGGCAGACATGGCCGTTGTACCTGTATCGAGGACATTATCCACCAGTATGGGGAACTTTCCTTCTGGAATCTTGTCGGTCACAGTAAAGTCAAAGGGATGAAGGCTGTTGATGCCTTTCTCCACCTTCCTGGCATAGAGAGGCTGGTGGGGATTGCCCTTCAGGATATCGGCAACATCATTACCTGTCTGAGAGGCTATCTCATCAGCAAGTGTTTTGGTATAGAGTGCCACGCCGTTTCTGCCCGGCATCGGTATAAGGACAGCTTTCTCATGTTCAGGAATGGCTCTTACCAATCCTGCCATGATGGCTGCAGCCTTGTCGATACCTTCCTTGTCACCATCCTTGACACGGTGTGCCAAGGCACGAACTGGCAAATAGTCGGAAGAGGAATATACCTCTATACGGCCAGACCAGTCCACGTTGACAAATGAATCCTTTTTCGTATTATTCTTTTTCATTATCTGATACCACGGCTGATTTCACGATGCTCGCTCTCTGCCATCTGGCGTTCATAGTTCTGTTCCACCTCCATACGCTGCTCATCATATTTGGCCAGCACGGCATTGGCAAGGGTGTTAATTGGCAGTGTCCCTTTCTGATATGCATCCACGACACTTTCCTGAAGGGTGACAGTACAGGGAATTCCGTCAATGGTGGCCACCAACAGATTGCCGTTCAGCTGTGGATGGCTGATTCGGGCATTCAGACGCTCGTCTGCATAAGGACGGTATCTTACTTCCTTGGCGGATGGTGTCTCGCCCAGAATCTCATGGGTGGCCTTGTTCAGCAGGTTTGCGCCACCAAGACCGATAAGGAGCATCTTCAGCAACGGATTGCGGACAAACATACCCATGACAATGGCTGCAATGGGAAGCAGGTTCTGCTGGACGGACAGGGATTTCGTCTTGCCTGTAAACATGCCGATCATCATGTCCGGCAACATGGCAAGGACATAACCAAGACTCTTGAAGACATCACTGAAGCCAGTCAATCCGACGCTATCAAAGAGACCATCCCAGCCATTGTTGTTTACCCTTTGTGGCTGGTACTGATAGTTTTGCTGATAGCTATTCGGCTCAGCAGAAGACGGACTGTTGACGGTTGTCTGATGTGGGGTAGGAGCAGGTATAGGCTCAACCTTCTTCTGTGGCTTTACTGGCTTTGGAGCTTCCTGTTTCAGTCTGGCAAGGTCTCGTCTGTAAGCTTCTTCCATACCAGGAGCAACAATCATGGGGATATCATCCCTGTCATCTGTCTCGGACAGGAATGACCCCTTCAGCGGGAACCTGTTGCTCTCTGCAATCTGTTTCAGGGCTGGAGAAGGATTCGTCAATGTCACCTTCTTCTTCATCCCGGCATTGAGAGCCGCCAAATAGTCGCTGTCCTTGGCATCGACAAGCTCCTTACGGGTCTCTGGCAAAGTCCAGCTGTTTCCAAAGACGGAACGACTTACCAAGGCATCAACATTCTGTCTGTTATTGCCTGATGAGAACACGATATCTATTCCAGCTCCTGCCGTAGTACCGATAATGGCAGTTTTCATGCCGCCCACAGGCATAACGGCAAAGTCCATCAGACCGCCGACACCGTAAGCTGCCATCTTTTCCGTCTTTGAAGGCTTATACTGCTGTTCCTGCAAAGCTCTCATCCCATCCCAGTCACTTGGCTGTGTAAGGCCGAGGATGGATAGTTGCTTACCTTTCTGAAAGAGGTATTCAATAGAGTCTTTCGGCGCACCATGTGCTGCCATACGGTTCAGGGACTTCTCCAATATCTTGTTGTTCACATACCATGTTGCAAGGTCCTGACCGTATTTCCTGCTTTCTGCCATATACTGCTCTTTTCCCATCTTGTCAATCATGGCTTTCTGATAGGCATCAATCAGTTTCCCGAAGTCAGCCTTGAAGTCGGATGAAGACTCGAACCGCTTTCGGAAACTCTTCTGGATATTGCTCCAGTAATTCTGGTATGAGTCAAGACTCTGGGACTTGGCAACAGCTGCTGCAGCCCTTGGCCCTGACAAGGTGACAGCACCAAGCAGACCGCTATCGCTGACCAATGAGCCGTATTCCTTCAGGTATGATGCGTCGGCATCCTTAACGGCCTTGTCTGCCAATGGAGCTATATGGGCATCAAAGTATTTGCTGAAGTAATGCTCCAGCTCAATGAAATCCTGCGGTACTTTCTTATTTGACATTCTGATAGTTGTTATAATCCTAATAGTTGCTTCCTAGTCATCTCTATGGCATTGTGGTAGATGCTCATCTGCTTGGGGTAATAGCGCTCCAGCCAGGCATCCTTGCCAATCTCTCCCTGTATGAACTTGATGGCCATCTCACGGGAGATCTCAATGACATCTTCGCCATGTTCCCTGTTGTTGAACCATGCCTTCGTCCACCAGCGGATACCTGCATTGTCAGGATAGACACTCGCAATACGCGGAACATCAAAGCTCCTGACAATGATTTTCAGGTTCTGCAAGGGGTCTATGTAGCGGATGTCATCGGTGGCTGCTTCAAGGAACTTTTTTTTTTGACTCTCATCCCAAGTGGAAAGAAAGACAGAGTGACGGACGGCCAGATAGTTAAGGAAATCTCCAATGATGAGATCCTGAACCTTGCTGGCAAGTGGTACACTGCGGTCACTGAGTCCTAACGGATTGGTCACCGAGGGCAAGGTCTCGAAATAATAGTTCTTCCTGGCACTCTGCACAAACACGTTCTGCAAGGCTTTCTCCGTCTGTTCAGAAGGACGGTAGCTGCCTTTGCGAAGCTCGTCCATATAGAGGGGCAGATAACGTGACATCAGGCTGGCTATCTCATCCATATCCTTGGCATAGGCCGAAGGAACCTCGATGCCCGTATTTCCGTCACCAACCATTCCTGATGACATGCAATTCTGATAGAGCATGGCCAGAAAGTCAGCAGGATCAACCTCCTCGCCGTCAAAACGGACACCGATATGTAGGATATTCCCACTTTTGGCGACCTGCTGACCTGCCGACACTTCCATGCCGAAGCCAACATAGATTTCTGTAACATGGCCGTACTCAACTTCATAGTTGCCATAGCGGATCTTGACATAACCCTCATGGATGGGGTCACTGCCAAGTCCTGTGACTGTACCTGATGCAACGGCAAGAAGGGTTGCACCGTTTGCCGTCAAGTCCATTCCATGATGGAAGAACTTCTCCTTCGTCTGTGGATGAACCTGTTCGCCGTAGCCCAAAGTGGGTACTGGCTCACACTCGTCTGCCGAATAAGGCATGCAGTAGCCTGTGGCTGACTGCAAGAACATTTCCTTTGTATATTTCATTTTCATCTTCCGAATCCTCTGCTACGTTCTACAATTTCCGGTTGTGGCTGTATGGGTGTCTGTGCTACAGGAGCCTGTGAATAGGCAGGCATGCGCTGGGCATAGACTGGATGGCTGTTCCTGCCGATGGTATGAAGGCCAAGCAATGCTCCAAGGGCTTTGGTAAAGAGACCGAAACGCCCGAAAATGAGGAAGCTGCTGGCAATCATCGCCGCCATGGACATGGCACTGACATTACCGTTCATCAGGTTACTGAGAAAGTTACCGCCCATACTGAGCGGATTGGCCATGAAACTGCCAAAGCCGTCTTGGTTGGCATACATCGGCTGCTGTATGGTATCGCCATAAGGCGTTACGGGAGTCATCTGCTGTTGGATTTCTGACATCTGCTGACTGGCCATGTCTGTAGCTGCATTGACAGCCTGCTTGCCTTTCTCTCCAATAGCAAGGTCAACGACTTCACCAGCCACGCCATGCGCTTTCACCTTTTCAGCCCCACCCTGACCGAACAGCACATCACTGGCAACACCAGTGAGACCATCCTCTGAATGGACGGCACCGACAACGGCTCCTGTACCTACAACGCCTTTCCAGCCTCCAAGTCCCTTGGCTGTGGCTCCCATTCCTTCACCAACGCCTTTGGCAACAGCGCCGACGGATTTTCCTGTTCCCTCAGTTAGTCTGACAGTCCCTTTACCGACTGCCTTAATGAAATTTGTCCATCCCATATCTTAGTTGTTTTTATGGTTATCTGTGCAAAGTGATGATGCAGCGGGCAGGATGGCTCTCAGTTTTTGGCGTTTCCTGCATGGTTCCTGTACCAAGGGAGTAAAGCCAAGCCTTGGCACTGGCCTGTCCGCTGACTTCTGAGCTTGTCCAATACCAGCAGCCTGCATCCTGTCTGTTGACAGGCTGACCACCACAACGGACGATTATCGGATTGACAATATCCAAGGAGGCATGGAGCAGACGCATTTCCGCTACGCTGGGGATGTAGGCACTCTGGCCATATCTCCAGACGGAGAAGACCTCCTCTGCAAGAGGTGACTCTGCCTTGTTGTTGGAATAAAGGGCAAAAGTATTGGCATTGCCACATTTACTGTCCGTATCGGTGGACGTACCCTGATTAACGCCAAGGGTATCTGAGAATGCCACCGCAGAAATCTCCCTCAATCCGATTGCCAGTCCGTCACCGTCTTCTGTTGTTTCCCTGGAGGTGTAAAAGACAACGGCAACAGGCTCCTTACCTTGTTTCTGACATTCCTCATAGGAAGCAACGTGACCGTCTGAACACAGGACATGGCCTACATAAATGTTCTTATCAATGGCCTCATGGTCATCGCAGGAAGTCATCCCATGGGCGACGACTATAAAAGCCGTCGCCAATATTCCTAAATGCTTGTATTTTGCTAATCTCATATTCTTTGAAATCTTGATTGACCTATTTTCGTATTGATGTATTGTTGTGTTACAAGGGTAGCTTGACTCCGAGAGCCACGCCTGTCCTGAACAGGTCTTCGCCACGTAACACTACATCTTCCTTGATCTGCCAGAAGACCTGAAAGCCGTTACGCAAGGCATAGGTATGTTCATAGCCAATATGCGCTGCTCCAATCATCTTCTCTGTATCGCTACCGCCACTCACTCCAATTCGGAGGTTGCCGTGATGGTTACGGCCTCGCACTACGCAAGGCTTATAGGCTATACCGATGCTATAGGTGAAGTAATTGTGCCAGAAACTTTGCTTTGTCACATGCCCGGCATCAGGATCTTCAGCCCACTGGATATAGCCATTGGCGAAATACTCCCAGGCATGGTGATAACGGGTCTCATGCTCATAGGATAATGTTGCATCGAGGCCACGCTCATAGAGCGCACCAACGGCAAGGTTCAGGTGGTTGACATTACTGCTCATCTGTGCGAAAGCAGAAGAGACAGTCAAGGCCATCATTGCAGCCAACAGGATAAACTTCTTTCCCATAGCTCTTACTCCTCCTGCAGTAATACCTTGTCGAATGCATCAGCACTCAGCACATCCTCATAGTCAATGGATATGCTGATGGTACGGCCACTGATCTGTTTCTCTGAAAGCTCAATGACAACAACCTTATCGTTGGGGAAGGTCATCTTCTTGATGACAATGACATTCCGGTAGCCGTGAAGAAAACTCTTGCACTTGTCTAGAACCAACGAAGGAGTGAGTTCTATCGTCTGGTTATTGGTGGCCTTCTGAACCTTCTTGTCTGAGAGTTTCACACGCAGCTCATCAATGTCAAAGCGGATGTTCGTCTTGTTCTCTACCGAGAAATCAATGAAGAAATACTCGCCCACCGCATAGACATTGTTCAGTCGCATTTCCACACGATGCTTACGTGACTTGATATTATGGATCTTGGCTGGGCTGTTCCAGACCCGACGGGCAAAGCGGGTCATATCCTCAGTAGAAAGTGAGACAGCAGGATTGGTATAGTTCATCCGTTCCTGGGGCATAATCTCCTTATCCGAAACGGCTTCTTCCATCTTAGTAGTATATACCAGCGCATACTGTGTACGATAGCGTTCCGTGATGATGGTGACGATGGCCAGCACCTCACCATCGGCATGGCCTCCTTCCTTGGGCTTGAAGCGAACGGTGTTATCGATGGGCTTGTCACCAGCCACCTTATCGGTTGACACATCGACGAAATGGATGGGTTCAGAGGCTGTCACCACTGTTGTAACCTGCTCATTGACGGTAATCTGCTCCAGTTCTTGATAGGTTTGCTGGGCATTTACGGATGCTACGAAGAACATACCGAGGAAAAACATTCCGATTTTCTTTTTCATAACGATGTTATTTGATTTACTGATTCTTACTTCTTACTGTTCTTTAACTGCTGTCCATTGATCAGATAGACACGGGTTCCGTATTTCAGCGTAACTTTGTTCTTACGGATGGCCTTGCTGATAGCCTGAGAGGTACGTTGATAGGCTTGCTGAACAGCCTGACCTGCCCATTGTGCCACATTGGTTCCTGAACTGGAACCGTCCAAAGACATGCTCTGCTGCATGGCAGAGCTTCCTATCTCCTTGGCAGTTTCCCTGAATGAGCTGGATGGGACATATAAACCTTCCAAACCATCGGTATCATAGATGGAGAGGTTAATGGTCTTAATCTGGTCACCGACAAAGACGCTGCCGACCTTACCCTTGACACGTTGTTTGCTGAAGCCTGACATGGTAGCATAGAGATAGGTTCCTTTGGGAACGGACATACCGCCGATTTCCACATCATCGAGGAGTCTGAGGCGGACACGCGAGCCGTCAACAGCCTTGACGTTCTCATCAATAATGGCAGTTATCAGGTTGAAACTGGGATCGTTCTGTGAGACAGTATTAAAGTACTCTGATTCGCCCTTGGTCTTCTTGACGACTGTCTCAGCTTCTTCTGATTCTTTATTGTCGCTATTGACGGCACCTGTTTTCTTACCATTCTGGGCTACTGCCTCTGCCATCCCATCATCTTCCTTATCAGAGGTGTTAAGACTATAGCCCTTGCCATAGGAACGTGCCTGTACAAGCAGGTCATCGGCTTCGCTTCTGCCTTCACGTCCCCTGAGACGACGAGCATTCTGCCGTTCCTCATCAGTGAGAGGTACAACAAAGTCATCGTTCCCCATCTTAGGAGCTGATGCACTCTGGGCACGTTTCTGCAGCTGGCGCAGTTGCTCCAGCTCATTGTTATGCTGGACAGTGGCAGCCTCTTTAGCATTATAGCGGGTTTCGTACTCTTCCTTACCTTTGGCTGAGTCACGCTCTGCATTGGCTACAGCGGTATAGTCCTTCACGTCACCAAAGGCATTGACCATGTTCTCGCGCTTGCTGCCCAGACGCTCATCTACTCTGGCCTCCGGCAACTCAGAGTTCAGGTATTCCGTAGCCATCAGACGGGGATCGACGGTCTTGATCTCTGTCGTGAACATGTCTATGAACAGCCAACCTGTAATCAGCAGGAGTACATAGAGAATGGCCGGAAAGATATACTTGGGCTGTTTGAAATTAATCTTGTTCATGGCTCTGTCTGCAAATAAGGGTTCACGTAATCATCCGGCAACTCATGGACGTGGACACTCTTCTTCTGAAGGGCTGAGTCCACACGCTCTACTGCCACGCCTTTTCTTCCTGCTCCGGCCTTGTAACTGCTGACCATACGGTAGAAGTTGAAGAAGAAACAGAGCAACACAATCCCAAATACGACAACGAGGAAACCGCAACGGTGGCTGTCGGCAATCTGCTGAAGCTTTCTGGCCATCCAGCTGATACCTGTCTTGTCGGCAAAGCGACGGCCATAGTTCACCTCACGCTCATAGCGCTCCCTATACTTGGGATCATTCTTGTCGGGCATCTTTTCCCCGACGAACATTTTCTTGATACTCATATCTCTGATGGTTTTAAAAACGATTAATACTCACTCTTTCTGCGTTCCTCCAAATCCTTGTTAAGAAGGGTTCTCCAGTTGACAATCAGCAGACCATAAGGATTGTTCTCCGTGCGAGGCACACGCTTCAGCTGACCTGCCGTTACCAGCTGCCTCCAGAGAATCGTCGAACGTCGCTCGATACGCTGACGGCCATAGTAGGTGAAGTTCAGGGAATCCCTGTTGAACTTGATGCTGTCACAGAAGATGCTGAACAGCATGTTCGTTCCCATGATGGTACTGTAGAAACCCTTTTCCTTCAGGGCATTGTATTGGGCAAGTCCAGTCTCGTCAACAAGGTACATGGCCTTGTCGATGGTGTACCTGATATACTTGTCATCAGGTGCCAGCGTGAAGAACAGGTGATGAAACATCTCGATATCGGCCTTTGCCTCGATGTCGAGTGTCACTTCCTGCGGGGTCTGTTTGACCAGGATAGGTACATTACTGTCAAGCACATAAATCTGCTTGTGGGCATCATCCACCATCTGTCTGGCCGTGAACATGGAGCCAAGACTGATGACGATACAGCCGAAGAGGAACAGCCCGCAGGTAATCGTCACGAGCTTGATCTTGTTTTCTACGTTCTTTAATACACTCATAGTTTTATCTGTTTTATCTTGTTAGCGAACCAATAACACCTGTGGCACTGGCTTTTGCCTGTGCTGCAACACCCTCACCGAAGTTTCGAGTGGAGAAAGCGGTATCTCCTTCGGGAATCATCCATGCTGCAAGGTCTGGTACAAGGTTCAGGCATTTGAGGGCTACAATACTGGCCACAAGCATGTACCCGGCAGAGAAAAAGGCATTACCCATATACTCTGTTACCGACGTGCCTACGTCTGTAGCAGCTTTCAAATCCTCATACTGCACACTCAACACGATATCGAAGAGCAGCAGGACATAGAAGCCGACGAAGTAAAGCATGGCTCCGTAGAAGTGGACTGTCAGATATCGGGTTGTCCATTTAGCCCAGGCACCTTCCCATTTCGGCAACAGGGAGAATGCCCATTGGATAGGCCCGAAGATAGTCAGCATTCCGAGCAGGATCTGCTGGCAGTACATAGTAGCCCACCAACCGATACGGTAGATAATCAGGGCAAGGAACATCAGCAGCTTGTCGAGGAACACGATGGTTCCAGCCGTCACCACCTTGGCATACTGGGCTGTAATCTCCTTTTCCTGTCGGCGCATATCATCAGCCGTCCCCATATCGAGGGCTGAGTCATCGGTGTTCTTCAGCTTATCGAGGAGAAAGGTATATTCCTCCCTCTTGGCAATCACACTGTCATTGAGCTGTTTGATATACGGCACAACTTCGTCATATTTCTGCTGTACCTGAGCGGCCTCTGTCTCATAGAGAGCATTGGTATAGCTGCCGATACAGTTGGGAATATATGCAAGGATGCTCAGAAAGCTGCCGTTCACATTCTGAGGCCCTACACCTGTTGTCGAAGGTGGATACCAGAACATCATAATCATTGACACACCCAATACGCGCAAAATTTTCAGCACGTCCAGCGGTTCGTGGCGCACCTGCATCTTATAGGTCATTCCTGCAGCCATCACAATGGCGAACAGCGCACCGAGGCACATGCTCATCTGAAGGATCCACCAGAAAGGGCCGTTGCTGCCGATGAAGTCCGAGTTCAGCAGGAACTGGTTAGTCTGGAATATTACATCGTCTATCTCGTCTTCCAAAAGTCCGACACCCATGAAGTCAAAGGCTTCATCGACCATCGGTTCAAGTTCTCCTATTTCTGCCATATCTTTCCTTGTTTATCTGATTATTGTTTATCGTCTTGTACGTATTGCCTGAACAGCGGCAATCTTCCATCTGGTAATACCATTCAGACTGCTTTTCCTTACCAGTCCGTCCGGTCTTTGTAACTTGCGGTTACTCCAAGAAAGACCTCTACGTTCTTTCAGGATTCTCAGCTGTTTTAGCAGAAGGGCATCGCGCTCCTTCACGTCTTTACAAATCTGCAAATACTGCGTCTGACGTTCTGAGTTAGGGATATAACCGCTCTGAATATACTGGACTCCAGACACGATCATGTCAAAGATTTCCTTCCAGTCTTCGTAGGTCTTATAGCTGCCACCGACAAGGGTAATCTCCTCGATATGCTCCCTGAAACGGTCAAGGGCACCGTTGACCTTACCTTTCTCCACAAGCCAGACGGCATCCACCTCTCTGTCGAGAAGGTTGGCGGCTTCGACCTTGGCACGTTTCACCAAGTCAGAGTCAATCTTCTCGGCATAGGGTTCCTGAAGCTTCATGTACGCTGCCGTCATGGTACGGTAAGAGAGCTTATTTGTCTCTGAGGCACTGTTACGGTAACTCTTATGGAAGACATCATAATAAAGGTCAGGAGTGAGACTGCCTGAGCCTGTTTCCTGCACAGTTACCTGATTCATAACAGCATCATCGTGGTTATAGGTGACACTCTGGGCTTCTGCTGTCAGAAGAGTCACCGTAGTCAGAACTGTTGTGATAATCGGTCTTTTCATATTCTCGTATTTACGTATTGTCATATTCAGTTATTTCTATCTTCTTCTATTCAGAGCGTCCACAGTGGATTTCTTCCAACGACCGAGAGCTTCAGCACCAATCTCACGGACATTTCTGTTGCGGTACACCTCGCCCTTATAGTAGGTCAGGCGAATCTGAATGTATCGCCAGGTTATCATATAGGCCGTGTTGATGGTCTTTCGGATATTATCCAGTGACTCGTCAATATGCAGGATGATATCAATGAGTTTGGACGTGTTGCAAGGAACCTGTCCTGTGCCATAGGCTATGATAGCAGTAAAGGAGGCATATATGTCCTTACCGTCCTCTGCTATCTGCTCCATAGCCTTTGCACCGACACTGATGATGAGCGTATCACCCATCTGGATGTTACCCCGAAGCAGCAGTTTCTCGTTATACTCATCAATCAGACTTCTATAGTCATTGATCCGCTTCTTGACATCGGTATAGGTGGTGGCTGCATTCATGACAGTTGTCGTGCTGTTGGCTATCAAATCGAGCACATCAAAAAGGCGTGTGAACTCATCGAGGCTGACATTGACCTCGTAATGGTTCTCCACGGCCTTCTTGCTGTACTGATGAAGCACCTCGTTAGCCTGCTCGATACCGTCACGCACCATCAGCACGGAACGGATGCGCTTATGGTCACGGATAAGTGCCTCGACGGTTTCCACGTCAAAGTTGAACTGTGCCAGCATCGTCTGAGGCACTAGCATAACAAGCAACAACAGGTATCGGCAGTAGCGTCTCATAGGTCAACGGTTTTCTTTGAGTCGCTTCAACTTACCCTGAACATCTTCGAGCTGGTTGTTAAGGTCAACTAGGGCATAGACATGCTTGGATAGGGCTTTTACCATTTCCTCACCGAGTTGTTCACCCATACTGATGAGTCCCTTCAGCTCCTTTTCCTTCGTTTCGAGCTTCTTGATCAAATCTTTTCTTTTCATTGCTTTTGTTTTTAAATGTTTTGAACTAATACCTTGAATTTATATATGCCATCAATATGATGAATAGCACGCTTCCGAGAATGGCCATCAGGAGAGACAGGCACACATAGACGAGAATCCATAGTCTGGCATCCTCTGACCATTGTTTGAAAAACCGTTTCATATGTCACCTCCAGTCTCATCATCCCTACGTCTGGTATTCGACAGGACTGCCTGCCCGGCACTTTCCTTCCAACGGTTCAGAGCTTCGATGCCAATAGACCTGCGCTTGCTGTGGTCGATGCCGTTCATAACGGTGTTGAACAGCATACTCGTCAGGCTCTGGCTGGTCTTGATATAGCGTTCGAGCATGGCCAACTTGGTATAGATTGTGACAAGTCTAGATTCTATGTCACGGGCAATAGCCAGACGTTCACTGGCCCAAAGCAGATGCGGAAGGCCGTCATCCTCGTCTTCCACCTCAACTGGGGTTGACCTGCGGTATTCAGCTTCTACCGTACATGATGGATAGTCCTGGGCTATCTCAGACAGTCGGCGGTTGATAACATCTGCCCGCTGCTGGTCATTGAGTTTTGGATCAACCTCCATGACTTCCACAACATCCGAGTAGCTGTATTCAGAAGTCAGTTCCCAGTCAATCTGGAGAATGGCTCTATGGATGCGGATGCCAAGGAAATACTTGGGCTTGCGCTGCAGGCTGAGTCTGGCACGGAAAGTTACAAGACTCTCCATGCCGTCCATCTTTCCCTTGCGTATATACTCATAGCCACTCCAGTAGCCTTCTCCTTGCCAAGTGATGCGATAGGCAGCCTGCACATCGTGCATGATAGACGGGATGCGGTTCACATCATCGGTCTCATGTGAGAATTCTTCTCGTGCTTCCTCTGATGCCTCCTGAATCTGGCGGTAGCTTTCCTTGGCAGCAGTTAACTTGGCTTCAAGACTGTTGAGCTGACTTTGTATCTCATTGTATCTGGCCATCAGGGCTGCATCATAACCGAGGTCACGAAGCTGGACGGAAATGTTAGTCTGTTCCTGTTCTAAGCTGGAAATCTGACTGTTCAGGTCATCAATCTCTGCCTGCTTCTCACTGAGCATCTGGTCAAGCTCGCTGGTGGGATTGGTGTCAGTAAGGGTTGTTTCCATGGCATAACGCTTACTGTTCTCACCAAGAGACTTGCCCTGATCACCATTTTCCTTCCATGATGTACTGCCTTCGCCCAATTTCTGGCCGTCCGTACAATGTACGGTGAAGGTAACGGCTGAAACACCTTTTACTTTAGCGGCATCAGTAGTCTGATAATAATGCTTGGAATCACTGCCGATGTAGTATTGCTGGCCGTTCTCATCTTTAGTATTATAGTAGTTCAGCTTGGCATTCATCGTAGAAAGGAATGCATTCATGTCCATGCTATAACTGTCGAAGACATCATCATAGACCTCCTTCGTAATCCAGTTTGTCACTTGGATATTGCCATCTGAACCGATATGATAACCGTCGGGAGTACGGTAATAAATATAGTATCTCTGCGTAAAGTGACTGCTGGAGTCACTTATACTATAATCAGAAATCATCTGCTCAATGTCATAGGTGTTGCTCTGGAAGAGGTTCAGCAAAGCCGTAGAATCCCTGCTGCCAAGAATACCGAGGACTATATTTTCTATACCACTGCCTGCCATACCCTCATAGATAGCGCCGACATTGTTATACAGGTTGTAGATCTTCTGAGGTACACCGCCAAACAGACTGGCCACATGACTATTGTTCATTATATTGGCATTGATGCCGCCTGCACTGGCAATGGCAGCACCAGTGGCCACGATGTCATCAAGGTCTGCCTGCAGGTCTTCCTTGGTGATATTGTCGGCAAGGGTCGTCATATCATCGAAGGTGGCTTTCCAGTCCACACCTCCCAGATGCTGAAGGTCGAACATCGCCTTGACTCTATCACTGATCTGAAGGAAGGGAATGTCACGGAAACTGAGGGCATTGTTGGTGACAACGCTCTCGAACTGCATACAGAGGTTCTTGGTGTCCTCAGTTGTCTTGATGAGGAACGGCACCCAGTATGGGGCACGGTCTGGATATTGCACCATCAGCTTGGCTACGTCAATGGTCTTTGGGATGATGTTCTGGCTGACAAGGCGATAGATACGCTTATAATAGGCGTTCTCCTGTGCATTGCCGAACTTACCTGCATCGCGAAGGTGCTTATAGTCCATGTATTTCGTCATGAAGATACCTGCCGAGGCAATCTCTGCATTCCGGTAATGCTTAAGCATCACCCTGACACTCTCATCGCCCATCAGCTCCATGGCTCCTTCCGTATTATAGGCAAGGAGCATGGCCTGGGCTGTCTTCCAGTCAATATTGATGCTGTAATAGCCTCCGGCCTGCATGGAGCGGCTGATGAGAGAAATGAAGAATATGACAAAGATACGGTATTTCATAACGGACAATTCTTAATAATCGATGGTACTGATGACTGGTGGAAGGTTCAGTACACGGCCTGCAGCCTTGACTTTCTGGGCAAACTCGATAGGCTTTCTGATACCGCTTCTATCCCAATCCTCGCAATAACGACGGATGGCTTCCTCAAAGTCACAGTGCAGCTGGTCATGGTAGAGCATCAGGCCTTCCTTCTCAATCTTCTCGGTGGTGTAGGCCATATAACACTCATGGGGTTCCTCAACGCCGATAATCATGCCGTTGTTTCCACGTTTGATGAAGACTTCTTTGAACTGGCCACGGCCTTCCTTGTTCTCCAGTCGGTTGATGGTGAAGATCTTTTTCTTGTCAATCGCTGTCAGTGCCAGGGTATCGGCAATGGGAGCAAACTTCTCCTTGAACTTACTCTGGTCAAGCAGGATGAACACACCGGAGTTGCTGATGATGGCATCCTTGACAATCTTATTGCCCGTGATGTCCTGAATATCCTGAGTGACCACGCCGACGGATGCCCAGTGCTTTCGGGCTGTCTTGTAGAGATACTGGATATATTCTGCCATCGACGGTGTAGCAATGGCTTTCCATGCCTCTTCAATGACAAGTGTCTTACGGCACTTCTTGATACGCATCTTCTGGGTGAACACATCCATGATAATCAGCAGCACGATAGGAGCCAGTACGGGATTATCCTTAATCTGATCCAACTCAAAGACAATGAACTTCTCATCGAACAGTGAGGTTTCCATGTCGCTGTTAAGGGTTTCCTCATACTCACCGCCTTTGTAGAAGGTGGAGAGGATAGCGGCATAGTCGTGGATGTCGAACTTGGAACGTTCCAGATTCATCTCTTCCATCAGCTGTGGAATACGCTGTAGGGAGAACTCATAGAAGGTGTTGAACGAGAGACTGGTGACTCGCAGCTGTTTACGACGGTCTTCCATCTCGTCAATACGATGGTCTATCTCCATGAGGTATCTGTCCTGCATGGTCTCAGGCAAAAGACGCTGAATCTGACGGGTGGCGGCAATAACCTCACCTTCAGCTGCTCCAGGATCATTGGCCAGATTACGGAGCTTCTCGATTTTCTCCATGGCACGGTCAGCAGCAGACTTTGCTGCCTCGCTTGCTGCCTGAGACTCTTTCTTAACCTCAGCTTCCTGCTCCTTGCGGAACTTCTCGTTCTGCTCCTTGACGAACTTATCATAGGCTCCACTGGTCTTGTCGGTCAGCAGCAGACGTTCGCGCAGTTCCTTGCGCTCTGCATCAGAATAGCCATTGAAAGGATGGAAATATTCTTCATAATACTCGAAGACCACCTTGTTCAGAATGGTTTCCTGTACTTTGGTGTACTCACTGTTGCCCTTATAGATAAGGAATATAAGGCTCTTGATGAAGTTCTTCTTCTCATCGAAGTTCTTCTCATACTCCTCGCTTGTGACCTTGAAGGGATTCATGGAGATAGGATGCTCCTTGGTATAAGAGATATAGATGCCTCCCTTAACCTGACAGAGCACCTGATAGCTGTTGCCGACATCGACAATGACAACATCGGTGTCCTGCTCGAAGAACTGGCGCATAACGGTATTCATGAAGAAACTCTTACCGCTTCCGCTTGGGCCAAGAACAAAATAGTTACTATTGTCGGTCATCTTCTCGGAGCCTTCCTTACCCGTAAAGTCAATGGGCATGGGAACGCCCTGGCGGTCTGTGTACCAGAACTTCAGCGGGGTATGCTCTCCGTGTTGCTGGCTCTCCTTATACATCAGGCAGAGGGCAGCATCACTGAGCGTCAAGAAACGGTCGTAGTCGGCATTCAGCCGGCTGCAGTTGCCGGGGAACGACGAAACGAACAGCTCCAGCTGATTATAGGCACGTTTGGAAATCTGGATATTCATGCGGCTGAAGAAGTTCTCCAGATAATTGTTGGCCTTGGACATGCTGGCTTCCTTCGAGATACATACTGTCAGGCTGAAATGGGCATACACAAGCTGTTTGTTCTCACGGGCAATAATGTCCTGTACCTTCTTGATGTCTTCAACGGCAAGGGCATTGCTGGGAGAGGGGATGGAGCTGTGGCGGTTCTTTTTCTTATCGAGCATGGCCAGCTCATGCTTCTGGTTGGGCATGAAGATGACCTGATTATAGACGGCAGACTCGATGCCGGGGATGCTATCGATACCTGCCAGCAGGTCAACGGGCATCTCACTGTTGTTGACAGTCATCAGCGTATAGGGACGGATGATGGTGGGCAGATTGATATTGTCAACATCGACCAGGCTGAACACACGGCAATGGCGGTCACCCATCAGGATGTCCTCGCCATCGACCTTGAAATTGGTCATGGAATAGTGCGCGTCACGGAAGTTCATGGCGAAATAGCGGTCAACATAGTCCTGACACTCGGCACCATTGAGGAAACGGACATGCAGCTTCTCGGCATGGAATTGGTCACGAACCTTGTTGAGCTTGTCAAGGAACTCACGCCATTTCTTGGCATCATAGGAGAAAAGTCGGCTTTTCCGATTTTCCTGAGTGATAATAAGTACGGTCTTGACCTCAGTATATTCACGTCCGTGGAAATAGCGGAAATAGGACTGCTGGAGGGTACTGATGATCTGACCGTTAATGAGTGGTGAAGAATCAAAGCGCTTGCGGATGAATACATCCTGCTTCTGAAGGATATAGCCCTCGCCGAGCGACTGGCAGATCTTGGTGAAGAGCTGCTGGTAGTCGTAGTAGCTGTCGGTGTCGGCAGAATACTTCTGGACGGGATTCTCAATCTCCATCAGGGCAGAATAGTCGCCTGACTTGGTATAGACAATGCCGATGCCCTCCACATCCTCGACGGAGAAATAGATGTCTTCGAAGACCTTGGCGCGTTTGCCGCCAGTGCCGAAAGCCTTGACGGAGATTGCCATGCCTACGAGGATGGAGAGGAACATGAGAACGACATAGATAGTCATAATGGTGTATGGTTGTATTTACGTATTTTCTTATTCAATTATGGGCGTATGACTATATTTCGGAGTCTCGCCTGTAGATGAGTATGCCCTGAAACTCATGCTTGGTGTGCAATCCCTTCATCTGTTTGAGTATGATAAGGGCGATGCCGACGGCGCAGATGACTGTGAGGGTAATGAGTCCCACGACGAAGCCCAGCAGCGAGTAGGCAATGATGAACGACAGGATGGCACAGCCTGCAGTGATGGCTGCCCAGGTAATGTAGCGACCACGGAGGCCCATGAATTCAAGGGGTCTTTGCAACCCCTTGAAAACTGGGTACTCCGGGTAGCTGGTGTTCACTGTGTTGCTCATCAGAATCCAGTGATTACACCGTCCTCGATGCCGAAGAACAGAGGCAGAGCCTGGGCAGCGGCAATCAAGAACACACATGCGCCGATGATCATCATGATCGACTTCTTCACGTCCTGCTCCTCGTTGTTCATCTTCACATACACGGAGATGGCACCGACGATGGCCACGACACCTGCAATGGCATAGCAGAGCTTGGTGGCGATGGGGACGTACTGGGCAATCTGCTCAGAAGCCTGGCTGATGGCGTTCTTACCAGCCTCGTAGCCTGCGCCGCTGTCGGCCAGGGCGGTGGCAACATTGAATGTGAGACACACGGCAACGAGGGCGCAGAAGCGCACGGCACGGCTGTTCTTTACAAGGTTGCAAGCACGCTTGCAGCCATTCTTTAAGTTCGCAAAAATCATTTGTTTTAGAATAAATTTGTGTTACCTGAAAACTTGTAGATTAAAAAACGAAACTATTAGAATAGAATAAAGAACGAAAATTAATGGTTATGTTTATGGCTGATTACCAGCCGAATACGACATTGTCTGAGCGCACTATTCCGAAGAATCCCGGCAGGGCGAACGTGGCTATCACAAGGAACAGACATGAGCCGAAGCACATCATGATCGACTTGGATATGTCGCCTTCCTGATTATTCATCTTAATATATATCTGCAGGGCATTGACGATAGCCGTCAGTGTGGCTATGGCATAGAGCACAAGCGTTACGTAGTGCATCATCACCAGCAGGAACTCTGTCATGCTATACAGGCCCTCGGCTCCCATGTTGTAGTCAACAGCACCGCCGTCAACCAACGTTTCGGCAGTCACAGGGATGATGTGACAGACCATCAGGATGGGCAGGATGGATAGAATTCTTCGGATTTGCATAGGACTACACTCTTATTCGGGTTTGGGTGATTTTGTTTCCATCTGAAGTGTCACCGCCGTTGGCCATGATGAGCTGCATCTGCTCATGGGTAAACTCGGCATCTGACTGCATCTTGACGGGTTTGAACTGGCTCTGGATGTGACTCATGACATTGTCAGCCTTGTCGCCATGAGCGGCATTTCCCTGATTCTGACTGCCAGAAGAAGCATTTGAGCCGTCTGTGCCATTCTTCCCGTTTCTGATAACATAGCCGTCATCGGTCTCTTCAACCTCGGTAGGTGGAGCATCAGGTGCAGGCTCTGGGACATCGATGGTCTCAATATCGCTCTTTTCTTCTTTCTTGGCCTTCATGTCGAGATACATCAAAGCCAGATAGTAGATGGCGAAGACTACTGTCAGTCCGATGAAGTAAATTGTAGAATAACTCATCTTTTTACCTTGTTTGAACTAATACTTTTTTATTTTCGGTGTGCAAAGGAACAAAGAAAAAACGATGATAGAAGTAAATTCTGCAAAATCTTGGAATTTTAACATTTCAATATTGTTTCTATGTTAAAAACAAAACATGTTGCAATATGTTTTTATAGTTTGTAAGGCAAAATTCTATCAATTAACATTGACACAAATCAATTACTATATACAATTTGGTGTATTTTCAACAATATTAGCAAAAAGATTTGCTTGTTTCTAATGAAATGTTTAACTTTGCACCGCCAAAAATGGTATTTTTTCAGCGGAAGAGAATCTTCTGTGTAGTAATATAGAATAATGTAGAACGTGCTTTATGGCAAAAGAAAAAAGTATTCTGTACAAGTGGTGGCGACCTCAGTACCTTATATGTGATCACTGGTTGCCATATAATCGTTATGCTTAGTTCTGTCCCCTAAGTAATCTCTTTTGAAATTATCAACTATCCTGTTATATTTGGCAGGAATCATTATCTAATGTGCATACGCACGCAATCATTTAATTTTCTAAATTATGAAAGCTTTAATAGACTCAAAAGAATTGGCTGTAGGGGCATGGGTAAGGACAGATGGTGAGATAGCCAGAATCACGTCCCTATACAAACATAATGGTGAACTGGTAGCAGAAGGAAAACTGTATGATGACAGCAGCGACATCTGTACAGACGAGATTATGATCTATCCTAAATGGATGGAACCAATCCCAGTAACGATGCTTCTGCTCGAAAAGAACGGTTGGTGGAGAGACAAATCTAATACTAATGCATTTATCCATCCACAACTGGGTACCAACAACAAGATTGTTTTCAAGGACAATGTTCCTGTGTTCCACAACGTTCAGATTCCATACGTACACCAGCTTCAGAACGTGCTACACGAACACAATGAGAATATCAGCATCCACATGCAGATATTCAAGATTTAACTAGTTATCAGAATTAGACTTTTAATGACTCTTGTTTCCGCTTCCGTCCCAATGGGGATGGACGTGGAAATGATGTCATTGGCATAAAAAGAAGCCCGGCTTGCAAATTGCAGGTCGGGCTTTGATTTTGTTTTGAGTCAGCATGTTATGAGACCTCAATGGCCTTGGTGACTTTCTCCTTCGGTTCGGTCTTCGGCATGGTGATGGTCAGGATGCCGTCCTCAACCTTGGCAGAAATCTGGTCTTTCACCACATCGTCTGGCAGTACGTAGTTCTGCTCGTAGTTAGAGTAGCTGAACTCGCGGCGCAGATAGTGATGGTGCTTGTCCTCATGCTTGTGTTCCTGTTTGTTCTCAATGGCGATGGTGAGGTTGCCCTCGTCATTGATGGCTACGCGGCAATATTCTTTCTTGATGCCTGGAGCTGCAAGTTCCATCGTGTAGGCCTTCTCACTCTCCTTGACATTGACTGCGGGTGCTGTACTGTTGGCACGAGGCATGAAATCAGTGTTAAAGAAATCATCAAACATCGTTGGGAACCAACCATTGCTTTTCATTAATCCGTTCAACATAATCAATACCTCCTAATTATACTTTTAATTTAACGTATGTTCTTGATTGCCTCTGCTTTCGCTTCAGCTCTCACTAACGGATAAGCAAAGTACATGCCTGCAGAAAGAATCCGTGCCAGAATGACAATCTCAGAAGTCAAACTGGCACGAAATTTAAACTCGCTTAAACCTTTGCTGACAATTTATTAAACCCAGTTAAACATTGAAGTACTAAGCCAATTCTTTCCCAAAAGGTGAAAGGGCCTGGTTTGCCAGTCGGAATGGGAACAGCATCATAACATAGAGAATCAAAAATGCATGTGAGCAAAGGCAGCTTTATCATACCTTTCTCTCATGTTTAAAATAGACAGGTGGAAACCTTATTGGATCGTATTTTATAAATAAGTGCGATTTAATTCTTTCGCCAATAATTGATGGCTCCCAGCCATCAGCATATTTTCGGTTTCTAAAGTCATATTTGCAGAGGAAGGTTATCTTCGAATACTTAACTGGCTGCATGTTATCAATAAAGGTTATTGGTTCTTTTGCATTGTCAATGTACCAAATACCCGTATCAGGTGTTGGTAATGCTTCTAAATATTCCACGCCATGCTCTTCTGTAATTAAGCCATTAATGTAGAATTGATAATCATTATACCGTTTGACAAAAAAACCATTAAGGTCATACTCTACGCATTTATAACCAGTTAATAAACAAAGTTCATTAGGAAGTTCCTTTGGCTCTAAAGCATCACCACCTTTTTCCTTAACGATATAAGAACGTAGTGCTTCTATAAGCAGTTTGTCTGTTGATTCAACAAAGTTGTTATCCCAATAATTACTAACATTGGATGCCATGGACATTACGCATTCTGTCTGCTGGCCGTTAATAATTACTTTTTCAATGTGTGGATCACTTAGCCTATAACTTCCCATAAATATATCATTTGATTTTACCTGCTTTATTATTTGGTAAACTTCTCCTCTACGATATCCGACCTCTTGGCTCTGTTGTAATTGTCGGGATATTGCTGATGCATCTCGTCCAACTTACGGTTAATCTCACCTTCAAGAGTCTGCACAGTGTAGAACCAGTCCTTGGGAATAGGGCCAAGCTGGCTACGCTGAAAACCAAAGCCGCTGTCTGTAACGGCAGTTACAAGTACCCTGAGTTTAGGCTTGTTGAAAAACCAAGAGAGGCCCCATACATCGTCAACAATACGAGTCAACAGCTTTTGATTAAAAGCACTGGGCTTGCCGTTATCACCGTCAGACTCATACAATTCGTCATCTTCGCCAACAAAGAAGAATCTCCTGGGTATGTAATAGCTACCCCAGTCGGCATCCATTCTGAAACGTTTCTCACCGAGTTTGTCGATGCCGATAACGATATTCTCAGGAAGCTCTTCTGCAGAATCCCTAGTTTTCCGGTTGGAAACGGTGATTCCATGACGTTCCAAGTCCTGAAGTTGCATTTCATATTCACAGTCATGTTCGCGGGCGTTGTAATCAGCGGCCTCTCTGAGAGCAGCCAAGGGGATGGTGTCTCCCTTCTTGCCGACTATTAAACGCTCGATACCGTCGGTAATCTCTTTTCCATCAAATACGCGCCAGTCATCATCAACAATCGGGAACGTGATAAACTTGTCACAATAGTATTTCTTGCGATCCTCATCGGTGGCTTCACAAATAAGCACGCCTTTCAGGTCATAGAAGAAAGAGCCAAGCCTAATTACCTTCTGTTCACTCTCCAGATTCACTTCAAACCCTTCATGGGAAGGTTCATACTTGGTCATATACACCTGATTCATGCTGTCGTTGATGACAATCTGTTCGGCATCCCTAGGTTTAATCTCATATGGAATGGGCTCGTCGAGGAAGAAGGGATTGGAAACTGTGAATTTCAATTCCCAGTCGTTCTGGCCAAACCATTCCTTTGACATGACACTACAGCAGCGAATGTAGGGGTACTTTTTCAGCTCCGCCTCAATGAGCTTTACCAGTCTTTCCTCGCTAAGTGAGATTTCCTTTGTCTTGTACGGAATGTTCTCGAATACAGCTTTTGTTCGTTCGTCTGTATTCTTCAGATAATATGTAAGCAGATATGTCTTTTCTTTTTTCATCATAAAACAAACTTATTAATTCAAACACCTTATAATTATATGCTCGTCAGATGTTTCATTAGTCAATTCTCCTAAATAATGTTCTTTTTGTTAAAAGCGAATAAATTCGAGCGGCAAAGTTAGGCATTTAGGACGAATTCTGAGGAATAATGCGTAATTTTGTGGCTGATTTTGAGAATTATTAAGGTATGTCGGAGCAGCAGCGGACATATATTGCCATCGATCTGAAGTCGTTCTACGCTTCAGTGGAGTGTGTGGACAGAGGACTTGACCCGCTGACCACAAATCTCGTCGTGGCAGATGTGTCGAGGACAGAGAAGACCATCTGTCTGGCTGTTTCCCCGTCTCTGAAAGCTTACGGCATTGGCGGACGTGCGCGACTATTTGAGGTGGTTCAGAGAGTGCGTGAGGTCAACAACGAGCGCAAGAGGGCTGCTGTTTGGAGAATGTCAGGCAAATCATTCAACGATGTGGAGCTACAGGAACGTCCAGACCTTGAACTGGACTATATCGCTGCACCGCCACGGATGGCTCACTACATGGAGGTGAGTACCAAGGTCTATGAGACTTACTTGAAATACATTGCTCCAGAGGATATTCATGTCTATAGTATTGACGAGGTGTTTATGGATGTGACGGCATATCTGCGCACTTACAAGATGACGGCTCACGAACTGGCCATAAAGATGATACGTGACGTACTGACCACTACAGGCATCACGGCAACAGCAGGCATCGGTACGAATATGTATCTGGCAAAGGTAGCAATGGATATTGTGGCCAAGAAAGCCCCTGCTGACAAAGACGGCGTGCGTATCGCAGAACTGGATGAAATGTCATATCGGCGTGAACTTTGGGACTATCAGCCCATCACAAAGTTCTGGCGTGTTGGACGTGGAATCGCTGAGAAACTGGCCGTCTATGGTATTGACACGATGGGAAAACTGGCCCGAATGTCAATACAGAACGAAGGGCTGCTTTACCGGCTCTTTGGCGTGAATGCCGAACTGCTTATAGACCATGCCTGGGGCTGGGAACCATGTACGATGGAAGCTGTAAAGGCATATCGTCCAGAGACCAACTCTTTCAGCAGCGGACAAGTTCTACAGGAGCCTTATACTTTCAAGAAAGCCCGTGTGGTGATACAGGAAATGGCTGAAGGAATGGCACTCGACTTGGTTTCGAAGCGTTTGGTGACAGACCAACTGGTACTGACCGTTGGCTATGATGCTGAGAGCCTGACTCGTCCTGAAATCCGAGCCAAGTATCATGGAGAGATAACCGCCAACTACTACGGTAAACAAGTGCCGAAACATGCTCACGGCTCCTTCAATTTCGAGAAACCCACATCATCCTCGCGCCTTATCATGGAAGGTGCTTCAGAGTTGTTTGACAGCCATGTGAATCCAGATTTGCTGATTCGCAGGCTGAATCTGACAACGAACCATGTGGTAAGCGAAGCATCTGTAGCAACACAGGAAAATGCTCCCCAGCAGCTTGATCTCTTCACGGACTACGAGGCTCTGGAGAAACAGCGGCAGGAAGAGCAAGCCAAGCTTGATAAAGAACGCCGAATGCAGGAGGCACAGTTGAAAATCAAACAGCGTTTCGGCAAGAACGCCATCCTCCGAGGCCTGAACTTCGAGGAGGGTGCAACAGCAAAGGAACGTAACGAACAGATAGGAGGACACAAGGCATGACCCACGACTACGACGATATCATCAATCTGCCACACTACGAGCCGAAGCATCATCCGAGGATGTCTATGTGGAACCGTGCAGCCCAGTTTGCACCCTTTGCCGCGCTAACTGGCTATGATGCTGCAATACGAGAATCAGGCCGATTGACAGATGACTGGGTAGCATTGAGTGAATCTGGCAATGAAGAATTGAACCGTAAGATGGAATTGCTTCTATCCAAGCTTTCAGAACAGCCACATGTAACCATCGAGTATTTCGTGTCAGACGAACATAAGGATGGTGGCTCCTATCAGTCTTATACCGGTAATGTGAAACGCATCGATGAATACGAAAAGTGCATCGAATTTACAGACGGGAAGAAAGTCCCACTTGATGTCATAAGAGAGATAAAGATCGATTGATCATTACTCAATCACCTCAATATAGAAACTGAACGGACGGAAGCCGTCGTTGCAGCTGATCATCGCACTCATTGGATTCTTCATCCAGCCATCGTAGAAGTTCCCCTCACCTCTGGCCAAAGACTCTACAAACTCCCGCATGGATGACCAGGCAGAAGGGCACATCCCTTCAGGACATTCTCCATTCTCTGATATCCATTGCTGCCCCTCCCTGACATCGCAAGTATGCTCAATGGGATTCTCATACTTCGCCATCAGGTCAGGATAGACCGTCTGGCGTATGGCTGTGATTCGTACTTTGTTCATTCCATTCGTCCCCATTTCATTTCTTCACCCTGCTTGTCATACTGTTTACGCTTACCAGTAGGAGGTGCAGTAAGAGTTATCTTAACTACTGCCGTTCTTTCTAAACTACGATGGATTGCATCATCAAAGGCATCCATATGTTTGGGAAGAAAGCGCAGACATATTGCCCTCATAGCCTCTATCTTCTCTTCTTTATCTGATACGATTTCTGCTTTTCCTACTGCCATCGCTGATTTATATTGCAGTGAAAAACTTCCGTCTTTTGGGCCAACGGTAGGAGTGCATCTGGTGACTGCCGACAATGCAACAATCGGGTTAGCTGTTATACAGTCCAGTTTTTCTCCTTCCATAGCACAATGGAAGTAGAAAGTTTTGTCGTCAGTACGAACCAAAGACAAAGGTACTCCGTAAGGGCTTCCATCTGGTCGCGTAAAACTGACGGTGACATACGGAGCCTTATCCAGCACCTCAAAAGCGAAGGTGGCATCCATTTCTCTGCTTGCTTTCCTCATATTCGTTTATTTTATCGGGTCTGAACAATAATCTCTACGGCCACAGTCCTTGCAGAACTTGCCAATCCATACATTGTCGAACTGTTCGATGGCAGCTTCAACCATTTCTGGGTCGTTGGTCAAGATACCAGCCTCAAAGTTACGTTTCTTGGGAGATTTCATGCCCATGCCGGCACCCGTCAGGTTAGCAGATCCGACATAAGCGATGGAACTATCAACAATAATAAGTTTGAAATGTACTCTCGGACATAGTACACGCTCCATACCGTCATAGAGGATCGGATGCTTTTCGTGATCCTCTCTCCATGCTATTCCTGGTTCTTTGGCATGAATCAATCTGACCTCCACGCCTTTTTTGAGCAAAGAGGCTATAAGGACAAGGAATGGCTTGTCATCGACGTACAGGTCTTTAATGTCAGCCGTTCCAATCCACACCGTCTGCTTGGCCTTACCGACCAATGACAGAACTTCCTTGTAGTGGTTCTCATCAGCAATATATTGTATAAAACTCATGCGTGAGATTATCAATAAAGTTCCAACATTTTTTGTAGCGTTGATTTTAATTCCTCGCGTACAGCCAATGGCTCTATAATTTCTAATTTCTCCCTATGCCATAGGAGTTGCTGATAGAAGTTGTAACACGGAACAAGCCTGTATTCAAAGATACTCCATTCGGAGGTAACTTCAATTTCCTTTTGTGATTCGTGTATAGGCAAAGCTCTGACATATTCTACTTGTGCTCCATAAACCTTAATTCGTATTACTTCAGGCTTTTGGTCATCTGAATGGTTAACGCCAAAACTTCCATCGAAGTATTCTTCTGCTGTGATTTTATTGGAAGGATGCATTTTATCTTCTGTTAGTTTGATGTCCTCCATCCGTTCCAATGCAAATATGGAGATACCATGATGATAGTTGTCAGGCTCTGCAGCCAGATACCATCGTTGTTCCCAGGTTCGCAGGAAATAGGGAATCAACAACTGGTGCTTCACTGTCTTATGGTTAAATGAGTAGTATTCGCACTCTATGCCCTTACCCTGATCAATCGCCTCCAGTATTATTTGTACGTTCTCCACACCAGTTGGTGCCTCCGAAAGCATAATCTTATCTCGATGTTTTAGTGCCAGTTCTGTCATACCTTCAATATGATAGGCAGAAAGCAAATAATCATAGAGAGAATCATCTTCGCCATAAAGGGCTTTGTGGCGGTGGAGTTCGTACTTGCTCGTCCTTGCGTTATATTCGATATAGCAGGGGAAGGTCTCTTCGATAAAGTCCTTGTACCTTAAAAAGGTACGAGGTTGGAAGTCTTCACCCTCATAGAGCGATGAATATTGGTAAATGTCATTGATCTCCTTCAGCGTCAATGGCCCCCTGCGTTCCAGCAGGTTTATGAGATATAGGCATTTCTTCAGTTTCGACATACGCGTTCCGCCTTTTCATAAAAACATTCAAAAGTATATCTCTCGATATTTCTCATTAAGCTCTTTTTAAAATAAGATGTCGTAACATCATATCCCAAAGTTAAGACAGAAGCGACACCACCAGCTACAGGATTTATGCATGTAATACCTAAAAGTACGATAGGAACAGCTTGCTTCTTAGACGTATTTAGTAATGCTTCACCAATTGAGGCCCCATTATAAATATCTTTTGTAGTTTGAATAATACTGTCCCCTGCAATGATCACACCACCTATAATAGCTATCTTACCTGAACTAGATTTTAAGAAATTCAAGGTCTTCCCTGACAATGACAGATAATTTGCGATACCCTCAATAGCGGCTCCGCCAAGTCTGAAGCCTCCATAATAAAGAATACTACTACCTGCACCCTTGGCCCCCTCTATTGACGCATCAAATATTGCCTTTTTCGCAGTTTTGGGGTCTATACCATTTTCTGTCAATTCGGAAATTATCGTGAGAGAAGATGAAATAGAGAATCCTATAATAGCAGCAAAACCAGCAGCATAAACTTCTTGTCTAAGCAAATTCCTTTCATAGTCATGAATCAACATCCGGTCTTTGTTTATGAAGTCTTTATTGGATTCGTTTCTAAAGTTTCCACCATGCCCCTTCTCCAAATGCTCCTTATTATTCCGATAGAACTTGATGTTCGATGCTTCAGCCATGAAATCAGGATGATCATGGACATTCATTTGGTGGTGGCCCTGCGCCCCTTTTACTTTTCCTTTCTGCTGTATTTGTGCTCTTTCAGACCTAGTCCAATCAGCACTTCCTTTTCCTCCTAATTTAATAGAAGTCTCTTCATATCTCCAAGCTGTCCTTACGCCTTTACTTCTTAAACGGGAGTATTGTGCTTTATCATTTATATTCCTCTCTGTATCATATATATTATTCCATCCTATCCTGTTTAACTTGGCATATTCTTTTTCAAAAAAGTTTCTCAAATTTGCTTGATTAGTTGCAAGTATACTACTATTAGCTCCCTGCAAATTAATATTTATAGGGGTGATATAACCAGAATTTCTATCACTTCGAATAGAATTCTGAAATATAGGTTTTGAATCCGGGATGTACATCAGCTCATTTAATATTGTCTATAGAACACTTGACGAATTTGAACTTAAGATCATCTTTTATATTATTAAATATGTAGTCTCGAACGTAATTATAATATAATACCACATCTGGCGGTAACGAGTTAATATCATATTTAAACAAGCAATTGCTGATTAGTGGCAGTAATTTGTCTTCCTCCTTTCTCATTTTTTTGTCATTACAGAAATCCTCATAACACTTTTGAAAATCTTTCAAAGCTGTCATAGCGTCTTCTTTCTGTTTTTCTTTCATTTGAGCTGAAATCAGATCCGCAATCTTTGTTGAGTATGAATTATACAAATCCATTTCCTCTTTTTCGAATTGATCTTTGTCGAACTTAGAGTCCAATTCTTTCAATTCCTTTATTGTTTCATCCCAATTATATCTGTCTTTTAATCTCTTATATAAACCTTCTAGTTCAGAGAGAAGAGTCTTATTGTTCTCTCTTATTTGATTCAAGTTCTTTTCTGAAATGAACTCAACAGTTGAAGAATACTCCCCAGAAATAGAAGTGATTTTTTCAAAAATAGCAGGATTTATCTTACATAACTGGCAATAATCCTGAATAGCATGTTCTGCCTCAGTTAATAAGAATCTGCAAATACTTTCATCATCTGTCAATTTTGCATTTGACAAGCAAAACATAACATATTCTTCAAAAATTGTCTCATCTTGTGGGTTATTGCATAACAGATTCTTACCAACTATTTGAGCCTTCAGAGGATCCTCCTTAGCAAGATCTCTAAACATTTGTATAATTTCCATTTTATCCATAATGTTCTTTAGTTATTTTTATTAGTGCAAAGTTACAACAATTATCTGATTTCACAAAAGAATCTACTAAAAAACACCGTAATTTGCAGATCAAATACCTCTAAGTTTACGATATTGCCATGAATACTTCCAGCGATCTATCTCCCAAGCACGCTCGCACATCTGCGGATGGGAATTGAAAGCTATTCGGCAGTTCTGCTGGATGACGTTCCACCATGACTCATGCTCCATCTGATGATACTCGCGAGCCTGTTCTACCAATTGATAGGGGTTCCCTTGTATTTCTGACAATCCCGTGGTCAACTTTAGCATGGCTGTTTGGAATGTGCGTTCGCCAACTACTACTGCAGAGCATCGATCTGCCGAGAGTTCACTCTTACGACTCCAGTATTGCATGACCATCAAGATTGGGCCGAGCGTAGAATATGAAATTACTTGCAGCAAAAGCCCAAGTTCTTCGATTGTCCTTAGCAATGTGTTATAGAGAGTATGCTTGCATAGAATATGTCCACATTCGTGGGCGATGATGCTACCGACCTCGTCAATGTTAAGTTTCTCAACAAGTGAACTGCTAAGCGCAACAAATGTATTGGTTTCGCCATAGGTATATGCATTCATTACGGGGTCGTTATAGATGAACAACTCAGGTTCCTTGATATCAACCTTGCGTACCACATTTTTAAAAACTGCATATAATAATGGATAGTTTTGGGCATTAACCTTCACCATCATACCTAGGTTTTCACCACGGAATACCTGTTCATATCCATATTCCATAGAGGTACGAATGAAGGCATCAAAACCCTTGATTTTTCGAAGCATCTGTAGTGCCTTGGCATCTTCAGGATGCATAATGTCGCTTGCTTTCATAGGGCTATAGCTTTTGGGCTATTAATGCCGTTTGACGAAAACGCATAGAAGCAACCATGATAACTGCCGGTATTATGACTCGATAGGCAGGTGAAGCTATATCGCTGACAGTCCATCCAGCCAAAGCTGCCCAACCTATTGGTCCTGCAGCAATGCTCAAATATCGGCCAACAGTGCTCATACCCATCATTGTAATCCATCTACCTAACAGCATGTTTGCAATTCTGACTGTGACATAATAAATCATCTCTGTCAGAAGATAACTATTTCTTCGAATGGCAAACATGATTGCCGAAATAAGCATCTGATGATTTAGACTCTTGTGCTGAATTCCTGCTTTATCTGCCAGATTTCTTAATTCTTCGTCAGACAGCTTGCTCGTAGTCTGTTCACAGATAGTGGTAAGCAACTCTCGCTCCATAGATTCTGTATTATCACTGTCGCTTACCTTAACACGTATTCTTTTGCATACACGGCGAACTATTGTTTCGTAATTGTCGGCTTCTCCTTTTCTGCAGAAAGTCTTGACGGTATTACTACCATACTTTCGTAGTTCTTCACCAATTTCCTTAGCCATCAACTTCATCTGCTCAGGATAGCATTTGATGTAAGCATCAGAATTGGTAAGTTGCTCACTCATTCTAACCTCACCTTTTTCATTATAGGTGAGAATATCGCACAAAGTGCGAAGGTCTTCATTATTGCACGTTACCAGGAACGTGAGGTCTTTGTCTTGATTCATAATTTTACCCTTTTTACTATTTTCGGGGGCGAAGTTAGCATATCGGGCGGACAAAAGATGTCCGACCGATAGTATTTTTTTCGTAACACCATTAAAAATGTGGATTGAGCGGCTAATACAAGTACTAAGATCGTGTGTCTTTATTATAGGAACAAAAAGGGAACTCCCATTTCTGAGAATTCCCCGTGTCCTTTTTTGAAGGCATATATAGAGACAAAACGGGATCCTTATCTGCGTCCGAAGTGACCTGCATTGCTGTGGCCGTGGCGTGGTGTGTTGCTGGCCAAGGTGTGGTGTGTAATACCGTGACGCTTGTCAACTTTCACAGGTGCCTTTGGGTGATGCGGAGCAGGTGCCGGATGGTGCACAGCTGGAGCATGGTGAGGAGCTGCGGGCTTGTGCATGTGAGCATAGTGTGAGCCGTGAATCCTGTTATGGCCGCCCTTGTAAGTTACGAATACCGTTGGGTGTGCATTGTAGAAATGGCCTCTATTGTAGTGAGAGTACACTGCAAACGTCCAGCTACCTGCCTTCCATGCTACAGGACGATAGAAGTGGGAGAGTGCCACATATTTGTCGTACTGCCAGCTGTTCAGGACATAGCGGAGGTCTGCGTTACGGCGATCCCACCAGATGCCGAAGACATCAGTGTGTCCGTTCAGGCTCATCAGGTAGTCGAGATTGATCTCATAGACTGCCTCATACTGTGCAGCGGTGAGGTTGAGCTCGTAAGCCATCTTGTCGCTCAGGAAAAGTGCTTCGTTCTTTGCTGCGTTATAGCTCATTGCGTTGGCCGAGATAGTCATGACCATCATCACTGCCAGGATCATCATCTTCTTCATATCTTTATCTCCTATACTTTAGAGTTGGACATTTTGTTTCTTGTTCACGGTGCAAAGTTCGGAATTAAATGGTGGTTTTGCAAAGGATAAACTCTAAAATGATAGGGGTAAAGTCCTAAAGGTTCGGGGGGAATTTCCCTCAATTGTGCGAAAGTTGGGTTTGATGGATGAGAATACAATGATTTCGTGGTCATTATATTATACTTGAAGTTGCACTAGAAGGAGCGTATAAGCTATATAAAATAGAACGATTCAATTTAGTTAATAGGTATATAAACAAAAAATGGGTCGCCGCCGCAACCCCTGTTAACCTTAAATCTAATACTATGAAAAACACGATGCAAAGATATGATTTTATCTGTAGATTACAAACTTATTCAACAAAAAGTGCCGTTTTTTAACAAAAATTGTTCATTTCTCCCCCAAAAGCATTAAAATTGTGACAAACATAGGATTTCAATCATCAAACAAATAATGAAGTAGCCAATCCCAATGATTCCTTCTGTGTACAGGCGTTGAAGGAGCTTCTTTGTTTATGTTAATAGTAGGAACTCTTTGAGAAGCTTTCTCTGTCTTTTGTAAAAAAGGCTCTCTCTCAACGGTCTGTACCTTTGCTTTTACAGGTTCTTTGACTATCTGTATTTCTTTTTTCTCTTTTGGAATAAGCAACTCGTCATCCTCAAAAGTATACTGACTTCCATCAAATTCTTTTTGTTTGTTCAAATCCTGAAGTTTCTTGTTCAGACAAACGTAATCATCAGTAATCATTGATACATACCAAACCTTTGAGTGAACTCTTTGGGATTCATTCAATACTGGCAAATATTTATTATCTAAACGGAACGCAAATTCACAGTAATCGGCAAAATTCATCACACCAAATACCTTTCCCGATGAATATTCACAATAAAGTTCTTCAACCAATTCCGTCCAACTATCATCAATGATACGGTATGAATTGATTTCTGACAAGCGTGACTCCATCTCCTTTGTAACTTCCTTTTTTCTATTATTAAGCAGTTTTTTCCTACGCATGTACTCCTTTGGATCGTCACGCAGCATATCATAGAACATATTCTGGAAATCGGATTCCATTCCCAAATCATAAGCCCTACCTAATGCATCTTCAAGGTATGGAGTGGATTTAAGATGAAAAGGTATATCCAGCCTGTATTCACGAAGGAAATCCCATTGCTCGAAGATTGTCATATTCTTCAGTTTGAAGAACCAGGTCATAGGAATGGCCACTTGTCGTTCATTGACCTTAATCATCCTCACTTCCTCATATTCATTTTTGGGAGAGAATGAATCCTTGGTTAAAATCATGTAATCATCTGGGATATGAACTTCGTGAGCATAGAAGCGCCTATCCGCCA
>Ga0256407_10000946_pt1 | contig 65429 bp, 56 predicted proteins | sample RumenRJG_04DNA_FD_193489 | JGI IMG/M metagenome (GOLD analysis project Ga0256407, IMG submission 193489) | Bovine rumen microbial communities from Lethbridge, Alberta, Canada - RJG_04 | ecosystem: Host-associated > Mammals > Digestive system > Stomach > Rumen | place: Canada: Alberta... | reverse complement strand
TGAAAACACGACGATCCTTCCTCTCGATATGGGAAAAACTAAAGGATTTCTCTCTGCCATACAGCACCGAGAAATCCTAATGACCGATTTGGGATAAAGCGATTCTTCGACTTTTAAATAAGAAAAAACGATGGAAATGCAGATTAGCGTTTCCATCGTTTTTTTTATGTTAGTTTCTTTTACTACTTTTCCGTGATATGCAGAAAACGAGTGATTGCGTGCGATAGCGTTCTGTCTTTGTTGTCGATGAACGCATCGAGTATGCGTGTCTTCTCATTTAGTGGAACAACGTCGTAGTCGGCGATCGCGGCAGGAATCAGGCAGCTGTTGCCTTCCTTCAGCAGAATCTGGTCGCCTGTAGAGCGGATGTTGATGTGACAGTCGCCCTCGATGCACATGCAGATGATAAAGCTGTCGTACTTTATCAGATTGCGGTGGAACGAGCGGCTCAGTTCAGTTACTCTCACGCTGAAATAAGGCGACTCGATAACTCTGTTTGCCCTTTCCTCTTGTGTGGTGTATTGCGTGCGGTATTCGTCCTCAACGTGGAAGTTGAGCGCGTCGGCAGCAAGTTCGGTGTGCAGTTCGCGAGGCTTGCCGTCCATGCCCGGGCGGTTGTAGTCGAAGATGCGGTATGTCACGTCGCTTGACTGCTGAACCTCAGCAAGCAGAATGCCGCCGCAGATGGCGTGAATTCTTCCGGCAGGAAGGTAGAATACGTCGCCCGGCTTTACAAAATGCTTTGCGATTACATCGGTTATCGTTCCCTCGGCAATGCGTTTCTTGTATTCCTCTTTTGTTATGTTGTCCTTGAATCCGGCATACAGATAGCTTCCCGGCTTGGCATCGATGACGTACCACATCTCGGTCTTGCCGAATTTGTTGTGTATGCGCTGTGCCATCTCATCGTTAGGATGAACCTGAATGCTCAAGTCTTTCTCAGCATCGATGAATTTTACGAGCAGGGGCATCTTGTTCCCATATTTCTCGGCCACGGCATTGCCCAGAATCTCGGCAGGCATCTGTTCGATGATGTCCGTCAGTTTCTTTCCTTTGTAAATTCCGTTGCTGATTATGCTCGTACTGCTTGGTATCGCGCTGATTTCCCAACTTTCGCCAATAGGCTCGTCTTTCTCAGGAATTCCCTTGTAGGGGCATATGCGCTTGCCGCCCCAGACTACGCTGTGCAGGTTCGGCTCGAAAAGCAGTGGGTATAATGATTGTGCCATGTATTGAAAAGATATTTTCTACAAAAATAGTAAAAAGTTTATAAAACAGGTTTGTTTTATGTAAACAAAAATAACTTCTCATGATGTTGTTATTACATACAGAGAAGTTATTTTGTGATTCCGCTGCGATTCGAACGCAGGACCCACGCCTTAGAAGGGCGTTGCTCTATCCAGCTGAGCTACGGAACCATCCTTAAAACTGCGTGCAAAGATAATGCTTTCTTGCGAACTGACCAAATTTTCAGAGCAGTTTTTTTATTTCAACTTGTTCGTAGTCGAGTCTGGGAACACAACTGTTGGCTTGAAAGTCTTCGCTTCCTCAAAGTCCATATATGCATAAGCAATGATGATGACGATGTCGCCAACCTGCACTTTGCGGGCTGCTGCTCCGTTCAGACAGATGCAGCCCGAGCCGCGCTCGCCCTTGATGATGTATGTCTCAAAGCGCTCGCCGTTGTTGTTGTCTACAATCTGAACCTTCTGACCTGCAATCATGCCGGCAGCGTCCATCAAGTCCTCATCGATGGTAATGCTGCCCATATAATTAAGGTTTGCCTCAGTTACTCTGACACAGTGTAGTTTTGATTTCAGTACTTCAATCAACATATTTCGTTATGCTTTATATTTAATATTGTCGATAAGACGTATTGGAGTGTCGCCGCAATAAACGGTGATACAGCCTACGATATAGTCAGAATCGTCCCAAGAGTTGAGACTCTTCAGGCTTGTTCCGTCAACAATCTCGTAATATTCAACCTCAAGTTTGTCGATGGCGTTAATTGTGCTGATGACAAACTGCTTTGTCTCCTCGAGTGTGTGAGACTTTGCATATTTCTGACTCTCGAACAGAGTGCGAGAGATGTTTACTGCAATCTTGCGCTCCTCGGCGGTGAGCAGAGTGTTGCGGCTGCTGAGTGCAAGTCCGTCAGCCTCGCGTACGATAGGGCATGGGCAGATTTCGAGCTTGAACTTCTGGTCGGCAACCATCGCTCTGATTACGGCAATCTGCTGGAAGTCCTTCTCGCCAAAGTATGCGCGGTCTGGCTCAACCATCATAAACAGTTTGCTTACAATCTGACACACGCCGTTGAAGTGTCCCGGACGGCGCGCTCCCTCCATAACCGTGTCGACAGGAGGGTAACTGAATGAACGAGTGTCTGGCTCCGGATAAATCTCCTCTACTGACGGAGCAAAAACGTATGTTGCGCCAAGAGATTCGAGCAGTTTGCAGTCTGCCTCGAGTGTGCGCGGATAATTCTTCAAATCGTTTTTGTCGTTAAACTGGGTTGGGTTGACAAAAACGCTAACAACAGTGGCGTCATTCTCTGATACCGAACGCTTTACAAGCGATGCATGTCCCTGATGCAGAGCACCCATTGTAGGCACCAAGCCTATCTTTTTACCTTGCTTTCTAATCTCTGAAAGTTCGGATTTTAAGTCCTTTACAGTATTTATAACCTTCATTCTTAAAACGGAATTTAAAAGTCCGATGTTGAAAAACTCTGCAAAATAAGTTATATTTTATGAGATAAAGAAAGAAAATATAAAAAATATGCATTTTTTTTGAAAAAGGACATCTCATGAGTTGTAATGGATAAAAGGGACTTTTCGAGCAGTTTCTGTACCCTTTGCAAGGCCTTTTGTTGCTGTTTGTGTGCAAAAAAATAGTAGTTGCCGAATAAAATCGTAATTATGCCGTTTGATAATGTAAAGTTTGCACCACCGCTGCATGGTATGTTTCGGACTGTTATGTATAAAAATTAAGATGTGAAATTTGCTCATATCAAAATATTTTTTTATATCTTTGCAAACTGAAAATATAGTACATCCAAAAAATGGCAAAAAAAGTTTTATTCGTAACACAGGAAATCACACCATACGTTCCAGAAACGGCTATGTCGCTTGTTGGACGATATCTCCCTCAGGCGGTACAAGAGGATAGTCATGAAATTAGAACTTTTATGCCAAGGTGGGGCAACATCAATGAACGCCGAAACCAGCTTCATGAGGTTATCCGACTTTCGGGCATGAACTTGATTATCGACGATACAGACCATCCGCTGATAATCAAGGTTGCCTCTATTCAGGCTGCCCGAATGCAGGTGTATTTCATCGATAACGATGATTACTTTACAAAGCGCCTGATGGGTTTCGACGAGGACGGAAAGGAGTACGAAGACAACGGTGAGCGTGCTGTGTTCTATGCCCGTGGCGTTCTCGAAACAGTAAAGAAACTGCGTTGGTGTCCCGAGGTTGTACACTGCCATGGATGGGTGAGCGCCTTTGCGCCAATCTATATAAAGAAAACGTTCTGCGACGAACCGTCGTTCAGCGAGTCGAAAATTGTCTTCTCTGTCTATGACGATGACATGGAACATGCTTTCGGCGACAACTTCAAGAACATGATAGTCTTCAAGAATATTCCAGCCGAAATTCTTGCCGACTATAACGATAACTTTACGTATCTCGACCTTTACAAAATTGCGTTCGACTATAGCGATGCCATCATCGAGGCGTCTCCAAACATACGTCCTGAGATAAAGGAACTCATTGCTGCATCGGGCAAGCCGGTGCTTGCCTATGCCGACAGAGACAACGAGCAGATGGCTAAGGACTATGGCGCATTCTATGACGAGGTTTACGATAAATAAAAGCATTTAACTCTAAACCATTAATTATAAAAAAATGAAATTACGACTGTTGATGGCGGCAGCCATTGCTGCTCTTGCTATGTCGTGTAGTGAGGATGAACTTGATATGGGCGTCGGCCTGATGCCTATCGAAGACGGGGTAACAAGTACTTCAGAAACCTATAATGTATCGACAAACTCATACAAGGTAGACGGAAATGAGATAGTGTCGCGTTCGAGCATGTGTCACATAGGACAGTTTACCGAGCCTGAGACAAACACTTCGCTCAAGTCGGAGTTTCTTGCGCAGTTTCACTGCTTGGATAACTTCTCGATGCCAGAGAAGAGTTCGCTCGTTACTGGCGAGGCTCTCCAGACCGAGGTGCTTCTGTTCTATTCGGGCTATGTTGGCGACTCGCTTAATGCCAACAAATTGGCTGTATATCCTGTAAAACAGGGAGTTGACTTTACTTCTGCCGATACTTATTCAAGCGGCGTTAGTCTGGAAGACTATTACGACAGTTCGGCAAAGCCTTTCGCCGTTAAGAACTATTCGGCTGCCGACAGAGTGAAGACCGATTCTGTAAAGTCGCAGAGCGATTTCTATCCGAACATTCAGGTTATGCTTCCGAACTCTTTCGGAACAAAACTGATGAACGAGTATTATCGCGACCCAAGTCAGTTTGCAAACAGTGCGGCATTCATCAAGAATGTTCTTCCGGGCTTTGTGTTCAAGCATGAGAGTGGCGACGGAACGATAATGAATATCGATGTTGCGCAGATAAACGTCTACTTTAAGTATTATCTTGAAAGAAAGAGTACGGGCATTGTCGATTCGCTTGCAACAGGTGTCATCTCGTTTGCTTCTACCGAGGAGGTTATGCAGGTTTCAACCGTCAATCACAAGAATATCGACAATTTAGTGAACGACGAGAGTTGCACTTATCTGAAGACTCCAGCCGGAATCTTTACCGAGGTTAAGTTGCCGATGGACGAAATTCTGAACAGTTCTCATGCAAACGATACAATCAATACTGCTCGAATAATCTTTACAAGATATAACTCTGAAAACGAGAGCGAGGTTACGGTCGGCGCGCCAAAGACGCTGCTGCTTATCCGAAAGCCTGAGTGGAAGAAGTTCTTCAGCGGCTCGTATGTGCCAAACGAGGTTTCTTCGTTCCTTGCAACGCTGAGCACTTCGACAAACACTTATACGTTCAGTAACATTGCCAAACTGTTGTCTTACAACCGTTATCTCCGAAATTCGGGTGCAACTGGCGATGAGACAGGCAAGACGGTTCCTACCGCAGAGCAGTTGGAGAAGTGGTACAAGGAAAATCCTGATTGGGACAAGGTTTTGCTGATTCCTGTCGAGACAACCACAACGTCTACGTCTTCTTATTATTATGGTACAAGTACGACGGTTGTTGGTGTGAACCACGACTTCAGTTTATCGAGCACTAAACTTGTAGGCGGTAAGGATAATCCGGTTGAACTGAAGATTATTTACAGTAAGTTCTATGACGGAAAGAAGTAATTTTCATCCTTTAGATTAAACGATATTTTGATACTTTGGAGGTGTAGATTCTGAATGGATTTACACCTTTTTTTTGTGCGTTTTAGGCGTGTTTTTGTTTGCTGGACTGTTTACGGTAAGTTTGACAACAGAAGATGCTTGCTGCGGCGTTTATATGGTTTCTTCTGATAGGTAATTTGCCAAAGATGTGTAGAAAAAACAAAAGGCCGAATGGAGATTCGACCTTTTGTTTTTGATATCGTGTTGTGATTTTACTTCACCTTCTCATATTCGAGCGAAGCCATGATGAATGGACCGATAGCCTTTCCTTCGTTGCTTACCTTCTTGATGTCCGAACCGCAGAGATAGTAGTCTGCCGTTCCGTCGCGCGAAGGGTCTTTTGCAGGACCTAAGCCTGCGCTTCGGCAAGTTGATGTGAGGTTAATCGTTCCGTCGTTGTTCTTTGTTATAAACTGCTCAATCAGACCGTTGTAAGCCTTCTTTCCAACACTTAGATACTTGTTTGGCAGAACGCCGATACGCACGCCTTTAAGATATGCATATGTGAACATGCTCGATGCCGAAGCCTCAAGATAGTTGTGTTCGCCGCACTTGCTTTTGAAAGTGCTGTCGTACTGCAAAAGTTGATACCATACTCCGCTCTTGTCCTGCCATTTTTCAAGACCAGATGCAACCTGCTTCGTGATTTTTACTAGAGTTTTGTAATCCTTGTGATTCTTTGGCATATATTCGAGCACATCAACGAGTGCAGCGAAGAACCAGCCCATTCCTCTTCCCCAAAATTCTTGAGAGCAGCCCTTGAATTCACCGTCCTTGCGTGCCCAAAACGAGTTTGCATCCTCTGGAGTGTACGACCAAGCGTGATAGTTCAGTCCCTTGTGCTTGTCGTAAGTGTGCTTGTTTACGGTTATGAACTGATGTGCGATGTCGCTCCACGAATCCATATTCTGCGGGTCGAAGTTGTGCAGATATTCGGCATAGAACGCCGCGCCCATATACAAGCCGTCGAGCCACATCTGGTTAGGGTAGATTGCCTTATGGAAGAAGCAGCCCTTTGCGTCGCCGTCCTGAATGCGCGGATATTCGTTCTTCAGATAGTTGTGCAGAAAATCGGCGGCATTCTTGTACTTCTGTGCGCTGCTTGAACCGAAGATTTCCTCGCGCAACTTCTCTCTGCGATAAAGGTAGAAGAGAACCTTTCCTGAAGCGATGTTGTCGATGTTGCCTTTCTTGAAGTTCTTGAACGAGCCGTCCTCGTTAAGAGCCGTGTTTGCGTAGTTTTCGGCAAACTCGTAGCTTTTGTTTGTCCATTCGGCTGTAGGATTCTGTTCGTAGGCTTTCAGAAGCGAGAAAGCTACAAGACCGTTTACATAATCCCAGTTTTTTCCTTTAGTCCAGTTAGCGCCCTGCGATTCAATCATCGCCTTGGCATAAGTTTCCTGTGCTGTGGCTGTGTGCGTAAACAAAAAAGCACTCGCCAAAAGTGTCATGAGTATTTTTTTCATCTGATTTAATTGAAAATTCGCGGTCAAATATACGAATTTAATTTGTATTGGCAAAATTTCGGGTATCAAACGAAAAAAGATAAGGTAACTCAAATTGTGTTGAGACCTTATCTTTTTCTTTTCGCAATATTTATCTGTTCTATTAGAATTTGTACTTCAAGTTGAAAATTATCTGGTATGTTGATTTCAGATCTTCGTACTTGCTGAACGTCTTCTTGTTCTCGGTGTTGAACGTGTATGCGTTGCTATCCTTGTGGTATGACAGCGGATTTGTTGTGTTCACAACCATGTAGTTGCCCCACTTGCTGCAAATAAGGTTTGTGACGTTGATGATGTCGAGACCGAACTCGAAGCACTGAGGACGCTTCTTTATCGAGAAGTTGTATTCCTCGTTTATGTGAATGTCGAACTGGTGATGCCAAGGCATTACCGCTCCGTTGCGCTTTGCATATTCACCCTTGTGCTTGCTGAGGTACGAATCCTGCTCTACGAAGTTCCAGAAAGCCTCGCGCTGCTGCTCGGCAGAAACGCCGTTGTTGTCCATAAATGTCAGTTCGTCCTTTGTTGCCGGAATGTACATAAGGTTGCTCGATGCTCTGTCGTTCACGAAGTTAGCGTTCAGAAGATAAGAGTAGCGCGATGCCATGTAGAATCCCGAACCGTCGTTGAAGAAGCCGAGCTGCGAACCGTCGTAGATAAGGTTGATGTGCGTTCCCCAAGTCTCGCGCTTGCCGTAGTAGAACTTGTATCCTACGTCAGCCAGAATGCGGTAAGGGCTTATGTAGTTTGCATATCCAAGTTCGTGCTCATTTACGCCGTTTACCGATGGCGCTCCGAAGTTGTAGAGGGCAGAGAGCTGAGTGCTGCTACCGTCGTTTATAATCTTGGCATTTGAGTATGTAAAGTTAACGCTCGCATCAAAGTTCTTGTTGAATTCCTTCTTTACGTTGAGGTTTATAGATGCGTAGTACGAGCCGCTTCCTGCATTTGTAAGATAGAAGCAGTTTTCTTTCTGATAGGCATCGTACACCTTTCTCACATCGTTCTTCGACAACTGAATTGTCTTCTTTCCGTCGTAGTAGATTGTCTTGTTGTCGGCTACGAGAGGCTTGTAGTCTTTCTTGTAGATACCTTCAATCGAAATTTCGAAGTTGTGTGGCAACTTGAAGTCTACTGCCAATGAAGATTTCCAACTGTAAGGCGCAACAAGATTCTTGTCTATTACGCAAGTGTTCTCGCTTGCCTTTGGCTCAACGTCGAATGCACTAGGGTCGGCTTTTTTCAGAATACCGAGAATTTCATTGTAAACGCTCTGGTTTGTTTCGAATCTCGGGAATGTTATGCCGTTTGGAACATCGTCGCCCCACTTAGTGTAGATAGTCTGCGAAACATTGCTGTTGTTAGGCTGTGCTGCAAGCCATACGTTCGGGATTCGTGAAAAGAATATGCCCGTACCGCCTCGCAGAATTATCTTACGGTCGCCGGTGACGTCCCAGTTGAATCCGATTCGCGGACTGAAGTTCAGAGCCATGCTCGGAGTATAGTCGGTTTTGTAATGCTCGCCGCCAAAGTTTAATTTTTCGTACTCCTTGTTGCTTGCTACCGACATTCCATAGTAAAGGTATTTGTCGAGACGCAGACCTGCCGTAACCTTGAAATTAGGGTTAACGTTGAACTGGTCTTGTGCAAAAACGCTCATCTGAAAATAGTCGAAGCCAGATGACGGCAACTTGCTGCTTCCGTCGTTGGCAAATGCAAATCCGAATGCGGCTGGCGTGTCTACGCGGTTTTGGAAGTCTTCCATTGAGTTGTATACGTAGAATCCGTTGCCAAACTGATGGAAGTCGTTCTCGATATTTGCGTATTCGGCTGCCAAACCGAAGATTAGCTTGTGCTTCTTTACAGAGAGACTGAACTCGTCGGTTACGTTGTGAATCCATACCTTGCTCGCATTCTGATATGTATATTTGTCCGTTCCGAGGCTTATGTAAGAAGCGCCGTCCTTCAGAATGTCGACGCATGGGAAGAGGGCTCCGATGCTAACGCGCGGCTCATTCTGGTATGAATTTGTATATCGCAGCAAGTTGTTTATTGTCTTGCTGTCGTTCTGGCTTTTCAGCTCGGTTGATATGGTTGAGTATATCTTTTTTGTATAGAAACAACTGTTTTCGTAATACATACTGTATTTTGACGAACTGCGCTGTCCTGCCGGAATATCGCCGAAGTTGTCCGTTCCGCCCGGATAGAGTGCATTCTTCTCGAATGGAGAAACAGATGAAGCCGGCTCTTGCGTGTTCGATCTGGTACGCGAGAGTGTGTAGCGGAAGTTCAGACTATGACGCTCGTTAATGTTCCAGTCCAATCGGGCAAGCAGTCTGTAGTCGGGCCATCTAAAGTTGTATCCCTGATATTTGCCTGTAGAATAACTGTGCTTTTGTGCCAGACATTCAGAAATCTCGTTCAAATCTGATTTCAGCGTACGATGAATGTTGTGTTCGCCGTAAGGCTCATTCTCGTTGTCTCTTGCCAATGCCTGCGGACCGCTTATTTTCTTTCTTTCGTATTCAAAATTAGCAAAATAGAAGAGTTTGTCCTTTATAATAGGACCGCCAATTGTGAATCCGACGATGTTCTTAACCTCGTGGTTTCGCTGTACCGTTGCGCTTCCAACCTTGTTTCCTTTAAGATGTTCGTTGGTGAGGTAGGCATATACGCTTCCGCGGTGCTCGTTTGTACCGCTCTTTGTGATGGCATTTACCTGCGAGCCTGTAAATCCGCTCTGGCGAACGTCGAAAGGCACAAGTTGTACGCTAATCTGGTCGATGGCATCGAGGGCGATAGGTGCGCCGTTTGCCGGAAGGTTTCCGTTAAGTCCGAACACATCGTTGAAGCCTGCGCCGTCGATAGTTATGTACGACTGACGGTAGTTACCACCACCTATAGATAGATTTAAGTCGTACAAGCCGCTCTGAGGCGTGAGCACGATAACGTCGTTCATGCTGTGGCTTATGGTTGGCGTTGTCTCGATAACTCGCGAAGTAAACTGTCTGTTTATGCCGTTCTGGTCGATACGCATGTTGTTGTACGCATCGGCTGTTACCGTGAGTTCGTTGATTTTCAGTTCCTTCTCGTCGAGGAAGACATCGAACATAAGGTCGCGTCCCACTCTCAGATAAATCTGTTCGAATTTCTCGGGATAGTGGTCTTTGTATGTAACGTAGAGTTTATAAGGACCGCCAGCCTTAAGGTTATTGAGATAATAGTTTCCGCTTGCGTTTGTAACTGTTCCGTAGCGTGTGTTTGTAGGCACGTGAATAGCCAGTACCTCTGCTCCCGCAAGGCTGAAATATGTATCCATTACGTGTCCGCTAATAGATGCTGTTGTTACTTGTGCTTTTATAGATGCAGGTAACAATAATACTAAAATTAAAGCTAAAGTTCTTAAAGTTCTTAGTGCTTTCATTGAATTTTCGGCTATTGATTTGGTGCAAATATAAATAAAAAAAAAGAAAAGTTGTAAATCTTTAAAATAAAATTTCGCTTTTCAGAATATTTTTACTTAAAAAATCTTAAAAACTGTTGCGTTTCGTTTCTGTTTTTTTAGATGACGATTTCTCTAAAAAACGTTTTTTAAGAAAATAATAAGCCAGTTCGTGGTAGTAGATGCCATTTTTGGGGGCGATATAAAGTGATTTACGGTAATTATCATTAGTTTTGCAGAAGTCGTTCTGTTTTATTGAACTAGTTGTTTAAATATTCTTGCTATGTTTAGGTTCTTATTATACTTATTAAAAGGCTTTTGTTTGTCTGTGATGGTTGTAGCAATCGCGTCTTTTCTCGTGGCGTCAATCATTTTTTACAATACCAATCCAAGTGAAAGAACAGTTTTTTCGTCGCCTGTTTTTATAGCGTTATTTTGTGGAATCTATTACCCAATAGTTAATTTGCCAATTGTGGCTGTACTGTATAAGTATAGGTTTACAAAAGTAGAACTTGCCGTGGAAAGTTTGGTTCTGGTTTTTGTTAGTTGTTCTGTTCAAGGTGTAATTAGATTTTTCGTTCCAAGTGATTATTTATGGACGCATAAGTTGGATGATGGGGTAATTTCTTATAGTAGAGTATGGTGGTATAATGATGACTTTTGTCTAATATGGAGTATCTGCATAACGATATTGTTATGTCTGCTATACGTTAAGGCTCGGAATTTTATCTGTAGGTCGAAGATAAAACAACAAGGTTCGGATTCCAAATAAGGATTCCGAACCTTGTTGTTTTTTTACTGATTGTTTATAGAGTGCAGAAACAATCAGATGTTAATATCGTTGTAAACGTATCTTTTGATATTCTTTTTGGCGGTTTTCTGGAACTCTTCGGGCCAGAGCTTGAACTTGGCAATCTGCGAATATGCTGGTAGTTCCTTGTTTAGTTCCTTAATGGTTGAGTCGAGGATTGCCGTGATGTTGCTGCGGTCGCCGATGTCCGAAAGGTCGGGATGGATAAGGGCAACAAGTTTGCTGTTGTTCATTATCACCACGCTCTCGTTTACGCCCGGCATGTTGTTTAGCTTCGACTCTATTTCTTCGGGATAGATGTTCTGTCCGCTTGCCGAGAGGAGCATGTTCTTTGAGCGACCTTTTATATATACATATCCGTCGCTGTCGATGGTTGCCATGTCGCCCGTGCAGAGCCATTCTCCGTCCATCACCTTGTCGGTTGCAGCCTTGTCTTTGTAGTAGCCAAGCATCACGTTCTCGCCGCGCACCCACATCTCGCCCGGAATGTTGTGAGGGTCTTTCGAGTCAATTCTCACCTCCATGCGGTCTACCACCTTTCCGCAACTGCGGTAGCGTGTTTCTGAACAATGGTCGTTGCAAATCATAGGGCCGCACTCGGTCATGCCGTAGGCTATGGTGTAAGGGAACTTTATCTGGTCGAGGAACTTCTCTACCTCGGCGTTGAAAGGTGCTCCGCCAATGCAAACCTGCATCAGGTTGTTGCCGAAGATGTTCATTGCCTCGTTCTTTGCCTTAGCCTTTATCTTTTCGCTGGTGAGAGGGAAGCGTAGAAGGATTTTTCCGAGTTTGTTGTCTACCTTCGGAATAACCATCGTCTTGAAAATCTTCTCGATTACGAGAGGCACGCAGGCGATTACCTTCGGCTTTATTTCGGCAGCCGATGTGGCTATTACTTTTGGCGAAGGCATTCTGTTCAGGAACCATAGGTGCACACCGTGAGTCATTCCGTAGAGGAAGTCGAAAGTAAGACCGAAGACGTGGCCCATAGGAAGGACTGAAACAACGTCGTCGCCCGGCTTGAGGTTCATCTTGCGATGGATGTGCTCAATGTTCGACATCAGACTTCTGTAAGGCAGCATTACACCTTTCGAATACCCTGTTGTACCCGATGTGTAGTTGATGACCGCCAGAGCATCAGGCTCGCAGGCCTCGTAGTGAACGTGCTCCTTGCGGAAATATTTTGGATATTTCTTTCCGAACATTTCGTTAAGATGGTTGCAGGCATAGGTAAGTTTTTCGTCGCGCGAGAGAATTATGTCAAGTTCGTCGATAACCACAATGCCGCGAAGGTCGGGCATGCTCTGCTCGTTAAGATTCTCCCACACCATAGAGCCCACGAACAGCATTTTTGCCTCGCTGTGGTTTACGATGTTGTGAATATTATCGGGCTTGAATTCGTGCAGAATAGGTACTGCTACCGCGCCGTATGTAATAACGGCAAGGAACGTAACGCACCAGTTGGCGTGGTTTCGTCCACAGATGGCGATTTTGTCGCCTTTTTTGATGCCAGCCTCTGCAAAAACGATGTGAATCTTTTCGATTCTGCGGGCTACATCCTTATATTGTAAGGTTGATCCCTTATAGTTGGTCAGAGCTTTTAAATCCCAGTTTTCTTGGATACTTTTCTCAATCAGTTTAATTAAATTATTGTCCATGTTTTGATGTATGGTATGCACAATCTTTTGTTTTTTGTGCACAAAAATAGTGAATAAGTGTAATACGGACGGCAAAGATATCTCTTTTTAAGAAATTTTAACAATTTTCATCGCTAAAAGTGTGTATCTTTGCAGCGAAATTTTATTAAGGAGTAAAAAATATGCAAAGTAACAAGCCGCTGGCTTCGCTTTTCGATCTTGATGGAGTGGTTCTCGACACCGAAGGACAGTATTCCGTTTTTTGGGGTGGTGTAGGAAGAAAATATACCGATATTGTAGATTTTGAACACAAGATTAAGGGCATGACCCTGACGCAGATTCTCGACGGAAATTTCAGCGACGAGAACCTGAAGAAAGAAATCGTTGCCCAGCTCATCGAGTTCGAGAAGAACATGGATTTTCCGTATATCAACGGCGTTGAACAATATATAAAGGAGATTAAGCAGAAGGGCGTGAAACTTGCCGTGGTTACAAGTTCCGACAAGTCGAAGATGGAGAGCGTGTACCGAACGCATCCCGAACTGATGCAATACTTCGACCGTATTCTGGTGGCCGAGGACTTTGCGCGCAGTAAACCGTTTCCCGACTGTTATCTTCTGGGCGCATCAGTCTTCGATACGGTTATCGAAAACTGCGTTGTATACGAAGACAGCGTAAACGGCCTGAAGGCCGGAAAGAGTGCCAACATGAAGGTTGTCGGACTCAGCACCACTAATTCGACAGAGGTCGTTGCACCGCTGTCTGACATTGTGATTCCCGATTTCGCGGACTTCACTTACGAGAAAATGATTGAACTTATCAAATAAAAAACATTTTAACAAGGAGGAAAAAGGTTATGTCTGGATATTTGGTTTCAGATACAAGAAAGGTTACAACTCTCCGCTTGAAGGAGATGAAAGAGAAAGGCGAGAAGATTGCAATGCTTACATCTTACGACTACACAATGGCTAAATTGGTAGATGCGGCAGGTGTTGATTGCATTTTGATTGGCGATTCGGCTTCGAACGTAATGGCCGGAAACACTACTACACTTCCGATGACTATCGACCAGATGATTTATCATTCGCGCTCGGTTGCGCGCGGCGTTAAGCGTGCACTTGTTCTGTGCGACATGCCGTTCGGAACATATCAGGTAAACGCTACCGAGGCTGTGAAAAACGCTATACGCATTATGCAAGAGAGCGGATGCGACGCGCTGAAGCTCGAGGGTGGCGTTGAGATTATCGATGCCGTTAAGAAGATTATCGGTGCAGGAATTCCAATCTGCGGACATCTCGGACTCACTCCGCAGAGCATCAACAAGTTCGGAACATACAGCGTCCGTGCAAAGGACGAGGCTGAGGCTCAGAAACTTATCTCTGATGCCAAACTGCTCGAGGAGGCTGGCTGCTTTGCCGTCGTTCTCGAAAAGATTCCGGCAAAACTTGCTAAGCAGGTTTCCGAATCACTCTCAATCCCTACAATCGGAATCGGTGCAGGCAACGTGTGCGACGGTCAGGTGCTGGTTGTAAACGACATGCTTGGTATGGACAAGGGCTTCTCTCCTAAGTTCCTGCGCAGATATGCTGACCTCAGCACCGTTATTACCGATGCCGTAGGTGCCTATGTTACCGACGTAAAGAACGTTGATTTTCCTAACGAAAACGAACAATACTAATTTCACTCAAAATAATTATAACCGATATGAATAAACTTATACTAAAAGGCGTGGCCATGCTGATGCTTGCCTTTGCATGCAGCGGCTCGGCTTTTGCCGGTGGTGATGAGGCTTTTCCACACAAAAAGGTAACCAAGAATGCAAAGTTCTTTGCCAAGGATGCCAAGTGGAAGAACAATTTCGGGGCACTTCCCGATAAAAGTGTTGACCTTCAGGAGTTCTACGAGCAGTATCAGATGGATCCTGAGCAGTTTGAGAAGGCTTTCGAGTGGCTTGCAACCCACAACCTCTACACAATCGAGGCTGGAAAGTACAAAATCGAGGGAACAGACCTTACCGTTTCGGTAGAGGACAGCGAGAACAAGCCTTTGAGCGAGCGTCGCTCTGAGAGCCACTACAAGCACATCGATTTTCAGTATGTTGTAAAGGGCACAGAAGGATTCCGCCTGCTGAACCACGTTACAAGTCAGCCAAACTGCAAGTACGATGCCAAGAAGGATGTTATCCACTACGATTTCGAATCGTCAGACCTCAAGGTAATCGAGAGTAAGCCTTTCCGCTTTATGCTCTTCATGCCAAACGACTGGCACATTGCCAAGGTGATGACCGACAAGGAAGACCAGAACATACGCGTAATCGTAATAAAACTGAAGTATCACGAAGTTTCGAACAGCGAAAATTAAAAATATTGCCATGAAATACCTGAATATTATTCTCGTTGCCACTCTTATGGTGGCGTGCAAGTCGAGCGAGCAGGCTTACCGCAACTCGTATCAGAAGATGATTGGAGCCGAGGGCGCATCTGCCGCCAAGACCGAGACGGTGGTGATTACCAATGCCGATGCCGACGGAGTTAGGTCTGAGCGCGTGAAACTAATCGAGGGCGAAGGACTGAAGGCTTACAGTATTGTGTGCGGCAGTTTTTCGCTGAAGGCAAACGCCGAGTATCTGATTGACGATCTGCGCAGCAAGGGATATACACCGCTGCTGGTTCAGACGCTCGACAATCAGAAGATGTTCAGGGTTGTGGCGCAGACGTTCGACAACAGGGCGAAGGCTCTCGAGGCTCGTCTTCAGTTGCAGAAGAAATACAAGGATGCGTGGATTTTGAACAAGCGTCCTTAACGTATTGCTGCGGATTAGGCAGAAAAATATTCGGGAAGTTGCATGCCATAGAATGGGCTGCGGCTTCCCGATTTTCTTTTAGGGAAAGTCGGAAGTTGAAATTTGAAAAATGAAAAAGGCAGAATTAACAATGGACAGTTGACAATTGACAAATAACAATTCATAATTCAAAATTGCAATTCATAATTGCCGAGGATTTGGGTTTAATTCTGAAGTCTTGGCTTTGTAGAACAAATTCGGTCCATCCCATTTCTTGCACATCATAAAATAGAAATCGTGATTTTTGCTGAAGAAATAGCTGCCATAAACGCAATAAGCGTATGTTGAGACAATCTCGGCACATAGCGTTGCGCCTGATGTTGACAGGCGATAGAAGCGAAACCACACAAATTCGTCGGAGTCGAATTCTTCGGAAGCCGCGTATAGTGTGCCGTCAAAATAGTCTGAACTAAACATGTCTTGGCTTATGCGCTGAGCCTTTGAGTTGTAAAGGTAGCTTCGGCTTTCCATCGGCATTGGAATGTGCAGAATGTAGAGTGAGTCGCCTTCGTCGGTTATTATTCTGTGGGCTGTGTTTATTTTTAAATCATCGCAACCTACGGTGAAGAATATTCCGTTTTGTTTATGGACATCGTAAATTTTCCGAAGCGAGTCCTCCTTGTAAAACTCTCTTGCCAACCGTTTCACGAATGCGGTGTTCTGTAGCAGTTCAGGCTGTTTAAGAGGATGACGGGCGGCTTCTTCGTATTCTTCTTTTGTTATTCTTTCGATTTCTACTCCGGTGACTTTCCTCATCAGTTTGTTGGAAGATGTGGTGGATGCGTTGCCGATTGTGTCTGTTGTTATGTAGATTGATTCGGCATCGTATATTGTTTCAGGCTTTTCTGTATTGCTATGCGCCTGAGGTGTGATGCGTTTGCTTCTTGAACACGAAGTTGCTTGCAACAGCATTGCGATTGTTAAGATGTAAAAGAGTGCTTTCATTTTTTTGTTACTATTCTGTTAATAATAAATGAAATCATCATGACTGACGTAAATCACATTATCGAATTGAGGCTCGGCAATAAAATTACTGTCCATGTCAATGATTCCCCATTTGCCGTTTTGCTTGGCGAAGATAACATTTTTGTGTATTGTTACATCCTCGAATTTAGGTTCGATGACGAATTCGCCAGTTCGGTCGATGCAGCCAGATTTACCGTTAAGTCTGACTTCTGCCAGACCGTTTTCTTTAAAAATGCCATGTTTTGCAAACATAGGCTTGACGAGCACCCTTCCTGTACTGTCAACAATTCCCCATTTGTTGTCTGTTTCAACAAATACGATGTTTTTGTCTGAATAACTGTCTATCTGGTCGAATTGAGGCTCTGTGGTGAAGTTGCTGTTTTTGTCAATGATTCCCCATTTGCCGTTTTGCTTGGCAAATATTGCGTTTTTGTGTATTGTTACATCCTCGAATTTAGGTTCGATTGCGAATTTGCCAGTTCTGTCGATGCAACCCGTTTTTCCGTTAATGGTGACCATTGCCCAACCGTTTTCTTCGAAGTTGCCGGCTTTGTCGAAAATGGCTTCTGTGAGCATTTTGCCAGAAGTGTCGATGAAGCCGAACTTGTTGTCCTGTCTTATTTTAGCCAATCCTTTTTCGTCGAAATCGTAAACTTCGTCAAAAGAGGCTTCGGCAAGCATTTTTCCTTTTTTGTCTATGTAGCCGTGCTTGCCGTTTAGTTTTACTATAGCCATGCCATTCTTGCTGAAGTTTAAGGCATATTCGAATTGTGGTTTTATAACCGTATTGCCGGCTTTGTCTATGTAGCCCCATTTCCCGTTTATGGCAACGGCTGCCAGATTGTTTTCGGCAAAATTCCTTGAATAGTCAAATTGGGGGGGTATTACAAATTGGTATGTTGTGTCGATGATGCCATATTTGTTGTCTGATTCAACAACGGCTAAATCATTTTCGAATTTTCCGACAGACGTAAAGTTGAATATTTTCCCGTTTTTATCAATGTAGTATGTCTTTGAATTTAGCGTTGCCCTCGCCAATCCGTTCTCTTCAAATTGATTTATGTAATCGTATATCGGTTCTACAATCACTTTGCCTGTAGTGTCAATTATTCCGCACTTGCCGTTTAGTTCGATGCGTGCCAGTCCTGCTTCCGAGAAAGAGAATAAATCATCATATTTTGGTTTGATAATGGTTTTGCCATGCTTGTTTATGCAACCGTATTTCCCTTTCCGGCAAACACATGCCAGACCGTTATTCTGGAAGTAATATTCTGCTTCGTCGTACTTGGCTTTTATCGCCATCTTGCCAGCCATGTTGATGTAGCCCCATTTCCCCTTTCGTTTAATGCATGCCAATCCGTTTTCCGAGAAATGGAATACTGTTTCGTATTTTGGCTTTATTATTATTTTCCCAGATTTGTTTATTATGCCGTATTTGTCGTTCTGTTTTACGATAGTCTGCCCGATGTCCGAGAAGTCTGTCACGTCATCATATTCTGGCTGAATAATCCATTTCCCGGTTTCGTTAATGATTCCGCATTTGCCATTTATCTTGGCTGGGATAAGGACGCGGTTTTTGTTGCTGTCTTGAGCCGACAGATTAACCGATAGGGCTAACATACAGATGAATAGCAGTTTAATTCTCATGTCTATTGTACTAAAAATAGCGTTTTTGTGGTATGAGTTGTAAAAGCTTGTTCGATGACGGTAAGGTTCATTGCTTACAAAACACAAACAAAGATACAACAATTCTTTGTGATTGGTTGTATCTTTGTTATTAAAAAGCAGTTCTGATGTTCTTTTTTAGTAATAGCAGATGATTCCGGCAAGTGCGCCGGCTGCCAGAACAATCAGAATGTTTGTCTTGAAGAAGCGTGTGGCGATGAAGGCGGCGACAAATAGCACAACGCTCACCACAAACTGGTAGAGGTCGGTCTTTGGGTTGCCGAAGTTCTCCTCTGTCATCAGCACAAGGGCAGCAGCCGCAATCAGTCCGACGATGGCAGGGCGCAGACCTCCGAAAATCGACTTCACAACGTAGCTCTCCTTGTTCTTTATAAGGTAGTGGCTAATCATCAGCATCAGAGTGAACGGAAGCCATACTACCGACAGCGATGCGAGCACTGAGCCCACGATGCACCATTCGTACGAGTATCCGGCATTCTGCACGGCGGTGAATCCGGCGTATGTGGCGGCGTTTATTCCAATAGGGCCGGGCGTCATCTGGCTCACGGCAATCATGTCGGTAAACTCCTGCGAAGTCATCCAATGCTCTTTTGTTACCACCTCGTTCTGGATGAGCGAAATCATGGCATATCCGCCTCCGAAGTTGAATATGCCTATCTTGCTGAATATGAGAAACAGTTTCAGAAAAATCATTTTACTTCTTTTTTGTTGTTATAAATTCCGTAGAGATATCCGCCAATGGCAGCAACGATTATGATGTAGATTGGCGATACGCCCAAGAGCCATATCAGCAGAGCCGACAGGACTGGAATCCACGCGTTGTGCCACGATATCTTTGCCGTCTGCATCATCTTGAACACCGGCGACGCAATAAGGGCTACAACGACAGGGCGCAGACCCATAAAGATACATTGAACAATGTGGTTGTCTTTGAAATGCTGAAAGAAGAATACTATCAGCAGAATGCACACGATAGACGGCAGAAGGTTGCCCAGCAGCGCGATTATTCCGCCCTTTATACCGGTAAGTTTGTAGCCTATATGACTTGCCATGTTGGCTGCGAAGATTCCCGGAGTTGCCTGCGACACTGCCATGATATCCATAAACTCACCCCTTTCCAACCATTTGTACTTGTCTACAATTTCTCTTTCCATCATCGGAATCATGGCGTAGCCTCCGCCAATTGTTGTGGTTCCAATCTTAAGGAATGTAAAAAATAATGTTGTGTTTACTCCCATTTTTATACCTTATAATAATGCGTAATGTAATGCTCTGCAAAAATACAACTTTTTTGTTTACCGTGTATTTCGTTTGTGTTGCTATTTCCGATGATTTAAAAACGTTTTGTTATTGCTGATTTTTGCGCTTTTGTGCGCTTTCTGAAAGGTTAAAAATCTTAATGCTTGAAAAATGTAATCAAAATGCGGTAAATAGTGATAAAATGTAATCATAAATAATAATTATCTATCAGATAATAATTAAGAGCGAGATTTGACAAATATAATCTTAAAAATATGTTTTGTGTGTTAAAACGTTATGTATCTTTGCAAAAGAAAAATAAAAAGATATTCTTTTAAAGAAAAACAAACCATAATGTAATTCAAGTATGAGAAAAATTGAAGCAATTATCAGGAAGACAAAGTTCGAAGACGTGAAAGAGGCTTTGTTGTCTGCCGACATCGAATGGTTTTCTTACTACGATGTGAGAGGCGAGGGTAAAATGCGTCAGGCGCGCATCTATCGCGGTGTTTGTTATGATACAAGCTGCATCGAGCGAGTTTTGGTCAGCGTGGTTGTGCGCGACAAGAACGTGGAGAAGACAATAAAGGCAATAGAGGATGCCGCAATGACAGGCGAGATTGGCGACGGCAGAATCTTCGTAATCCCAATCGAGGATGCCATCAGAATCAGAACAGGCGAACGAGGAGATATTGCTCTATATAATGCCGAGCAGGAGAAATAAAAAAGATTCCTGCCCAATTACCGAAAGGGGCTGATGCCCGACAGATTTTTTACAACACATACACAAAATAAAAACACTGACATTATGAAAATATTTATGAAATATAGAAAGATGCTTGCCGTGGTTGCGGCGATAGCATCATGCACAATGGCTCATGCCGACGAAGTAGCTGCAGCAGCAACACTTGCCGAAGACAACAGCGTATCTATCAACACCGTGTGGATGCTGGTTGCGGCAATGCTCGTATTCTTCATGCAGCCGGGATTTGCCTTGTGCGAGGCCGGATTTACACGTTCAAAGAACACGGCTAACATCCTGATGAAGAATTTCTGCGATTTTATAATAGGTACAATAGTTTTCTGGTTTGTGGGTTTTGGATTGATGCACGGAAGCGGTGATTTTGTAGGAATGCCAAACTTCGGCAGCCTTGATTTCTGGAAATCTGACGACGGACTGCCTGTTGAGGGCTTCCTGATTTTCCAGACCGTTTTCTGTGCCACAGCAGCCACCATCGTTTCGGGCTGTATGGCTGAGAGAACAAAGTTCTCGATGTATCTTGTATATTCGTTCTTTATCTCGCTGATAATCTATCCGGTAGAAGGACACTGGACTTGGGGTGGCGGATGGCTCTGCAATGATGCTGCCGACGGCTTTATGATGAGCACCTTCGGCGCAGCGTTCCACGACTTTGCAGGCTCAACAATCGTTCACTACGTTGGCGGACTCTTGGGACTTGTTGGCGCAGCCTTCCTTGGCGCACGACGCGGAAAGTACACAGCCGACGGCAGAAGCCGTGCCATTCCGGGACACAACCTTACATACGCAGCACTTGGTGTTTGGATTCTGTGGTTCGGCTGGTTCGGATTCAACCCAGGCTCACAGCTTGCAGCAACAGGCGAGGTTAACCGCTTTGAGATTTCGCTCGTATTTGTAAACACAAACCTTGCAGCAGCAATGGGCGGACTTGCAACAATCGCTCTCAGCTGGGTTAAGTACGGAAAGCCATCGCTCTCACTTGCATGTAACGGTATCTTGGCTGGCTTGGTCGGCATCACAGCAGGTTGCGACTGCGTAAACGAGTGGGGTGCAGCAGTAATCGGTCTTGTAAGCGGCGTTGCAATGGTTCTTGCAGTCGAGTTCATCGATACAAAACTTAAGATAGACGACCCGGTTGGTGCAGTATCAGTACACGGTGTTTCTGGATTCCTCGGAACATTGTGCGTCGGACTCTTCTCAACAGGAGCAAACGGAGTTGCACCGGGTTTGTTCTACGGTGGCGGAGCATCGCTCCTTGGTGCAGAGCTCTGCGGACTTGTTGCAGTTGGAGCATGGACAGTTTTGACAGGCGTGATATTGTTCTACAGTATAAAGAAGATTCATGGTTTGAGAGTAGATAAGAGGATTGAAGATGAGGGACTTGATATTTATGAGCATGGAGAGGAAGCTTATAACTAAAATGTAAGAGAGGTATAACAAAAAAGTGAATGATGTATCGTAACTATGAAGAAGACATGGAAAAGGCAGGACGCAAGTCTTGCCTTTTTTCGTTTTGCTCAATCTGATTTTAATGAAAGACGCTTTCTTTGAACTTGAAATTTGAAACTTGAAAAGGGGGATTAATAATTCATAATTCAAAATTCATAATTCATAATTGATAACTTAGAATATGTAACGGACAATTTTGCCAGAAATTGTCCGTTTGGTGTATACGAAAAAATAGAATGTAGGAAGAAGGTAGGAAGAATGTAGGAAGAAGGTAGATAGAAGGAAGGTAGAGAGAAGCTATACGCAAGGTATATGCAAGATATATGCAAGGTATATGTTAGGTATATGTTGCAGAAATCCCGAACGAATCCCGAATGCATCCCGAAGGACTGAAGAAGTTTCCCAACTGACTATTGACTTATCCCATACATACGTATTTTTCTTGTGCTGGCACACGCAAAATTTTTATGCTGAAAATCATCCCCAACTTTCGGGATTGTTAAAAATAACCACCCCGAAAAGTTGTTTTATAACATATTTTTAATTAGTTTTGCGGTGCTTTTCTGAAAAGAGAAAAGTTCCAAAGTTAAATGCCAAAAGTTTATTTATATGAAGTTATCTAATTGTATCGAAAGTTTCGATGGTTACATCTGGAAACGAGAAATTAATGTGCGGGATTTCATTCAGCACAACTACACACCGTATTATGGCGATGAGTCGTTTCTGGTTGGTCCTACGGCAAAGACTACTGCCGTGTGGAACAAGTTGTCGGAGATGTTTAAGGTTGAGCGCGAGAAAGGCGTCTACGATGCCGAGCAGAAATATCCGCAGAGCCTTACAACCTACGGGGCCGGCTACATCGACAAGGAGAACGAGGTTATCGTAGGTCTTCAGACCGACGCTCCGCTCAAGCGCGGAATCTTCCCAAAGGGTGGTATCCGAATGGTAGAGCAGGCACTCGACTCTTACGGCTACAAACTCGACCCTGAAACTAAGACAATCTACACAAAGTACCGCAAAACTCACAACGAAGGTGTTTTCTCTGCCTACACACGCGACATCCGCGCCGCTCGTCACTCACACATTATCACTGGTCTTCCTGATGCCTATGGTCGTGGCCGAATCATCGGCGACTATCGTCGTATTGCTCTCTACGGAGTTGATAATCTGATAGATGAACGCAAGCGTTACCTTGATCGTCTCGACATTCAGGAAATGACAGAGGAGTGCATCCAGAAGCGCGAGGAGACATCGGAGCAGATTGCTGCCCTGAAGGATTTCGTGAAGATGTGTGCCAACTATGGTTTCGATGTAACTCGCCCTGCGCAGAATGCTCGCGAGGCTGTTCAGTTCGTCTACTTCGGATATCTTGGCGCGGTTAAGGATCAGGACGGCGCAGCAATGTCGCTCGGCCGTGTCTCTACGTTCCTCGATATCTTCATCGAGCGCGACATCAAGGAGGGCAGACTCACCGAGGCTGAGGCTCAGGAACTTGTAGACCAACTCATCATCAAACTCAGAATCGTGCGTTTCCTCCGCACACCTGAATATAACGACCTTTTCTCTGGCGACCCTGTTTGGGTAACCGAGTCGCTTGGTGGTGCTGGCGTAGACGGTCGTCCGCTTGTAACAAAGACAAGTTACCGTTTCTTGCACACTCTCGAGAACCTCGGTCCGGCTCCAGAGCCAAACCTTACCGTTCTGTGGTTCAACGCCGCTCCTGAGAACTGGAAGAACTACTGCGCAAAGATGTCTATCAAGACTTCGGCAATCCAGTATGAGAACGACGACCTTATGCGTCCTGACTATGGCGATGACTATGGAATTGCCTGCTGCGTTTCTCCGATGAAGATTGGCAAGCAGATGCAGTTCTTCGGTGCGCGCGCAAACCTTGCAAAGTGCTTGCTCTACGCTATCAACGGTGGTAGAGATGAGATTTCGGGCGAGCAGGTAGGTCCAGACTTCGAACCAATCAGAGGCGAATATCTTGAGTACGATGAACTTATGTCTAAGTTCGAGAATATGATGCGCTGGCTTGCAAAGACTTACGTCAACGCCCTGAAGATTATTCACTACATGCACGACAAGTACGACTATGAGGCTTATCAGATGTCGCTAATCGACGGCGATGTAGAGCGAACCCGGGCAACAGGTATCGCAGGCCTTTCAATCGTAACAGACTCGCTTGCAGCCGTTAAGTTCGGAAAGGTTAAGATTATCCGCGACGAGCGCGGCATTGCCGTAGACTTTGAACGTGAGGGTGAATACGTTCCTTACGGAAACAACGACGAGAATACCGACAAACTTGCTCTGATGGTAACAGAGAAGTTCATGGAATATATGCGTCAGCACGAGACATACCGTCACGCAACTCCAACACAGAGTATCCTTACAATCACGTCTAACGTGGTTTACGGAAAGCGCACAGGCGCAACTCCTGACGGCCGTCCATCGGGTGTTCCTTTCGCTCCGGGTGCAAACCCAATGAACGGACGCGACACCAAGGGTGCGGTTGCTGCTCTTGCATCTGTTGCAAAACTTCCGTTCCAGCATGCGCACGACGGAATCTCTTACACATTCGCCATCTCGCCATCAACTCTTGGCAAGGACGATGCAACGAAGGTGGGCAACCTTGTAAATCTGCTCGACGGCTATTTCACTCCAGACGGTGGTCATCACCTCAACGTGAATGTATTCGACCGTGAACTTCTTGTCGATGCAATGGAGCATCCAGAGAAGTATCCGCAGCTTACAATCCGCGTTTCGGGCTATGCCGTAAACTTCGTCAAGCTTACACGCGAGCAGCAGCTTGATGTACTTAGCCGTACAATCAATAAGAGCTTGTAATTATTAAGTAAGAACATAATGCGCGCACATTTGGCAGTACGCTTGCCGGATGTGCGCGATTTTGTTTGTATATTTGCACTCGCAGAATTTCATTTTTTTGCGATTTCAGAAAAACAGAAGAAAATGATAGGCAGAATACACAGTCTTGAGAGTTTTGGTACAGTAGACGGACCGGGCATCCGCTTCCTTGTCTTTCTTCAGGGATGCCCGATGCGATGCCTCTTTTGTCACAATCCCGACACATGGGACATCAACGCGCCAGTTAAGTACAAGATGACGCCCCAGCAACTTCTCGACGAAGTGATGAAGTACAAGAATTTTATTCGCACGGGCGGAGTTACGGCAACAGGCGGCGAGCCGCTGATGCAGGCCGATTTCGTAGCGGAATTCTTCGAACTCTGCCAGCAGAATGGTTTGCATACTGCGCTCGATACATCTGGCGTGTTTTTTTCGGACAAGGCGAAGCGCGTTCTTCAGCATACCGACCTCGTTCTGCTCGATATAAAGACCGTTGACGACAACCTTCATCCGCGCCTTACTGGATGCGAACGCACCAACAACGACCGCTTCATGCACTATCTTCAGGAGATAGGAAAGCCCGTGTGGATTCGCCACGTTGTGACTCCGACAATAAACGATGATGACGAGCATCTGCAAGCCGTGGCAGACTATCTGGCGCAGTTTCCGGTTATTGAGCAGGTGGAGATTCTGCCATATCACACCATGGGAAAATACAAGTACGAGAATCTTGGCATCGACTACAAACTCAAAAATCTCGACGATCTCGACGGCGAGAAAGCCAAGCGCGCAGCCGAGATTTTCCGCCGCACCCTAAGTTGCAAGGTGATTGTTTAGCCGCGTGTGTGCAAAATGTACTTAACTGTTTGTTAATATGAACAATAAGTGCGAAAAATATAGCGATTTTTAACAAAATTTAAGAATGTTTTTTTGTTATTGTTGAAATATATATGTACATTTGCAACAGAATAAAAAGAAGAACTTTTTAGAATTATATAAACCGAGAAATTTAAAGAAACCTTTTTTAATTTAAATGTTTTTGCGCTATGAACAATCGTAATTATTTCGCTGTTTGGAACACAGCCGACAAGAATGGAAACATTGTAGTGTTTGACGAGTTGAGGAGCGGGGATAACCTCAGTTCAGTTGAGTTAGACTTTGGTGTCGGAAGTCAGGTTGTAGATCAGGAGGAAGAGGTTGGACCTGAGATGTTTCAGGAGTTGTATTACTAACATTGCAATCTTATTTTATCTGTTTTATTGTATAGGGTAAAAAGAGGGGCATCTTTTAAACATAGTAAAAGATGCCCCCCTTTTTTTTGTTTGCTATAATCCAAGCATTTCCTCCATTGTGCCAACGGCTTTCGCCATGTCTTCGCTAAACCGCGTGTGGTCGAGCAGAAAGTTGGGCTTGCCGTCCGAAATCTTGGCATATAGTTCCTTGTCCATGTCCTCGATATACGACGAGATGGCATATTCGATGTCATCTTTCTGCCAGTCGAGGTTTGAATACTGATATACCCTCAGTTTCTGGTGAAAGAAACTGTATGCCGTTTCTATGTTGTGCCGCGTAATCATCTAAGCCTCGATGCCCACAGGACGCATTTGCTTTTGCGATTCGTTGTATTCGTATCCGTTCTCGAACAGATATTTCTTCAACTCGTCTATTTCGCGGTCGAAATAGCAGCAGAGCGATTCGAGTGAGTCGAACTCATCGTCGCGAAGAAGCATGTTTATGCTTGAAACCAGCATGGCTGGGTCGTTTGGTAAATATTCCATAATGCGTGTTTGAAAATTCTGGGTGCAAAGTTATGAAGATTCGGCGAAATAACCGAATTAAATCAGTTTATTTCTGTCCTAAACCGAATGTAGTGAAAATTTGCGCCAAAATCGCTTGCTGATAACAATATTTTTTTTGTATATTCGCAGCAAAACGTAAAAAGATTCTGAGTTATGGCTAAAGGTAAGTGGATTGGTTTATTGGCTGGAAGTTTTCTTGGCGGACCGGTAGGTGCGTTGGCTGGATTTGTGTTGGGCTATTTGTTCGACGATGAATCCGCAGGAAAGAGTAGTTTCTTTGGTGGCGGAACAGACGGCGACGGAAAAAGTTCGGCGTTCGATGACAAGACACGCGCTCAGCAGACCGAACGCAACGGCTTCCTCTTCTCGCTGATGATTCTGGCAGCCCATGTCATAGCCGCCGATGGCAGGATAATGCACAGCGAGATGGAGTACGTGCGCGGTTTCCTAAAACACACGTTCGGCGAGGATGCAAGTCGCGAGGGCGACGAGATTTTGAAAAAACTGTTTGCGCAGAAAAAGCAGATAGGCGATTATAACTGGCAGAACCAGACAGCGCAGTGCTGTATGCAGATGGCAGGCGTTATGACCGTTGAGCAGCGCACTCAACTCATGGCTTTCCTTGTTGAGATTAGTAAGGCAGACGGTAAGGTTACCGACGACGAGATAGACGCTCTCCGCATGATTGCCGTGAGCATGAACCTTGGTGTAAACATCGTAAGCCAGTTGCTGAATCTTGGCGGCTCATCGCTCGACGAGGCTTACAAGGTGCTCGGCATCTCGCCAGATGCTTCAGACGAGGAAGTGCGCAGAGCGTACAAGAAAATGGTTCTTCAGCATCATCCCGACAGGGTGGCTACTTTGGGCGACGACATTAAGGCGGCTGCCGAGAAGAAGTTCAAGGAAATTGTAGAGGCCAAAGACCGTATTTTCGAGGCTCGTGGAATGAAATAACCGCTAATTTTAAATTTTTCTGCAAAAAAATCCAGAAAAAGTTTGGAGGTTCAAATAAAAGCAGTATCTTTGCACCGCAATTCAGCAGTAAGGTTGTTGAGACTGAATGTTGAAAACAAGATGCGTTCTTAGCTCAGTTGGTAGAGCAACTGACTCTTAATCAGTGGGTCCAGGGTTCGATCCCCTGAGAGCGTACAAAAAGGCTATCGGATTTATCCGTTGGCCTTTTTTCTTTTTCTGTAATTAGGGTAAAAATGATTCATTCTATTTTCTTTGACATCGACGGTACGCTGGTATCGTTCAAAACGCACACCATTCCCGAAAGCACTCTGGCTGCCATCAGGCGCGCCCGAAAGAAGGGCATCCGCATTTTTATAGCCACGGGAAGACCCCAGTATTTCATCAATAATCTCGACGGACTCGAATACGACGGCATTGTGATGGTGAACGGTGCGGTTTGCAAGGACTCCAAGGGCAACGTGCTTTACAGCGATTATGTCAGTCAGAGTGATTTGCAGAGCTTGGTAGAATATCACAAGTCGAACCCTTTCCCCATAACGTTTGCCACATCCGAAGGGCTTTTTGCCACCGCTTTCAGCAAGGAGACCGACGAGGTTTTCAGTCTTCTCAACGTGGGTGTAAAGAAAGTTAGGCCGATAGAGTATGTCCTCGGCAAGAATGTTGAGCAGATTATCGCCTTCTTTCCCGAAGAACGTCAGCAGGAGATAATGTCTGAGGCACTTCCCGGCTGCGACACCATGCGCTGGCATCCGTTCTTTACCGACATCATAGCGCGCAACAACAGTAAGAGCCACGGCATTCAGATGATTCTCGACCATTACGGTCTGCCGCTCGAAGGCACGGTAGCCTTTGGCGACGGTGGAAACGACATAAATATGCTTCGCTACGTTCCGATGGGTGTAGCCATGGGCAATGCCACCGACGAGGTGAAGGCTGCCGCCAACTATGTTACCGACACGGTAGATAACGACGGCGTAGAAAAGGCTTTTAGGTTTTTGGGGATATAATTCAAAGGAAGTTTATCTTGGAGACAGCGAAATTTATATGTCTGTCAAGGTTTAATTTTGTTGAGAGAAATAATAATCCGAAAGGTTCTGTGTAGGACTTTTCGGATTTTTTTCATTTTGTAAAAATAACCATTGTTAGATATTTGTTTTTTGACTTAAAAAACGGTAAATTTGCGTTCAATCTCAAACGTTTGTCAGAAAGTACATTATTGTAATGGTGCTGTATAAATAGTTTGGTTGATAAATTGGCAGTTCTATGCCCAATAAAATTAGATAACAATAAAATAATGATAAATATCCGTAAACTCGAAGCCGAACTATGGGAGTCGGCAGATTTGCTCCGTCAGGGCAGTAAATTAACAAGTAGCCAGTATTGTATGCCCGTATTGGCGTTGCTTTTCTTGCGTTATGCCTATAGCCGATACAAAATGGTTGAGGCTGAAATATTGCAAGGTCGTCCTATGCGTGGCGGTCGTGTTTTGCCAGTTGAACCAAGCGATTTTACTGCCAAAAGTGCGTTGTTCCTTCCTCGCGAAGCGCAGTTCGACTATCTGGTAAATTTGCCAGATAACATTGTTTCGGCAGGGCTGAAGAGTAAGGATGGAAACGATATTAACTCGCTAGGTGAGGCTGTAAATAATGCAATGCAACTGGTTGAAGACCAGAGCGAACAGCTCACTGGTGTTCTGCCAAAGACGTACACGAGTTTTTCGGATGACATATTGCGCGAACTGCTCCGCATCTTCAATAATAAGACAATAGACGATGTTGGAGGCGATGTTATCGGTCGTATATACGAATATTTCCTCTCAAAGTTTGCCAAGGCTGTGGCGAGCGATGATGGTGTGTTCTTTACGCCAAAATCGTTGGTAAAGATGCTTGTAAATGTGCTTGAGCCAAAACAAGGTGTGATGCTCGACCCAGCATGTGGTTCGGGTGGAATGTTTGTACAGACAGGTGATTTTGTCAATCAGGCAGGTCTTAATGCCAATACAAGCATGACTTTCTTTGGACAGGAGAAAGTTGAATATAATGCCCAGCTCTGTCTGATGAACATGGCTGTTCATGGTCTAAACGGACGAATTGTCTCTGGAGATGCGGCTAACTCTTTCTATCACGATGCGCATAATCTCGAGGGTAAATGCGATTTTGTTATGGCAAATCCGCCATTCAACGTTGATAAGGTAAAGGCTGAATCTGCTTTTACTGCTGGTCGTTTGCCTTTTGGTTTGCCCGGTGTTAATGCCAAGACAAAAGAGATTGGTAATGCCAACTATCTTTGGATCAGTTATTTCTATGCATACCTAAACGAGCATGGTCGTGCCGGATTTGTGATGGCAAGTTCGGCTACTGATAGCGCAAACAAAGAGCGTGACATCCGCGAAAAACTGGTGCGTACTGGCGATGTAGATGTTATGGTAAGTGTTGGCAACAACTTTTTCTACACGCTGTCTCTGCCTTGCTCCTTGTGGTTCTTCGACCGTAACAAGAATGCCGATATTCGCGACAAGGTGCTATTCATCGATGCTCGTAATTACTATACCGTTATAGACCGTACCTTGAACGAGTGGACGGAGTGGCAGCTTCGCAATCTGCAAGCTATAGTGCATCTCTATCGTGGAGAGAAAGAGAAATATCAACAACTCATAATTGATTACGATAAGGCTATCAAAGAGGCTGTTGCAGCTGTTGAGGAACAGGGACAGCCTTTTAGCGAGCTTATAGACAGAGATACACGCGGTCATTTCTGGGGGATAATGGGATGGACAAAAAATCCCGAGGAATATAGTTTGCTTGAATTAAATGACTGTATTATAGGTCAGATCGAACAGACGAGAAAATGTGTGAAGGTTGCAGAAGGAAATATTGAGAAGCGTAAAGTCAAGGCAATGCGTCTTGCTGGAGAATCGTTTTGCAATGTCCTTGCTGGTATTGTTGCCATCATCAATGAGCGTTTATGGTTAGTTTCTAAGTTTGGAGAGGACGGACAGTATCAGGATATTCTTGGACTCTGCAAAATTGCCACTATTCAGGAGATCGAAGAAAAGAACTATTCTCTTACTCCCGGTGCATACGTTGGTGTTCCTGAACAGGAAGACGATGGTGTGGACTTCCAAGAGCGTATGAACGATATTCATGCAGAGCTGGCGAAGCTGAACAAAGAAGCTAACGTGCTGATGGGCGAGATACAAAAGGCGTGGGAGGAACTGAAATGAAAGAAGATACCCAAATGATAGAGGCAAGAGCCGAGCAGTTAGCCGATAGAATAGAATCTTTAATTACAGAGGCTCGTAAGAAGGTTGCTGTTGCTGCTAATACGGCAATGGTTTATGCTTATTATGAGATTGGACGTTATATTGTAGAAGATGAGCAGGGCGGAAAGGCTCGTGCTGAATACGGCAAAGGTATATTGAAGTCTGTTTCTGCACGTCTTACGCTACACCTTGGTAAGGGGTGGTCGGTTGATACATTAGAAAAGTCTCGGCGCTTTTTCCTGATATATTCAAAATCCGCTACATCGCAGCGGTTTTTGGCTCACGATGAGATTTCCGCTACATCGCAGCGGAAATTCGTGCTTACTTGGAATCATTATCAGATACTAACGCATGTTGATAACTCTGAAGCTCGCAGTTTTTATGAGATAGAGGCTTTTAAACAACAATGGAGCACCCGCCAGTTGCAACGCCAAATAGGTAGCGGGCTCTACGAGCGTTTGGCTTTGAGCAGAGATAAGGACGAAGTGATGCGTCTGGCAACGGAAGGGCAAGTGATTGAAAAGCCGACCGACATAATCAAGGATCCGCTTGTGCTAGAGTTTCTCGGCTTGAAACCTGATGCATCCTATAGCGAGACCAGTCTTGAGAGTGCCATTATCAGTCGTCTACAAGATTTTCTGCTCGAGATGGGAAAAGGATTCTTGTTTGAAGCAAGGCAGAAGCGATTTACCTTTGAGGAACGTCACTTTTATGTTGATCTCGTTCTGTATAACAGATTATTACAATGTTATGTGCTCGTAGACTTGAAAATGGATGACCTTACTCATCAAGATCTTGGGCAGATGCAGATGTATGTAAATTATTACGATCGCTATGTAAAGGAGGATTTCGAGAAACCAACTATCGGAATCTTGCTCTGTGAGCGAAAGAATGATGCTCTTGTTGAACTTACGTTGCCAAAAGATGCCAACATCTATGCGCAGCAATATGCACTCTGCCTTCCAGACAAGGCTCTGCTTCAGCAGAAGCTTAGTGAATGGATAGCGGAATTTAAGGAAAAGGAGGCTGATGTATGATCGAGTTGAAGAAAGTTATATTGAGGGCATTAGCGAGATATTCAGCGCCCAGTAAGGGCAAAGAGTTATTAGCCCAGTGTACCACTCTGGGTGTTATGATGTATAGTCTATTTGTTCGCGCCTTAGGTGCAAAAGCTGATGCTCTTTCAGAGCGATACAGTTGTTGTATGTTTATTCCCAAGGCGATGCCTTGGTCTGAGCGTGTATTGGTCTTTCAGACCATCTTTTATTCAAAAAAGTCAGGAAAGGAGGATAATATATGATCGAGTTGAAGAAAGTTATATTGAGGGCATTAGCGAGATATTCAGCGCCCAGTAAGGGCAAAGAGTTATTAGCCCAGTGTACCACTCTGGGTGTTATGATGTATAGTATTATTGTTCGCGCCTTAGGTGCAAAAGCTGATGCTCTTTCAGAGCGATACTGTTGTTGTATGTTAATTCCCAAGGCGATGCCTTGGTCTGAGTATGTATTGGTCTTTCAGACCGTCACTTATCAAAAAGTGTCAAGAAAGGAGGCTGATGTATGATCGAGTTGAAGAAAGTTATATTGAGGGCATTAGCGAGATATTCTGCGCCCAGTATGGGCAAAGAGTTATTAGCCCAGTGTTCCACTCTGGGTGTTATGATGTATAGAATATTCGTTCGCGCCTTAGGTGCAAAAGCTGATGCTCTTTCAGAGCGATACTGTTGTTGTATGTTTATTCCCAAGGCGATGCCTTGGTCTGAGTATGTATTGGTCTTTCAGACCGTCACTTATCCAAAAGTGTCAAGAAAGGAGGATGAGGTATGAACGAGTGGAAGAAAGTGAAGCTCGGAGAACTCTATGAGGTTCATAATGGACTTTCCAAAGGAAGACAATTCTTTGGAAGCGGCTATCCGTTCCTAACATTCTCTCATGTTTTCAATAATTGGTTCTTACCAGAAACATTAGATTCATTAGTTCAGTCATCAGAAAAGGAAAGACAAGCCTGTTCCATTAGGAGAGGCGATGTGTTCATTACGAGAACCAGCGAAACTATGGATGAACTGGGTATGAGTTCTGTTGCGCTCAAAGACTACCCAAATGCCACATATAACGGTTTCACCAAAAGACTTCGCCCTACCACAGATAAAGTATTGCCTGAGTATATTGGGTATTATCTTCGCTCCCAGAAGTTCAGATGCAAATTCATGGCATTTTCTTCTATGACGACTCGTGCAAGTCTCGCTAATAACGATCTGTTAGGTATGGAAGTCGAACTTCCAGAGAAAGCCACTCAGCATCGCATCGCTTCCATCCTCTCTCGCTACGACTCATTGATAGAGAACTATCAGAAGCAGATAAAGCTATTAGAAGAGGCTGCACAGCGACTCTATAAAGAATGGTTCGTTGATCTCCATTTCCCCGGACACGAAAACATCAAAATCGTGAATGGCGTGCCAGAGGGATGGGAGAAGAAAAAGTTGATAGATTTAGCTGAGGTTCAATATGGTTATGCTTTTGATGGTAAACTATTCAATAATATTGGAGTAGGAATGCCTATACTTAGAATTAGGAACATTCCAGATGGCATAACCTCAGATTATACAATAGAAGAAGTCACAGAAAACTATATCGTTCACAATGGGGATATAGTTGTAGGTATGGACGGCATTTTCCACATCAATAGTTGGAGCGGTGGAGATGCGTATCTTGTACAACGAGCTTGTTCTTTTAGACCTAAAGAAGAGAAAATTAGAGGTTTCATCTTCCAAGCTATTCAAGAGCCTATCAAGTTCTTTGAGAAAACTCTTGTTGGTGCTACGGTTGCTCACTTAGGAAAGAAGCACATTGATTCCATTGAGATGATTGTGCCCTCTAACGAGAAATTATATGTTCCTTTTTTAAAGGAATTCATTCAAAGACAGAATTTATTGACTCAAATCCGCCTTCTCACCGAAGCTCGCGACCGCTTGCTTCCCAAGCTGATGAGCGGAGAATTTGAATTGAAATAAAAATGGTCTGAAAGACCTATAACCTGTCAGCCAAATGGCAACGCCTTGGGTATGTAAAAGGAAAACAAAAATTGCCCCGTCAGGCCAAAAACATAAAACATGTCCGTGAACCAGTCAAATATCAATCTGTGTGTATTGACATCTTTTGCCCTTTCAGTGCGAAAGCTCCACATGTCGCATATGCCCAGAGCGTTGCTCAGGGCTGACGGCACAATGTCCTTTCAGGACGCTCATTGCCAACGACGAGGTGGTGAAACATTTTGTCATCCCAACGTCAACGCCTTGGGTATGTAAAAGGAAAAAACAAAAATCGCCCGATCTGGCCAAAAACATAAAACATGTCCGTGAACCAGTCAAATATCAATCTGTGTGTATTGACATCTTTTGCCCTTTCAGTGCGAAAGCTCCACATGTCGCATATGCCCAGAGCGTTGCTCAGGGCTGACGGCACAATGTCCTTTCAGGACGCTCATTGCCAACGACGAGGTGGTGAAATATTTTGTCATCCCAACGTCAATGCCTTGGGTATGTAAAAGGAAAACAAAAATTGCCCCGTCATGCAGAAAACATATAAAACATGTCCGTGACCAGCCAAATAAACATTCGCCCCAAAGGGGCAATAATCTATTAGCCCAATGGCAACGCCTTGGGTAATTGGAACGAATAAGAAAACGCCCTGTAGGGGCAATAGATAAAAAGAATACAAATATGTCACAATCGCTTTGTAAAATATATCTGCACATAATCTTCCACGTGAAGACCACCAGCCCCACCATTGATGGCGAACATTTGAAACGATTACATAGCTATGTTGGCAAGCTTGTCAATACCACCGGCTGCCAAGTTCTGTGCGTGGGTGGCACAGAGAATCACATACATGCGCTGGTATTGCTATCAAAGACAGAAACCGTAGCACACCTTGTAGAGGAGATGAAACGTAACAGTAGCCGATGGATAAAGACCATTTCGCCACAATATGAGAAATTTGCATGGCAAGGCGGATATGCTGCATTTTCTGTCAGTCAATCACAGGTTGATACGGTGATTGCATATATCAAGAATCAAGAGGAGCATCATAAAAAACAGAATTTCAGAGATGAATATTTGAGCTTTTTGCGATTATACAAAATTGAATATGACGAGAGGTTTGTATTATCCGACTAAGATATGTAAGCTTTTGTTACAAAGTAGCGAGAAAATATATACAAAGGACGATGCCATTGACCGATAGTTCATTCGCCTTTTGGGCTGATAGTCTCACAATAAAATGAAAAACGATTATGTCAAAGGATTATAGCGAAGACCAACTAATACAGAAAAGTACTGCCGAGCTGCTTGAGAAGGAACTTGGCTGGACGAGTATATATGCTTTCGACCAAGAGACGTTGGGCAAAAACGGTACGTTGGGGCGCACCAGTTATCACGAAGTGCTGCTTACACGCAGCCTGCAATCGGCTTTGAAACGCCTTAATCCTTGGCTCACCGACAAGCAGATGCAAGAAGCCACCGAACGTATGGTTGAGCACATGAGCAGTCAGACGCTGATGCAGATAAACGAGCAGAAATATCAGCTTATCCGCGATGGTATTCCTGTTGTGCGTACAAAGCCTAATGGCGAGACCGAGGAGGTGCGTGTAAAAGTAATAGATTTTGCATCGCCCGATAAAAACGAGTTTCTTTGTGTAAGAGAGATGCAGGTTTACGGCTCGCTGTATCGCCGACGCGCCGACATTGTTGGCTTTGTTAATGGCATTCCGCTGTTGTTTATAGAACTAAAGAACCATGATGTTGAGGTGGTCGATGCCTTTAATCAGAACTATCGCGATTATCTCGACACCATACCGCAACTGTTCTATCATAATGCCTTTATTATGTTCAGCAACGGACTTGAGGCACGTGTGGGTACGATTGATTCGAAATGGGAATTCTTCCATGAGTGGAAAAGACTGACCGAGGGTGATGCCGGCAACATTGAGCTGCCTACAATGCTGCGAGGCATCTGCAAAAAAGAAAATTTTCTCGACTTGCTCGAAAACTTCATACTCTACGACCATAGCGGAGGACGAACTGTTAAGATTCAGGCTCGAAATCATCAGTATCTGGGTGTGAATCAGGCTGTAGAGATGTATCGTAGCCGACGGTATCTAAACGGAAAACGGCACACACAAGGCAGTGGTAAGAGCTATTCTATGCTGTTTCTGACACAGAAAATACGTCGCAAGTTCGAAGGCTCGCCAACGTTTCTGGTCCTTACAGACCGCGATGAACTAAACAAGCAGATAAGTGATATCTTCGAGAACTGCGGACTGTTAGGAAATGTAAAAGCTAAGAATTTTATTGCCAGCAGCGGAGAGGATCTAAAGATGAAACTGAAGGGTAATCCGTCGTTCATCTTTTCGCTAATCCAGAAGTTTAACGATGCCAAGGCTGAGCCTATCTATCCCGATCACGATATTATAGTAATAAGCGACGAGGCGCACCGTACGCAGAACGGCATTTTTGCCGACAATCTGATGCACATGTTACCAAAGGCTCACCGTATAGGTTTTACAGGTACGCCGTTGCTGTCGCACGACCATATTACGGAACGTACATTTGGTAATTATGTAAGTGTCTACGACTTCAAACGTGCCGTTGAGGACAGGGCAACAGTGCCGTTGTATTACGAGAACAGAGGCGAGAAACTAAAGGATTTGCAGAATCCAGAAATAAACGATGAAATTGTTGCTGCTCTTGATATGGCTGGAGACTTGGACGCTTCGCAACTGGCTAAACTTGAACGTGAATTTGCCAAGGAAGTGCATTTGCTTACTGCCGAAAAGAGACTGCGTGTGGTAGCAAAAGACTTTGTTAGTCATTATAGCGATTTGTGGACATCGGGCAAGGCTATGTTTGTTTGCTACAATAAGGTTACTTGCGTGCGTATGTACAACTATGTGCAAGAATACTGGCAACAGGAAATAGAAAAACTGGAAACAGAGATAAAGAACTGCAACTTGCAGCAAGAGGTGCAGGAGATGCGTCGTAAACTTGAATGGATGCAGCAGACGGAGATGGCAGTTGTGGTATTACAGGAACAGAACGAACTGCAGACATTCCAGAAATGGAATCTCGATATTGTGTCGCATAGAGAAAAGATGGAGAAACGCGAGCTTGACAAAGAATTCAAGGATGCCGATTCGCCTTTGCGCATAGTTTTTGTTTGTGCAATGTGGCTTACTGGTTTCGATGTGAAAACCCTGTCGTGCCTTTATATTGACAAACCAATGAAGGCGCATACGCTTATGCAGACCATAGCACGTGCAAATCGCGTGTCGGAAGGCAAGTCGAACGGGCTTGTAGTCGATTATATTGGTATTGTTAAGTCGTTGCGTCAGGCATTGGCTGATTATACAGCAAACCCGGATGCCGGAAAAGATGGAAACGACCCGACTGTTGATAAGGCAGAGTTGATTAAACATGTATATGATGTTATATCGGCAACAGAATCATTTTTGAAAGAGCATGACTTTGTGTTGGATAGTCTTGTTGGTGCCGAAAGTTTCATGAAACTGTCATTGTTGAAAAGTGCTGCCAATGCAATGTGCGAGACGGCAGAGATAAGAAAGACTTACTGCACGTATTCAACTACATTGTTAAATCTGTGGAAATATCTTGACAGAGAAGATATTACGCCAGATATGAAACATCGAAAAGATGCTATCGAAGCCATTTACAAGGAATTGCAGAAAAAACGCAAACATGCTGATATTACGGATTTGAGCGTTACTATCAATGAAATAATAAACGAACATCTTGACATTCAGCCTGAAATTCTCTCTGATGGTGATGAGAAAAAATCTTTTGATATTAGCGCGATAGATTTTGAACTCTTGCGCCGTGAATTTGCAAAAAGCCGTGAGAAAAATCTTGTTCTGAAAGATATTCAAGAACTGCTGCAAGAGCGAATTGCAGAAATGCTGAGGCAGAATCCGTCGCGAATAAACTTCTATGAAAAGTATAAGCAGATAATCTATGATTATAATCAGGAGCAAAACCGTGCATCGATAGAAAATACTTTCAAGGAATTGATGAAGCTGGCAAATGGATTGACCGAAGAGGAACAGAGGTACGTGCGCGAGGGTTTTGAAAATAATGAGCAACTTTCGATGTTCGATGTTCTGGTGAAAGACGATTTGAGCAAGGGGGACATAAAAAAGATAAAGGAAGTGGCTGTGGAGCTGCTGAATGAGATAAAGCAGAAACTTGCGGGAATGAATAATCCGTTTGATAAGCCGAATACTAAGGCGGCAATTATTGTTACGATTCGTGATGTTCTATGGAAAGAACTCCCAGAAAGTTATAGCGAGGAGAATATAACATATTATCGTGATGTAGTTTATGATTATGTAAGTCAGCATTACGCAGGTGGTATAGCGTAAATAATATTTAACGGTGCATCAAGTTGTTATAAACTTTTGATGCACCGTTCGTTTATCTTATAAAATTCGTGTACTTACCGCGCTCTCTTTCAGGACGTTTGGCTGAGCCGGAGGCAAACTGCTTGAGCATGTAAGCCATGTTGTCGGCAAGCGTGCGCATGGTCTGCAAGCCCTCTTCGTCTTGTGAAGCCTCGCCCTCGGCTGTTCCGTAGCCGATGTTCCAGTATTGCGAAGTAACGATAGGCATGTTGAGCATCTGGAAAGGCATTTGCAGAGTCTGGAAAGCGGCAGTTGCTCCTCCGCGGCGGCATACCGTTACGGCGGCGGCTGGCTTGCCTTGCAGTTTTGCTCCGCCCGAGTAGCACATTCTTTGCAGCACGGCGAGAACCTGACCGGCTGGCTGTCCGTAATAGACTGGCGAGCCGACGATTATGCCGTCACATTCTGCCATTTTGTCGAGAAGTTTGTTGCAAACATCATCGTCGAACACACATTTGCCAAGGTGCTCGGCATGGCATCGTCCGCAGGCAATGCAGCCATGAACAGGAAGACTTCCGATGTTTACAATCTCGCTGTCTATCGAATTCTTGTTCAACTGACCGGCAATCTCGGAGAGTAGGGTGAAGGTATTACCATTTCGTCGTGCGCTGCCGTTGATTAGCAGCACTTTAAGACTCTTCTTAGCCTCTCCCGATGAGCCTACGGTCGAAGCCAATGCCTCTACTCCCGACATGCTGATGGCTGCCGTTGCCGTGAGTGCGCCCATCTTTTTCAGGGCATCGCGACGCGAAATGTTCTGATTTTTGTCTGTTTTGTCGTTCATAATCGTTTGTTTTTGAAAATCGCTGTTATCTTATTCATATTAAGTTCATTGTGCGAATATAGCAAAAACGGAATGAAAACTCGTCTTTTTCGGTTTGATTTTATTCCGAAGGACAGAAAAAACGTCCTCGATGCCGAGATATGACATCGAGGACGCAGATTCTGATATGTTAAATATTAGTGCTTTACGCTGAAATATTCGGCCTCCTCGTATGGAATGTACAGACCGCAGACAGATGCTTGCGGATACATTGCGCCGTTCTCTGTAAGACTGATGCCCACGCTGCCAAAGTCTATTAGTTTGGCAATCTGGAAGATGCTGCGCTGGTCGGGCAGAGAAGGGTAGCCCACGGCTGGACGGATTCCGCCCCAGTTGTGCTTCTCCTTCAGTTCGCGGCTCAGATATTCGGCGGCAGCCTCGGCCAGGCGGTCTCCAACCGTTTGCAGCAGAAGAGCGTCGTAGTCGCTCGCACCATGCTCTTTCTTAAGTTTTTCAAGACGGTCTACGAATGTCTGGCTCACGGTGCAGGCAAATGCTCCTACGCAGTTGCTTATGTAGTCGCACAATGAAAGGCAAGTGCCTTCGTTGCGGTTCTGTCGTGGAGTGGCAAGGTCGATGCTCTGGTTGCAGCAAGGGCAGTTGCTGTCGTGCTCGCTCTTTCTGAGCGTTATGTGTATGCGGTCGTCGAGTCCTTCGGCAGGGTAGAACGCCTGAATCACTCGGGCGGCGTAAGCCTTGTCGTCAGCCAGTTCGGCAAGCAGGGCAAGAGCCTCTTCCTTTAGCTGGCGAGCCTCTTCCGTGCCGTCCTTAACCTTCCACGGCCAATAGAAATAGTTCCAGTCGATAAGCGGGATGAGGTCGCGAACCATGATGCCCTCGTGCAGCCTTGCTCCGATGAACGGCGGTGTGTGAGGCTTCTGCTTGCTCCAGTCAACCACAAGACGGCGTTCGAGAGGCGATGTTTCGCCAAGACTCTTGCGCGTTTGCGAGCAAACTTGTTCGCGCAACTGCTTCTGTTCCTGTTGCTTGCGTATGCGTTCCTGTTCCGTTTGGTTTTCTTCTACCACGGCATCGTGCTGAGCCTCGTCGAGCAGACGCATGGCTATTCCCGGATTGCTTGCCGCGTCTCTTACATGGAACACAGGACCGTCGTAACAAGGTGCAATCTTCATGGCTGTGTGTACGGCAGATGTCGTTGCACCGCCCACCATCAGCGGAATCTTCATTCCGGCTTCTTGCATGGCAGATGCAACGGTGCACATCTCTTCGAGGCTCGGAGTGATGAGGCCCGAGAGACACACAATGTCGATATTCTGCTCCTTTACGGTTTGTATAATCGTCTCCGTCGGAACCATTACGCCAAGGTCGATAACGTCGAATCCGTTGCACGAGAGGATTACTCCGACGATGTTTTTTCCAATGTCGTGAACATCACCCTTTACGGTTGCAATCAGAATCTTTCCGCAGCCGGCGCTGTTGGTATCCTGTCCTTTCTCTATGTAAGGCTGAAGTATTCCGATGGATTTCTTCATGTCGCGTGCCGCTTTTACGACCTGCGGAAGAAACATCTTTCCTGCGCCGAAGAGTTCGCCTACGCGGTTCATTCTGTCCATCAGCGGACCGGAGATTATCTCGAGCGGCGGCATTCCCTTGTCGAGAAGAGCCTGAACGTCAACATCGGGCACTTCGTTCTCGGGCGCAGCCTTTTTAACAACTTCCTTTTTCTTCTCCGCCGGAACGATTGACGGCGCCATCTCAATGAGTTTGTCGCTCGCCTCGGGATAGGTGTTCAGAATAACCTCGGTTATTGCCAGCGCAAGATTCGGCTCGATGCTGAAATAGTCTACTTCGGTTGCCGGATTCATTATGGCCATGCCCATGCCGTTTGGTATGGCATGATGAAGGAATACCGAGTGCATTGATTCGCGCAGATAGTTGTTTCCGCGGAAGGCGAACGAGAGGTTGGATAGTCCGCCCGAGACGCGCGCCCCGTGCAGATTGTCCTTGACCCATCGGGTTGCGCGAATGAAATCGGCGGCGTATGCGGCATGCTCGGCCATTCCGGTGGCGATGGTCAGCACGTTAGGGTCGAAAATTATGTCTTCGGGAAGGAAGCCGGCCTTCTCGGTAAGCAGACGGTACATTCGGCTGCATATCCGCACGCGGCTGTCGTAGTCGGTTGCCTGTCCGTTCTCGTCGAAGCACATGGCGATTACGGCCGCTCCGAGTCGCTTCACAACCTTTGCGTGCTCCAGAAAATCCTCCTCGCCGAGTTTCAGGCTTATAGAGTTTACGATGCACTTTCCCTGACAGCATTTCAGACCTTGTTCAATAACCTCGAAGCGCGATGAATCGACCATTATCGGCACGCGGCTGATTGAAGGGTCGGATGCCAGAAGATTCAGGAATTTCTTCATCTCCTCGCCAGCCTCCAAAAGTCCGTCGTCCATATTTATGTCTATTACCATTGCGCCGTCCTCAATCTGCTTTCGGGCAATGGTAAGAGCCTCGTCGTAGTTCTTTTCGCCAATCAAACGAAGGAATTTTCGGCTTCCGGCAACGTTGCATCGTTCGCCTACCTTTACGAACGTTTTGGCGTCGGCAACGAGCGGTTCGAGTCCTGCCAGATGCAGCGCGCCGTCGTGTGGCTTAGGCTGTCGGTGCTGATAGTCGGCCGGAAGAGCGTCAATCATCTGGCGCATCGCGGCGGTGTGCTCGGGCGTTGTTCCGCAGCAGCCGCCAATCATGTTTACAAGATGTTCGCCAAAGTAGGGCTGCATCTGCGAAACCATGTCTTCAGGCGTGTCGTCGTATCCGCCAAACTGGTTTGGCAGTCCGGCATTCGGATGGCAACTGATGTAGCAAGGTGCACATTCCGCCATTTGTCGCAGGTAAGGAATCATTCCGTCGGCTCCAAGACCGCAGTTCAGACCAACGCAGAGCGGATTGGCGTGTGCCACGGAAGTGACGAAAGCCTCGACTGTCTGACCGCTCAGCGTTCTGCCCGAAGCATCGCTCACGGTCATCGAAAGCAGAATTTCGGGCTCGGCATCGTTTGGCGACAGATGCTTGCATTTAAGAAATGCGCTGATGGCTGCCTTGGCATTGAGCGTATCGAAAATAGTCTCGACAAGAATGCCGTCAACGCCTTCTTCTATAAGAGCCTTTATCTGTTCAAGGTATGCATCTTCGAGTTCGTCGAACGATATGGCGCGTGCCGACGGGTCGTTCACATCGTCGCTCATCGAGAGCATCTTGCTCGTAGGGCCTACATCGCCGAGCACGAAAACCTTTCGTCCTTCGGCTTCTGAGGCGGCTTTCAGAGCGAGTCGGGCAGCGGCGCGGTTCAGCTCGTCAATCTTGTCTTCGAGATGATATTCGTGCTGCGAAACGCGCTGCGATGAGAATGTGTTGGTGGTGAGGATGTCGGCTCCTGCCGCAACGTAACGGCGGTGAATGTCAAGAATCAGTTCGGGCTGTGCGATAGACAGCTGGTCGTTGTTTCCCTTCATCAGCAACGAGCCCATACCGCCATCGAGCAGCATTATTTTTTCAGAAAAGGCTTCTCTTAATGTCATTATTTTCTTTTGTGTGCTGTTTTTCTTGTGGTTACAGATTTTTCATGATGGTTTCTATCTGAGCCGCCGCGTTCATCGTGTAGAAGTGCAACGACGGAACATCGTGCTCGCGCAGTTCGCGGCATTGCTCTATGCACCATTCAATTCCAACCTCCTTAACGTCGTCGTTGTTCTGGCATTTTGCCAGTTTTTGCGACAGTTTTTCAGGAAAATCAATGTGGAATGTTCGCGGAAGCATCGTCAGATGGTTTATCGTGCTCAGCGGCTTCAGGCCGGGAACGATAGGCACGTTTATGCCTACCTCGCGGCATTGTTTCACGAAGTCGAAGTATTTCTGATTATCGAAGAACATTTGCGTAACGATGTAGCCTGCGCCGAGTTCAACTTTCTTCTTCAGGGCTTGAATGTCGACAGTCATGTTCATCGCCTCCTCGTGCTTTTCCGGATATCCGGCAACGCCGTAAGAGAACTGATGCGGAAGTTCGTGCTGACCGCCGTAGACCAGTTTACCGTTGTTAAAGTCGTTTATCTGCTGGCACAACTCGCTTGCGTAGCGCAGACCGCCTTCTTTCGGAATGAAGCGGCTGTCTTGCTTAGACTTGTCGCCTCGCAGCACCAGAAGGTCGAGGATGTCGAGGAATGAGAGGTCGAACAGTTCGTTCTCGGTTTCCTGCTGCGAATATCCCGAGCAGATGATGTGCGGAACAACCGGAATGTTGTATTTCTGCTTTATTGCATAGGCAATGGCAACGGTTCCCGGGCGCAGACGCTCTTCCACTCGTTTGTAGATGTCTTTCTTAACCTCTTTGTACACATAGTCGTTACGGTGGGTAGTAATCTCGATGAATGCCGGATTGAAATCAATCAGACGGTCTATCGTCTTGTAAATCTGTTCGATACTCTTGCCTCGCAGAGGTGGCAAGACCTCGAACGAGAATAGTGTTTTGTCGGTGTTTCGTAAAATCTCTGTTACAGTCATTATTTGATTTTTTCTTTTATGAATCCGTTTCTGTAGGCGTGCAGAAGTTTGTACAACTCGTTGATTTGTTCAATGAGTTCTGCACCCTTGTCTGTGTCGCGCACCATCATGCGGTGGCTGTTCATCTCAACAATCTGCCTTGTAGAGCGGATGTCCGTTCCTGATTTTATGGCGTCTTCTGTTGATGTGAATGGCTGATGCTGAACCAGTTCGAGTCCGCGAGAGTGGTACACAAGAGTGTATCCGGCGATGCCTGTCTCTGGCTGATAAGCCTTCGAGAATCCGCCGTCGATGACAAGCAGTTTTCCGTTGGCCTTAACTGGACATTCGCCCGAGCCGGCTTTTACCGGAACGTGTCCGTTTATGATGTGGCGGTGCTTGCCCTTAACGTCAAACTCGTCCAGAATCATGTCGACGATTTCTTCTTTGTTGCGCAGGGCATAGTATGCGCCTTTCTCTTCCTTGTAAAGTTCCTTGTCGCTTACGAAATAGCGTTCAAATGTCGTCATCTTTTCCTTATCGAACAGAGGGGAATCCTTTCCGCACCACAAGTAGTACATATAGTCTATGTCGTACTGCTTCTGTTCAATGTCGGTGTCGTTGTTGAATGCCGAGCGCACAAGTTGGTCAATCTTCTCCAAAAGAGCCTTGCCGTGATAGCGCTTGTCCTCAACGAAAACGTCCTTGAATGTTCCGTCGGCATTCATCGGAATAGACGCGTGGAACAGAAGGTTGCTGTTGCAAATAGTAAACATTGCGCCGTGGTGGAACATGCAGCGGACGTGCTGCTTCAGTTTCTCGCTCACGCGGAACGAGTGGTGAATGCGGCTCACTACATCTTTTTCCTCCTCTGTGAGTTCGTAAGGATTTGCCGGGTCGATGGTAGGGAAGAGCGAGTCTCTCATCTCGTATTCCTTGCCGGCTATGGTTATCACGCCGCGTTCAAAGTCGATGTGGTGCAGAAGCTTGCGGTCGTCCATCTTCCATTCGGGATGACGGTCAATCAACTTTGCCTCGAGTTTGAACTGGATGATGCTCGCCGCCTTGTGCATCTTTGCAATCAGCTGGCGAGTCTTCTCGTCGTGCGTATCTTCCTGACTTACTTTTGGATAGAAAACCTTGCAGTCGTCGTCCTTGTAGGCATCGAGGGCGAATGTTGCAAGCGGCAGAAGGTTAATTCCGTATCCGTCTTCGAGCGTTGCAAGATTGGCATATCTGAGGCTCAGTCTGAGCACGTTGAAGATGTTGCAGTCGTTTCCGGCGGCAGCTCCAATCCATCCAATATCGTGGTTTCCCCACTGGATGTCGAAGTTGTGATACTTGCACAGAACGTCCATTATTATGTGTGCTCCCGGACCGCGGTCGTAGATGTCGCCCACAAGGTGGAGTTTGTCTATTGCCAGACGCTGTATTAGTCGGCACATGGCAATGATAAAGTCATCGGCACGGCCTGTCTTAACAATCGTGCTGATGATTACGTTCACATAGTCGTGTTTGTTCTTCTCTTCGAGACTTTCGTGCAGAAGTTCCTCGATGATGTACGAGAATTCGTCGGGGAGCGACTTTCTTACCTTTGAGCGGGTATATTTGCTCGATACGTTCTGGCACACCTTCACGAGCATGTTAAGCGTCGTCAGATACCAGTCGTTTATGTTCGGGTCTTCAATCTTTACGAGTTCGAGTTTCTTTGCCGGATAATAAATCAGCGTGCAGAGTTCCTTCTTTTCACTCTCGCGTATCGAGTTTCCGAACAGTTCGTTAACCTTTCTCTTTATGTTTCCTGAAGCGTTCTTCAGCACATGCTTGAATGCCTCGTATTCTCCGTGCGGATCGGCTATGAAATGCTCTGTAGGCTTTGGTAAATTAAGAATTGCTTCAAGATTTATAATCTCGGTACTTGCGTCGGCAATGGTCGGAAAATTCTGTGCCAACAGGTTCAAATATCTAATATCTTCTGTAATCTCTTTGGAAGTCGTTGTTGCTTTAACCATAGTAGAATCGTTTTGTTTTAACCTCTGTTTTTGCCGAAAAGACTTCGTAAGCGTTGCGTAACTTTTATGCCTATCATCACGCCGTCGAAAATGGTGAAGGCGTTGCCAACGAGCGCAGCCACCTGCTCGCGCTTGTCCTTTGGCTTTGGCGGCGATATAAGTTCCTGGCTGATGTCCTTCAGTCTTTCCTGCGATTTATCGAGCAATGCTTTCACTCGTTCCTTTTCTTGCTGAATGTATTCGAGTGATATATCTTTAGTCTCTTTGTTTTTTTCCGTCATAACTTATCCTCTTCTTCGTTAGATGAAAGCAGAATGTTGGCAAGTATTCGCGTTACGGGCCTGATTATCAGCCTCTGCTTGTTGAAGAAAACCAGCAGCAGAAGCAGCAGGAGCGCAAGCGTTATGATGCCGAATGCCATGGCAAGTCCGCCAACAAGCGGAGCTATCATGTAGGCTATGGTAAACGACATGTAGAACAGCACGCACAGCACGAGTACAAGTACGATTGTGCCCGTAATGAGTGCCGACAGCAGAAGCGTCAGCTTTTCGACCAACTGCAGTTGGGTGTATTGTTTGTACAACTTGAGATAGTTCTTCAGTTCTTCTACAAGTTGTTGCAGATTATCAACAGTATTATCGTATTTCGACATAATGATAAATTTAGGGTTCAGCAGTTAAATATAATAGCACCTAAACGTTCTATTCAGGTGCTAAAATATGTGTGTAAATCTTATGCCAAATCCTCTTCAGGCTCTTTCTCGAACTTTTTCTTGATGTCCGAAACAAGGTCCTCGAAATCTTCCTTGCTCAGCTTGATGCCTTTCTTGCGCAAAGCCTCTGCGATCTTCTCGCGAGTGTCAGAACCCTTCTCTGGAGCGAAAAGCACTCCAAGTGCTGCGCCTACTGCAGCGCCGCCTATGAAGGCAGCCAGTACATTTAATGCTTTCATATTTATTATTTTTTATGTTCTATTTAGCAAAGGTACTTTTTTTTTTGAATAGGATAATATTTTTGAAGATATTTTTTCGTTATTAGTGAAAAATAGCGAATTTTATTCGGAAATTATTCGTTTGAACCGTTTTGTTGAGTTATTTTTGCAAATGGCTTTATAAAAACATTGTTTTTGTTGTAAATTATAATTATGAACAAATATTGGTCGATAGGTTGTACATTTTGCATCGTCTTGGGATTTACGGCTTGTAACTCTCAGAAGATTGCGTATAAGAAGGCATACGAAAAAGCAAAAGAGCGCGAGGTAGCAGAACAGAAGAGGGAATACAATTCGTATACCCAAACTCCAGTTGTTACGCAGACACCGGTGGTTACTACTCCGGTTGTCACGACTCCTGTGGTTACCGAAACCAAGCCTGTTCAGCAGCAGACTTACCAGCAGCCTGTTCAACAGCAAGTTTATCAGCAACCGGTGCAGCAACAGACTTATCAGCAGCCTGTTCAACAGCAGACTTATCAGCAACCAGTTCAGCAACCGGTTTATCAGCAAACCACTACTGCCCAGCAGATGGCTTATCAGCAGCCTGCACAGAGACCGGCGGCAACAACTTCTCCTACACCTCCAGCACCAACGGCACAGAGTTACAGCGCACCTCAGCCTGCAAAGCCAGCAGTGGCGCAGACTCAGACTCAGCAGCCAACGACTCCAATCGTTTCGGGCAACGGCAAGTATCAACTTGTCGACGGCACTCCGCTGAAGATGTATAGTGTGGCTTGCGGTGCGTTCGGCAGTCTGGCTAACGCCCAGAATCTGTTCCGCGAACTGTCGCAGTACGGATATGCTGCAACCATCGTCCTCGACTTGTCAAAGAATATGTACCGAGTTCTTGCCATGACATCAGACAACCGCGCCGATGCCGACCAAGCAAAGGCAAGTCTGGCAGAAAAATATCCAACGGCGTGGATTCTCATAAACAAGTAAACCGATGGGACGCATTCTTTCTATCGACTATGGCAAGAAGCGAACGGGCATAGCCGTTACCGATACGCTCAAACTCATAGCAAACGGATTGTGTACGGTCGAGACAAGCACGTTGCTCGACTTTCTTGCCGATTACATGAAGAAGGAAGATGTTGAGCGCATTGTCGTAGGACTGCCGAAGCAGACAAACGGCGAACCTTCGGAAAACATGAAGAGGATTGAGCCCTTCGTGAACCGATTGAAGAAACTCTACCCGAATCTTCCGATTGAGTATTTCGATGAACGGTTTACATCGGTTCTTGCGCATCAGGCGATGCTCGACGGCGGTCTGAAAAAGAAACAAAGACAGGACAAAGGGCTGGTTGACGAAATCAGCGCGACAATAATTTTGCAGGGTTATATGGAGAGCAAACGCTGCTCCGAATTAGATTTTTCAGGTTTAAAATAATTAACATACAAGATGATATTACCGATTTATGTATTAGGTCAGCCGGTTCTTCGCAAAGAGGCTGAGGAAATTACAACAGATTATCCTGACTTGCAGGAACTGATAAAGAATATGTACGAAACAATGCTGCACGCCGACGGTGTTGGACTGGCTGCGCCTCAGGTGGGACTCGACATCCGTTTGGCTGTTATCGGCCTTGATGTTATTTCTGAAGACTATCCCGAATACAAGGGCTTTCTTCATGCTTATATAAATCCGGAGATTATCGAGACAAACGACGAAATGGAGTCGATGGAAGAAGGCTGTCTGAGTCTGCCGGGAATCCATGAGCCGGTAAAGCGTCCGACTAAAATCCGCGTCAGATATATCGACGAGAACTATAAGGAACACGACGAGTGGGTTGGCGGCTTCCTTGCAAGAGTAATGCAGCACGAGTTCGACCACCTCGACGGAAAGGTCTTCATCGACCATCTTTCAGGCTTGAGAAAGCAGATGATAAAGAGCAAGGTGCAGAATCTTGTGAAAGGAAAAGTTCACTGCAACTACAAGACTGTACACAACAAAAAATAACCTATACCTTCAATTATAAGAAAAAATCTGATGTTCAGAAGATACATATCCTTCGTAGCATTGTTTCTGTATGTGTCTGTTGCCGCCGTGGCGCAGATAAATACAGAACGTGTTACGCGCATGGGACGCAATGCCATGTATTACGAGGACTATGTGGTTTCAATTCAATATTTCAATCAGGTGATAAGTGCCAAACCTTATCTTTACGAGCCGTATTACCTGAGAGGACTTGCCAAGTTCTATCTTGGCGACTATAAGGGTGCCGAGGCTGACTGCACGATGGCGATAGAACGCAATCCGTTTGTTGTTACGACATACAACATCAGAGGCTTGGCACGAATAAACATGAACAATTTCGACGGGGCGGCACAGGATTACTCGAACATAACCCGAAACGATCCCGACAATCAGACCATCTGGCACGACTTGGTTATATGCTATCTCAACGCAAAGCAATACAATCAGGCCGATTCGACTCTCAACGTGATAATAGGTAAGTGGCCTAAATATTCGAAGGCTTTCACGCTCAAGGCACAACTTGCCTTGCAGCGGCAAGATACCATCAAGGCAGAAGAAAACCTGAGCAAGTCGCTCGAGCTGAACCCTTACGATGCCGATGCGTGGAGCGTTCGAGGAGCACTCCGCCTTGCCCGGAGGAAATACAAAGAGGGCGAGGCTGATTTTGACCAAGCCATTCATCTGAACTCGAAAAATGCAAATAACTACATCGACCGTGCATTGTGCCGCTATCATCAGGACAACTACCGCGGAGCGATGGAAGACTACGATATTGCTCTCGACATCGACCCGAAGAACTTTCTCGGACACTACAATCGAGGAATGTTGAGGGCTTATGTTGGCGATGACAACAGAGCCATCGAGGATTTTAACTTCGTCCTTCAGATTGAGCCAGACAATATGTTCGCCCTCTTCAATCGTGCACGACTGCTCGATGCAACCGGCGACTATCATGCCGCAATCCGCGACTATTCCAAGGTTCTGAAAGAATATCCGAACTTCTGGGAAGGCTACCACATGCGTGCTCAGGCCCGAAAGAAGGTGGGCGACACGAAGGGTGCGGCTGCCGATGAATTCAAACTCGTGAAGTACAACTTCAATATGATGTACGGCGGCAACAACGTGAGGGTTAAGACGAAGACAAGAAAAAAATCGTCGCGCAACCTCAACGAGTACGAACAACTTGTCGAAGACGACAACGACGAGACAATTCAGCATTATGCCAGCGCATATCGCGGAAGGGTTCAGGAAAACAAGGCTAATTCAAGTTTCCTGCCGATGTTCGTCCTCACATTCTACCCGAAAAAATCCGAAGTGCATAACTCCATCTACTACAACAGCGTCGTAGATGCTCTGAATGCCCTCTACATTCTCCCTGAGAAGATGTACATTTCAGGAGATGAGGCAAATATGACAGAAGAACAAGTTGCTTTGCATCAGGAAGATGTCGATGCGCAGACAAGGGCTATTCAGAAGGATGGAGGTAGTGCTATGCGCTATTTTGCCCGTGCTGCCGATTATGCGCAACTAATGGATTTCGAAAGCGCAATGGCAGATGCCGACAGTTGCATTGCACGCGACAATCGTAATCTTCTTGGCTATTTCATGAGGGCTGTAGTCCGATTCAAGAAGATGAAGAGTGCAGCTTCTGAGCAGGCAAAAGAGCAGAGCGCGATAGCTCAACTCGAATACAAACTCATTCTGAAGGATTTGGACGAGGCTATCCGTATTTCCCCGACATTCTCCTATACCTATTATAATAGAGGCAATGTGTTGGCAGAGATGCAGAACTATCCGGCTGCCATTGCCGATTACGACCACGCCATCGCCCTCGACCGTAACTTAGCCGAGGCATATTACAACCGGGGATTGGTTTACATCAAGACAAATCACATAGAAAAGGGTGTTGCCGACCTTAGCAAGGCGGGCGAGATGGGCTTGTATTCTGCATATAGCCTTATAAAAAAGTATAATATCGAAATGAAGAAAAAACAAAATTAACATTTAAAATGTTTTTTTTACGCTAAAATAGTGTGTTAAAACGAAAAGTTGGTTAATTTTGCGAATTGAATTTGAGAATATAAATTTAATTATGATAAAAATTACATTTCCAGACGGATCTGTTCGCTCGTATGAGCAGGGCGTAACTGGACTTCAGATTGCCGAGAGTATTTCGCCTGCTCTGGCACGCAGCGTGGTAGCCTGCGGTGTGAATGGCGAAACGGTGGAGTTGAACCGTCCTATCAACGAGGACGCAAAGATTGAGCTCTATAAGTTCGAGGACGAGCAGGGTAAGCACACATTTTGGCACACATCTGCCCACTTGCTGGCTGAAGCACTTCAGGAATTGTATCCTGGCATTCAGTTCGGTTTCGGTCCTGCTGTAGAGAGCGGTTTCTTCTATGATGTGTTGCTGCCAAATGGCGAGAGCATCAAGGAGAGCGATTTCGCTACTATTGAGAACAAGATGCGTGAACTGGCCTCTAAGAAGGAGCCTGTGGTTCGCAAGGAAGTGGCTAAGGCCGATGCTCTGAAGGAGTTTGCTGCCGATGGTCAGACTTACAAGTGCGAGCACATTGAACAGGACCTTGAAGATGGCACTATTACCACTTATACCCAGGGTAACTTCACCGACCTCTGCCGTGGTCCGCACCTTGTGGATACCGGCGAGATCAAGGCCGTCAAGTTGACCAGCGTCGCTGGTGCTTTCTGGCGTGGCGATGCTACTCGTGAGCAGATGCAGCGTCTGTATGGTATCTCGTTCCCAAAGAAGAAGATGCTCGACGAGTATCTTGTAATGCTGGAGGAAGCCAAGAAGCGTGACCACCGCAAGATTGGCAAGGAGATGGAACTCTTTATGTTCTCAGAAAAAGTAGGTAAGGGTCTGCCAATCTGGTTGCCAAAGGGTACCGATATGCGTTTGCGTTTGCAGGATCACCTACGCAAGGTTCAGAAACGTTACGGCTATCAGGAGGTTATCACCCCACATATCGGCTCAAAGAATCTCTACGTTACTTCTGGTCACTGGGATCACTATGGCAAAGACTCGTTCCAGCCAATCAACACCCCTGAGGAGGGCGAGGAGTATCTGTTGAAGCCTATGAACTGTCCTCACCACTGTGAGATTTTCGCTTCGAAGCCTCGTTCATATAAGGATCTGCCTCTGCGTATCGCAGAGTTCGGTACTGTATATCGCTATGAGCAGAGCGGTGAGTTGCACGGCTTGACCCGTGTACGCTCGTTCACTCAGGATGATGCCCACTTGTTCTGCCGTCCCGACCAGGTGAAGCAGGAGTTCCTCAATGTGATGGATATCATCAATGTGGTGCTTTCTGCCTTTGGTTTTAACTTTGAAGCACAGATTTCACTCCGCGATCCAAACAACCACGAGAAGTATGTTGGTAGCGATGAAGACTGGGCATTGGCAGAGAAAGCCATCCAGGAGGCTTGCGCAGAAAAGGGCTTGGCTGCAAAGGTAGAATACGGCGAGGCTGCCTTCTATGGTCCTAAGCTCGACTTCATGATCAAGGATGCCATCGGCCGTCGTTGGCAGTTGGGTACTATTCAGGTGGATTACAACCTGCCTAAGCGCTTCCAGTTGGAGTATACCGACGAGGATAACCAGAAAAAGACGCCTGTGATGATTCATCGTGCGCCATTCGGCTCATTGGAGCGATTCACAGCCGTTCTTATAGAGCACACAGCTGGTCACTTCCCGTTGTGGTTGACTCCAAATCAGGTTTCAATTCTGCCAATCTCAGAAAAGTTCAACGATTATGCACAGAAACTTCAGGAGTATTTTGCTCAGTATGATGTCCGTGCCGTTATCGATGACCGTAACGAGAAGATTGGACGTAAGGTTCGCGACAACGAGATGAAGCGCATCCCTTACATGCTTATAGTTGGTGAGAAGGAAGTTGCTGAGGGTAAGGTTTCTGTGAGAAAACAGGGCGGAGAAGACCTCGGTTCAATGAAATATGAAGATTTTGCAAAGAAAATCTGCGAAGAAGTTCGTGAAATGACAAAAAATTTCTAACTTTGCAGCTCAAAATAATTGATTAACTAATAACAGAGCAAATTAAGGTTCAAAAACCATTTAATGAAGAAAGACGAAAAAAAACAGGAATATCGAATCAATGAACAGATTCGTGTCCGTGAAGTCCGCATTGTGGGCGATAATACAGAGCCAGTTGTAGTGCCTACTTTCAAGGCAATCCAAATGGCAGAGCAGCAGGGTGTAGACCTCGTAGAGATCTCTCCAAACGCTAACCCACCTGTTTGTAAGTTGATTGATTATTCGAAGTTCCTTTATCAACTGAAGAAGAAGGCTAAGGAGCAGAAGGCTAAGCAGGTGAAGATGGAAGTTAAGGAAATCCGATTCGGACCTCAGACCGACGACCATGACTACAACTTCAAGCTTAAGCACGCTCAGGAATTCTTGGCTGAAGGTAACAAGGTCAAGGCTTATGTTTTCTTCCGCGGCCGTTCAATCCTCTTCAAGGAGCAGGGCGAGGTGCTTCTCCTTCGTTTTGCAAACGATCTCGAAGAGTACGGAAAGGTAGAGCAGATGCCTATTCTCGAGGGTAAGAGAATGATTCTCTTTATTGCACCTAAGAAGGATGCAGGAAAGAAGAAGCAGGCTGACAAACCGGCAACTGATGCTGTCGCACCAAAGGTAGAGAAAGTTGCTCCAAAGGTGAAGGAACGCAAGGAGTACACCGGACCAAAGGTTGAGGGTGAAGACTTCTAAGCAAATACAGAAAGAAAATGCGTAACGTTTGGTATATACGTTGCCATTCATTATTAATAATTAAAATAAAATAAAAAAATGCCAAAAGTTAAGACTAACTCCGGTGCTAAAAAAAGATTCGTTCTTACCGGATCAGGTAAAGTGAAGAGACAGCATGCTTATCACAGTCACATCTTGACAAAGAAGACTAAGAAGCAGAAGAGAAACCTTGACCACTCAGGTCTTGTTGTTACAAGCGACATGAATCAGGTTCGCCTACTTCTTAACTTGAAGTAATCTCAATTCACTTTTTAACTAACAAAATTTTATTAACCGAGTGTTTAGCCTCAAGTTCGTTTCATAATTGGGAGCGACGCTAACATTCAAAAAGAATTAAATTATGCCAAGATCAGTTAATCACGTTGCATCAAGAGCAAAGAGAAAGAAAATTTTAGGTCTTACCAGAGGTTACTTTGGTGCTAGAAAGAATGTTTGGACTGTAGCCAAGAATACTTGGGAGAAGGGTCTTACATACGCTTTCCGCGATCGTCGTAACAAGAAGCGTACATTCCGTGCATTGTGGATTCAGCGTATCAACGCTGCTGCACGTCTTGAGGGAATGTCATACTCACAGTTGATGGGTGGTCTTCACAAGGCAGGTATCGAGATCAACCGCAAGGTTCTCGCTGACCTCGCTCTTAACAACCCAGAGGCTTTCAAGGCTATCGTAGCTAAGGTTAAGTAATCAAAGCCCCGAAGGGCTAAGATATAACGGGATGATTCTTTTTAGAGTCATCCCGTTTTTTTTATGTTAGCAAGCATGTGGGTGATGTGCAAAATCTTTTGCTCTTTTCTTGGTTTTATGAAATATTATACTTATATTTGCATTATCAATAAACAACAATATTGAAGCAGAAAAAATAGCTGCGCTGGGCTAGATCGGGAAACTCATCAAATTTTTATGAATAACCGAGACAGCTTCTTCTTCCGATGGCGTGCCGCCCCCCTTTCGGGTACACTACGTTAGCGGATTACAAAGGAAGCAGGGCCCTCAAATCTTGTATTTACTCGGAGATTTCATCACATCACCAGTGCGGCTTTACTATAAGCTATGGTTATGCTTAGCATCGCCATAGCTTTTTTACTTTGCAAATACTTTAATACATATACGATGAATCTTAAAAAACTATTTTTTGCATTTGGCATTGTCTTTTTAGGCGCTGTTCCTGTGGGGGCGCAGAACTTTCCTTATCAGGACAGACAACTATCTTCGCAGGAAAGAGCGGAGGACTTGGTTTCGAGGCTGACCCTCGAAGAAAAAGCGAGACTTATGATGGATAACTCGGCTGCTGTGGAACGCCTTGGCATAAAGAGTTATTGCTGGTGGAACGAGGCTCTGCACGGAGTGGCGCGTGCCGGACTAGCAACCGTTTTTCCGCAGCCTATAGGAATGGCGGCCTCTTTTAATCCCGATTTGCTGAATCGCGTTTATACAACGGTGAGCGACGAGGCGCGTGCCAAGTATGCTTATCAGGCAAGCCGCGGAAGCCGTGAGAGATATCAGGGTGTAACAATGTGGACTCCGACTGTAAATATTTTTCGCGACCCTCGCTGGGGTAGAGGCATCGAGACATACGGCGAAGACCCTTATCTGACAAGCATGATGGGACTTCAGGTTGTGAAGGGACTTCAGGGATATAAGAAAGGTGGATACGACAAACTTCATGCTTGTGCAAAGCATCTGGCTGTTCATTCAGGACCGGAGTGGAACAGACATTCGTTCGATATCCAGAATCTGCCTGCGCGCGATTTGTACGAGACTTATCTGCCAGCCTTCGAGACTCTTGTAAAAGAAGGTGGCGTGCGTGAGGTTATGTGTGCCTACAACCGTTTCGAGGGCTCTCCTTGTTGCGGAAACAACAAACTTGAGGTTCAGATTTTGAGAAACGACTGGGGGTACAAGGGCATCATCGTTGCCGATTGTGGTGCGGTTGCCGACTTCTATAACGAGGGTTCGCATCATGTGTTTCCTGATGCTGCGCAAGGTTCGGCTTCTGCCGTGCGTCACGGAACAGACTTGGACTGTGGCTCGAGTTATAAGGCTCTTGTTGAGAGTGTGCAGAAAGGCTATGTAAGCGAGAAGGAGATTGATGTTTGCGTAACCCGACTTATGCGCGACCGTTTCGATATTGGCGAGATGGATCCGCTTGAGTGCAACCCGTGGAATAACATTCCTTATTCTGTCGTTGCATCGGATGAGCACAAGGCTGTTGCCAACGAGATGGCGCACCAATGTATGACTCTGCTTTTGAACAAGAACAATACGCTTCCGTTGCCAAAGAATCTGAAGAAGATTGCCGTTGTTGGTCCTAATGCCAACGATTCGGTTATGATGTGGGGAAACTACAACGGTATGCCGCGTCACACAATTACGATGCTCGATGGCATCAAGAATATTGTATCGGCAATAACCGATGTGGTTTATGAACAAGGCTCGACTTGTACCGACAACGAGTTGGTGTTCAGCGTGTTTAACCAATGCACATCTAACGGAAAGAAAGGCTTTACGGCATATTATTGGAACAATCTTAAGCAGGAAGGCGAGCCTGTTGCAACGATGCAGATGACAACGCCTTTCCAACTCTGCACATCGGGTGCAACGGTTTTTGCTCCGGGAGTAAATCTGACGGATTTCTCGGCCAAGTATGTCGGAACGCTGAAGCCTGAAAAGGACGGCGAGATTGTTATCGACAGTTATGTTTACGGCGCAGGTCGCGTTTTGGTTAACGGCAAGGAATTGAAGAAATATTCGAATACGCACGGCGGTCGTCCGTTGGTTTGCAGTTTTCAGGCAAAGGCAGGAAAAACTTATGACATTCAACTAGATTTTGCATATACTCGTACCGATGCTCAGTTGAACTTCGACCTTGGTTACAAGAAGAATGTTTCTATCGAGAGCGTTGTCGATAAGGTTAAGGATGCCGAAGTTGTTATATATATAGGTGGAATCTCTCCACGTCTCGAAGGTGAGGAGATGGGTGTGAATATTCCGGGATTCAAGAGAGGCGACAGAACAGACATCGAACTTCCGAAGATTCAGCGCGAGACTCTTGCTGCATTGAAGAAGGCTGGCAAGAAGATTGTATATGTGAACTGCTCTGGCTCGCCAATCGGACTTATTCCGGAGATGGAGACGTGCGACGCTATTTTGCAGGCTTGGTATCCGGGACAAGAAGGCGGCGAGGCGGTTGCCGATGTCCTCTTCGGGGAATACAATCCTTCGGGAAAACTGCCTGTTACATTCTATAAGAACGTGAGCCAGCTTCCTGATTTCGAGGATTATCGAATGCAGAATCGTACTTATCGCTACATGAAGGAAGAACCGTTGTTTCCATTCGGCTACGGATTGAGCTATACCACATTCAAGATTGGCGCAGCAAAACTTTCTTCAAGCAAGATTGGCAAGGAAGATTCGCTAACTGTTTCGTTCAGCGTTCACAATACCGGAAAGATGGACGGCGCAGAAGTCTGTCAGATTTATCTCCGCAAGGAAGGCGATGAGACTGGTCCTTTGAAAGCTCTGCGCGGATTCAAGCGCGTTGAACTGAAAGCTGGCGAGAAGAAGAACGTTAGCATCACTCTCGGAAAAAAAGAACTCGAGTGGTGGAACGAGGAAGTGAACTGCATGACAATTGTTCCGGGAACATATCACCTAATGCTCGGAAACAGTTCGGACAGCAAGGCTCTGAAAACGCATAAGTTTACAATTACCAAATAACAAAAAAAAATCATGAAACTTTTGTCACTAAAAACATTATTTATGGCAGTCTTCAGCACCTCATTTTTGATGGCAGGTGCTGAAGACTTGCCTGCTTTTCCGGGGGCTGAGGGCTTCGGAAGATACACCACGGGAGGCCGTGGCGGAGCAGTTTACCACGTTACATCGCTCGAAGATACAAACACGAAGGGCACGCTGAGATGGGCGTTGAACCGAAACGAAAAGCGGACTATCGTGTTTGATGTAAGCGGAACGATTCATCTGACGTCGGCAATGGATTTGAAATATGGCAACGTGACGATTGCCGGTCAGACAGCGCCGGGCGATGGCGTCTGTATTGCCGACTATCCGTTTACAATAAAGGCGAGCAATGTTATTATCCGATTCATGCGCTTCCGCCTTGGAAACAAGAATGTTGACAAGCATGAAGGCGACGGACTTGGCGCGATGGATCAGAAAAACATCATCGTAGACCATTGTTCGGTTAGTTGGAGCGTTGACGAGTGCCTTTCAATCTACGGAAACCACAACACAACGGTACAATGGTGCATCGTGTCGCAGAGCATGAACAACAGCGGACACTCAAAGGGTGCGCACGGCTACGGTGGAAACTGGGGCGGCGCAGGTGCAACGTATCACCACAATCTGATGGCGCATCATGCAAGCCGCGTGCCTCGCCTTGGTCCGCGTGCCTCTACTCAGACCGACGAGCGTCTAGACCTTCGCAACAACGTGTTCTACAACTGGGCCGGAAACGGCTGCTATGGTGGCGAGGGCATGAAAGTGAACATCGTAAACAATTATTACAAACCGGGTCCCGGAACGGCTACGCGAAATTCGACAATTCAGCGGCGCATAGCATCGGTAAATATCAGAACTACGGAATATTGCAAGCGAGTTGAAAATGCCGACGGAACGGTTACGGGTAACGACTGGCTGCCAATGTGGCATGTGTGGGGCAAGTATTATGTTGATGGCAACGTTAATCCGAATTTCAGCGATGTGACAGGCGACAACTGGACTTACGGAATGTATAATCAGATTGATGCATCGGGCAACGACGGCACTTACGACAGTTATGTTAAGGATTCGATAAGACTAAGTGAGCCTATTCCGTACTATTTCGTTACCACTCACACAGCCGAGAAGGCTTACGAAAAGGTGCTTCAGTATGCCGGAGCATCGCTCTCGCGCGACAGTCACGACGCTTTGATGGTTAGCGACACTCGCGATGCCGTTGCCACATATACAGGTACTAACGGCTCAAAAGTGCCGGGAATCATCGACTCGCAAGAGGATAACAAGCCTGTCGATGCACCAGCCGATTGGAGCGCGTGGCCAACTCTTGAAAGCAAGGAATGTCCGACAGATGCCGATGGCGACGGAATGCCCGACGTGTGGGAACTGGCAAACGGCTTGAACCCGAACGATGTTTCGGACAGAAATACAACCAATGCCGAGGGCTACACGATGCTCGAAGTCTACATGAATAGCATTGTTGCCGACATTATGGCAAACGAGGTTGCCGACGGAGTGGCTGACGGCATCCGTCAAGGCGAGCAGACTACCGATGTGTCTTCGGTAAGCAAAAGTGCGATTAAGGCTGAATGTGTAGATGTCTATTCGCGCAACGGCTTACTGCTGAAGAAAAACGTAAGCCGCAACGAGGCTATGAATCTGCCAAAGGGCGTTTATGTAATCGGCGGCGAAAAAGTCTTGGTTGACTGATTATTTTCGCTTTGAATATGAAAAATCCCTTCTTTTTTCCGACAAAAGGAGAAAGAAGGGAATTTTTGCAAGAAACTTTTGCGCTATTTGTCTATGCTAAGTTTTTGTCGCTAATCTACGATGCTGAAAAATCGAACGAAACCCGAAGGCATCCCGAAGGATTAGCAGCAAACTTCGTATTCCTTTTTCATTTCGGACAAGAGAGATTTTATTTCCTCTAAGGCTGGAAGAAAGTCATTTGCTTTTTTCTTGAAAATTGTTTCAACATAGTCGAACTTGTCCTCGAAGTCGTTGTCGTTACACAGCTTTATGAAAACGATGCCGCGCAAAACTCGCTCGGGAGGAGTCACGCCAAAGAGAAGGCGCTCCCAACTTATTGATTTCTTTGAATAGGCGCAAAGCCTTTCCCACAAATATTGCGGAGACGAATAGTTCTCTGCGAAGTCGTCGAACTTGTCTTCGATAAACTGCCATGTGGCAAGGCAGAGTTGCTTTATATTCTCGTCGGTTGCAGAAGCCTTGACAACGTCGTTAAGTTCGTCAAGCGGCTTTGGCAGTTGCAGAGTGAATGTTCCGAAACAACCGAAATTGCCGGGTTTGAAAGGATAGAAGAGCTTTTGCATCCATTCTTCGACCTTGTCGAGGCGGATGCTTGGCGGATTGATGCAGAGGCGACCGTTGTCGCCGACCGTAAACGAGAAAATGAGGTTGCCAACATCGGTAGGACGTGTGTAGTAGAACACGCTTTTATCGCGATGCACGTTGCAGAAGCCATGGCTGCGCAGACTCGCGTCGAGATAACTGCCAACAATCTCGATGGTGTTCTTCTGCATTTGGGTACTTTCGGTCTTTTCTTTGCTGGCATTGTTGTCTTTCTTGCTAAGGAAAAAATCCATAAACTGCTTTTGCAGGCTTCGGGATTCCTTCGGGATGCGTTCGGGATTGAGCAAAGACAGAAGTTCTTGGTTTACCTGCTCTGACGGAGTTGGAACGAATTTCTTTGCCGTCTTCTTTTTTTTAGGCTTATCTGTTGGGGCTGATACTGGCGTGAAGTTTTTCGCAACCATTGCCCTTATTTTCTCCATCTCTGCCTCTTCGTTTGGTGAGTCCATGCTATATTTTGGCTCGATGGTTGGAAGTATTTCCTTCATTCTTTCAAAATCACGACGGAAATTTTCGCATCCATAATGTTCTTCTTCTTTTTCATCTTCGATAAGTTCTGTTTCTACAAACTGTAACTTATCTTCATATAAAGGGTCGTTGCAAAGTTTTGATATAATCAGTCCTCTGAAGTATCCGTCATAACTGCCAAATAATTCAATATCACCCTCATCGTAGTTCCACATCCATGAGATTTTATTTTGAATAAAGTCGTCAATTTTTCGGACAATATTAGGAAGATACAAATAGGTTTCTACAAACTTCTTTGCTGTACCAAAAAGATAGTCCAAGAAGTAATCAACAACCATATTTGCATCATCTTCGGTTTCGATAACAAAATCATCATACTTTGTCAAGTCTGTCTTGTCTAAAAGAGTTCTGCGATAACTATTGGTTTTGACATCAATGTCCCCCATATCTGAGTTACCACAGAGTAATGTTTCTCCTATACATTCTGAGATGTACGATTCAATTTCCTTGATAGTTATATCTATCCTTGAAAATTTAAGATTGTAAATTCCTCCTTGAAAAGGTACATTGGGAACTTTGAAGTCGAAAGAAATCTTAAAATTTCCTATATCAAGCGAATAGACAGGGAAATGTCCACTCTTATGCACTTTCCATCCGAGTGGTTTCAGTTCAGCGTCAAGACGCTTGCAAACCATCTTCTTGATTTCATTTTTTTGTATGTTTGCCATGATGAATTTCTTTGGCTAAGTTTGTTTTCAATAATTCGATAAAATCACACCAACAACTTGCTTCTTCTACAGAAAAATCCGTATTGCCTGCAAATACCATAATTTCAGGTTTATTTCCAGTCGAGTTTAAGGTTGCGGATTATGCAACTGCCGTTGGCTACCGTTCCCGTGTGCTGAATGCCAAATCCTCCGAATTTGTTAGGCTTTATGGTGGCTGAAAGTTCGGCATTTACGGGCAAGCCCTTATCTTGAGGGTCGCCGGCGGTATTGTTGGTTACCGATGCCGTGAAAATCTTGCCTTTTATCTTCAGACTGATGGTGCATCCTGTGCGGAATCCCGTTGCAGATACAGGCGCGCCAAGTTCTTCGGCCATACCGTTGCTAAAGTGCATCAACTGGAAGTCTACTGCCGAGTTGAACCTCTTTGTACGCATAATCCTCAGTCCGTAGCCAGTCTGTGTGGCAGGGTCGAACTTTATGTAAACGTCCATATACTGCATGCTTGTTCCTGAGAAGCCTTGTCCGGCATTCTTGCAAGGCGCAACCTCCATCGTCACGTCCATTTCGGAGTATTTGCCATCCATAGGCGTGTACATCATTCGTGCGCCGCGATGCGCCTGATTGAAGCCTATGATGTCTGCCGCGCCGTCAATTCCGTATTCGTAACTGTACACATCGTCGTCCTTCTTCTCGAAAGCCCATTTGTACTCGTTTGTGTCCTCGGGTTTGTTGATGGTAAAAGTCCATAATCCGGCGGCGATATCCGGCTGGGTTGTTCCCGGTATGTCGCTAAAATCGGTACTTAGCGACAGCATCTTTTCGGCGCAAGTGACAGGCGACGGCGTTACAACCTTCACGATGTTTTCGTTAGCCTCGCACCTTTGGTGTTTTGTGGCAATGGTAGCCATTATGTAGCAGCCGTTGTCTTCTTCGGTTATGTTGTAATTTTTCAGAGGTTCTTTTCGCGAACATCTTATTTTGTACCATTTTGTGGTGTCGGGGTTGCCGTTGGCATCGCGGCGGCAACGGTACCAGTCTATAACCGACATGTCGTGCAGATTGTCGTCCATCTTTAGTGCGTACAGTAGGTTGAGTTCGCTTCCGTTCTGTATTATCGAAGGCGTGCCTATTATGGCAGGCGGAGGAAGTTGCTTTGGAATGAGGTTTACGCGGCAAGCCGTCTCGAGTCCGCTCGATGTTCTTGCTGTTATTATAACCGTGTGCGGTTGGTCGTCGGTAGAGATGCCTTTAACAACGCACTTGCTGCCGTCCTCGTTGGGGCGAAGGCTTACCAGTTTGGCTTTCTCCTTGTTGTCGACGCACCACGTTACCTTGTACGGATTTTCGGGCTTCTCGTTGTTTCCGTAGTAGTACTGGTGGGTTGTAAGAGTGTACTCGTCAACCTCGCTCTCGATGGTGATGTTGCGCTGCGAAGCCACAATCATCGACGGCTCGTGATGTACGGCGAGATAGTTCTTCATCTGCGGATTCCAGCCGTCGTCGCCCGAGATGAGGTTGTAGACGTTGTACGTTCCGTTAGGGTTCTTGAATGCCGAAAGAATCTTCTTGCCAGTCATGTCTATCGTAAACCACGGGTCTTCCTTCTGCCATTCTATGTTCTTGTTGTCGTTTCCCGTAACGTTGAATATGTAGTTGCGCTGGTCTGTTATCGGCTTCAGAGCCCATCGGTATGTAGGCTTTACGCTTATGTTGTCCCAATGGCAGTCTACCATCACCACCGAGCCGCCCGAGCGCGTTATGTACTGTTCTCTCATTACGGCGTAGAACGTACAGTTAAGGAACACCACGCCCGAACTGATGGTGCTGTGCAGAGGCTTGTTGCTGTAAAGGCTAATCTTGCAGTTTTCGTAGACCGCCATGCTGTTCAGGCCGTTCTCGCTACATTCCATTTCGCAGTTTTCGTAGAGCGTGCGGTATGCGCCTACGAAAGGCGACATGTGTGCCCTTCCGATGAAGCGGCAGTTCTTAAAGTAGAATCTGTCGCCCATTGCTATTCCGATGGATGCCTGAACGTTGGTGTTGGTGCGCCTTTTGCGGCTCAGTTCGGGCTTGAGTTGGTAGACGAGGTCGGTAGAGCAGTAGTTTCCGAAGGTGATGTTCTCGGCAGTAACGTCTTCGCCAATCCAGTAGAACATACAGAAGTTTTTGTTTGCTCCGAAGCCGTTTCCGCGGTTGCTTGCCAAAACTACGTTGTGAGGGTCGGCACTCAGCCCGATGAGCCTAACCTTGCTCAGATTAACCTTCATGCCAACGGCAGGCATCGACTTTGTGCTGCTTTTCCTTGTCGAGGGGTCGTCGGGGTCGTCAATCCAGTAAACGTTTGGGGTTATGTATATGTCAATCGTGCCCAGTTCTCTTATTTTCCGGTTCTGGGCTGACTTAATGGCATCGTTTACGTTGTTGTATACGTGCTCAATCTCGATAGGCGTTCTGCTTGGATCTACAAGATACACGCTCATGCCCGTGGTAAGGGTTTTACCTTGGTACATGAACTTTTGCTGCGCCGTGGCATTCAGGCAAAAGACAAAAATGGTTAAGAATGTCAAAAGTCCTTGTTTCATCACATCTTGTCTTTAATGCAACAAATATACAAGAAATGTTTAATATAAAAGTGTTGTTTTGGAATTTGTTTTTTACAAAATGACATGAATTTTGTTTCTTTTTCCGAGAGAGAGAATTTTTTTTGCATTTTAAATCAAATTTTTTGCCGGAATATTTGGAATTTAAAAAGAAACCCTTATCTTTGCAATGTGTTTTTCATAGTATTAGATTTAAGGTTAACAAGGTTGGGTGCAGGCGTGCACCCTTTTTCGTTTTATGCCCTTGCTGATGCTCAATCTTTCTGAAAAACTGGCGGAAAATCCTTTGGACGAATCATTTAAATGACAGATTTTTAGCGCATGCCGCGCCGAAAGTCATTTTTTTTGTCTATTTTTGCACCTCAACTGAAAGATTATAACATGAAAGTAAGAAAATTATTTCTTTTTGTTTCTGCCATGTTCATGGTTTGTTCTGTCGAAGCCAAGGATGTGATTGTTGAAATGCAGAACAATGTCAGTATGATTCGCGAGAATGAGATTGTTGAAATTCCTCTTGAACGCATTAGCGCAACTCTCGGACTGAAGGCGGGCGACCGCATATCGGTGATGGATGCCTTTCACAAAGAGGTTCCTACTCAGATAACTTACGACCGCAAACTAATCTTCCCGGCAAACGTTGGAGCCGGAACTCGCGCTGTGTATACAATCCGCTTGGCATCGGGCGTTCCTGCGCCTGAACAGGCCGTTTTTGTATCGCAGTACACAAAGCATCAGGGCGATGTGGTTTGGGAGAACGACAAGATGGCTTATCGCCTTTACGGCCCGAACAACAGCCGCATTGGATTGAGCGAGTGGGGCAACGACGTGTGGCTGAAACGAGTGCCAGAACTGGTGGTTGATGCCCGCATGTCGAACGTTCTGAGCGACGATAACCGAAACAAGGTGCGCACGCTATCTGCCATAGACGGACTGGTGGGCGAGCAGTATGCCGCATCGTTCGACCTTGAGCACGACCACGGAAACGGAATGGACTGTTACAGCGTTGGTGCATCTCTCGGATGTGCCGGAACGGCTCTCGTTGACAATGCCGGCAGAATTCTTTTCTCTGGCTACTACAAGAGTTTTAAGATTCTCGACAACGGACCTCTCCGCCTCACTTTTCAGGTTGTTATGAACCCAGTTACGGTAAACGGAAGCGTTGTTACCGAGACTCGCACTATTCAGTTGGACCGCAACAGTCAGTTTAACAAAACGACTATCTCGTATACCGGACTTGGCAAGGCTGCAAGCGTAATTACGGGCTTGGTTATGCACAGGGACAATACTACAAGATACGGTATTGCAGCCGACAAGTCGTACATGACTTACGAGGATTTGACTTGCAATCCGCAGAACAATAATGGCAAGATTTTCGTTGCTGCAATGTTCCCTCAGACTCCGATGAAGATTGAACCTCAGATGCTTGCCGTTGCCGAATCGCAGGGCGGTGTTGGCCATGTGGCAGCCTTCAGTACTATAAACGGCTCGGCGGCTTACACTTATTATTGGGGGGCAGGCTGGACAAAGTTTGGATTCCCAACCCTCGAGGTGTGGAACAACTTTGTGCGCGATTTTGCTGCCAAGGTTAAGAAGCCAATCATTATAACGTTGAAATAATTTTTCATTTTATGATTATCCGCAATTCGCCCTTCCGTTATACAATTTGTGCTCAAACGTAGGCTTATACGAAACGGCAGCGATAACCAACCGGTCGAACATCCTGTCACCGAAATATTTACGGTTGAATTTGTAGCAGAATTCATTCAAGTATCCTTGAAGAAACTCCTCCTTGATCCCGTGATACATGTCTGTGAACAACGACTTGGCGTTTGAAATGGCGATGTGTACCCACGGAAGAACCTTTGGAGCATTGCACCCGCGGACCGTCTGCCGTTCCGACTTTGACACAGCTTTCTCGACTGTCGAGTGTGAGGCAAAATTATCCATCACAGCCGTGGAGTCTGGACTTACGCTGCACTCGACTGCCGACTTCAGCGTCTCTCCCTTGAGGTCGGTGATGACCTTCATCTTCAGATGACCGCATTTACGGCTCTTTTGGCCAGGCTTTGGATTGTCCGCCTTCTCGCTTTCCACCATAACGAGCACCTTCGACTTGCGTTGGCTGCCAAGTCCCCTCTTTTGATTCTCGTCCTCATCTTCACCCTTTGCAGAATCGTTGTTTCTTGTAAAATAGCCCTCGTCCAGTTCTATTGTACCTTCAAGATTGTACTTTGAGTCACGCTCGCCCATAACGCTGCGGAGTTTGTGCATCATTTCCCAGATAGGCTG
>Ga0256407_10000945_pt1 | contig 65432 bp, 57 predicted proteins | sample RumenRJG_04DNA_FD_193489 | JGI IMG/M metagenome (GOLD analysis project Ga0256407, IMG submission 193489) | Bovine rumen microbial communities from Lethbridge, Alberta, Canada - RJG_04 | ecosystem: Host-associated > Mammals > Digestive system > Stomach > Rumen | place: Canada: Alberta... | reverse complement strand
AGACGGCATAGCTGGCGCCCACTGGCAGACCCGGCTTCAAGTCCATGTTCAGCAGCCATGTGCTGATGAAGAGGAGCAGCAACGTCAGAACGTCGAACACAGGGTCCGTGAAGCCGTCCGACATCCTCATCGTCGCCGACCACCTGGTCTCGAAGACCCCTCCCAGCAGTACGGGGGTCCAGCCGTTCATCCTCATGCGGATGCCCCCGAGAACAGCTCGAGGCCGAAGAACGCGCCGTCGACCGATTCTGTACTTTTTATAAACCAAACCCCTCATTCCGATTGCAGATATAGTCGCAAATCGGAAATCATCCCCTGATGCATTCCGTGAGCATGATGTCCAGGCCGAATAGTATGAGGTACGACCAGGTAACAACAGGGACTTTCGTCAGCCGCCCCAACAGGTTCATAGCGAAGGTGGAGGTGGACGGCCGCATCGAGACGGTCCATGTGAAGAACACCGGCCGCTGCAGGGAGATACTGGTCCCAGGGGCCACAGTGGTCCTTGCAGGGCCATTCGAGGGCAGGAAGACCTCGTACGACCTCATCGCAGCATACAAAGGCGACCTGCTGATCAACATCGACTCGCAGGCCCCGAACAGGGCCTTCGGCGAGTACATCCTGGAATCCGGCTTCTTCGGAGAGCATCCCACGGTGCACCCGGAGCATACCCACGGGGATTCCAGGTTCGATTTTTACATAGAATCCGGGGAGAGGAGGATCTTCGTCGAGGTCAAGGGCGTGACCTTGGAATGCGACGGCCGCTGCAGGTTCCCGGATGCCCCCACGGAAAGGGGCAGGAAGCACGTCAGGGGGCTCATGAGGTGCGTGAAGGAGGGCTACGAGGCCTATGCGGCGTTCGTCGTCCAGATGCCGCACATGAGATCCTTCGCCCCGAATTACGCCACCGACCCCGAGTTCGGGGAGGCGCTGGAGGAGGCGGAGAAGGCCGGGGTCGGCATCCTGGTGCTGGGGTGCGATGTCGGCGTGGACTCCATGCGGATATCCTACGCCATCCCCCACGACTTCGGGCGCCGATCGGAACTTCCTCGTCTTCAGCAGGTAGTAGTTTATCAGGAAGAACGCCACCATGAAGCACACCATCACCAGAGCCGAGACCCACTCGAAGTCTAGGTAATCTGGCAGAGCGGCCGACCTTATGGCCAGGCTGGAATGTGTGAGCGGGAGGCAGTACAGTATGCCCTGGAAGATGGGGTCCAGGGAGGACACCGAGAAGAACGTGCCGCACAGGAAGGTCATCGGCAGAATAACCAGGCTGTTGAAGGTGGCCATGCTCTGATGGGATTTCGCCAGCATCGCGGCCATCAGCCCCAGCATGGAGAACGTCACGCATGAAATTATCACCATGACGATGAGCAGCGGGTTCAGGGACAGCTCCGGGGCCAGGAAGAGACCCAGGGCGTACATTATGAAGCAGCTGATCAGGCCGCGGATCAGCCCAAGGGTGCTCTTCCCCAGGATGATTGCGGTCAGGCTCAGCGGGCACAGCATCATCTCGTCGAAGCTCTTGTAGTACAGCCTCTGGACGTTCAGCCTGGTGGATGTAGATGCGAACGACGAGGACAGCGAAGACAGGGCCACGATACCGGGGATGACGAAGGCCACGTAGGACACGCCGATGTCGGTGGACCCGCTCCTTAGCCCGTAGCCGAAGGCTATGAGGTACAGGAGGGGCGTCATTACGCTCATCACGAGGATGTTCAAGAAGTTGTGCTTCAGGAACATGATGTCGCCCCAGGCGACGTAATATGTCTGCAGCAGCACGTTGCTCATTTCTGCGACCCCACGCTAGTTCCGGTCATCTCTACGAACACGTCCTCGAGGTTGGTGTTCCTGATGGTCACGTTATCCGCATCGTCCAGGGAGGAAACGAACTCCTTGGCCTCATCCCTGCTCTTGAAGTACCTGTACTGGGTCTTGCCGCCTTCCATGTACTCGACCGCCGTCGAACCGACGCGGTCGCAGAGCACCCGGGGCTCGTCCAATGCTATGACCTTGCCGTGGTTGATGATCCCGACGCGGTCGCATAGGGACTCGGCCTCCTCGATGTAATGTGTGGTCAGGAATATGGTGGTCCCCCTCTGGTGGAGGCTCCTCAGTACGTCCCATAGCAGGCGCCTGGCGTTGATATCCAGGCCCGATGTCGGCTCGTCGAGGAAGAGTACCTTGGGCTGGTGGAGCATGGCGCAGACGATGGCGGCGCGCTTCTTCCAGCCTCCGGACAGGGAGTCCACGGGCTTGTCCAGGTATTCCTGGAGCCCGAAGTACTCGGTGAGCTCCGCGATGCGCTTCTCCCTCTCCTTCTTCGGGATAAGATGGTACATCGCATGGGATACCATGTTCTCCCTGATTGTCAGGTCCTTGTCCAGCGAGATCTGCTGCTGGATCACGCCCATGCGGTCCTTGGCCCTTATCGGGTCCTCGGAGACGTCGATGCCGTCCACGAAGATCCTCCCGGAATCGAAGCGGACGAGCGTGGAGATGCATCTGACTGTAGTGGTCTTGCCGGCGCCGTTGGGCCCGAGGAATCCGAAGAACTCGCCCTCCCCGACCCTCAGGTCGAGGCCGTCCAACGCCCTCTTGTCCCCGAAGGTCTTGACGAGGTCCTCGATGACGATTATGTCCCCCATCGTATGTCACCGTGTACAATCTTCTGGATTATTCTTCCAATACATAAATGAACCTGACAATCCACAATGCTGGTGCCTTGGCTGGCCCCGGTCAGGTTAAATATATCGAATCGGAGATGACGTCCGTATTGGAGATTACATCCAATCGAGCGGAGGAGGGCGGATGAGGTACGTCAACATATCTATCGGCACCAGCGACAGCTACCTGATGAACAGGGCCGTGGCAGATGTCATCGGCATGGGTTACGACGTAGATTACCGCAACTTCGACGGCCCGGAGCTGGACGAGGACCCCCTCCTTCTGGCGGAGGCCCTGGGAATCATCGCCAAGGCCGACTTCGTGACCATCAAGGTCCACGGCGACACCTCCTACTGCAAGAAGTTCGACAGGATCGAGGAGACCCTGACCACCTACCGCGTTTGCGCCCATCTCGTCTGCACCGACAGGCCGGTCACGGAGAAGTACAGGCCGCTGTTCCTTGGGTCAGACCCGGACTACGATCTGGTGATGGCCTACTCGGTGCTCGGAGGCGAGGGCAACTTCAGGGGCATCGTCGAATGGGCCCTGAACAGGTTCGGCGGCCATGAGATTCCGCTGCCGGAGCCCGAGCACCCGCTGACCGAGGGGATATACATGCCGGGGTCGGACGACCATTCGATCCCGGATTTCATCGGCGGCCTGGACCGCTCGAAGGTCGCCATAGGCATATTCTTCCACCAGAAGCAATGGACCAACGGAAACACCGATCACATAGACGGGCTGATCCGCGCCGTCCAGGAGCTTGGAGCCAGCCCCGTCCCCCTGTTCTTCAACACCCAGGAGGACAAGATAGACCGCTCCAAGGGCATCAAGAGGCTCCTGGACGAGGACCTCACCAGGGACGGCGAGCCCGTCCTAGACTGCATCATCAACACCATGAGCTTCAGCCAGACCCTCATCGCCACCCCCGGGGCGGGGGAGCAGGTCAGCGAGGACAACTTCTACATGAGGTACGGTGTGCCCGTGCTACAGGCCATGATACTCAGCTCGTCCGAGGAGACATGGGCGGACGGCCTTGAGGGCCTCAGCCCCTCCGAGGTGGCGTACAGCGTGGCGCACCCGGAGTTCGACGGCCAGATCATCACCGTCCCCTGCTCCAGCACCGAGACCGGGCCGGACAACAGCCGCTGCTGCAGGAGCATATCCGACAGGGCCCTCCGCATAGCGGATATGGCCATAATGTGGGGGAGGCTGCGCCGCAAGGCCAATCGCAACAGGAGGGTGGCCATCCTCCTTTACCAGTACCCCGCGAAGAGCGCGGACATGGGCGGGGCCAGCGGCCTCGACACCTTCGCCAGCGTCGTGAACGTCCTCCGCAGCATGAGGGAGCGCGGATACGACGTGGGGGACCACATACCCGAGGACTCCGAGGAGCTCGTAGGGATACTGCAGGCCGGGCTCACTAACGACACCCAATGGCTGCCCGACGGCGAGGTCAGGAAGCGCTCCGTCGACCTCATCCCGCCGGAGCAGTACGACGTATGGTACAGGGAGCTCTCGGAGAAGGCCAGGGATGCGATAGACAGGGACTGGGGGAAGCCCCCGGGAGACGTCTACACCTCTGGGAAGGACATCATCGTGCCGGGCACCGTCTTCGGCAACATCCTGGTGGGCTTCCAGCCGGACCGGAGCAGGAACCTGCAGGCCGACTACCACGACCCCAACGTCGTCCATCCGCACCAGTACTACGCATACTACAAGTGGCTCCGCCACGACTTCGGGGCGGACGCCGTCATCCACGTCGGGACCCACGGGACCCTCGAATGGCTGCCCGGCAAGGCCGTGGCGCTCGGGGAGGACTGCTGCCCCGATTACATCCTCGCATCGCTCCCGGACATCTACCCGTACATCATAGGGAACCCGGGGGAGGGGACCCAGGCCAAGAGGCGCTCCGCGGCCGTGATAGTCGACCACATGATCCCGTCCATGGCCCGCTCCGGGAGCTACGACGACATCCTGGAGCTGGAGGGCGTCCTGCAGAACTACATGGCCGCCAGGACCCAGATGCAGACGGAGAACCAGGCCCTCATCCTCGGGAAGATCAGGGAGGTCCTGGGCAGGATGGAGATGTTCGATGATGCCCGCTTGTCCCCGGACTGCACGGACGAGGAGCTGGACGGTGCCGTTGACAGGATCTACGACTACGTCATCGACATCAAGGAGAACCTGATCAAGGACGGGCTCCACATCCTGGGGGATGTCCCCAAGGGTAGGAGGCTCCAGGAGAACGTCTACAGCATGGTGAGGGTGGACAACGGGGAGGTCCCCTCCCTGCGCCGCGCCATCGCCGAATCCCTGGGATACGACATCCTGGACATCCAGAACAACCCATCACAGACCGACGGGCGCACCGGGCTCCTCAAGGGTCAGGTCCTGGAGGACGTGGAGACCAGGACGGAATCCCTCATAGAGTCGTTCGACGCGGCCGGATTCCGCGAGGAGGACTGCCTGAGGCTCGCAAAAGCCTACCATTCCCGGGACGTCGATTCCGCCGTCTCGTTCATATGCGGCAGCATCCACCCCAACCTGATGAGGATGGGCGACGAGATATCCAGCGTAATGGACGCCCTCGAGGGCAAGTACATCGAACCAGGCCCGTCGGGATGCCCCACCAGGGGCAGGGCCCAGATCCTCCCCACCGGCAGGAACTTCTACTCCCTCGACCCGGACTCCGTCCCCTGGCACTCCAGCTGGGAGATCGGGAGGCGCATGGCCGACCAGATGATCCAGAGGTACGTCGACGAGCACGGCGCCTACCCCAGGAACATCGGCATAGTGATGTGGGCCACGGACACCATGAAGACCGGAGGCGACGACACCGCCTACGTCCTCTGGCTGCTGGGCATCCGCCCGGTCTGGACCGGCTACGCCGGGAGGGTCAAGGACCTGGAGGTCATCCCCGTCTCCGAGCTCGGCAGACCCAGGATAGACGTCACGCTGAGGATCAGCGGGCTGTTCAGGGACACCTTCCCGAACCTCGTCAGGATGATCGACCGCGCGGTCCAGAAGGTCATGGGGCTGGACGAGTCCGAGGAGGAGAACTACATACTGGCGAACCTCCGCCGCGACATCGTGCTGGCCATCGAGGAGGGGATCCCCGAGGACAGGGCCAGGGAGGATGCCGCGTTCCGCATATTCGGGGACGCCCCCGGCACGTACGGCGCCGGTTCCAACATCCTGGTCAGCACCTCGGACTGGCAGGACAGGGGCGAGCTCGGCCTGATCTACCGCAACTACGGGGAGTACGCCTACGGGGTCGGCAGGTACGGGGACAGGAGGGCGGACGCCTTCAGGCACAGGCTGATGAGCATGGACGTCACCGTCAAGAACAGCGTCAGCAGGGAGTACGACATGTTCGACAACGACGACGTCTACACCTACCTCGGGGGCCTCAATGCCGCAGTCATGTCAGTGAAGGGGGAGATGCCGGAGTCCGTGATAGGGTTCTCCGCCGACACCTCAAACCTCAAGACCAGGACCATCGACGAGGAGGGCAGGTACATCTTCCGCAGCAAGATCAACAACCCGAAGTGGGTCGAGGGTCTGAAGCCCCACGGCTTCAAGGGCGCCCAGGAGATATCCAAGATGACCGAGTACGTCTTCGGATGGGACGCCACCTCCGACATAATCGAGGGCTGGGAGTATAGGTCGATAGCCGAGAACTTCCTCTTCGACCGGGAGAACGCCGAGTGGTTCCGGGATGCGAACCCGTACGCCATGATGGAGATCGTCTCCAGGCTCCTGGAGGCCATCGGCAGGGGCATGTGGGACGCCGACGATGACATGAAGCGGAGGCTCCAGGACCTGTACGAGGACCTGGAGGGGGATCTCGAGGGCCTCAACGACAGCCGAGATGGATTAATCCCCCAACATGATTATAACCGCTTTACCGTTACCTGATATCATCATTCAGCGAGACGAGCTCGGCGGGTGTCAATATGGAGAAGGCGCTGTTCCCATTCGTATCTATCGTAGGCCAGGAAGACATGAAGCTGGCACTGCTTCTGAACATAGTGGATCCCAGCATCGGAGGGGTCCTCGTCAAGGGCGAGAAGGGCACCGCTAAATCCACCGCGGTGAGGTCCCTCAACCAGGTCCTCCCCGACGTCACCTCGGCCGACGGGTGCCCGTTCAACTGCGACCCGTCCCGCCCGGACAGGCTCTGCCCCTACTGCGAGGGGAAGCTCGCCGCCGGCATCGACCTGAAGCCCGTAACCAGGAGGATGAGGGTCATCGAGCTCCCGCTCAGCGCCACCGAGGACCGCGTGGCCGGCACTTTGGACATAGAGCACGTGCTCAAGACAGGGGAGAAGAAGTTCGAGCCCGGCGTCCTCGCCCAGGCCAACGGGAACCTCCTGTACGTGGACGAGGTCAACCTCCTGGACGACCACATAGTCGACCTGCTCCTGGATTCCGCCGCCATGGGGGTCAACTACATCGAAAGGGAGGGCGTGTCGTTCTCCCACCCGTCCCGCTTCATCCTGGTGGGGACCATGAACCCGGAAGAGGGCGACCTGAGGCCGCAGCTCCTGGACAGGTTCGGCCTCTCCGTTGAAGTGCGCGGCGACCGCGACATGGAGCAGAGGATGGAGGTGGTCCGCAGGAGGATCGCCTTCGACTCGGACCCCGAAGGGTTCCTGAAGGCTCACAGGAAGGAGTCCGAAGAGCTCAAGGCCTCCCTGGAGAAGGCCCGCTCCACCCTGCCGGATGTCACATCCGACGACGGCGTCCTCAGGGGCATAGTGTCCGTCACCACCAGCTTCGGCATAGACGGCCACCGCGCAGACATCACGATGATGAAGGCGGCGAAGGCCAACGCCGCCCTCGAGGGGAGGAAGGCGGTCACGAAGGACGACGTCCGCAGGATCGCCCCGCTGGTCCTCTCCCACCGCATCAGGAGGCGCCCCTTCGAGGAGGCCGCCTTCGACACCGAGGAGCTCGAGAGATGCCTCCAGTCGATGCGAGCTTCCCGTTCACCGCCATCTACGGCATGGACGATGCCAAGCGCGCCATAGAGTGCGCCCTGGTGAACCCCAGGATCCGCACCGTCCTCATCAGGGGAGGCCCGGGGACGGCCAAGACCGTGCTCTCCAGGGCTATGGGCGGAATCTCCGGGAGAAGGATCGTCAACATCCCGCTCAACGTGACCTATGACCAGCTCTTCGGCGGCATGGACATGGATTCCACCGTGCGCGAGGGGCGGGCGGTGGCCCAGAACGGGCTGCTTTCCCGCGCCGACGGAGGGATCGTCTACGTCGATGACATCAACCTGATGGACCAGGCCATGCTATCCGAGCTCCTGGACAGCGTGGTCTCCGGGCACGTGGTACTGGAGAGGGAGGGCGTGTCGTCCGATTATTCGTTCGATTCCATCCTAGTGGCCACCATGAACCCCTCGGACTCGGACATCAGCCCGCATCTCCTGGACAGGTTCGACGTGTGCGCATACGCCATCCCTCCTGAAGAGGAAGGGTCCCGCGAGGAGATCCTGAGGCGGAGCATCGCATTCTCCGAGGACGCGGAAGGCTTCCGGGAGCAGTACTCCGAATCGGAGAATACCGAGCGCGAGAAGGTCGCAAGGGCCCGCAGGCTCCTGCCCCTGGTCCGCATATCCGACGATCTCCTGGCGGTCGCAGTCGAGCTGACCGCGAAGGTCGGCGCAGACGGGTTCCGCGGGGACCTCGCCATGGTCAACGCCTCCATGGCCCTCGCCGCGCTCGACGGCAGGGACGAGGTCGTCAAGAAGGATGTGGAGGAGGCCGCCATGATTTGCCTGGCGCATCGCCGCAACCCGTTCCAGCAGCCTCCCCCCGCGCCGCCGGAGCCCCCTGACGAGCAGGATGACGATGAAAGCGAGGAGCCGGACGAGCCGCAGAGGGACGATGACACACCGCGGAACGAGGAACCGCAGGATGGGGAAGACGGGGAGAGGGAGCCGCCACAGCCCCCAGACATGCAGGATTTCCAGCAGATGCTGGAGGACATGGTCTTCGAGATCGGGGAGCAGTTCAGAGTCATCGACTATCTGGGCGACGGGAACGTCAGGATACTCCGCACATCCAGCAGGAAGGGGCGCAGGGCCATGGCTGAGAGCTCCGACTCCACCGGCCGCTACTGCCGCAGCAGGATTCCCGACAGTAAGACCCATGACCTGGCCTTCGATGCTACCATAAGGGCCGCGGCGCCCTATCAGCGCACCAGGGACCACGGCGGGCTGGCGATATCTATCCAGCCCCAGGACATCAGGGAGAAGGTCCGCGAGAGGCGCTCCGGATGCACCATACTGTTCCTGGTCGATGCCAGCGGGTCCCTCGGAGCGAGGAGGAGGATGGCGGCGGTCAAAGGCGCGGTCCTCTCCATGCTCCGCGACAGCTACGTCAAGAGGGACAGGGTCGGGATGATGGCCTTCAGGAGGGACTCTGCCGAGCTCATACTCCCGCCGACCAGGTCCGTGGAGTACAGCTACAGGAAGCTGGAGGAGCTTCCGACCGGGGGGAAGACCCCGCTGTCCGACGCCCTGGTCACCGTGGGCGAGTTCATGACCTCCTATTCCCGCTCCCATCAGGGGGAGGCGTGCTACGTCGTCCTGATATCCGACGGGCGCGGGAACGTGACGTTCAGGGAGGGCTCGGACCCCAAGGAGGAGGCCCTGAGGATCGCAGAGGGCCTGAAGATACCGCAAGTGAGATGGATCGTCATAGACGCCGGGCTCGGATACCTGAGGTTCGACCACGCTGTCAGGCTGGCCGAGGCCCTCGAGGGGACCTACTTCAGGCTGGACGACCTCGATGCCGACAGGCTCGCGGACAGCGTGAGGGCTGCGATAAGGCGATCGCTCGTAGTCCTGGTTGAGCATCCTGGCCTCGGTGGGCTCCTTCTCGGCGAGGACCCTGATGAGGCGGATGTACTCAGCGACGGCAGACTGCTGCTCCATGATCATCTGGTGCACCAGGTAGACGTTCTTCATGGTCGGGTTGGCGTCCATGAACCTGCCGTTGTCCGGCTCGTCCTTGATCATCCCGACGACCATCGTCCTCATGGACCTGGTCCCGGCGCGGGCGTCCTCGTAGCCGACCACGGCCTCCAGGGCGGCCTCGCCGTAGGAAGTGGCGTTGATGAACTTCATGCAGACCTCGGAGATCTCCGGGTAGTTGGTGAAGTCCACGCCCTGGACCAGGTGCTCGAAGTCCTTCTTCAGCTGCATCTGGTAATGGGCGTACCTGTTGATCTTGGAGATCCCCACATCGGAGACCAGCTCCGATGCCCCGTACATGTCGCGCATGTCGCTGACCTTGAAGTCGGACTCGACCTGGAACTTCCTGACGGCGGTGCCGTTGGGGGTGATGACCATGTTCTTCCTGACGAGGTACATGTCGATGTCTGGCTGGATGATCCTGTTGTGGCGCAGGATGGCCCTGGCCTCGTCCCTCTTCCTCCTGCCCTCGCCGTTGGATGTGACGATGGTGTCCACGAACGCCACGATGAACACCATGGCCAGCACGTTGCAGAACAGGTTGTTCAGATAGTCCTCGGCCGGCCATACCCTGTTCATGACGATGACCACCACGAACATGATGACGCTCACGATTATGATCGCCAGCACCGACCTTATGAGCACCGATTTGAGGAACTCGTTCTCGACCTTCGATGCGCGCGTCTTGTTGTAGCTGCTGTCCAGGACCTTGTCCCCTTTGGACAGCTTCCCGGCAACGCCGGAGTGCTTGGTTTTGCCGTTGCCGGCCTCGCTCTTCATTCTCATCCTCTCCTTATGGCCCCGCGGATGACGGCCTGCGTCTCCTCCGCCGGGCGGATGGTGTTAATCATGTGGACGGTGCATTCCGACAGGTACCTCCTGAAGAACTCCCTGCGCCTCTCCACGCGTCCTGGGTTCCTCACCAGCTGGTGCGGGTTGCAGAAGTCGTTGGACTCCAGGTACGCCAATGCCTCTTCCGCGCCGAGCTCCCGCACAACCTCCGGGTCCGTCGGATCCCTCTTGAGCAGGACGATGTGCTTCATCGAAGTGTGCTCGGCCATGGAATCCGCTCCGGCGACCCATCTGACATTGCCTATGCCGCGGCCCCTGTTGTCGAACCTGACCTGCTCTACCAGCTCCCTGTACTCGCTCCACACATCGCCGATGTCCGCGTCGATGTAGCAGTTCTTCTCGGAGCCGGATACCATGGGGGCGCCCCTACCGAACGACACGAAGTACCAATCGTCGGATATCAGGCGGGTGTTGGGCAGTCTCAAAAGACCCCACGACTGGGTCGTCTTGCCGGTCTTGGACGGGGCTATGAGGGTCACGCCCTCCCCGTCCACGTCGAGGACGGCCCCATGCACCGGGTGTATGCCGTGGGCGTCCTCCAGGATGTTCCCGGCAACGCCGAGGGCGATGCTCTTGATCCAGCCGTAGTAATCGAAGTTGAAGAGGAACAGTATCGATGACTCCAGGTCGTACTCCACATGCATCGGGCAGGAATCGTCCTTGATGCAGTACAGCTTCGCATGGGCCCTGACCCTGTCGGACATGTGGTAGAAGTTGTCGTTCCACATCCTGACGGTCTCGCGGTCCTCGGTGAACAGCTGGACGCATATGCCGTCGATATCGGCCTTGGCGTCGTATAGGCGCTTGCCGCTGCAGAATTCACGAAGCTGGAGGGACCGCTCGTCCCCGATGCATTCCACTGAGTACCCCATATCTCGGCCGTATGACACGAAAAGTTATCTAACTTGGGGTAGCAGCGAGGAGAATGTTATTATCGCCCCCCGCATACCGTGGTCCATGGAAGGCATCAGGGTGGCCGTGGTAGGGCTGGGGAGCCCGATAATGTGCGATGACGCCGTAGGTCTGAGGGTGTCCGAGGAGATCTCCAAGATGGGGCTGGATGGAGTGGAGTGCTTCCAGGAGGCCATAGGCGGCCTGGACATCCTGCCCGTCATAGAGGGCTTCGACTACGCCGTCATCGTGGATGCCATCCAGACAATGGAGTACGAGCCCGGTACGATCCTGCTTTACACCGAGAAGGACTTCGAGGAGCAGGTGGCCGAGGCGGCGACCCATGATGTCAACCTTCCCACGGCCCTCAAGATCGGCCGCAGGATGGAGGCGCATGTGATGCCCAGGGAGGTGCGCTTCGTTGCCATAGAGGTGGCCGACATCAAGACCATGTCGGAGACCATGACCCCTCCGGTGGAGGAGGCGGTCCCCAGCGCCGTCGACGCGGTTCTCCACACCATTCGCTCGATTACCGGCGCCGAGCGAATGTGCCAGACTCTTGTTTTCCAGGGCAAAATATAATATTGTTGGAGTCATTGTACTTTCACACGGAGCCCATGCTCTGGGCTTCTGGATGGGAGTGATTTGAATGAGCAACATAGCAGTCATCTATGCTACTGGAATGACTAAGAACACCAAGAAGCTCGCCGAATACATAGCGAAACAGACCGGCGCGGACATATTCAACCTCAAGGAGCTCAGCACTATCGACGTCAGCGGCTTCGACACCATCGTGTTCGGTACCGGGATCCACGCCGGGAAGCCCTACGCGCCCCTGGTCGACTTCCTGGACAAGATGAAGGACGAGCTCAACGAGAAGAGGCTGTTCCTGTTCATCTCCTGCATGTACAACGACGAGAAGGGCGACAAGCAGTGCGCCGCGGTCTCCCAGAAGCTGGGCCTCGCCGACGCGGTCTACTTCAACAAGAAGGCCCCCGAGATGAACGAGGCGGGCTTCCCCAAGGCCGTCGACGACTTCATCGCCAGGTTGAAGTGATCCGATGGACCAGATGATAAAAATGGCCATCCTGGCCGTGTACATCATCCTGAACATCGTAGCGTTCCTGATGTACGTATGGGACAAGCACAAGGCGAAGAACGACAAGTGGAGGACCCCCGAGGCCACCCTCATCGCGATCGCCTTCTTCGGCCCGTTCGGAGCCACCGCCGGGATGCAGCTCGTCAGGCACAAGACCCGCAAGCCGAAATTCAAGCTGGTCTACCTGTTCCTGGTCCTGCACATAATCGCCATCGCGTACCTTGCGTACGCCGGCTACATCTTCTGAGGGGGGACCCCCCCTCACATACCGTGGAGCTTCCTGACGTCCAGCTCCATGCCTGGCCTCCCCAGCAGCAGGACCCTGCTGTCGGGGGCCTCTTTCAGTATCTCCATCCCGACCATCCCGCCCAGGCGCTGGGAGAACTCCCTTATCTCCGCGAAAGACGGCATGGAGTCGATGGTGAGCCTCTGCCTCGAGCCTCCGACGAACACGTATCCCTTCGGCTCTATCAGGTCCGGGTCCGCGATCCTGTCCAGGGCCGCGTACTCCTTCTCCCATCCGAAGTTCGACCCCTTCACCAGTGTGTGGCGGATGACCGTCCTGGTATCCAGAGATGGGAGGAGCTCCAGAGTCTCCATGAGCTTGGACCACCCGTCGGGGGACTTGGGCCTGCACACCTTGCGGTAGACCTCCTCGTTGGGGGCGGCGACCGTGACGTAGAGCTGCATCGGCAGCTCGTCCAGGGCGGCCAGCCTCTCCGGGAACGTGCCGTTGGTGACCAGGAAGGTCGTCATCTTCCTGGAATGGCACTCCTTGATGAAATCCGACAGGTACGGGTACGTTATGGGCTCCCCTGCGAGGGATATCGCGACCTGGTTGGGGTTGCAGGCCTCCTCGAACATCCTGATGTCGCAGCGCGGGTCCCCCTTGAACCCCGAGACCAGCTTCCTCTGGTGGGCGATCAATGCGTCCAGCATCTCCTTGGGCTCCGCCCAGTCCTTGACCTCGAAGTCGTTCTCCTGGACCCTCCAGCAGAAAGTGCACATGTGGCTGCATGTGTTGATCGCTGGGGTCATCTGAAGGCACCTGTGGCTGCTGATGCCGTAGAAGTCCTGCTTGTAGCAGTGGCGCTCGTGGAGCATGCTCTCCTTCATCCAGTGGCAGAGCTTCACGGCGGCGTGGTCGTTGTACAGCCTGTACTGCTGCTTCGTCAGGAGCTCGCGGTATGCCTCGTCCATTTGATCACTCGGAAATCGAACAGGCTCTTCTGGCCTGTGGGCTTCTGCTTGGCGGCGGGCGGCTGCGGTTCGGGCTCTGCAGGAGCCGGGGGGACGTAATCCCCGGACGTGCGCTGGGACTCCAGGCGCCTCTGCTCCAGGACCTCTGCCACCTCGGCGTATATCGCCTTCACCTCCTTGGAATCCGTCTTCTTGCCCAGGATGAACCCGGTGTGGTTGGGCTCGAGGCCGATGGCGCACACCAGCGGGACCCTGGACGACGGGTCGTTGATCATTATCTGCCTCAGATAGGGCAGGACGTCCAGGGACGCCCTCCGGGTGGAGGTGTGGGCGTACTGGGAGACCAGGAGGAGGGTCTCCTTCCTGTTCTGCCTCACGGCCTTGCTCCTGGCCATCTTGGACAGGTACGTCGGGAACCTGATCCTGTCATGGCTGGTCTCGCCGGAGAACCGGGCGGTGGCAACCCCCATCGTCATCAGGTCGGTGGCGTAGGACCAGAAGCGGAAGTACTGCCTCCTCATGACCCTGCCCAGGAAGACGTCGGCGCGGGACATCTTCTCGTACCCGCGCATGAGGTCCCCCCTGTCCCTGTACTCGAATGGAAGGTTCTCGTCCAGCCACAGCTGGAGCTCCCCCGGCTCCGCATCCACCTCCATGTACAGCCTCCTGGCCGCCGAGGGGTCGTTCCTCCTGAAAACGGCCGACATCACGGCGTACATGTCGGTGCGGTTGTCCCTGGGGGACAGCTGGTCGGCCATCTCCTCCGTGATGGTCCCGGTGCACAGGGCCAGGGACTCCAGGTTCCTGACCGCGGCCCTCATGTCCCCGTCGGCGCTGGCGGCAATCTTCAGGGCGACCTCCTGGGAGAGGTTCACCTCCTCGTTCTCGGCTATGGCCATCAGGACCTTGGCGATCGTCGCCGCCTGGGGCTTCTTGAATGTGATCTGCAGCGTCGAGGACTTTACCGCGGAGCTCTTCCTGCTCAGCGCGTAGAAGTCGTTGACGATCAGTATGACCGGCTGCATGGTGGTCTGGATGAGCTTGTCTATCACGGGGACCGCGCCACGGTCGGCGTTGCCGAACAGGCTGTCCGCCTCGTCGAGGACGATCAGCTTCATCCCGCCCTCGCTGGTCTTCATGAACCTCCCGTCGTCGGAGAACGTGTTGAACAGCGAGCCCTTCCTGGCGACCTGCTCTATGTCCTTGCCGGTGCGCTGGTCGGAGGCGTTCATCTCCACGATCCCCCAGCCCATCTCCCTGGCCAGGGCCTCGGCCGAGGTGGTCTTCCCTATCCCCGGGGGGCCCATGAGCACGACCGCCCTCATCTCGGGCACGCCGTGCTGCCAGGACCTGGCCCAGGCTCTGAGCGTGTTGACGGCCGTCGGGTTCCCGAGCACGCCGTCCAGGTTCTGGGGCCTGTACTTCTCGGTCCAGTCCATCGCTTCGCCCCTGATGTGTAGATGACGCGGTAGAGGTCGAACAGCTGGTACATGAACGCTATGATCCTGATGAACATGATGGCGAACGAGGGCGCCAGGGTGTATCCGGGGTATATCAGCCAAAGGACCCCAGAGATCACCAGGAACATCCCCCCTCTGACGTACTGCTTCATCAGGATGTGCCCCAGGCCGAATATGTTGAAGAATCCCGGCACCAGGGCCAGCAGGAGCGCCACCATGGCCTTCTTCCTGACCTCCTCGGGCAGCCCCCTGACGAGGGGTGTGCCGCATTTCGGGCATACGTCCTCGTTGCCGGTGAGCGGCTCGCCGCACTTGTGGCAGGTCATCGCCGTGGATTCGCCGCCCCCCTCGTCGAGGGTGAGGGCCTTGTCCTTCATCGCCCCGCATGCGTAGCAGAAGTCAGAATCCGCAGGGATCTCCTTGCCGCACTGGGAGCAAATGTACCTCATCCGATCACCGAACCCGCGATATGCATGCGGTATATCCCGTCATCGCATTCGACCCTTATATCTTCCCCGTACAGCTCCGACGCCTTGGCATCGGTGAGCAGCTCGTCTTTGGGGCCATCGGCGATGATCCTCCCGTCCTTCACCATGACGATGCGGCGGATGCCGACTGGGATGTCGGTGAGGTCGTGGGTGACCATCACGATGCACACTCCGTTTTCCATCAGGATGTCGAACATCGCCCTGAAGCGGCTCTTCATCGATATGTCGAGACCGGTCATGGGCTCGTCGAGGACCAGCATCTCTGGCTCCGTCACCAGTGCCCTGGCGATGAGCGCCCTGCGCATCTCCCCCAGGGACACCACGCCGATGGGGCTGTCCATGAGCCCTTCGATGCCCAATGTCCTGGCCGCCGACTCCGCGGCCGATTCCATGGCCGGCGTCACGGTGCTGCAGCGGAACACGTCCAGGCTGCTGAAGAACCCGGACTCTATGACCTCCCTGACGGTGGTCTCCTCCCTGAACCTCCCCTGGAGGTCCATGGACACTATCCCCATCCTGGAACGGAGCTCGAAGACGTTCCACCTCTCCAGGCCGAACAGCCTGAAGGTCGCGGGGTCGTCCTCGTCGTAGTACGGGAGCACCTCGCCGCGGATGAGCTTGACCAGGGTGGTCTTCCCTGAGCCGTTGGGCCCTATGATGGCCACGTTCTCGCCGCGCGCTATGCGCAGGTCCACGGAGCTCAGGATGTGCTTCCCTCCGCGCACCACCGAGACATTGCCCAGCTCAACAGCATCCATGCCCCTTCAAACGCGCGGGCGTATTTTATTCTTGCACCACGGATGCGCGGAGCAGGTGCTCGCGTATGCGGAAGAGGTCCGATGCGATCTGCCTCCCGCCGCTGGTCAGGGAGTACTCGGTGCACCCGTCCCTCTCGCCGACGGAGAGTATTCCCGCCTCCGCGAGCCTGGCCAGCTTCCTGGGCATGCTCCCCACCCCCGATACCTCCTGGTAGATCCTGGTCTTCCTGCTGGGTCCGCATGCGTAGAGCATGAGGATCACGCCTATGTTGTGCTTGTCCTCCAGGAGCTCGAGCCCCCTCGAGTAATTGGTTGTCATGATGGAAAAAGCCGGGGGCGGTATATGAACCGCCCCTTAGCGCCAGCAAATCGTTTAGTCACGCCGTTAACGGCTCGGGCTCCTCCGCGCGCCTGAACGCCAGGAGGGAGACCGCCATCACCACGATGGACAGCGGCAGGGCCACGACCAGCGGGTCCAGGTAGGCGACTATGGAATCCGGGAACAGCACCGCGTTGCCGGTGATGATCTTGCAGATGGGCAGGAACACCGAGGTCCCCGCGTTGATGAACAGCGCCATGACCATGTACGACACGGTTCCGGCCACTATGCTGTAGATGGCGGCCTTCTTGCACGGGCGCTTCGAGTATATCCCGTGGAAGTACGCCGGCAATAGAGCAGCCGCGGTGAGCCCCATGAACACGGACGTGGCCTTCGCGATGATGTCCTTTGGCATGAGGTAGCAGTAGACAACCACCATCACCAGGATGAGCACGATGCAGATCCTGTTTACCCTGACGTTCTGGGAGTCCCCCTTCATGTTGCCCTTCTTGTTCTGCCACAGGGTGAACAGGTCGTACCCCGCGGCTCCGCCGATGGTGTGCATCAGGGCGGAGATGGTGGAGATCGCGGCGCAGACCAGGGACAGCAGGAACAGCGAGATGAACACGTCGCCGAAGGTGATGTCGTGGAACACCTCCAGGATGTACTGGGGGATGATGAAGTCCGTGCCCAGGCCGAGCTCGCCCATGTACTGGGCGGAGGTAAGGCCGTACAGGTTGTCGAAGTAGACGTTGGTGAGGGGGCCGACGGTGTAGGCTGCCCCGACGATGATGAACATGAACACGGATCCGATGATCAGCGACTTGTCCAGGTCCCTGTCGCTCTTCGCGGACATGTACCTGACCACCAGCTGGGGCTGCGTCAGCGCGCCGATCCCCACGCCAAGGAAGAACGTGGTGACCACCGTCATCCACTCCTTCGTCCCGAACGAAGCCGTTTCGGTCCACCCGTTGAACCCCGGCAGCACCCCCAGCCCGGACTCGCCTATCTTGGCGTCCCAAAGGTTGGACAGGGACTCGTTCCCCTCGGCGACCCCTCCCATGGTGTAGAAGGTCACGAGCAGGATGACGGCCATCCCGATGAACATGACGGCTGCCTGCAGGGCATCGTTGTACATGACCGCGATGATGCCGCCGTAGACGACGTAGAAGGCCACGATGATGGACAGCGCGATCAGGATGTAGTTGTAGAACTCGTTCAGGCCCATGACGGTCGCCAGGGAGTTCACGCCACCCTTCAGGACGGCGGCGGCGTAAATGGGCATCATGACGATGATGAGAATGGCGGTGAATGCGCGGATGCCCCTGGAGGCGTAGATCTTGCCCATGAGGTCCGCGAAGGTGGATGCGCCGTGCTTGAGGCCGGCGCGCCTGGTCCTCTTCCCGAAGATCAGGAATGCGACGACCAGGCCGATGAAAAGGTTCAGGAAGCAGAGCCACATCAGCGACATCCCATGGACGGCCGCCTGGCCACCGAAGCCTATGACCGCGGAGGCGCTCAGGAACGTGGCCCCGTAGGAAAGGGCGATGATGATGGGGCTGGTCTTGCTCCTCCCCAGCAGGAAGTCCTGGTTGTGGCGGGTGTTCTTGTAACCGTACCATCCGAGGAAGATGGTGGCGGCGGTGAACGCCGCTATCATCACGCCGAACACGATCAGATTGACGCCCTCGGTTGCCACCCTCTCCCTCCTCGGTATCCTCGGGCTCCTCGGGTTCGCGGCCCTTTATCAATCCGTAAACAACGCAGAACACCACGCAGATCATGCATCCGGCGTATGCCGCTATGGTCCACGGGTCGGTCAATCCTAGAAATGCCATTCGCTTCACCGTGCTAAATGTTAGCACTACTCACTATGCTGATTTGATACTTAAAGGTGACGTACATCGATGGACAAAAATGACCATATTACGAGCCTTCATTTCGTGTTAATTGTAAAATCCGAATTTGACGTGAATTCGGCACTTCGTTCTGAATTTTCGTGATGGTTCCATAGCTCACGCTGGCACTTTGCACGGAACCTTCGGTTTTCCATCAGTCGATGAGATGGTCCGGGTCGAGTTTCAGGGATTCGGCCATCCTCATGAACAGTTCCTCATGCTCCGGAGAACCGTCCAGATACTCCTCATCTCCTTCGCAGACGAGCCCCATCGCATACACCTTGCCGGATACGTTCTGCATCGTCAGATCGATGCCGTTCTCCTTCAGCACATGTGTCACGATGTCGGAGACCATCGTGGCCATCGATATCACGAACATCATCGCGTTCTCCCTCGATGGCCTGTGGATGTATACCCTGTCGATCCCCATGCCGTCCTTCATGAGCCTGAAGGCGTGCTCTATCCGGTACTGGTCGAGGTATGCTTTCAGCACGGTGTCCGCCGTCACGCCGAATCTGATGTTATCAGCATCGTGATTCGCTCTCGGCAGGTTGGTGATCAGCACCCTCACGCCTCTGTCCTGCGTGAGTGCCTTCGCCCTCTCCTCATCGAATTCCATGGTCACCGCGACACGGTACTCGGTCTTCTTCCTGGGAAGTTCTCCCTTCCTCGGCCTCCCTCTGTGCCCGTAACCCATGTCGATCTCCACCGGTCCGACGGTACCGGTGACCGAATACGCCGAATCGACGTGCTCGTACACCGCCTCGGAGAACGCCCTGCGGGCATCCTCCTCGCAGTTGAACGTCCTCGATTCGAACCTTCCGAACCTGGCCTCCGCTTCCTTCAGCCCCTGGACTCTGAGGTACTCCATGCCTTCGGTCACATCGTCCGTGGTCCTGAATGCCACGTACCTGAGCTTCCTGGACGCTCCCCTCGAGATCTCGGTCTCCGCATCGGTATCGTATATCTCCCATCCGTCCCTGATGGCCGACGGGTCCATGGTGCCGGTCTGCACCGAACGGACGATGTCCTCGCGGATCTTCTTCCCGAAGCTGGCGGGACACTTGGAGACGAATCCGAATCCCTTCTCCAGCATCAGATTTATGAGCGGAGCGGTCACCACCTTGCAGTCCGCGACGAGAGTCGTCTCATTGGGATCGGTCTTCGACGACAGGAATTCTATCGCATGCCTGTCCATCTCGGAATCGGCGGTGGCGCCGTCATAGGGCTTCTCATAGCATACAGCACCGTTCTCGTCGGTGACCGTAAGGAGCGAGTACACCAATCTCTCGCTGTGGCCGTCCTTCGCGTGCCCGCATCTCTCCGGCACGGCGGCACCGATCAGGTCAGGGTAGGATGACAGCGATGTCACGCCGAAGTTCGTCATGTCCACGTTGAACATGTTGCTTTTCAGCCCGTATTCCCCGGCGAGTCTGCTGTAGCACTCGTATGTCAGCTCCCCCAGGTCCTTTTCGAACAGCCTGTCGAGGTTCCTGCTGAACGCCGTGGCTCCGAGCGCCTTCAGGTCCACGCCTTTTCCGAACAGACGCTCGGTAGGCGTCTGCACATAGAAGTCGTTGAGACCGAACAGTGCCCTGCGGCGTTCGGAACTCAGCATCTGCCCCACCATCGCCTTCACGGCGTTCCCCGGGGTCAGTTTTATCCTGGGATCGAGTTCGAACCGGGAATCGATGAGATCCGTGAGCCCCTTCTGCTCGAACAAGGCCATGGCCAGCGCAGGAGCTGCCTGTATCCTCACCGAGGGTGCCTTCGTTCTCGCTTTCAGGGCCATGATCCGCGTTCCGTAAATCGTACAAAACCCGACTCCTCGCAGCGTCACGACCCTGCCTTAGAAATTTAGCGATTATAATCGGGCTTTAGCCCGATATATATCGCTAAACTATAAATAATATGCGAGCCCATCACTTCCCCGTCACGAACCCATGTGTCAGCGGCAGCTATCGGCCGCTTCCCGAAATCTCACGAAATTGCACGGATCCGGGACCTGTTTTTGTCCGGATACGCAAGAAAACCGATGTTTTCACACCGAAAAATAATTCATGCCCGATGTGCCGAATTCACGTAAGAACGGACCAACCCATATTCTTCAAGAGAAAGACCTGCTTCCCGTGACCGCAACGGCTGCAAGGCGGAGTATGATTAGGTAGAATATAAGGTTCTGCGAAACAGTTCTGGCACTGTCCACCAAGGAATGAAATGAAAGAATAACGGATGTGCATATTACTAAAAAGCACAATCGTGATTAAGGAACAGGGATGCAAATTGGAAATCAAAGATGAAATCGCTGTCAATTTAGTCGAGACGCTCAGACCCAAGATAAAACTGGATAAGTTGGATTCATACGGAGAGTTACCCAGTAAAGCAGTGAAGGATATGAGCGGTGATGATTTCGAACAGTACATAACGGAATGGCTGTACACCGTTTATCAAGGAAAAAAATACCACACGGGAAAGAAGGGAGACGGTGGTGTCGATCATATCATACTCACCGAGAACGATGAATTGGAGTACATCCAATGCAAGCGTGAGAAGGGTGTGTCCGGAGAGTTCACAGAAGAGATAGTGAAGACCCTGAACAATGTAAGAAGAGGACTCTTCCCGATGCCGAAAAGATACAGATATGTCGCGACCAACGGAGTACCTTCGAAATGGGCCGGATTCCTGGAGCAAGGGAATATGAAAGAAAAACTCTTGATGTGGTATAAAAATCAGGACTTATACGAAAAAGAAGCATACGAAGGATTCGAGGAATGGATGAAAGATAGGGAACTTCCTGAAATAGATCTGGTCGATATCAACAGAGTATATACTGAGCATCTCAAAGGGCCTTATGGATTCCTGAGGTTCGGGAACGAAATAGGGATAGAGAGGAAGGAATCCTCGAGGGAGAATGAGAACGGGATGCACTATATCAGAGAAATTCTGAAGGCATATTCAGAGCATTTGGGAAAACATATCGACATTGAGGATCTAAAAGACGAAAAGCGTCTAGCAGAGGATTTGGACAGACAGAAATCATCATATTATTCCGCCGAGGGTCTGAGGATAACGGCGAACGAATATCTTGAGGAAGAGGAATTCGGAAAGCTAAAGGAGGAGATCTATGACGGGATAATTGAAAACTTGAATCGGAATCACGCTGACGGCTATGATCGTATGCTGGATACTTTGACAAAAGCAACACATGTAGAACTGGATGCGGTCGGTCTGAGCAAAAGATACGGGCTGGTGAATGTAAAGGACAGGAAGGGCATATGTCATATGTTGGTAGAGGACAGAAGATTCGGATGGTGCAACGATGAATGAATTGCTTGTCTTCGAGATGTCCCTAAGGGTAGTAGCGATGTTAAACCGTATAGGAACGATGAGGTCCGAGAACATACCTATTTATGATTATACGATAACGCACGAGAGGACCGTGTTAGAAAGAGGAGAGGACCTCATGGATGACAAGGGAATGGAGAGACAGGCGTATCTCCGCAACCGCATGATGGCTGATGATGCGGTGAAAATGCAAATCGCGCTCGGTAACATCGGAGTCGAAGAAGGATCCGAAGGAGTATGCTACAGACTGACCGATAAGGGGGCCAGGTATGCAGACGGGTTCAACGACGATATGTTCGATCACATCCAAAAGAATATGGAAGCGCTCAAAAATCATACGGTCGATGAACTGAAGGAAAGGATCGAAAAGGTCATTGGAGGGACGAAAAAATGGGACATCTGAGGATAGAAAAATTGGAAGTTTACGATGACAAGGGCCCGAGATCCAAGGACACGTTCGGCAATCTAACAGTTATATACGGGCCGTCAAACACAGGGAAGAGTCTGATGATAAAATGCATCGACTATACATTAGGCAGCAAGGACAGATGGCCTCTGGATAATGAATTCAAAAGGATCGAACTGACACTGAGCTGTGATGGACACATATACAGATTGATGAGGAAGAATGAAGACAACAAGCTGTATGTGTACGAGGATGAGGAATTCAAAGGTGCATACGGATTGAAGGATCTAGATGGACTGTTCAGTGAGATCACTGGGATAGAACTGGGAGTGGATATACCTTCGAAGATCAACAATGAAAGGAAGAGTTACACGTGGAGGGAGATGATCACGACGTTTCTTTGGAAGGAGAGGATTATCCAGAAGGAAAGTGTGTTCAAGAGTAAATTCAATTCACATGTGTACAGGATGGCCGGGATTAACTATCTGTATAACGGAGATCTGTTCAAAGACATGATCCTCAATGAAGAAGTGGAACAATGGAAGGATATGCACAAGAGCTACCAAAGGAGGCTTCGCATCATCGAAGACAAAATCAGAGAGGTCGATGGAACGAAAGGTGACGATACTGAAAAGGATATGAAATCCATGTTGGACAGAATGAAGGAACTGTTGGAAGGGATATCCGATGCGGAAAAATCCTTGGAAGATGTCACCGGAAAATTGAGATCAGCCAGGGAGGAATCCATCGAACTCAGGATGGATCGTGAGAAATTCAAGACTGTAATGGATCAGTATATCTCAAAGGTACGCAGAGCGGAGATGATCGTGGACGGGATGATGAACCAGGATAGGCTGAAATGTCCCTGCCCGATATGTAATAACACGATGGAAGCACCGAATATGAGAAAACATTACGGATCGATCATGACGGAATACAGGAACAACAAAGCAAAAATGTCAGATCTAGAAAACCTGATAGCAGATACCAATACTAGGATAAAATCTGTTGAGCAAGAGATAGCAAGACTAGAAAAGGATTCAGGATTGTTGAAGAGTACGGCTGAACGCATGAGATCGGAATTGAATGCTCTTGGGAACAAAATAAAGGGGAATTCTGAAAGATTGGTCATCATAGAGAATATGGAGGAACTTCTCAAAATGAAGAGCACCTATGATGAAAAGTTGAAGGAAAAATGCCCGGTATTCAAGAAGTTCACAGAGAACAGGATCGAACCGAAGATAAAGGAAGGGATATTGAAGGAACTGAGACGCACTTTGGGTCTGTGCTTCGGATACAAGGACATAGGATTGGATGCCGATTGGAATCCTGTAGTGGACGGAAGGAAAAAGGAAAAGGAAGGGGACGGTAACGCAGGGATAATCAATACTCTGATGTTGATGGCGATATCGAAGGTTCTTTCGGATAAAGGTGCTGGACCGGGATTGTTGATAGTGGATTCACCTTGCACTGCATTCAAGGACCTGAGGGGCAGCGAGGAAGTGGTCAGCAGATTCCTAGAAATAACGGAAGATTATTCGAGGGATTTCCAGATAATCCTGACTGATATCAACAATGAGATGAACGGATTACTGCATGAGAGGATGCAAGTTCATTTGATAGAGTTCACCAAGGAAGATAAAGAGAGATATGGATTCCTCGAAGGAGTTAGGGATAGAACCCAAGATAGGAAGGTGACAATGGGATGAGATCCGACTATCCAGGATACTTCGACGAAGAAGGGAACTATATCTGGACTGAGGGTGACAGCGGTCCTGAATGGTACTTAATCACTCGAATACAGAGTAAGATTTAGCCCGGCGTCTGAGGAAATAGATGTCAGGCTCTGCGAACGGCCCGTTCATGATGAAGTCGTTGTTCTGCAGTGTGAATTCAAGATCTGAAACTGCGAATGGTGTGAACTTGGCAAAGTCCGTCAGAGTCTGATCGCTCTCTTTGAGCCTTTCCTTGTACTGGAGGTGCGTGGTCATCACAACGCTGTAATGTTGGGCGAAACATACGACCTCGTTGTCCTGGATGTTCCTGACGTAGCTGCCGACAGTGTCGTGGACTCCCTCGTATACCTTGAGGAGTTCTCCGCACGTGAATTCGGCACTTCATCTTTGATTTTCTGAGCCTGGCCATAGCTACCGCGGCCCGATCCTCGGATTGCAATCTGTCCGTAATGTCGATGGATGAGATGATCCGGGTCCAGTCCGAGTGCCTGGACTGCGTCCAGGAACTCGTCGATGAGCTTATCCGACCCTTGGAAGAACTCGCTGTCATTCGCCCTGTCGTATCTGAACATCAGAGTGAACCATCTGTCCGCGATCCCGTCCGTGGTAGTGTCGATGCCCTTGGTCCTCAGCACATGCCCGATGACGTCCGAGACCATCGTGCCTAAAGAGATGATGAACATCATCGCATTCTCCCTCGAAGGCCTGTGGATGTACGCCCTGGACATCTTCATGCCGTCCTTGGCCAGCCTGAACGCGTGCTCCACCTTGTACTGGTCGAGATACGCCCTCAGCACCGTATCCGCCGTTGCTCCGAACCTTATGTTCTCCGCATCCGCGTTCGACCTGGGAAGGTTCGTGACCAGCACCCTCACGCCGCGGTCCTGGGAGAGGGCCTTGGCCCTCTCCCCGTCGAACGCCAGCTCGACGCTGACCTTGTATTCTGTCTTCATCATCGGCTTCGCATCCTTCCTCGGACGCCCGAGATGCCCGTAGCCCAGAGATACCTCAACCTCGTCTATCGACCATCTGACATCGTACGCCGAATCGATATGGTTGCTCAGAGCCTCATCGAGAGCCCTCCTGGCATCGACGTCACAGTTGAACGTCCTCGATCCGAAACGGTTGAATCTGGCCTGCGCTTCCTTCAGCCCCTGCTCCCTGAGGTACTCTATGCCCTCGTTGATGTCGTCCGTCGTCCTGAATGCGACGAACCTCAGCATCCTCCCATCGACCTCGGCATCGGTGTCGTAGATCTCCCAGCCCTTCCTGATGACCGAAGGATCCATCGTTCCCGTGCGTATGGACTCCACTATCCTCGCCCTCGCCTTCCGCCCGAAGTTGTTCGGGCACTTCGCCACGAATCCGAATCCCTTCGATTGCATCAGATCCACCAAAGGCCCGGTGGCGATCTTGCAATCCGCGATCAAAGTGGACTCCTTAGGATCCACCTTCGCAGAAAGGAATTCGGTAGCGTCCCTGTCCATCACAGAATCGGCTGTGGCTCCGTCGTAGGGCCTCTCATAGCACACGGCCCCGTTCTCGTCGGTGACGGACAGAAGGGAGTACACCAGCCTCTCGTTGTGCCCGTCCTTCGCATGGCCGCACCGTTCCGGCACGGCCGCGTCCGGAAGATCCGGATCCTTGCCCAGAGCCGTGATTCCGAAATTGGTCTCATCGACGTTGAACACCTTGGATGACAATCCGTAGCGTTCCGCCAGCAGGCTGTAGCACTCGTAGGTCAGTGACGGCAGGTCGATCTCGAACAGCAGATCGAGATTCCTGCTGAACGCCCTGCCTCCCAATGCCGGTATGTCCACCTTCGGACCGAACATCAGGTCCACCGGAGCGGACATGTACCTGTCCGCGATGTTGAACAATGCGCTGCGTCCTTTCGTCCCCATCATATCCCCGATAAGGGCCTTCACGGCATTTCCCGGCGACGGCTTCTGCCTTACGTCCGTGCTGAACTTCGAATCGATCAGCTCCCTCAGACCGGTCTGCTCGAAGAAAGCCTGCGCTAAGGCTATCGAGGCGTTCAGCCCCTCGTAATGCGCGTCCTTCGAACGGTCCAAGGCCATGTCTGCAATCCCGTTATTCTTCCAAGCCCGGCCTAGGCATGATACGCCTGAGAATTTCTGAATTTTAGCCTATATATCCGAGCTTTGCTCGGATTATAAGGCTAAAATTTTAAATAGATTTCTGCGGATACATCACCGATACGCCGAATATCTTAGCGGCAGCTATCGCCGTCATTCTCGAAAATCACGGGAAGCCATCGGTCCAGCAACGAGTTTTTGCACCGGATCCTGAAAAACGAGCCGATCAGGGCTCAAAAATAATTGTTGCTCGAAGTGCCGAATTCACGTCTGGTCGTAATAAGGGTTCATAACATTGGAAACCGTATCGCTAAAAATATTCACATTTCTGCTAAGCAGGCAATAGAAGTATGTTTTGAAAAGCCTACGCCTCAGAAAGATTTTCAGGCATTATCCGAAAGTATTTTTGAATTGGGCCCGGGGGTATATTGGGATATAATGTTATGTCTGCCAAATCAATTGGAGCAAATAATTCCAAAACAAGTTGATTTTGAAATAAAATACGAGCCGGGGGAAATATATTATGATCAGACAATTCATTTTGATTCATATTCTTGGTGTAGACGGCCAGACGATGAATTAATCTCAACATTAAAGTCTATAAACAAATCAATTCAGAAACTAAAAAAAGGACATTTAAGCTTCAACTTTAGTTATCTTCATCACGTCTATGCACCCGTCCCTTCGCTCGCTGACGCTCGTCGGTGACTATGGTAAACGTTACAGCTGCGGGGGTTGCATGTGGGCCGACCCGAAGTACGATGGTGTGAAACTATCGGAACGCATAAGGTTCCTTCTAGCCCCCGCATTTCTTAAACGGAGATACAGTTTATTCGACCCATCGAGGTTGGCCCTCTTCGATGGTTTACGTGAAGATTAATATGGCAATCAATCGGGCACCTCATCCGCATTCTTCACTGGTGCAACCCTTGTGCGGCAGTGCCTTATGAATCACGCTAGATACACCTCCAACACACCTAGCATTATGATCTCTCATGCATAAGCTACAATTCCTTCAACAGGAGAATCTCCGAGATTCCCGCATGCATATCCGGTGACACCTGCAGCCAGGTAAACGGGAATAAAGGGCGAAATAGCAAATCAGACGCACAACTTTTCAGCAAAGATGCGCCAATCACTCCCTCACGAACCTCCTCGCCCTCTCCGACAGCTCCTCCAGGTAATCCAAGAACATCCTGGCGCTATCCCTGCACCTGACCTTAGCCAACTCCACGAAAAAACTTTGTAGTGCCTGTAAACGCGCCACGTCGCCTGTTACACACCAGCGTGACCGCTGCGGACGACCTCCCGAATCGCCCCACCATCCCTTATCGACGCTTGCTCACGACGGTGAACAGCACCAGGTCGGAATCCCCGTCGTTGATGATGGTATGGGAGCTCCCCTTGGGGCAGATGTGGCAGACCCCGGGGAACAGCGGCTCCTCCACCCCGTCGCAGACCGCCCTCCCCCTGCCCTCCATCACGTAGTTGATGTCGTCACCGGAGGCCTGCTCGTGCAGCCCGATGGAGGAGCTCGCGGGCATCCTGGTGACGATCACCCTGCAGCGGTCGCCGTCGTGCATCCTGGCGATGACCGAGCCGTCCCCTCCGTTCATGTGCGGTATCGCGGCCTCGGGGATATCGTTGAAGTCTATCCTCATGGACGGGTGATGGGAGAAGCCGATGATACCTATTGCGATTCCGTTCGCTCCCTCGCGAACCTCCTCGCCCTCTCCGACAGCTCCTCCAGCTCCTCCTTCGACATCTCAGGCAGCCTCTCCAGATCATCCAAAAACCTCCTGGCGCTGTCCCTGGACTTCGCCTTCATCAGCTCCACGTAGAATCCAGCAATGATACCGGTGAACACCGCCACGATCGCTATGGAGTACACCGACAGCACCACCGCGAAGAGCCTCCCCACCGGGGAATCCACTATGAGGTCCCCGTACCCGATGGTCGTCGCCGTCTGGAACGTGAACCACAGCGCATCCGACAGCCCCCTTATGTCCGGGTCCAGGTGCCATATCACCAGGGAGAACGCCAGGTAGAACAGCAGGTACACCGCCAGCATCCAATGGAACCTCACCGCCAGGAGGGCCCTGGCCAGAGCCTTCTACTGCCTGGCCATCGCCTCGATCGTCTTGCTAGCCATGGGATATGAATCCCCTCGCGGGATGAAATACCATGCGCCCACGCATCCGGATGCGCACCATCAAGAAGAACGGCCCCGAACTGTCCGATATTCGGACATCTGGCACGTCGTTTTCCAGAGACGGCTCGAGCCCTCGTTCCGGGACCATGAACGTGACTTCCCCCGTGAGGGTGTCGTACATCGCCCCTATCACCAGCACGCCCTCGTCCAGGATCAGGTCGTCCTTCAGAATCCCGACGCTCCTCTTCACGTTCAGCTCCGCCACGGTCATCGGGTCCCTCTCGGGCCCCGCCGCCTCCCTTATGTCGTTCAGGATGCCGTCCACCTTCGGGCCGGACATGCCGGTAAGCGCGGCGGTGACCGCCCCGCACCCGGTATGGCCCATGACCACCACGAGGTTGCACCCCAGGTGCTCCACGGCGTACTCCACCGAGCCTATGATCGAAGAGTCTATGGTGTTCCCGGCGGAGCGGATCACGAAGAGGTCCCCTATCCCGGCGGTGAATATCGCCTCCGGGATCACGCGCGAGTCGGAGCACGAGATCACCGCTGCGAAGGGCTGCTGCCCGCTCTCGGCCGTCTCCTTGCGCCTCGCCGGCGAGAAATCGCCGAACGACACGTTGTGCATGAAGATCTCGTTCCCGTGCCTGAGGCTCTGGAGCGCCTCCTCCGCGGGGATGCCCTTGGCTAGCTGCATGGGGGAGGGGATGCCGACCGGGGCATTAACCCTTTGTCATCGAACACTTGCTGATCGCCGAATATCCCTACCTTCATCATTTTGATGAGGCGACGACAGTTCATTATACGAGAACGCGGTATTCAACCGGGAGGAAGAAAATGGCTCTCGAATCATTCTACGAGACAATGGTCATCGACACCCCCGAAGCCGGCGCCAATCTAGCCAAGGCCATAGAGCGCTACGAGAAGTACGGCCCCTATGTGCCCGGACCCGTCCAAGGCACCACCGACGACCCCGAGGACCTCGACAAGTTCATGGGTGTATCGCCTTGAAATACAAGGTGGCTAGGCTGTCATCGCTCTTATCCAGATACGGAGAGGAAGCGGTCTTAAAGAAACTGGAATCGTTCGAACCCGCATTCGAGAGCCAAGCAGGTTCTTTCCTTACCATTAATTCCATCCCCATGGAGAAGAGAAGCGAATGTCGGACATACATTGCATACGATGCCGACACGTTCACTATTATGGGGTACTTCTCCATCGGTTTCAGGTGCCTGGAGGTCTCTGACGATTGCTGCCTCTCAAACTCCATGCTGCGGAAACTCAACAGATCCGAGGAGAACATCGCCCAGGCGTATCTGCTCGGTCAGATTTCACGGGCAAAGGGCTTCAGAGGCTTCGGGAAGACGCTTGTTGATGAGGCCATCTCAAAAATCAAAATCGCCCAAGATATCGTCGGATGCAGAGTCATTCGGCTCGATTGCACGGATGATCTTGTCGACTATTACGATGATTACGGCTTCAGTTTCGTTGATAAGAACTCCCGCAAGAATCTGAATCAGATGATCATGATCCTCCGATGCACGGAGGGCATGGAACATATACGGTCGCCCTTATACCTCCAAGCGATGCCGCAGATCGAGAGGCCCGACCACATAGAGGTGCGCGGAGCGCACATGCACAACCTGAAGGACGTCGACGTCGACATCCCGTTAGGAAAAGTGGTGGGAATTGCCGGCGTCTCCGGCTCCGGGAAGTCCTCCCTCGCGTTGGGCATCCTGTACTCCGAGGGCTCCAGGAGGTACCTGGAGGCATTGTCCACGTACACCCGCAGGCGCATGACCGAGGCCTCCCGCGCGGAGGTGGACGAGGTCAGGTACGTTCCGGCGGCATTGGCATTGCACCAGCGCCCGGGCGTGCCCGGCATCAGGAGCACCTTCGGCACATCCACCGAGCTGCTGAACAGCCTCAGGCTGATGTTCTCCCGGTTATCCAACCACAGGTGCCCCAACGGGCACTACCTGGAGCCGAGCATCGACTTCGCCGCCATGAGCGAGATCAGGTGCCCCGTGTGCGGCGAGATAGTCAACCCGCCGAGCGCCGAGGAGCTGGCGTTCAACAGCGCCGGGGCCTGCCCCAGGTGCGAGGGGACGGGCGTCGCGTTCGAGGTCGACGAGTCGTCCCTGGTGCCGGATGACGGCAAGACCATCGACGAGGGCGCCGTCCTCCCCTGGCAGACACTGATGTGGTCCCTGATGAAGGACATAGCCAGGGACCAGGGGGTGCGCACGGACGTCCCGTTCAGGGACCTCACGGACAAGGAGAAGGAGTTCGTCCTGAACGGCCCCCCGGAGAAGCATCATCTCCTGTACTACAACGAGAAGTCCGGCAACGCCGGGGAGATGGACTTCACCTACTACAGCGCCCGCTACACCGTCGAGAACGCCCTGTCCAAGGTCAGGGACGAGAAGGGGATGAAGAGGGTCGAGAGGTTCCTCAGGACCGCGGTGTGCCCCGAATGCGGTGGCACCAGATTATGCGAGCGCGCCAGGCAGCCGCTGCTCAGGGGGATATCCCTCGATATGGCCTGCAGGATGACCCTCTCCGAGCTGACGGAATGGGTCGACGGCGTGCCGGGGACCATGCCGGGATCGATGACCCGGATGGCCGAGAACATAGTGGAGTCCTTCGACGACACCGCCAGGAGGCTGCTGGACCTCGGGCTGGGATACCTCACGTTGGACCGCGCCTCCTCCACCCTCTCCACGGGCGAGAGGCAGAGGGTCCAGCTGGCCAGGTCCGTGAGGAACCGCACCACCGGCGTTCTGTACGTGCTGGACGAGCCGTCGATCGGATTGCACCCGAGCAACGTGGAGGGGCTGATCGGGGTCATGGACGACCTCATAGCCGACGGCAACTCCATCGTCCTTGTGGACCACGACGCCCAGGTCCTTTCCCGCTCCGACTGGATAGTGGAGCTGGGGCCCGGCGCAGGGTCCGACGGCGGGACCGTCATAGCCCAGGGCACGCTGGAGCAGATCAAGAGTGATCCGAAGTCGAGGATCGGCCCGTTCCTGAGGGGCGGCAACCCCGGCCTGAGGCCCAGGGCCCCAAAGGAGGGGATGTTCGGCCTCGGGACCATATCGATGTCCACATCGCGGATCCACACCGTCAAGCCGCTGGAGGTCAGGATCCCGATCGGGAGGATGACCGTCGTCACCGGCATGTCCGGCAGCGGGAAGACCACAATGGTCCTGGACAGCCTCGTGCCCGCGCTGGAGGCGTCCATAAACGGGACTCCTCTCCCGGATCACGTAAAATCCATCGACGCCCCAGGCATCTCCCGGGTGAAGCTCATAGACGCCTCCCCCATAGGGATCAACATCCGCTCCACCGTCGCCACGTACGCCAACGTCCACGACGAGCTGAGGAAGGTCTTCGCGAAGACCCGGGCGTCCAAGGACATGGGCAAGAAAGCAGGAGACTTCTCGTACAACACCGGCTCCCTAAGGTGCCCCACATGCGACGGGACCGGGTCCATCTCCCTGGACGTGCAGTTCCTGCCGGACGTGGAGATCCCCTGCCCAGACTGCGGCGGTTCGAGGTACTGCAAGGACGCTTACAGGATCGCAAGGGAGTCGAGGGACGGCTCCCGGCAGACCCTCCCGGAGCTCATGGAGCTCAGCGTCAATGATGCCATGGAGGCCTGCTCGGACCTGAAAGTCGTGAGGAGCAGGCTGAAGGCCCTTCAGGACGTCGGATTGGGCTACCTCACATTGGGAGAGGCCACCCCCGGCCTCTCCGGAGGGGAGGCCCAGAGGCTGAAGCTGGCCAGCGAGCTCGGCAAGGGCCAGGGCGACACCGTGTTCGTGTTCGACGAGCCCACCATCGGCCTGCACCCGCTGGACGTGAAGGTGCTGATGGGGATCTTCCAGAACCTTGTGTCCATGGGGGCGACCGTCATAGTCATAGAGCACGACCTGGACGTCATAAGGAGCTCGGATTGGGTCATAGACCTCGGCCCCAGGGGAGGGGACGACGGCGGCAGGATCACAGTCGCCGGTACTCCCGAGGACGTCAAGGCGTGCAGTGAGAGTGTGACGGGGAAGTATCTCTGATCAAAATATCTGGCACATCTGATAATATGAAGACATAACAACACTCAACAAGCGTTTGGTACTGCCCAATCAATACCATTATTACCGCGTAATCCATCACCCTCTCCATGGATGAGATGGCCATTCTCAACAGCAATGTTGGTTCTGTGGAAGCTGAAGGCTTCCACATATCTGACGAGGACAAGCAGCTCGTCCTTCGTTGCCTGAGAGGCGAGATGAGCTTCAAAGAAGCCGTCGAAATGGTCAAATCCAGGGCATGATTGCAATGCCTCTCGAACCATACTTCCACGTCGAGGATGACACTTATTGTTATCCAGGCTCCAATGTTCTCCGCAACAAGATGGGCATCACAAATTCAACCAGGCTCGCAACCATTGAAGGGACCATTAGCGTCTTAAAAATGGCAGAATTGGATGAGTTTCCCCTCCAAGCCACGTTCGATACCCATCATTTGAAGGAGATTCACAGGCACATATTCGAAGATATATACGACTGGGCCGGCGAATTCAGAACGGTAGAGATCTCCAAGGGCATCCCCTTCTGCTTCTGCGCTAACATCCAAACCCAATTGGACAGGCTGTTCGATTCCCTGAGAGAAGAAAGATATCTCCGGGGCATCGACGACAGATCTCTCTACGTCTCTAGGCTCGCTTACTACCTCGGAGAGTTGAATGCAATTCACCCCTTCAGAGAAGGCAACGGGCGCACCCAACGCAAGTTACTGGAACAACTTGTTCGCGAATCAGGCCATTCGATATCTTTCGAGAGTCTGGATTCCGAACGTATGAACAGGGCTTCTGCTGATTCCATGGTAGGTGATTACTCGGCCATGGAGTCACTATTGTCCGATATCCTGGTATTCCGAAAGCAATGGATTGATTCACCCTTTCCTGCCCACGACGGCTATCCAGGGCTTCCCCTCGTGCCTGAACGTCTCTATCCCCGTGAATCCCGCGGCCTCCATCAGCTCCGACAGCCTCTCCGGCGTGTACAGGTTCATGCCGTCGATCATCCTCTGATACTTGACCGCCGACTTGTCCTCCCCGTCCGATTCGTTGGTCACGGCGAAAAGCCCGCCCGGCCTGACCACCCTGAATACCTGCTTGAAGGTCTCCCCGATGTCAGGCCAGAAGTAGACGGTCTCGAACGCTGTGACTGTGTCGAAGGAATCGTCCCCGAAGGGCATGTCCCTCACGTCCCCCTGTACGATCTCGCACCTCCCCTCCGCGATCGCGGCGGCGTTGACCTCCCTGGATTTGGCCACGCTCACCTCGGAGTAGTCCAGGCCCTTGGCCGTGGACACCCCCTCCATCGGCAGCATCCTGCTGATGTTCCCTCCGCCGCCGCATCCGATGTCCAGGACATCCCCGCGGACCTCGAAATGGGCCATTCCCCATCTCGCCAGCCTCTCGTGGGCTCCCCCGTTCATGCCCGAGGCCATCATCCTGCCCATCCTGCCCTTGGGCTTCTTCGCATTGACGAACAGCTTCTCCATCACCATATCGTTCGACCCCTTCCGCTGCGGATTCGCTCATGGACGGTGCTAAGCATTCAAACTATTAAAATTTAGGAGTTCCTAAATTTAACTGATTAAACTTCGCCCGGGCTCAGAAAATGATTATACCCAGCAATGCCCTCCCAGCCCCATGGATACCAACAAGGTTCTGATCGTCCTGGCCGTGGCCGTCGTCGCCTCGCTCGCCTTCACGGCGTGCACCGCGGCGGGGGTCTTCGACCATGACGACTGCAAGAGCGGGGAGAAGGTGTACAGCATCTACCTCGGCCTGAGCGACTCGGAGACCGGGGAGGAGTACGACCAGGACGAGGCCATGGCGATCATGGACGCCATCGTGCTGAAGTACGGCGAGGGCCTGACATCGTACAAGTCCAACGGGGCGTGGACGGATGACGCCGGCATGCTCGGCCAGGAGCCGTCGCTCGTCTATGTGCTGGTCGGCTACTCCCTCGAGAATGTTCACAAGATATGCGATGAGGCCAAGGATCGGTTCAACCAGTCCACCATCCTCATCACCACCTCGATGGACGTCGTCGAGTTCTACCGAAACCGGATACATCCCGGCCCGTTCGCCGGGCCGGGATCCTTTCGCCATCAATGGCGAGTCCTGATCGGCGCGACCGGGCTGTCCACGACCCTCCAGCGGGTCCCCTTGGTCCTCCCCTCGCGCACGACCTTCCCCTGGTTCCTCAGATCCCTCATCCTGGATGACACGGTGGCCCTGGAGACCCCTACGGACTCGGCGATCTCCTCGAGGGTGCTGTCCGGCTTCTCCGATACGCACATCAGGATCTTCAGCGCCGTCTCGTCGGTATCCCCTCCTCCCAGCGGCAGCACGACCGTGGAGCACGACCGCTTCGCATCCTCCGATATCACGGGCTCGGGAGGGCCCCAGGATTCCATGATGAAGCGGACCCCCACCCCGTGGCGCTCCACCATGCCTATCAGCGACAGCATCCTGGCTATCGTCGCATTGCGGGGATCGCTCACCCCTCCCTTCTCGGCATCCTCCAGCGGGATGCGGAACAGCCCCGCATTCCTCACTTTGATGAACGAGCGGGACCGCTCGATGGTTAGCGGATTGGCGCGCATGTAATCGGCGTTGCACACGGCGTTCAGCACGCTCTCGCGGACGGCCTTGTGCCTCGGCGTGTCGTCTATGCGGACCATCCCGCCATCGAGGGCGTAGGGGGTGCTGATGGATTCCGAGAGCCTCGGGATCACGCGGGTCATGAAGTTGAACACGTTGCCGTTCCATGTCCCGGTGCCGGTGACCAGGCGGTCGTCCCATACCGGGTTCTCACCGTACTCCAGATAATCCAGCTTGAAGCGGGGGAGCGCATGGTATATGGAGGGTTCGCGGCCGAACATGACCAGGCCCGCCAGCGTGAGATTGCTCGTGGCATGCCCCGTGATCCCCACCTCCGACATGAAATCCGCATCGCTGTGGTCCAACCAGGGATGCCTCGGCGAGAGGGCCCTCAGACGGTTCCTGAACGCATCCACGGAATCCATATCCAGATCGTCCGCGGTCATGTCCTCGATGACGGTCTCGTCATAGGAGCTGGCGCAGCGGTCGCGCATGATCGACGCCACCTCGTCCATATCGCACCGATAGTCCCCGCCGTCGAACCTCCGGAACGTCCCGGTGTCCATCCTCCTGTAGCACACGGGGCGGAGGGCCCTCTCGGCGCGCCCCACCTCCATGATTATGATGCTCAGGCCGCCTACCTCCTCGATGCGGACGTCATCCCATCTGAGGATGTTGTGATTGACCGCCTCGCTGTTGTTGAGGATGTTCCAGATGTCCTGCTTCCTGACCTCGGGCTTCTGAACCCCGGTGATGCTGCCATCATCCTCCACTCCGAGGACTATGGTGCCACCATCCGTATTGGCGAATGCGGAATAGGTCTCCCATGTGCTCCCTGGTATGTTCCCTGGGCACGATTTGAACTCCAGATGGGGCCCTTCGCGATCGAGTATCCTGAGGGACTCCAGGTCTATTCTCAGATGCGCCATAGTTGCCAGATGATTTATTAGTATAAAATTATATTTTTTAGTATAACTATTTGGTTATTAGTATATACTAATCGATTATTGGTATAGTTCATTTACTGATTATGATAGAACAATGCTTGAAAGGCATACTTCAATCTCCCGCTGGATATGGTGCCCGCATCGAGGCTCCTGCTTCAGCGAGAAGTCGCCGTCCTCTATGATGCCCCTGTAGCGGAACGCCCTGTCCAGGACGAACACCACCGCGATGGCCAGGACCACGCAGACCCCGACCACCTCCAGGATCGCCGCGGGGTCGTACCCCATGACCTTGAAAGTGTCTATGAGCCCCACGAGGCCGGACGTGCCCATGCCGGCTCCGACGGAGTCGGTGGCGAAGTCGAAGATGTAGGCGAACGGGGAAAGTAGGGCGCTGGCTATTATCGTCGGCAGCCATATGATCGGCTTCCTGACGATGTTCTTGAACTGCAGCATGCTCGTCCCTATCCCCACGGCTATGATGGACCCAAGGCCGTTGTCGTGGGCCGTGTGCACCGCGAATCCCAGCATCTGCACGCAGCACCCTATCAGGGCAGCGCCGGCGGCCATCGGGACGTCGCCGATGCTTATGGCCACGCAGATCGCCACCGAGCTTATGGGAGCGGTCAGCGCCATTCCCACGGTCACGCCGATTATGATGCACATCGGCAGGGGCGCGATGTCGAAGCACGCCTCTATGAACCATCCGATGAACAGGGTGACCTGGTGGACGGCATCCCCCAGCAGGAAGCAGTAGAGCAGCGCCGCGCCGAGGCCCACGAGGGGGACCAGGACCAGGTCCAGGGAGGTCCTCTTGAGCTTCGAGAGGGCGAACAGCGACACGAGGGTGCACACGTAGCACGAGAGCGGATCGGAAGCGGTGAAGAACTCCCAGCTCCCGAAGCTGAACATCATGGTGCCGGCCATTCCGGCGGCCATGAGGGTGACCACTTCGATGCCGGTCTTCTTCAGCGACAGGCCCACGCCGAGGCCTATGCCGGCGCCCATGAGGCTCTTGATGAGCGCCGCGAACTTGTCGATCTCCTCCAACCCCGGTATATCGGCGAAGACGGAGATGATGGTCCCTATGATCAGGGTGCCGAATAGCCCCAGGGCCATGCCGTTCGTCGTCTTCATGACGAAGTCGCGTGCGCTGTGGAACTTCTCGCGGGTGGCCTCTTCCATCGGCCCTCTAATCGCCATCCCGATTAAACCATTATCCCCCGCCCGGGTGAGGGGAGGGTCCTTCTCCGGTTTTGGGCCCGAAATGAACCGACCGGTTTTTTGCAGGGTGTGGCGCGAGGCCATCGTCCCGAATAGCTGGGTTCGAATGATTGGGATGAGGTGCAGGACCTTCTCTGGATCGGAAACCAGAGGAGGCGGTATGGCTGACGGTGAAGGCGCCTGTGCTGGGATGCGCCGGATGTCCGCAGGTATCCGTGCCTTGGGCGAGGCCCAAGGCAGGGCATACTGGAAGGGGTTTCGCTGCTTCTTCAGGACGCGCAGGGCGGCCTTGCCGGCATCGGTCAGCTCGAACCTGCCGCGGGTGCCCTTGGCCGGGTTGATGAAGCCCTTCTCTATCAGGGGCCCGGTGACGCAGCGGTTGAACTGCATCCTCTTCTTCTGCTCGTCGGGGGTCTTCGTCTTCTTCTGGTCGGGGACGTAATCCCAGAGGCCCTCCGATTCCAGCTTCTCGATGTAATCGCGGATCAGGGGCTTGCGGGTCTTCTCATTGACCTCGTCTATCGCCACCAGGTAGTCCAGGTAGTCCCCGTCCAGGATGCTGGGGTCGAAGGTCTGCACCCTCGTCGGGTACTTCACGGTCCTGTACTGCCCCACGGGGCGGTCGCCGTCGTAGAAGACCTTGCGGTACTCCTCGGGGGTGAGCATCTTCTCCTCGGCCCTAACCGTGAACGCCACGATGTCGTTGTGCAGCATGCTCGCCATCATGGCCGCCGCTGCGTACTCCGCGCGGCCGGTTGTCAGGTTGACGTAGATGTCCATGTTGCCCCCGGTGGCCTCCTTCTCCCTGTCGTAGATGCCGAGGACGGCGCGGAGCATGTCGTGGTAGTAGTACACGGGCTCGGAGACCTCGACGATCTCGGCTGTCGGGCGGACCTCCCCGATCCTGCGGACGACCTCGTCGTAGAACTCCTGGTAGATCGCCAGGCGGGGGTTGTCCTTCTCCCTGATGTAATGAATGAGGTAGACCTTGTCGGTCTCGTAGAACTTCACGGGGTCCACGACGGCGGACACCTCCGTGACCACGCACGATACCATAATGCGGGCGCGCTTCCCGGACCTGGCCGGGCCCCCGCTGACCTCATTTATCTCTGACATATCCTTTCCTCCTATCCTAGGTCGGGACGGTGAACCGGTCCCACGATATGCAGTGCACGATATGGTATAAACCGTGGCATGTTAGCAATGTTAGTATCGTTATGGGGTCTATTAACCAATCGCTTAACGATGGTTATTATCTTGACATAGCCAGACATGAAAAAATAATACAATATTGTATGTCACGTCCTGGTACAGACGTCTCGCGCGGATGCCCTGGCCTTCCTGCGCTCGAGGATCTCGGCGGCGAACGTGGACCCCAGGATCAGCGCCGCGCCGACCCATCCGATCCAACCCAGGTCCTCCCCCAGGACCGCCACGCTCAGCATCAGGCCGATGATCGGCTCTATGTACCCATAGATGACCGCGGAGGACGCGTCCATGTACGCCAGGGACCCGAAGTACAGGGTGAACGCTATCCCCGTGTGGACGACGCCCATCACCAGGAGCAGGACTATCGACGCGGCGTCGAACCTCAGCTCGCCGAAGTCCACCGTGAGCAGGCTGTATGCCATGACCACCACCGCCGCGACCCCGAGCTGCACCACGGTCCTGTCGTAGGACCCGATGCTGGTGAGCTTCTTGTTGAACAGCACCATGGCGGTGTAGAACACGGCCGCCAGGACGCCGCAGGACACGCCGTAGGCGTTCATGCCCTCGACGCCGTCCTGGATTATCCCCGTGACCAGCACGAGGCCCAAGAGGGCCAGCAGGGCGCATCCCAGCTTCACCGGGGTGAGCCTGGTCTTCAGGAAGACCGGCGCCGCCAGGATTACCATGGCCGGGGTCATGTAGTTCAAGACCGTGGCCACCGACACCTCTATGGACTTGTAGGCCTCGAAAAGGAAGAGCCAGTTCAGCCCCAGACATATCCCGGAGCAGACCAGAGTGAACATGTTACCGTAGATGTCCTGCTTCGAGAGGCGCGAGCCGGTGAGGTACACCAGCAGCAGGATCGTGGCCGCCCCCACAGTCCCGCGGAACACCACTATGATGCTCGCCGGCAGGTCGATGAACTGCGTCATCGTCCCCAGGGTGCCGAAGATGGCCATGGCCAGTACCATCATGGCCTTGGCGTTCCTGGCACTGACGATGTCGCGCATGACCTTGGCATGACGATGCCGACTTAACGGTATCGCTGAAGAGGAACTAACATTGCTAACATGCCACGGTATTTATCGGACCCCCGCATAGGGAGTGAAGCGCACTTCCGCGGGGGAAAACCCCGCGGGAATGCTTACGACGCCGGACCGACCGGCGGTTACCGAACACCCGCGGGCTCTTCCCGCGGACCGAGTTGAAACCCTTCTGGAAATGACTGAACAAGGTGGAACATGAAGAAAGAGAAATACACCATCAAAGAAGAGGAGGAGATCGACATTTCTGGCAAGGACGCGCGTGTGTCCATGTCGCTCAAGGGGAGGGGCCCTGGCTCGCCCGTCCTCACCTTCGAGACCGAGGACGGCACCAAGCTGTCCATAGTAATGAGCCGCGGACAGGCCATGGAGCTCAGGATGTGCGCCATGCGCCCCAGGCGCAAGGACGAGAGGGAGCTGGACATAGAAGAGGCCTACGACGGGATGGCGCCCAGCAGGTTCGCCCTGGAGGAGGAGATATCCATCCTCCTGTCCGACGGGATCGGCAGGATGCGCGAGGAGATAGGCATCGAGGTGGCGCAGTCCCTGCATCTCCCGGCGGACCTCTGCATGGCCTGCGGCCCGCTGGGCCGCAGGTTCTCCAAGGACGTTGACGGCGTCCTCGGGGACATGGTCGCCAGCGGCGAGCTGGAGGAAGACTCGGGAGCGTACCGCTCGAGGGCCAGCCGATGGGATCCGACAGGATGACTGCAACGCCCTCCCTCAGGGGGAGCGCCGTCGAAGTGGAGCCCCTGAAATACGGCCGCGATGAGAAGTACCTCCTGCTGGACCTGAGCCTAGCCGACAACGGCCGGCTCCCGGCCAGGCTCGAGGACCACAAGGACTGGCCGGAGATCAGCGAATGGATCGGCGGGGTCACGAACAGGGTCCCCGTCACGATCGGCGGCCATGGGACGGACCTCCTCCTATCGGCCAACAACATGGGCCTGCCGGGCTCCGTCGGATTCGTCCGCGGCAACAGATTCGGCATACTGGCGCAGGGTCGCTTCGGGCTCACCGCGGCCCCCCTGGGCCTGGAGTCGGATCCGGAGGTCCTGGACAGGGTAATGGGCATCGTCACGCAGCATTTCGCCGAGATCAACGGCCGCCTGGTGATGCTGGTGGACGACCCGGGATATGCTTTCCCCGATGAGCGGAGAGACTAACATCGCTAACAGCCCACGGTAGAAATACCCCCATCGGATACTAGGAAACGCACACGGATCAGCTGAAGAACTGACCGGTGCAGCATAAACCCCTTAGAAAAAAGCACAGGAGAAGGGATCATGAAGAGATATTTCAGCAGAGACGGCGACTACCTCGGGTTCAAGGACTCCGAGGGCAGGTACTTCAGGGCCGACGGCGAGTACGTCGGCTACAAGGATCCGGAGGGAAGGTTCTTCGACTCCAAGGGCGAGCTCAGGATCAGGGAAGAGAAGGAAGAGCGAGGCCCCCATGGACGACGATACCTTCGAGGCTTTCGAGGCCATGTCCAGGGATCCGAGGGTCCACAGGAGGGTGGCCGAGTGCATCGCACCCGGCATAAGCGGCATGGACGGGGTCAAGGAGGCCTTCGCCCTCGCGATGTTCAGCGGGACGGGGAGGCCCGACGGGTACGGAGGATACATCCGCGGGGACGTGAGCGTCCTGGCCGCGGGGGACGTGGTCATGGGATGGTCGTCCATCCTGAGGTCCGTGAGCTACCTGTGCCCGGGGTCGGCCTACACCCGCGTCTGGCCCTGCTACTACGCCAAGACCGACGAGGTCATCGGCGTCCTGGCCGCATCGGCTTTCCCTGAAGACGGCGGCCTGATGTGCATAGACGGCATCGAGAAGCTGGACGACGACGTCCAAAAGGGGGTATCTGACATGCTGGAGACCGGGGTCTATTCGGCCAGGGATACCGTCTGCGCCGGCGGCCACCCCGTCATCGCGGTATGCAACCCCAGATACAACCGCTTCATCGACGATGAGCCCCAGGCCGCTCAGCTCGACCTGGATGTCAAACTCCTCTCCAGGTTCGACCTGGTCCTGGTCTGCACGGACGACTACGACAACAGCACCGACATGGAGGTGGCCGAATCCATGCTTGCGGGGGAGATGTGCGCCTGGCAGAAGCCACCTTATGAGGCGGATCACCTCAGGCGCTACATATCGTATGCCAGGACCATAGAGCCGGTGATGACCCAGGGGGCATCGGATGTGCTGGAGGACGCCTACCTGACGCTCAGGGACCAGGTGCGCCTGTGGACACCCAGGCAGATGAGCTCGATGATCAGGATGTCCAAGGCGTTCTCCAGGATGCGCCTGAGCGGGACGGTGACCGAGAGGGATGCGGAGAACGCATCGGACCTCATGGTGAACTGGGCGGAGAACCTCAAAGGGGTGCCAGAGTACAGGATCCCCGGAACGGACCTCTGAATAGTCCCGCCTGCGTGAAATGCTGAATGGTTACGCACCATTAACTATGGATTCCAGATGGCTCATACGCCGCAACCTTTGCGGCGGTGAAAGCCATGGATGCAAACATAGAGAAAGAGGGCATCAGGAACCCGCTCAGGAGGAACCTGAAGGACAGCGTGTTCTCCGACCTGTTCTCGGAGGAATGGTACGCGACTGATCTTGCGATGGAGCTCGTACCGGAGATACCCGAGGGCACCCCTGTGAGTGTGACCAATGTCGGCGGCGTGCTGTCGACCGGTCCGATCCACGACCTGATGCTGATAGCTGGCGAATGCGCCATCATCGCAGCGGAAGCCCAGTCGACGGACAACCCGAACATGCCCTTCAGGATACTGTTCTACGGGTCGGATGCCCTCGCCGCCATGACGCGCAGGCTCGACCTGGATACGCTGGGCAGCACCCGCGCGAAGATACCTAAGTTCCGCGCCTTCGTGATATACACCGGGACCGCGGAGGTGCCGGACGTCATGAGGCTGTCGGACAGCTACTCCGAGATCGTCCCGGGAGAGGGCAGCCTGGAGGTGGTCGCCCATGTGATCCATGCGGACAACGCGCCCAGGGGGTCGAGAGTCCGCGAGTACATCGAGTTCTGCCAGACGGCCGACAGTTGCAGGGATGAGGCCGGTGGTGACATGGATAAGTTCGCACACCTCCTCAAGGAGAGGTGCGAGAAGGCAAATATACTCCAGGACTACCTAATAGAGAGGTGGGTAGAGGTCATGGGATACTACGAGGAGCTGTTCAGCCAGGAGGCGGCCAACAGGCACATGTGCAAGAACGCCTGGGAAGAAGGCAGGATCGAGGGCAGGGAAGAAGGCAGGATCGAGGGCAGGGAAGAAGGAAGGGAAGAAGGAAGGGAAGAGGGACTGGCGGAAGGCATGAAGAAGGGACATGCGGAAGGATGTGCGGAAACAACAGAAAAGGAACGCAGGGAATTCGCGATAAGGCTCCTTGCCATCGGCACTGATCCTGAACAGGTCGCCGAACTCTCGAGACTCAGTATCGACTATGTCATGGAATTGAAGTCTTCATCCGACCGAAGAGAATACCCTGATACAGCTGACGAGAATCCAATCCATAATGAAAAAAACTGGTGAAAATCATGGGATGCTATGATGACATATTGGGTCAGGAGGCGGCCAACAGGCACATGTGCAAGAACGCCTGGGAAGAAGGCAGGATCGAGGGCAGGGAAGAAGGAAGGGAAGAAGGAAGGGAAGAGGGACTGGCGGAAGGCATGAAGAAGGGACATGCGGAAGGATGTGCGGAAACAACAGAAAAGGAACGCAGGGAATTCGCGATAAGGCTCCTTGCCATCGGCACTGATCCCGAACAGGTCGCCGAACTCTCGAAGCTCAGCATCGAAGATGTCATGGAACTGATGGGTTCCCGGACAAATCGAAACATGAACGGTTCAACCGCCGTTCAACTTTGAATGAAGCCTAGGGGCGCCTTCGGGCGCCCCCGGCATTGTTTTGATCAGAAGATCTTGGTCTTGGCGCCCGAAGTGGCAACGATCTCCGCGTGCCCTCCCTGGAGGGTGAAGAACGCGAACTGCCAGCCGTTCTCGTAGTAGACCTTGGCGATGTCGGGCAGTGCCTCCTTCAGCATGGGGTACAGCCTGGGGTCGTCCGAGAAGACGGCTTTGCCGTCCCACCTGAGGAACTTGCCCTCGCTGAAGGCGAGGATCTCGCACATGGGGTTGTCCTTCAGCTGCTTGTAGACCTCCTTGAAGGTCCCGACGCCGAAGTAGATCCTCCCGTCCAGGTTCAGCTTGAGCCCGAGGACCCTCATCCTGGGCCTGTTCCTCTCGACCGTGGCGAGGGTGAACGTTCCGGCCTGAGAGAGGAAGACGTCTATGTACTCCATGGCGGACAGGTCGACCTCTAGCGGGGCGGCCAGCTGCAGGATCCACTTCTTCTCCTCCTCGGTGACCTCGCCGTCGATGGCGCAGACCAGCAGGCAGAGGAGGATGATGTCGCCCTTCATCTCCTGGCTGATGAGGCCGAGGAGGTCGACCATGGTGTCGATGACCTTCCTGTAAGCGCCGGAATCGTCGAGCCCCATGTCCTTGAATATCTGGACGCCCTCCTCGTAGGTGACGTCCTTCTCCTTCATCTGGTCGAACATGGGCTTGAGGAGCTTGAACTCGCCCTCGGACAGCTTGCCGTCGGCGGCGACGGAGGCGAGGATGAACTCCATGTATGCGGACAGCCCGTCCCTGCCGTCGACCATGACCTGGGACAGTTCCTCCATGACCCTCACGGAGATCTCGTTGAAGACCTGGTTGAACTGCTGCGGATCCATCTCCGCGAGTTTCTTGCACTGAGCGTCAAAATCGTTCATGCCCTGGAATCGATACGATGGTATAAAACCGTTCGAAAAGCTGGCTGCTATCTGGACAGAGCTTCCATCCACAAGAGATGCTGGCTGCCCCCTCGGTAGATGGAGAATACGCCGAACATGTCGGCCAGCCCGAGGACCAGCATGAAGCTCAGCAGTATGGGGCAGACGAACTTGATCATGACCTCGAACAGCCCCTTCGAGCGGAAATGCTGCCCCTCGGCCTCAACCTCGTCGGTTATCGCCCTGGTCTTGATCACCACCGCGATGAACACGCAGGTCAGGATGGCCGCTATGGGCATCATGATGCTGTTGGTCAGGGTGTCGAATATCCCCAGTATCCCTGCTCCCTGGTCGAAGGGGCCCAGGTCGGTCATCAGCGGCCCGAAACCCAGGACCACCAGCAGGCCCATCGGGATCAGCACTATGAGGGCCAAGACGACGGACCTGGTGCGCCTGCTCTTCCTGGCATCGCTGAACACCGAGACCACAGCCTCCAGCAGGGATACGGCGGAGGTCAGCGCTGCGAACAGCACGAGGAGGTAGAACACCGGGGCGATGAACTCCCCGCCAGGCATGCTGGAGAACACGTCTGGCATGGCCTCGAACATCAGGCCCATCCCCTTCTCGTCGCCCATCCCGAAGATGTACGCCGGGGGGACGATCATCAGGCCGGCGAGGATCGCCACGACGGTGTCTATGACTGAGATGTTCCTCACGGATTTCTCTATGCTCGTGTCCTTCCTCATGTAGGACCCGTACGTTATCATGATGCCCATCGCCAGGGACATGGAGTAGAAAACCTGGCTGATGGCTCCGAGGAAGGTCCCGCCAGTGAGCTCGCCGATGTCGGGACTCAGGTAGAACCTCACCCCGTCCCAGATGCCGTCCAGAGCTATCAGGTTGTACGCGGATATGCCGATGATCATAACGAGCAGCGCCGGCATGAGCACCCTGCTGACCTTCTCGATGCCCTTATCCACGCCCAGGAGGACGCAGACGAAGCACAGGCCGGCGAACACGAGGAACCATATCGTGGGATCGCCGAGGCCGGCTATCCCGCCGGTGATGTAGTCCCACCAGTAATTGCCTGCGTACCCGCTCATATCCGACAGATGGCCGATGGCAGTCTCGGCGAGCCATTTCGCCACCCAGCCTCCTATCACGAAGTAGTACGAGACGATAATTATCGGGATGAGGGCGCAGAAGAAGCCTAGCCACCTGTACTTCCTGGCGAGGTCGCCAAACGCATGAATGCAGGACTTCCCGGTCTTCCTGCCGATGGCTATCTCGGCTATCATCAGGGAGAAGCCGAACGTCACCGCGACGATGATGTAGATTATGACGAATATGCCGCCGCCGTAGTGGGAAGCGAGGTACGGGAACCTCCATAGGTTCCCCAGGCCCACAGCGGAGGCCGCCGCAGCCAGGACGAACCCTATGTGGCCCGAGAATTTCGCGCGCGCCCCACCCTCATGCGACATTGCCCACTGATTGGCATCCTCCCTTATACGTCTTTACTAATCATTTTATATGGAGACCCCCAGATGGATGGGATGGCCATTCCCGACCATCATCCATAATATCGCATATGGACGGATAATGGATTATCCAACATCCGCCTACAGCCATATTGCCCATATATCCAGGACCGCGATTCCGATTCAGGGATTGCCATGATAGGGAAGATACTGATAGCTGTCGATGGCAGCGATAACAACAAGAAGGCCGTGGACGAGGCCGTGGCCCTCGCCAAGGCGCTCGGAGCCGAGCTCAGCGCGGTGTACGTCACAAACAACGCCGAAATCAGACCCAACGCCTTCGGAGGGGATACGAGCGCCCAGGAGAGGGCAGCACTCGTTGAGAAGGAGTCCAAGGAGGCGTTCGCCCACGTCAACAAGGCCGCCGAGGCCGCCGGGATCAAGCTCAACTGCATACTGGTCTCCGGCCAGCCCGGCACCGAGATCGTGAAGCTGACGTCCGGATACGACCTCGTGGTCTGCGGGACACTGGGCCGCACCGGGCTGTCGAAGGTGATCATAGGCAGCGTCTCCTCTGCCATCGTGAAGTACTCGGAGTGCCCCGTGATGGTCACGCGCCGAGACATTCAATGCGGGGGCCCAGCCCCCTCCCTTCCGTATGCCCCGCATGTCCTGGGGCGGATAGCAAAACCAATTATATCCGAAGTTCTTAGAGGGCTTGCTGCGAATGTAGTCCAGCGGTTAGGACGGATGCTTCCCAAGCCTCTGACCCGGGTTCGAATCCCGGCATTCGCACTCACTTATCATATCGATCGTCGGAATGGGCGGAGCCTTCGCGCCGCCGATTAGAAATTAACCGCGGCGGACGCTACCTCTGGAACACAGTGATAACATCCGCCGCGTCGGGGCCGCTCTCCCGGCCATCCCTTCCCTGCGGGCGTATCGAACGATAGCCTGGGTCATACATCCTCTCCGGCTTCCCAGTTGCCGGAAGCAGGGTGCATGACTGGAAGGGTTGATGCCGAGCTCTGGCGGCGCTTCACCTCGGCGGTGAGCCATGGAGGTGCACGGTTCCTCATGGTGGCGCCGCGGGCCCGTAGTGCCATCCTTGGGGAGAGGATCCGGGCCGCTTATGGGATGGAAGCGACGATCTCATGCTCCAACGGCCCGGCATCCTTGGCATCCGGTGGATGCCTATTGGATGACAACAGACACAACTACAGTTCTGTAGTATATAAAACAGACCAAAGGATTGTCGGAAAATGTGCAACCGGAAACAAGCATCCAAAGCGTTCTTTTCCCAACATTAAAAAGCAAGGACGGTTTCGCGTCCATCGACGCGCCCCGTAGGGGCGCGGAGGTAAATCGATGAACGGAGCGGCGGTAGCGGCGATCATCGCGGTTGCGATCGTGGCGGTCGGCGGCGGAGCGGCCTATGCCATGGGCGTCTTCGACAAGGACGGCGGCAGCGAAGGCGATGACGATTGGACGGACCACATCGGCGAGTACACCACGTACGATACCAGGGGAAAATACGAGGGCTTCATGCAGAGCATAACCTGGACCGGCACGGCCACCAACACCCTGCTCTACATGGACGAGGACACCGGCTACTGGTTCATCAACTACTACTCCAAGAGCACCTACGACTACGGACTCTACAAGAGGACGTACGAGAGCGATGACAACGAATGGGGCATGAGCGATGATTACGAGGAGACCGTCGTCGGCGAGGAGACCATCAAGACGAAGCACTTCGGCACCAAGACCTGCACCCACGTGGTCCTCAGCAACGCAGTCACCGGCCACACCGAGGACCAGTACATCGGCGTGGACGACAACATCACCTATTACGTCAAAGCGGTGACCACCTCCGGGGCGGGGTTCAGCAAGGTCGTCCAGACCACGTACATGGACTACGTAACCGAGGGGAAGAAGAAGGTCGACATCGATTTCGAGGTCACCCTCTACGCCGACGACGACATCGATGTCACCGGTGCGGGGACCTACACCGTCGGGAAGAAGGTCACGGTGACCGCGGTCGGCGACGACTTCTACGGATGGTACGACTTCAACGTCTCCGCCGACACCCCCCTCACCACCGAGAGGACCTACACCTTCAACATCACCAGGGACACCTCCCTCTATGCCCTCACTGGAGGCGCGGACAAGAGCTATGAGTCTGGAGCCCCGGTCACTCTGCAGTCCGGCAAGGACCTCGCGGACGCCACATGGACGATCACCATGTACGACAGGACCCTCGGTGTGGAGGTCAGCACCGACACGGTGCAGGGCGCCAGCCCTACGTACACCTTCGACGTCCCCGGGGACTACAGGATGACGATCGTCGGGACCACCGCCTCCGGCGAGGCCTACAACGGATACCGCGCCCTCTATGTGGACGGGTACCTCACTAACACGTACGAGCTCAAGGTCGGCAGCGTCACCGAGACGATGGAGCTGCCCATATTGTTCAGCGACTACGTCAAGTACATGGACAAGATGGACGCCGGCAAGAGGAAGGACATCCCCAAGGACCGCCAGGAGCACTCCTCCCAGTTCGTGGTCGCGGACACCCTCTACATCAAGCAGGTGGCCGACTACTTCCTCGGCCTCAAGGAGAAGTACTCCCTCACCGACATCGAGATGGCTGCGGCCGTGCTGTCCATGGTCCAGTACATCCCCTACGAATACGATATCAACACCCACGGAATCTCGGAATACTGGAACTACCCCCTGGAGACGCTGTACCTGAAGATAGGGGACTGCGAGGACGGGTCCATCCTCTGCAGCGCGATCCTCAAGGCCCTCGGGTTCAAGAGCTGCCTGATCAACATGTACGGCCACATGGCCGTCGGCTTCCTCGGAACCGACATGGGCGGATTCAGCGAATGGGAGGCCGATACCGGATACAAGCCATTCACTCCCGGCGGATACTACTACGGCGAGACCACCTCCACCAACCGCAAGCTCGGAGAGATCCCCGATGGCGTGATCTTCATCGACGAGATCCCCATCGGCACCGGGTACGACGAGGAGAAACGAATTCAGACAGGGGCCTCCTGGCCCCGTCCCAAACCACTTAACCCTTTCCCGTATCGGGCGTACATGTCCTCGAGGGACACCAGGCGCACGTTCGGGTCCTTCGATGCGATGTCCCTGAGGTCCACGGAGAATCCGGCGGCGGAGAACATCACGTAGAGCCTGTTGGAGCCCTTGATGGCCTTGGACCTCTCCTTGAGGTCCTCCAGGTCGCCCTTGCCGAACTTGTCCCCGTACATCCTGCAGGTGGCGAACATGGAGCGCTTGACGCGGTTCTCGTCCACCAACGCCACGAAGTTGACGATCTCGTCCGGGGAGTTGTCCTTCTTCCTGGGCTTCCCCACGCCGTCGCACCTGAATGCGTAGTTGACGTAATCCACGCACACGTGCTCGAACATGGACTCCAGGTACCTGTCGATGTCCGCCTTGGCCATCTCGTAGGCGTCGTTGCCGGACATGAATGCCACGCGGGGCTGGTAGCGTGCGACTATGGTGAAGTAGAAGCGGAGGATGTTGCTGTGGATGGAGTAGACCGTCCTCTTGGTCGGGGACACCTCCTTGCGGACCATGCCCTTGTTCTCCATGTCCTCTATGGCATCCCTCGCCACCGCGGACCTGAGGTTCGCCCTCTCGGCTATGTCGTTGAGCGTCTCCGCCCCCGAGGCTATCGCCGCAAGCACCTTGGTGCTGTTGAGGCGCGCGATGGGCTCCGAGCCGAGCATGCTCTCGATCTCCAGCAGGAACACCGCCATATGGCCGAAGAAATGGGTCCTGATGGCCTCCCCTGGATCCCCCTGGAACAGGTGCTGGTATGCCGGGGTGCCCCCGACGACGCTGTACGCGATCAGATGCTGGAGCGGGGTGTAGTCGGGGTGGAACCCGATGCAGTCCCTGTAGGACATGGCGCGGATGTCCAGGGTGTAGTAGAAGCGGCCGAAGACCGAGCTGTCGTTGTCGCAGACGATCAGCATCATCCTGGTGGACGGGAGGTCGCGGTTGATGAACTGCCTCATGTAGGATGTGAACTCGGGGAAGTTGTCCACGAGGTCGGAGTAGTTATCGATTACGACGACGACCTTCTTCTTCCCGCAGATCCTCTTGAGCCACGGGAAGAAGTCCGCCACATCCTCCAGGTCCACCCTGGAGCCGGCGAAGGAGGTGAACTCCTTGGATATCTCCCTGAGGTTGTCCGAGCTCAGGCCGATCATCCCGGACACGTAGATGTAGTGCTTGTCCCTGCAGAACTCCCTGATAACGGCGGTCTTGCCGAGGTGCCTGCGGCCGCAGACGGCGCAGGACACGGGCGCCTTGTCGTACACGTTCGATAGATAGGCCAACTCCTTCCCGCGTCCGACGAGGTCTTCCATGTGACACGCATGCGCGTACGCACGCATAAACGTTGCGAATGGACGCTCGGAGTATGTCCAAACGGTACTTGTCCAAGAAATACAGGTCCGCCATGGTCGATGACCCGCCCGACCGGATCCTCTCCAGATCCTCCGGGTCCAGATCGACGGTGACCATCTTCTCCCCTCCGTACTCCTCGGCCAGCAGGTTGCCGCGGCAGTCGCGGACGCTGATGCCCCCGCCGAAGCGGACCCCTCCGCAGTCCCCGTAGAGGTTACATGCGGCGACGAAGACGGTGTTGTCGTAGGCCCTGGCCGGGAGCATCCTGTCCCAGGCATCCCTCCTCCTGCCCGGTCCCAGCCCGGACGCGTGGGGCATCAGGACGACGTCCGCCCCCTGGCGGGCATAGATCTCGGTGATGCGGGTGACGTGAGACTCCCAGCACAGCTGGATCCCGAACTTCGCGTAGCCCAGGTCGATGACGGGGAACTCGCTCCCGGCGGCGTACACCGGCGCCTCCCTCCCGCCCAGGTGGGTCTTCCTGTACGTCCCGGCGATCCTCCCGCCCGATGCCACCGACTGCTCAATGCAGGGGCCCCCGCCGACGTAACCGAAGCATATGTCCACGCCGGATTCCGCGCTGAGGTCCAGTACCTTGGTCGCCATCGGCCCCTCCGCGGACAGCGGGACGATCCTCGAGGGGTCCGTAGTGTACCCGGAGAGCGACGTCTCCGGGAAGCATACGATGTCGGTGCGCTGCCTGCGGGCGGCCTCGACGAACCCCGCCATGCGCTCGAGGTTGCCCTCGACGTCGTCGATATCAGAATGCATGCAGACCATCGACAGCCTGACGGGTTCCATATGTCGGGGATTGGGAACTCAGTATAAGAATGGTGATAGAAAGACGGGGCCGGAGCCCCGTGATTGGTTTCAGTTCTGCTCGTCCTCTGCGGGCTCGGCGGGGGCCTCGGCGGAACCATCCAGGGAGATGGTCTCCGTCCTGGCCTCGGCCTCGAGCTGGGAGGTGGTCTTGGCCTTGATGAAGAACCCGACCATTCCTCCGCACAGGATGATCAGTCCGCCCGCGATGAACCCGAAGTCGACGGACTTGACGAAGGCGTCGAGGATCGCGTTGGCCACATCGTTCATGCCCTGCTGCAGATAGATGATCACCGGGGTGATGAACTCGGTGGCCTTGTCGGTGACTCCCGGCAGGCTGCCGATGTCCCCGAGGTTGGAGGCGTACTGGGCGTTGATCAGCATGGTGAACACGGCGGTTCCCAGGGCGGTACCGATGGACCTCAGCAGGTTGACCGCGGAGGTGTTCATACCGATCTCGTGCATCTCGGAGCTGTTCTGGACGGCCGCCATGACGGGGGTCATCATGCATCCGAGACCGACTCCAAGGACGAACTGCGCGATGCAGAACATGTTGATGGGCTTGCCGAGGATGGCGTAGTAGGGGTAATCCGGGGATGCGACGACCTCGTCCACCTGCAGGGTCGAGAAGAGGTACAAGCCGATGAACACGATGACGGGTCCAGCGATCAGCCACGGGCGGTAGCCAGTCTTCTCGCACAGCCTTCCGGACACCATGGCGGTGATCATCATTCCGACGATCAGGAACAGGGTGTAGTAGCTGGCGGTCAGGGTGTCCAGCTCGAAGAGGATGAAGGTACCGAAGTAACCGGCGAAGGTCATCGCCCCCATCATGCCGATACCGAAGACCAGCATGTAGATGCCTCCGGCCATGATGGTGCGGTTCTTCAGCAGCTTGGGGGAAAGGATAGGCTCCTTGGCCTTCCTCTCGATCATGACGAACAGCACGGCGCAGACGGCCATGATGACGATGAGGGCGGCGGTCTCGATGCTCGCCCACTCGAACTCGTTGCCCCCGCACTCGAAGATTATGATGAGGGCGGCGAGGAAAGCCGTGAGGGTGACGATACCGCGGTAGTCGATTATGGGCTTGGTGGGGACCACGGGCGAGGGGAACCTCTTGATCGTGAACAGGAAGGAGATGATGGCGAGGGGCACGTTGATGTAGAAGCACCAGCGCCAGTCGATGTTCTCGGTGATGAATCCACCGATTATGGGCCCGATTCCGGAGCCGATACCGAAGATGGCGGCGAGCATCCCCTGCATCCTGGCCCTGACGGCCGGGGCGTAGAGGTCTGCGATGGCTGCGGTGGCCACGGGGATGAGGACTCCTCCTCCGAGACCCTGGATACCGCGGCAGATGACCAGCATCTCCATGTTGGTGGACATTCCCGCGATGATGGATCCGCCCACGAAGAGACCGAGTCCGACGAGGAACAGGGGCTTCCTCCCGTAGAGATCCGACAGTTTTCCGGCGATCGGGATGGTGATGCACTCGCACAGCAGGTAAGCGGTCACCATCCAGGTGAACAACCCGTTTCCGTTCAGCTCGTTGGCGATCTTCGTTCCGCAGGTTCCGATGATGGTACCATCGAAACATGCGCAGAGCATCGCCAGGCACAGGCCGATCATGATGGAGCGGCGGACCTTCGGGTCGATATTCTTGTAAGTTACTTGTTCGACGGCGATATTCACACCTTCTAATAAGGACGCGCAAATAGGATGCCATATATGAAACTTATCGTCGGCTTTTCAATCAAACCGACGATGCTTAGATAATCTCCCTGTGTAGATTTTTGACATCTGGCTCTTGTGGAATCGTGTTGCCTGCAGGATAGTTGATGATTCAACTATCAACATCATCGAACTCCGAGTTCAGCTCGTCCACGCGCGCCTCGATCTTGCGCACCGAGGCCACGAACTGCTGCCTCTCCTCGGGCGCCATGCAGCTCATGATCCTCTCCTCCAGGAGATCCCCGATCGTCCAAGCGAGGACGGCCGCCCTCCTCCCCTCCTCCGTGAGGCGGAGGCTGGAGACCTTCCCGGAGCCGCTATTGTAGACCAGCCCGAGGTCCGTCAGCTCCTTGACCATGTAAGAGACGCTGGACTTGTCCATGAGCGTCTTCTCGGCCAGGTCCTTCTGGGAAATGCCGTCGCAGAACGCTATCACCGCCACGTACTTCAGGTGCTGGGGCTTCAGTTCCGTGCCATCCAGGTAGGATGAGGACAGTCCTGTGATGCATTTGCGGATCTTCTGCGGGAACTGGAGCATCGTGAACGATATCGATGTGTCCGGGTTCTTGACGGGCATAGGACCCCTGACGAGGTACTGCGCTTAAAAGATTGACCCGTTCACGGCCCCCGGAGCGGCCCGATGTTGCGCGGGGTTAAGTATGCGATAGCATTTTTCGAACCCATAGGCGGTTATCATGAAGATATACCACGACAAGGACGCGGACCTGAAGGTCTTCGACGGAAAAATCGTCGCAGTCCTAGGATACGGTTCCCAGGGGAGGGCCCAGGCGCTCTGCTTCCACGATTCCGGCATCGATGTCGTCGTAGGAGTGAGGAAGAACGGGAAATCCTGGAAGAAGGCGAAGGAGGACGGCCTCAAGGTCGCCGAGATCCCCGATGCGGTCAGGCAGGCCGACGTCGTCATGATGCTCCTCCCTGACGAGGTCCAGCCCGAGGTCTACAAGGAGCTCGTGGAGCCCAACCTCAAGGAGGGGGCGGCCCTGGAGTTCGCCCACGGCTTCGCGATAACCTATAAGCTCATCGTCCCGCCCAGCGGTGTGGACGTCATCATGATGGCTCCCAAGGGCCCCGGCGACATGGAGAGGATCATCTTCACCGAGGGATTCGGGGTTCCCGCCCTCATCTGCGTCTACCAGGACGTCACCGGCAACGCCAAGAACATCGCACTCGGCCTCGCCAAGGGACTCGGCTCCACCCGCGCCGGCGTCTTCGAAAGCACCTTCGCCAACGAGACCTTCACCGACCTGTTCGGCGAGCAGTCCGTCCTGTGCGGAGGCCAGACCGAATTGATCAAGCGCGGCTTCGAGACCCTCGTCGAAGCGGGCTACCCGCCGGAGATGGCCTACTTCGAGGTCCTCCACGAGACCAAGCTCATCGTCGACCTGATCAACAAGGGCGGCTTCGACCTCATGTGGAACGTCGTCTCCAACACCGCCGAGTACGGCGGCATGACCAGGAGGGAGAGGGTCGTCACCCAGCAGTCCAAGGACGCCATGGTCCAAATCCTCAAGGAGATCGAGGACGGGACCTTCAAGACCCAGTGGAGGGCCGAGTACGAGAACGGCCTCACCGAGCTCAAGAGGATGGAGGAAGAGGAGAGGAAGCTCCAGCTCGAGGTCGTCGGGAAGGAGATCCGCAAGCTCTTCGAGAGGAAGGCGCGAGCCGGGAGGCTGATGGCATGGCCAAGGAGATCGACATAAGGACACGCGCGGGCGTCTTCCGCGCCAAGCTGGACGACTCGGACCTGGCTAACGCCATATGGCTCTCCAAACCCATATCCATTGAGATCAACATGATCACCGGGATGATCTACGGCGAGCTCCCGCTCGCAGCCGTCATGCCCCGCGAGGGGAGGACCACCCAGCTGGAGGTCGGGGACGTGGCCTACTGGCCCGCTCCCGGGGCATTCTGCATATTCTACGGCCCCACACCGCTCAGCGGCGAGGACGGAAAGCCTGTCTCCCCGTACCCAGTCATCAAGATAGGCCACATCGACGGCGACTGCTCCGCGCTAGACGAAGCGGGCGACCGCATGAAGATCATCCTCGACCCAATCTACCGATCGGAGCTGGCGGCCGCACCTGTAGCAGAAGGTCGCGCCGGTTTCTATGGCGGAGCCGCATTCCGGGCAGAACCTACCGTCGGTGCGGTAATTCACCGCGACCGGCGCCGCATGCGCGCGCCTGGCCCTCAGGAACCATGTCATCATCAGCGCCCCGGCCATGAGGACCATGGCGACCGTGAAGCCCATGGAGCGGACGGGCTTCTCGTATCCGACGGTGAAAGTGCCAGCTGATTGCAGCTCAAGCTTGGAACCCTTGGTGAGGAGCTCCCCGTCCGGCCCGTAGTACCTCGGCTGCCATATCCCGGACGCGGGGCAGTCCGGGGCGACGACGTAGATCTTCCCCGAGAGCCCCTCGTCCTCTAGCGATACCTCGCGCTCCCCCGCGTACATCGTTATCGTGTAATCCGCGGAACCCTCCCCTTCCACGGCCTGCGTGGGCGGGGACTTGACGACCAGGATGCCCCACTTATCCCCGGAATCCCCCAGGATGGCCGCCATGACGCGGTATCCAGACGCGCTGATGTGGACCTCCATCCCCTTTATGTCGTAATACCAGTCGCCGGTCCTGCCGGCGCCTTCCTTGATCTTCTCGTAACTCAGGGCTATGCTGTCCGACCAATAACCGTCCGGATACGGATCGTAGCCGTACCCGACGGCGCTGGGCACGTAACCGAAATCCACGTCCACCGTGCGGGTGTCCGCGAAGGCCCCGGTCGGGGTGGACGTCCTCGAACCTATCAGGAAGTAATCATACTCCACGGCTCCGGGGACCCCGGGATCGTCCCAGGTGGCATCCACGTAGAACCATCTCCCAGACATCTCCACCATATTCCAAGCATGGAGCTCTCCGCTGTCCGTCACGGTTCCGGAGACGCAGACAGCCTGGATGCCCATCCTCTTGCACAGCAGGTTGATGGCGTAGGAGTACCCATCGCACTTGGCCCTCTTCTCGACGAAGGCTCCGTAGGCGTTGCCGGCGTTGTCGGCCTCCTTGTCGTAGGTCAGGTTCATGTCTACCCAATCATGGGCCGCCCTGAGGCGGTCGGCATCGCTGCCAGACGGTATCGCGATGGAATCAGCTACGGTCTCCATCTCGGCCATCTTCGCGTTGAAATCACCTATATCAGGCGCGTTATCGGCCCTGATCTCGCTCGCGCGCCCCTCTTCCGGGTAATAGTAGAGGGTGTATGTTCCCATGAACCAGAAGTACTCTGGGCAGTCCGATGCGAACGCTTCCATGACCTCATCAGCCTCATCAACGGTGAGGGAGGAGACGTCCACCACCGTCTGCCCTTTCGGCACTGCGTTACCTAGAGCCCCGTAAGCCTTCTGCTGGCTCTTCGACAGGGTGTCGTAAGCGGGATGCCATTCCCCGTCGGCATCGGCCCCTTCCGCGCAGAACGCGACGGGCAGTAAAGCGCCCGACAGGAGGACCGCCAAGACGGCGACCATAATGATGCCGCGCGATGCTCTGGGGATGACGGTTCCGGCCATGCTAACGCATCGGATGTTACGGATAAAAACCCAGCCTCGTTAGGAAAGTTAGTCGCGTTCGTACTTCCTTCCGCAGACCGGGCAGAAATCCATGTTGAGCTCCTCGGGGGCGTTGCATCCGGGGCAGCGCTTGGAGACGTCCCTGGTCGGCTCCGGGGCCTCCTTGGAGGCGTACCTTACCGCGAGCCTGTGCGTCAGGTATACCCCGGCGAGGCCGCACACCACCGCCACGACGAGGACCAGGGCGGTCTCGAGATCGCTATCGAACATCCACATCCCCCTCGGTTGCCGACGAGCTCCGTGCCGGAGAAGCTCATGGTGGGCACCCTTACCACTCCCATGTGCTCCGGGTCGTTGCCGATCATCTCGACATTGGCCACCGCATCTATCATGTTGCCCATGAGCAGGGCGTTGTTGACCGTGGCGACTATCTCGCCCTTCTTGATCACGTAGCCGCACCTGACGTTCAGGCCGAACCTCCCCGTGAGCTCGTCGGCCTCCGGCCAAGCGAACTTCTCCACCAGGATGCCGCTGTCCGTCTGCTCTATCATGTCCTCCCTGGAGTACCTCCCGGGGACGACCCCGAGGTTCAGCGGCTTGATGGCCGGGGTGCGCTCGTAGGCCCCCTGAGCCTCCACGCTGCTCCTCCTCATGCCGTTGCCGGTGCTGCCACCGCAGAAGGAGTCCCTGTTGAACCCCCTGAGGACCCCGTTCTCGATGACCGGGCGCCTCTCGGTCGGCGTCCCCTCGTCGTCGAAGACGCAGGAGAGCGGTGCCCTGGCGGACGGGTCCTCGATCATCGTGAGCTCCTTGGATGCGACCTGCTGGCCGACGGACTCCTTCCAAAGGCTGGTGCCGTACTTCACGTTCTCGCCGTCTATGGCCGATCCCACGGAGGATGTGATCATGTCCCCCAGCTCGCTGGGCGGCAGGATCATGCTCAGCTTCTCATGGCCCTTGAACTCGGTGCACACGGCCGCGGCCTCCGCCTTGCGGGAGAGCGCCTGCCCTATGGCCGCGGGGTCCAGGTCGAGGTGGGTGCCGTGGTACGTCTCCATCCCCTCGCCAGGGTGGTCCCTGACGGCCATGGAGGTGAAGTGCCCGTACACGAGGGTGCTCCTGTGGGAGCAGTCCACGCCGTTGCCGTTCATGGTGACGCAGTCGTGGGTGGACACCCTGATCTGGGCCCTGGGTATGTTCACCCTGCAGTTGTCTATGACCGCCCTGGCGAGCTCCCTGAGCTCGTCCGGGGTGATGTCTTCGACCCTCCTGTCCCACACGTCCGGCATGGCGTGCCTGGCCTTCCCGGGGAGCGCGTAGCCGTTCATGTTGGGGGTGGACGGGGAGAACTTCAGCACGGATTCGGCCATCCTCACGCAGTCGTCCACCGAGGAGTCCCTGCACAGGGACACGGATGCCTTGCCCTGGCGCTCGCCGTCGATCATCCTGACCATCAGCCCGTCGTCCCTCTTGGTCTCGATGTTGCTGATCTTGGAATTGTCGATGTAGACTGTGTGAACGACCGCCGACGAGGCATAGGCTTCGCACTGGGGGTACCTGGAGACGGCTTTCAGAGCCCTCTCCGCCGCCTCGTGGATCACTGGCCTCCCCCCACGATCATCCTGGCGCGCATGTAGGGGCCTCCGGAGGAGACCCTCACCCAGTCCTCTATGCCCTTCCCGCACATGCCGCCGTCCAGGATCACTTCCTTGGTGAGGGCGTCGGCGGAGGACAGGATGTCCACGGACCTGCCGGTCAGCGTGAAGGACTGCAGCGGCTTCACTATCTCCCCGTTGCGGATCAGGTAGCCCCTCAGGCACTTCGCCTCGAAGCACCCTCCCACGGGGTCCTCCATGCCGTTTATCATCTTGTCGCAGAGGATCCCGTCCTTGGTGTCGGCGATGAGCTCGTCCCTGTCCCAGTCGCCGGGGCCGAAGAAGGTGTTGGTCATCCTGACCCAGGTCCTCTTGCCGTAGTTCTCCGCCCTGCCGTTGCCGGTGGGCTTGCATCCGAGCACGGCGGCGGTCTCCAGGCTGTGCATGTAGCCCTGGTAGACGCCGTCCTTGATTATGGTGGTGCATGATGAGGGCGTGCCCTCGTCGTCGAACGGTATGGAGCCGTGGGCCCCGCGGACGGTCCCGTCGTCGTACATGGATATGACCTCGGACGCGACTTTCCTGCCAACGGCCCCGGTGAGGAACGAGCGCTTCTTGGTGATCTCGTCGCCCTCGGAGGCGTGGCCCATCGCCTCATGCGCCAGCAGCCCCGACACCATGGGGTCGGAGATGACGGTGAGGTTGCCCGAGGGCGCCCTGTCGGCAGCCAATGTGGCGATGGCCTCCTTGGCCGCGACCCTGCCGATCTCCTCGATATCGGCATCCTTTACGACCTCGAACCCGAGCGTGCTGTCCGGCCCGTCGTAGTAGCGCTCCATGCGCTGGCCCTCTGCGGCCACGGACATGGCCCTGCAGAGGGTCCTCACCTCCTGCCAGGAGATGTCCGAGCCGGCGGAGTTGGACATGCAGACGTCCTTAATCTCCTCGGAGTACGCTCCGACGCGGTTCAGGACCCTGTCGTCGATGGCCTGGGCCCTGTCCAGGTCCAGCGCCGCCTGGATCTTCTCCTCCAGGGAGACCGAGTCCGGATGGATCCTGACGTCGGCCTTCCTGTGTGACTTGACGGTGGCGGGCTCCAGGACCAGGTCGGAGCGCCCGTCCCCGGCCGCGTTCCTGACGGCCTCGGCGGCCGCCCTGTCGATGTCCTCCTTGGAGAACGACGTGGCGGTGCCGTAGCCCCATCTCCCTCCGCTCCAGGCCCTCAGGCATACGCCGCCGGTGCTCTTCTGCACCAGCTGCCTCAGGTCCCCGTTGGTGGTGCTCACCCCCGTGACCCTTATGGTCTGGGACCTGGCGTCGGAGAACTCCGCGCCCATCCCCTGCATCTTGTCCACCGCGGACTCCAGGAGGTCCTGGATATCGTCCGCCTTTACCATGACGGCCTGCATCATATCACCGTGAATGAATGGTCGAAGGAGGTCAGGATCTCGCATCCCCCCTCCGTGATGAGGACCGTGTCCTCTATCCTTATCCCGCCGATGCCCGGCAGGTATATCCCGGGCTCCGCGGAGACGATGTTCCCCGCCTTCAGGACCTGGTCAGACCTGGGGGACACGGAGATGGCCTGGTGGACGTCCATGCCGATGCCGTGGCCGAAGGAGTGTATGAACCTCCCCTTGAACTCCGAATCGTCTATTATCTTCCTGGCCGCCAGGTCGGCTGCCTTGGCCTCGGCGCCGTCGCGGTACTCCGCGATGCCGGCGAGCTGGGCCTCCCTCACGACCTCGTACGCCCTCTCCAGAACCTCCGGGGGCTTCCCCAGGAACACCGTGCGGGTCATGTCGGAGCAGTAGCGGTCGAACTTGGTTCCGAAGTCGAACAGGGCGGTGTCGCCCTTCCTCAGGGCGTAGTCGCAGGGCATGTGGTGCGGCTCGGAGGAATACGCCCCGAACGCCGCGATGGTGTCGAACGCGTTCCCGGTTCCGCCGAGCTCGCGCATGCGGGCGTCCATCCTGGCGGCCACCTGCTTCTCGGTGCATCCCTCGGACAGCATGTCCGGGATCTCGCCGGCTACCTTGGAGGATATGGCGCACGCCCTCCTGGTGGCCTCTATCTCCTTCTCGTCCTTCACGGACACCGTGGAATCGATGGCCTTGGTCGCATCCACGACCTCTATCCCCTCCACGGTCTTCTCGACGTACTTCACATAGGCGTACGGGACGGACTGGACGTTGAATCCGACCTTCCTGCAGCCCTTGAGCGCCTCCTTGATGGCGTCGTCGCGCTCCTGGCGGGTGGTGTACACGTGGACCGTCCCCTTCCCGCCGCGTGCGGCCTCCTCCTCCAGCTGGCTTACGATGATGTGGAGCTCCCCGCCCGGGGACACTATCGCGAATGATCCCTCGAACACGCCGTTGTTGGACCCCGACAGGTACCAGAACGTGGAGTCCAGGAACGGCTCCCCGCCGTTGGCTATGACGACGGCATCCATGCCGTCTGCGTTCGAGATGAGCCTCTCTGCCCTCGTTCCCTTCATGCCCAGTACATGCCGCGATGACGTAAAACCGTTTACCATCGGCGGCGCCCCTTGCCCATCGCCGACATGACGGTGGCGAAGGGGACGTCCAGCTCCCTGGCTATGTCGACCGAGGACACCCCCGAAGCCGACAGCTCGCGGATCCTCTCGGCCTTGGTCCCTTTTGGGGCGGCTCCGGAGCGGCTCCCCTCGCCGTCAATCCAGTCGTCACGGAGGCACGACGGGCATATCTCCGGAGTGGAACCCATGGGGAAGGTGGCCAGCGAGAGGCAGTGGCGGCAGCGGGCGCGGATCCTGACCTCGCCCATGTCATGGGAGCCGCACCGGGGGCACCTCTTCGGAACCCCCCTGGGGGTCCACGAGAATCCGCAGGACAGGCATGGGACGACCGGGTACGGGGACCTCCAGTAGAAGGTCCTGCACCTGGGGCAGCGCACCGGCTCTGGACCCTCCTTCGTCCATTCGTTCCCGCAGCGTATGCACGTGAAAGCTGGCATCTTCCCTGCCTCATCACGGGGTCTGCACCCCTTTATTTAGGCAAGCCTAAATAATATTTATTTTTTAGTATACACTAAAATCCGCTGCGGACCGTCGACAGAAACCCCGGGATCGGTACCCGACGTACTCGTGCCAAAGCTTGTTGGACTCCCTCACCCTGCGGTTCACGTCGACTATCGACAGGACCACGATCATGATGTAGGGGATCATCAGGAAGCGGAAACCGAAAACGATGGCCAGCGCTGCGAAGATCAGGAGCACAATGCCGATTTTGGTGTAGCCGGCGTAGACGTGGCCGATGCCGGGGATGACGCACAGGATGATGGCGATCCTGAGGTTGATCAGCCCGAAGATCATGTGCTTCTCGCTGTTCCTGGGCAGGGGCTTCTCGACCATCTCCGTTCCGGCGGTGACGCAGGCGCACTTGGGGCACACCTTGGCCCTGGCATCGATCTCCCTGCCGCAGTGGAGGCAGTACTTGGTGCCCCTCTCTGGGTCGACCTCGTGGCAGTCGGGGCAGAACTCGCCCTCCGACTCCTTCCCGCAGTTCCTGCAGAACATGGAACCGCATCCCTTTGCTGGTATATCAGCTATTGCTGACTCCGCATGGATAGTCCGTAGGGGAACCGACCGGCATGTCCCTGGCCACCGAGGAGTAGAACCTGTACCCTCCGGCCAGGTTGTAGCACTCGTAGCCCTCCTGTGAGAGCATCATGCATGCGATGTACGACCTCATTCCGCTGTGGCATATGGCGTAGACCGGCTTCCCCTTGGGGATCTCGGCCATCCTGGCGCGCAGGTCGTCCACCGGGATGTGCAGCACCCCCTCCAGATGGCTCTGGGCGAACTCCTTGGGGGTGCGGACGTCCAGGACGGTGACCGCAGGGTCCGACAGCTTCGAGGGGAGCTGGTCCCAGTAGAACTGCCTCAGCCTGCCGGACATGACGTTGCACGCGACGAAGCCGGCGTAGTTCACCGGGTCCTTGGCGGACGAGTAGGGCGGCGCGTAGGCCAGATCCAACTGTGCCAGATCCTCCACTGACAGCCCCGCGTATATGGCGGTGGCGATGACGTCTATGCGCTTGTCGACCCCCTCGTAGCCCACGATCTGCGCCCCGACTATCCTCCCGGATGCGGGATCGAACAGGACCTTGACCTGCATGTTCCTGGCCCCGGGGTAATAGGATGCGTGCGATGCGGAGTAGGTGTAGACCTTCTCGTACGGGACCCCGGCGGCCCGGGCGGCCTTCTCGGTCAGCCCGGTGCTGGCGGCGGTCATCTCGAAGACCTTGATCACGGAGGAGCCCATGCTCCCCTTGTACTCCGAATCCAGCCCGGCGATGTTGTCCGCAGCGATGCGCCCCTGCCTGTTGGCCGGCCCCGCCAGGGCTATGCTCGCCTCCAGCCCGCTGACGAAGTTCCTGACCTGGACGGCGTCCCCCACCGCGTAGATGGATGGGTCCGACGTCCTCATGTGGGAATCGGTGACTATCGCGCCCTTGATCCCGAGCTCCAGGCCGGCGTCCTTCGCTATGACCGTGTCCGGGACGACTCCCAGGGCTATGACCGCCATGTCCGCTTCCAGGACCCTTCCCGACTTCAGCCTCACCTTCAGCTCCCCGGACGTGTCCAGGCCCTCGAGGGACTCCCCCAGGAGCAGATCGATGCCGTGGGAGCGGATGCAATGGTGCAGGTCGGCGGCCATGTCCCTGTCCAGCGTCGGCAGGACGTGGTCCGGCCTCTGGACCACGGTGACCTTGATGCCCATCCCGCAGAGGTTCTCGGCCACCTCCAGCCCGATGAACCCTCCGCCGCAAACGACGGCGGTCCTCGGGGACCTGTCCTCGATGAATGACCTCATGGCGAAGGTGTCCTCGACCGTGCGCATGGTCATGACCCTGGGGTCGTCCATGCCCTCGATGTCGGGCCTCATGGCCCTGGCCCCCGGGCTCAGTATCAGATAATCGTAGGATTCGTCGTACTCCGAGCCGTCCGCCAGGTTCCTGACGTGGACCTTCTTGGCGGCCCTGTCCACGGACACGACATCGCTGAGGACCCTGGCGTCCACATCGAACCTGGACGCGAAGGATTGGGGGGTCTGCAGGGTGAGCTTCCCCTTGTCAGTTATGACCCCTCCGACGTAGTACGGGAGCCCGCAGTTGGCATAAGATACGTATCCGGTGCGCTCGAACATGACGATCTCGGCTGACTCGTCGAGCCTCCTGAGCCTGGCCGCGGCGGATGCCCCGCCGGCGACGCCTCCCACGATGACTGCCTTCATGGGCTCCGGATTGCCGAATGCGCTCATAATGGTTGCCAGGAGGCTGGAAGGCCGCTGAGAAATGCATCCGATGCCAGAGAATGTTTTTTATGTCATGGCGATTCGAAACCATGGCAGGAAATGCGGATCGCCCGCTTCTCATCGCTATAATTGGGATCCTCAACATCCTCGGAGGGATCTTCATACTCGTCGGCGGAGTGCTCATCGCCATAGGCACGCTGAGCCTCAGCGACATGAGCATCGATGCCGACATCGCCGCTGCGGCCATCGGCGGATTCGTAGCGCTTATAGGGATCATATACCTCCTGATCGGCTACGGATTCTGGCAGGGATGGAAGTTCATCTGGTACCTCGCCCTGATCTGCTGGATCATCAGCGCCGTCTGCGGGATCCTCGCGTTCCCCGTGGGACTGGTCTGGACCATCATCACCATCATCCTGATCTGGTACCTGTTCAGGCCCAACGTCAAGGCGTTCTTCGGGATCTGAGCCCATGCCGCCGGTCCGCCCGGCAGCCCCCAAACCCCTTCAACTTTCTGAAAAATCGGTCCACGATGGCTTCCAGGTAGAAGCTGACGGGCCTGAACCCGTCGTTGCAGGATATCATGGCGGAGCGGGGGTCCTTCATCCACCCGTCGAAGAAGTTCCCGCCGCCGTTGGCGAGCTCCCTCACGAAATGCTCCATGGAACCCCAGGCGCTCTCGCAGAGCCCCTCGGGCCTGCGGCCGCCCACGGAGATGAAGACCTGGCCCTCCTCGATGTCGCATGCGTGCTCGATGGGATTCTCGTACAGCTCCATCAGGTCGCGGTGGCACACCTTCCTGACGGCTGTGATCCTCACGTCGTACATGCGATTCCTCGATTCGGGCCAGTTTATTGTTCAATCGACTCGGGCGCAGAGCTTCTCCTGAAGCTGCAGCACCTCGCCGGCGGTGAGCCCCAGGTAGTCCGTGCAGTAGCTGTACGCGGCCTCGTACGTGTCAACGGAGCTCACGTCGATGTCCGTCCAGTCGATCTCCAGGATGTCCGGGATCTTGTCCGTGTTGGCCATGAGGTACATGTTCCTGTCGTAGGTGCACTCGACGACGGCCTTGTACTCCTTCGAGCCGGGCTCGATGTGGTAGAGGTTGCAGAACGCCCTCGCCTCGCACTCGATCATCTCCTCCGCGGTGCATCCGCACAGGGCCTGCAGCAGGAGAACCGTGAATCCGGTCCTGTCCCTGCCCACGTTGCAGTGGACGAGGTACGGGCCGTCGTTGTCGATTATCGCCCTGAGGACGTTGATCGTCTTCTCCTTCTGCTGGAAGTACAGGTATCCCATGTCGGGCGCCACGTAGTTCCCGCTCTTGCACAGGTCCGAGCAGTAGCTGTCCAGGGTCTCGGTGACGATCTTTATCTTGGCCTCGGAGTAGGACAGGGCGATCTCGAACTCGACCCCGACCTCCTCAGCCAGGTCATCGACGAAAGCGGACCTCTGCGACTTGTCGGGACTGTTCAAGGGGCTGAATGACCTATAGAGGACGCCGGGCGCGATATCCCCGCCGGTGACCTCGTAGAAGTTCGCGAAGACAGCATCAGAGGAGTAATCCGCCCTCTTGTTGGTGTCTCCAGCGTTGTACAGCGGGGTGCTGTCGTACCTCTTGGAATGGCCGGTGTGCGTCAGCGTGACCTCGGAGCCGTTATCGGCCGTGATCAGCATGCCCACGCATCCGATGGAGATGTAGCCGTCGACCTCCACATTGACGAAGATGTCGAACATGAAGATCGCCTTGTAGCGTTCGAGGAGGATCGCACCGTCGTACGTGTCGTCCTCGGTCGTGATGGTGAATGTGGAGCCGAGGCATGCCCCCTTCTCGTAGAGCTCGTCGGCTTTTATATCGAGCTTCGGCTGGTTGTAGGAGCTGAGCCCGGTGACCTCGCCTGTGACGGTGAAGGTCTCATCCTCGTCCTCGAACGGATCGAAGCATACCACCAGGGATCCGCCGAAAAGGAAAATCACGATTGCCGCAGCTATCAAAGCGTTGTAATCGGATTTCATGGACCCGTAACCGCATTGCTGGTTATATTACGTTTCCTAACATGTTGGATGCATCATTAACATTTTAACCTCACTTATGCTGAATTCTGATAACAAGCTCTGATTTGGAATATCTGGCTCATTGTTCTATGGCAAAGGGTATTTATATTAACATTGTTATTACTATTAACAATGACATACACGATC
>Ga0256407_10000942_pt1 | contig 65466 bp, 57 predicted proteins | sample RumenRJG_04DNA_FD_193489 | JGI IMG/M metagenome (GOLD analysis project Ga0256407, IMG submission 193489) | Bovine rumen microbial communities from Lethbridge, Alberta, Canada - RJG_04 | ecosystem: Host-associated > Mammals > Digestive system > Stomach > Rumen | place: Canada: Alberta... | reverse complement strand
GCAATGCGTAGGTTATTTGAAGGCAATCCATATTCTGTATCGGAATTAGAAAAAATAAAAGAAGAAAAAACAGCTAATACTACTCAATAGGTTAACTGTTCTCTTTTGCATGGGTGTAAATAGTTACCTCTTGCAATTATCTTGCTTTTCAACACTTATTCTATATTTATTATCATGATTATTCTTTTATTTTTACTAACCTAAAGTAATCACCATTACCTACTCTCATTAAATCTATTGAATTTAGATTATTATCATATAACCCGTAGTATACAAATGTTGTATTTGTATCACTAAGTTTACCATTAATAGATTGTCTATTTATATTTAGTTTTAATATATAGTAATTATTTTTATCACTTATTCTATCTGTATATAGTTTATATCTTTTTGCTTCTCTAATTGCATTAGTACCAACATATACTGTATATTTACCTACATAAAAGTTATCACTCTTATCATTTTTATTGGAATACCATATAAATGATTTATCTTCATTTAAACTAATTATTGCACTAGTCTCTCTATATCCATCTGCTACACTATACTCATTATTAGATAGTTTATCTTCTACATTATTCATTTTAAAGTTTATAAAATATGTAATTCCAGCAACTATTATTAAAGCTAGTATTGGCGCTAATAAATTAGTAGAACCTGCATATTTAATTCTTTCCATAACTTCAAATCTAGTAGAGTTTTTATATTTATTTTTTATCTTACTAATCTTTTTATTTACATGAGTAATATATAAACTATTAAACTTAATAGCTATTACTATATTAATTATTATAGAAAATACTAAGTATATTAATGATACATATAACTTATAATCATCTGGTATAAAGTAAATACTAATAGAATATGCAATAGATAATGATAATATAAGTATAGCAAGTATATACATCTTTCTATATAGATAATATAGACAACCTAAAAAGAAACTAGGTAAAGAAAAACTTTTACTTTTAAGTTTACTTATATTTTTATCTATAAATGTATCTAATTCTTTAGTATCACTAATTTCTATATTACTTGTAATAGAATGATTAATTAATCTATTACCACATTTAGGACAAAAAGTCTCATTATTATTAATTAATTCTCCACAATAAGGACAGTTCATAAGCACCTCTTTTATTCTAAAAAAATTATACCATTAATTAAAAATAAAAACAATGCTTAATCATTGTCTTTACTAAGTAATAATTTAATTTTATCAAGGCCAAATATAATAAGTGCTCCTATTATAAAGAATAATATATTAAATGTATTTATACTCATTGGATTTCTTGGTACTTCTAATGTAGTTGGTCCCTCTATTATTGCATATATACTTCCTATCATTAAACCTATTACTAAATATATAGTCGCACTTCTATATTTATTTAATGCTTTTTTAATTAGTTTTACAATTGAAAGTATTCCTATAATTACTCCTATACCAAAGACTATTAGTGCCGGCAAATAAGATAAGTTAAAATGTAGTGTTTCTTTAATACCAGTTAAAATAGATATATAAAGTCCAAATATAAGTAGAAGTGTAGAACCTGATATACCAGGTAATACCATAGCTGAAATTGCAAGCATTCCTGCAACCATTATATATAAAGTAAGGCCGATATTTAAATGTTTAATATCTACTACACTTTCGCTTGATGATACAGGATTTAGTTTAGTAATTAATACTACTATCGCAATACCTATTATTGTAAATATAATATTTTTATACTTACCTTTAATTTCTTTTTTCTCTTCTTTGATAATAAGTGGAATAGATAATATTATAAAACCTAAGAATAGCGAACTAATTTCATAAATATTCTTTTCAAACATACTAGCTAAAACTAGTGATGCAAGTATCATACCTACTACCCAACCAATACCTAGTTTAATTAAGAATTTAAGTGCTTCTATTTTTTTTGCTTTATCACCATATATAAGATCATCTAATGAACTTATAAACTTATCATAAAATCCCATAATAAATGCAATAGTACCCCCAGATACTCCAGGAACACTATCTGCTAGTGCCATAAATAAACCTCTAATAAAATTAATAATCATACATATACTCCTTTTCTAATTCTTTTAAATTATAACACATTCAAGAAAAAAAGAATAGACATAATCTATTCTAAAGGGCAAGATGAGCCTTCATATATACGTCTAATCGCACTACCAAGGCTTCTACCTATATCCATAATTGTATTTCCGGCTCTTGTAAGGGCGCTAATTAAGGTCGATGATAAAGCAGAGCCACCTTCAATTTTTACCATCTCATCGCGATTCAACTTTCTCATTCGCGACACCCCAAAGGTCTTAATATACCATCTAAAAGTCCAGTAATAAAAGTAATTCCTGCAACAATTGCAGCCACAACTCCTATACTTATGCCACCACCACTAATGTTTTTCATTTCTACATCTGTTAATTTTTCCATACTACTTTCCTTTCATCTTATTTAAGAAATATTTAAGTAATGTAGATTTATCTTTAATAACCTCTACAGTAAATATATTCTTATTACTTTTAAAATCATTAATATTAATATCTATTATTACATTATAATATTTCTTATCATTAGCAATATAGTTATCACTAATTTCAACAACACTATAAGCATACTTCTTATGATTAAAGTATAAATATTTATTCTTAATTGGGAAAAAAGTATCATCAACAATCAACTTATAACTATCGTCTTTAATAAGTACATATTCATAACTAGTTTTGTAAGGTGTATTAATTAAAAGTAGAAATAGTACTATTATAGTAATAAGAAAATAATAATAATTAGATATATTAATCTTATCTGTTACTATTCTTAGGACGGAATTTTGATAAGTCAATTTGTTCATCTTTTACTATTTCTCCTTCCTTAAGTTCGATAATATGATTAAACATATCGCAATTATTTAGTCTATGAGAAATAAATATGATAGTCTTAAGAGGAAATGACAAAAATATATTTCTAAGTATTCTTCTTTCCATCTTAATATCTACTTGATTTAACGCCTCATCAATTATTAATATATCAAAACTATGCATTAAACTTCTTGCAAGTATTATTCTCTGTCTTTCTCCACCAGATAGATTAAATCCGTTTTCTTCTATTAACATATTCATACCTATTCTATCTTTTTTTACAATACTATTAATCTCACATATCTCACATACTTTAAGTAATAAGTTATTATCATGAGAATCTAATTTAATATTATTAATTATTGTATCATTGAATAATATCTCATTTTGATTAACATATAATATATTACTAGCTAGTGTATCTTTCTTATAATTAGTTATATCAATATCATTAATAGTAATTAATCCTTTATCTACTTTATAATACTCTTTAAGTAATTTAAATAAAGTTGATTTACCACTACCACTTTTACCGATTACAACTAATTTTTCACCATCTAGTATTGTTAAATTAATATTTTTAAGTGGATATGTAATATCATCAAATGTATAAGACAAATTCTTATATCTAATAGTTCCACCATGGTATTTATCAATAAATCCATTATCTTTTTCATTAAGCATAATATCATTAATACGTTTTAAAGAACTTTTAATCTCATTATACTCTAAAATAAATTCTAAAACACTATTAATAGATGAAAAGAAATAACTTAAAACTGTATTAAAGGTTATTAAAATACTTAGTTTTATCTTATTATCATATACCAGTAATATTCCAATATAATCAATTATCATAAGACCTAAATCATTAATAATATTACTAATAACTCTTCTTATAATTAATATTCGTTGTATTAAGGTCTGAGAGTTAACACTATCAATATGTTTAGTGTTTAATCTATCCATTACATAGTCAGATATATTAATTCCTTTTACAGTTTCAAAAGCATTTATTGAATCTAACATAGTAGTAGTATCAATTGATTTCTTTCTTTTAAATCTAACTATTTCATAAAATAATACTTTCTTAAATATAATAATTGATAATATATTTAAAATAAGGATAATAAAACTAATCATAAATAGTTTTCTACTTAGTCTAAATAATAGTATAATACTTACCATAATCAACGGAATATCAATAAATAGACTAATAAACATCTTACTAACTATATCTTTTAAGTTATTAAGATCATTAATTCTAGATATAACATCTCCTGTTGTATGATTCTTATAATGTTTATAGGGAAGAGAAATAATACGCTTTAGTATATCTTTTGTAAGTGAGAGATCAATTCTTTTATTTAAAATAATATATACTTTATTTTTTATATAGTCTAATATTATTCTTACTACATTTATAGAAAAGAAAATAATAAATATAAATTTCAAAGTTTTTTTTATAGAACTGGTATTATCTACAAGGCTACCAAAATAGAAGGATGAAAAAATTGATAAAAGTGTTATAACTAATGAATATAATATAATTATCTTTATTAAACTAATATTATTTTTTATTATCCAAAATAGATTATAGTATTTAGATTCATTAACTATTGGAATAGTTGTCTTTGGAACAGCAAGTACTAATGCATCATTATAAATAATTTCAAATGATTTTAAAGGAAGTTTTCTGATACCGAGTGCTGGATCTCCTATAATAACTCCTTTTTTATTAATTTCATACAAGACTACAAAGTGTTTTAAACTACCATCTATAATAACATTACAAATACAAGGCAAGTGAATTTTATTTTTAATTAAATCACTATAACTACAACTTATACCTTCAGCCTCAAAGCCGATATCTCTTAGTGCACATACAAGATGATATAAGGTTGTCCCATTCTTATTTGTCTTAGTCATTTCAAGAAGTTCATTACGTCCAATATAGCCATGATAATATTTAATTATCATAGATAAACATGCTACTCCACATTCTTTTGATGCATCTTGTTTTACAAAAGGATACTTTGCCACCTTTTCCCTCCCTATATATATTATTAGTTAAAACTTTCAAAATTCCTTCTTTTTTTTGCAAATTTCTTCAAAAAAATATAAATTTCTTATAAAATATAACTTATGGTTAATAAAAATAGGTAAAAAGAAAGATAAGCAATACACTTACCTTTCTAACCAATTATAAAGTATCTATTACGTCTTTAGATAATTCCGTAATATCCATAATGTCAGTTATATCCATGTTCTTAGACTTTAACTTACGAGCCATATCTAAAGTTGTTTTTTCAGTAACTTCCTTTGTTACTTCTCTAGTATTAGCCTCAAGTTGTTTCTTAAACTTCTTAGTTAGCTCATCTTCAACTTTTCTTTTTGCGTCATGAAGCATTCTTTCTTCACGATCATAATAAAACAATAACTCATCATCATTACTATATTTCTTCACCATATCACCGATGTCTTTTAGAATTTTATTATCCTTAGTTAAAACATCAATAACTGATTTACTATTAGTACCAATCATTCCATACAATTTTTCAAAATCAGTTAATCCCTTTCCACCTTCATTATAACATATTTCTGCGAAATGTTTAACATTAATGAAATAAAATTCTGCTCTATCAGTGACAAGTTTATGAGTATTATCACCAGCAAGATGACATACTTCATAAGGTACACCAAGAAAATCATCAACATCAATATTAATTTGATAATATCTACTTATATCAGAATATTCTTCTCCAGGTTTTAAGTCTTTGCTCATGAGTCTTGATACAAATGCAATATTTCTATCTACGACTTCTTGATTTAAATTTGTATTAATTTCAATTGAAACATATTCACCATCAAGTTTACAAAGTAAATCTACCTCATTTTTCTTATTAACCCTATTATCATCTAATAAATCATTAGGATATAGTTTAATTACTTCAACTTTTTTCTTAAGAGTTACAGATAATAATAAGTTTAATCTTTCTAAGTGATTTGCATCACCAAATATAAGTTTAAATACTCGGTCATATGTTAAAGGTATAACCTCATCTTCTTTTAATACTCTTTCATATACATTAACCATAATTTCTCCCCCTGAGGTACTAACAAAATACTGTTCTTAAATAATAGCCAGTTCCAATCTATTACCAAGAACAACACTTTCTTTTCCCTCCTATATATATTATTAGTTAAAACTTTTAAATTTCCTTTTTCATTTGATAAAAAACTTCAAAAAAATGTAAATTTCTTATAAAATATAACTTAAAGTTAATAAAAATGGACACAAAAAGAAAGATAAGCATTACACTTACCATTAAATATATTTTATTTTCTCTAATTATTAACACCCCTAGGGCATCTATTACCCCAAGTATCAACTAAAATATCATTCTTATATATTTTTAATATTTCACAGTTATTTGTACACCCACTACACTCATGTCCTTTTGTTATAAACTTAATATCATTAACATCAAAACTATATTCCTTATCTGTTTCATATTTTTTAGAAATAATGGCAATACCAAGTGCACCTAAAAGATGACTATTCTCATCTACTATAATATCTTCACCAAGTACTTCTTTAAAATATTTAACTACTCCTTTATTTTTGCTTACTCCACCTTGAAATATAATAGGTCCTTTAATCTTTTTACCCTTACCTACATTATTTAAATAATTTAAAACTATACTTTTACAAAGTCCAGCCACTATATCTTTAATTTCATAACCTGATTGAGCTTTATGTATTAAGTCTGATTCAGCAAATACCGTACAACGTGCCGCTATCTTAACAGGATTATTACTTTCTAGTGCCAAGCACCCAAACTCATTTATATCGACACCTATTCTTTTAGCTTGACTAGATAAAAAAGCCCCAGTTCCTGCCGCACATAATGTATTCATGGCATAATCAGTAATAATGCCATGGTTAAGTAAAATTATCTTAGAATCCTGTCCTCCTATTTCTAATATTGTTCTAACATCAGGGTATAGTGATGTAGTTCCTACTGCATGAGCCGTTATCTCATTTTTAACTGTCTCAGTACCAAGCATAAGACCAATTAACTTTCTCGCACTACCAGTAGTACCAATACCTTTTAATACATAATCACTTTCAACTTGACTTTTTAAAATACTAACTAATCTCTTAACCGAACCTACAGGATTTCCTTCAGTCCATAAGTATTCACTAGCAATTATCTTATTACTCTCATCTATTACTACCCCTTTAGTTGATATTGAACCTATATCTACTCCTAAATAACACTTTTTCATTATAACCCCTCTTTCTTACATTTCCTTCTTCATCTTAATCATATCTACAAATGCTTCAATACGAGTTTCTACCCCTACCTTAGATGTATTAGTATCAAAACTAAAAAATATAACAGGTACTTCATACTTTTTTGCAATCTTATTTATTATAGGCATCGCACCAATCTCAGGAGTACAGAAACTAGATTTAATATGTATTATTCCATCATAACCTTTCTTACATAAGTATTCTGTATGATATATATTATCTAGTGCGTCAGCACCTAATCTATATTTAATATTCTTCATTTTCTTTAAATACTTACGAACTTTCTTTCTTTTTTTTAATAATAAGTAAGTAACATTAGTAAATCTAGTAATAGAAATACCATGCCGAGCTAACTCATACTCCAAGCCATAATTAGCATTCTCCTCCATCAAAGTATATAACTCACCAATAAGACCTACTTTAATATAATCCTTAGGTTTATCAATCTTAATTCTCCTAAACTCTTTTTTATACTTTCTATATAGTCTATTTAAATGTATTAATCCCTTACACTTAGAAAAATCGCATAACATCTTACTTTTTAGTTTTATAAAACTTCCCTTAACTACTTCAAACCCAATATTCTCTCTAATATAATTATCAATAATATCCATATACTTAACCATATACATAGCTACTATTCCATATCTAATTAACCTTCTTAATTTTATATTAGGATCAATCTCTTTAATAATCTTATATATTCTTTTAATATCAGTATGTCCTGCAGTAACTAAGTTATACATCTTAAACTTATACCCTAAATCTTTAAGTATCTCTTCTTGTAAAGAAGCATAATAACCATACCTACATCCACCACCAAACTGAATAAGTATGTCAGCCCCTAGTTCTAATCCATTAATCAAAGTACCTAGAGTATATTTAAAAGGCGCACACACAAAATCAGGACTATATTTACTACCACTTTCCATAGTATTTAAATTAATAATAGGTTTAATGGTCTTATAATTAGTAACATGTCTAAATAAGTACAAAGCAGGAATATCATAATCAGCCATCTTAGGAAAAGAAATAGTATGCATAAAATCACCTAAATAATACTATGCATGAAAAAAAATAATAGAACTAATCTATTATTTTACGAAGCAAGTTTAGTAATATCAGCAGATTTGTTTAGTTCGAGAAGAGGGCGAACCATATTTTTATTTCCGGGAGGGTTCTCACTAAGAGTACCATAGTTTCCCACATACCACAAGTACTGAACGTCTTGAAATTGACTCATCGTCGAATAGTGATAACTACTATCATATACCCAAGTTGGTGTATCTTCAGGTTTATTATACCAACAAGATATCGTACATGCTTTTGCACTTTCAACATATCCTAAATTATCTACAAGTTCATCATATGTAATTAACCTTGCGGTTGCTGTATCACCTGATTTAACTGCAGTACTTTTCCAGGCATCTACTACTTGTTTTACTGTTGATGTTGAGTATCCAATTGATTCCCCATATCGAACTCTACCATATCCATTTTCTTCTTCAATAGTAATACCGGTTAAATTTAATGCATCCATTTCTGTTTTTGTAAGAGGTTCTTCTTTTAATAGTTTGACTGTGTCATTAGTAGTATCAGAGTCTTCTATAACATAGTATGTAACATTATTATATGATACGTGGTCTCCTACAGAGTATGCTGTGTAGGATGGAGTAACTGGTTCTGGAGTTGAACTTTTATTCTCACCATAATGATATTCTACACTTCTTCCATCTACTGTACAGTCATCAAGATATACTGATGAATCACTATTTAATTGTGTTGTTGTACACACTACTTCATTTCCTGAATATTCAATAGTTAATTGATCTACACTTGTTGGGAAACTTCCTGTATCTAGTAAATATCCTGCAATTGCTAGTTCTATACTTCTTCCGTATGCATCAATACTTCTTTTATCTGCGGATATTCTTGCTTTTCTGATTATAGACATAACTAACGGAGTTACTATAAGAGCAATTATTGCCATAATTACTAGGGTTGCAATTAACTCTATTAGAGTAAATGCTTTACTTTTTCTTTTAATCATAATTTACCTTCTTTCTTTAAAATTCCATGGTGCTTTTTTTAGTGTATACCATGATTACACTTTTCATACATTCATCATTCCTATCTTGCCTCACCTTACCTTCTTATACTAGTTTACTAAAAAAAAAAAAAAAAAAGTCAACCCTATATTGGATCTTCCGGAAGTTTTCGTATTTTCCAGGATTTTCCTATTCAAAAAGTGGGTCATTATGATCCGCTTTTTATAGTATGTATATTTACTCATGCAAAAGAATGCATAAGTTTTATATGCTCAAACATGTATTAATTTTTTCCTGTTATTTGTTTATTTAATGATATGTTTACTATTTCTTCAATATCAAAATCATCTGTTGTAGCTAAAAAACATAAATAATTTTTCTTAAAAAGGTTGCAAATTTTTTGTTTTCCATATACAATACGTTTGATAAGTTTAAATTTGTTGTTGTTACCTTCAACAAATCCTGAATTTATTGAACTGGATATCGCGTTTTTGACGGCTGTGATATCCTTTTTTAATCCGTTACAAAATGATGGTATTTCATTTTTATATTTATTTATAAAGTTATCTAAATCATCTGGATTTTTATTAAATATTGTTTCTCTAAAATCAAAAAATATATTTTCAATCTTTTTTACTATTGAATACTTTTCTGTAATTATTTCTATATTTTCCTTTATATTTTTATCTTTCTTTTTTTCATCAACAGTTAAAATATATTTTAACAATTCAAATCTTGTTATTTTTATTACATCATTTGGATATTCATAATCTAAGTATGGTTTCATATATACATAATCAAACCCGTTATTTTTAGCAACCGTTCTAACATAATCTTTTAAATTAGTATAGAAACCACTATAACCACATTTTATTATATATGCAATTATATATTCCGGTGCGATACCATCACTTAGCATTTTATATAGTATATTTATATAATTATCCATAAGAGTTTTCTTCTTTTTAAATTCATTAATATTGATGAGGTTATTAACTTCTTCATCAGTCATCTTTTCATATTTTAGCAGTGTCGGAAAACTTATATTAAATTCTTTAGCAAGATTTTTCTTTTCAGATTCTTTGATTTCAGTTAATCTTGATTTAATATTTCTTATTTTCTGTTGTTTTTTTATTCTTTTCTCTAGTTGTTGTTTATATTGTTTTGAATCTTTGTTTCTCTTTTTAGAATCAAATTCTATTGTATCTCCATTTTTATCAACAGGTTTTGTATTATCATAATTAATATTTGATAATATCTCTTCATCTATATTAATAATTTCTTTAGGTACTTTTTTTACTTCTTTACTAGTTAATACTTCATTATTTTGAATAAATATTTTTTCTGGCATTTCGGCATAAAAAATTTCTTTTAAATAATCTATCAAATTATAAAACAAATGGAATCTATCAGCAACTTGCATACAGTTAGGAAGTATAGCACTTATTGCTTTTGCATAAGCGCTAGCTCGATCTCTAGCAACACATTTAATTTTTTTATGATTCTTTAACCAATCTTCCAACGTAGCAGCATCTCTTCCATCAAGTAAAGCTATCAAATGATGGTCATTCATATCATATATAGCTGTTGCATAAGTCTGGCCCTTTCTAATAGCGACATCATCTATTCCGACCATCTCAACATCTTTATTATCAACTATTTTTATGCTATGTATAATATCATCAACAGCATCCGCACTAATTTTTACACCTAAAAAAGAAAGAATTAGCGAAGTACAACTAGAACTCATAAACATTGATATACTCAATATAAATTGAATTAATGCATCAGTTTTAACTTTGTTCTTTCTAGCAAACGGTAATTCTTCTGATATTGTTTTTATATCACAATTTGTATTTGTACATTCAAATTCTCTAACATTAACATGTAACCAAGTTTCTGTATTATGTATTGGTGTGTCTTGGATATGTCTAATGTGGTTAGCATGTTTAATACTGCATACTTGATGACATTTTGGACATATACATTGTTTTGATTTTGATTTTAAATATATATTAATCTTATTATTGTCTTTTGTGTAATTAATAACTTTAAAATTTTCATAATTAAATAAAAAATCTATCATATAATCATACTACTTTCAAGTATAATTATATCACGTATACTATAAAAAGCGGATCATAATGACCCACTTTTTAAATAGGAAAATCCTGGAAAATACGAAAACTTCCGGAAGATCCCCTATATTGACAATTTCTTCATTTTTTAAAATTATCTTACCTAATTTTAGTTGCACCACTCATCTAATTTATGTTATGATGTACCCGGATACGTCCCAATTCAGATGCTTCCTCCTATTATTATCAGGGAACTTTGGTCTTTATCTTAATATATAGGAGGTACAATATGAAATATATTAACAGAGAAAAAATTCTGTTTACTTTAATATTTCTATTATTGGTAATAATTATTTTGCTAATAATATTACTTATCGTAAGATAAGACAAAACACCTGATTAACAAAAGTTGTATCAGGTGCTTCCAAAAAACTAGAGGAAACATCTGATTACCACATCAAACGTATCCTTTTTTATTATATGAGATTTCCTCATCTGTATACATAATATCATAAAATTAGGATTTGTGCAAATTAATTTTTTAATGCAGTTATTGGAACTATATATATTCCTGTTCCTTTATCTTGTACTACTGCATCCCATAGGCCACATATTATACATTTAAATGTAGGCTGTACTTTTACTTCTTTTGTAAATTTTAACAAACTATTCTTTGCGTCTTCAATTTCATTAGAACCTAGTTTTATTTCAATTATTCCGTATTCGCCACTCTTAAGTTCAACTATAGCATCAACTTCACAGCCATTTTTATTATTACGATAGTGATATAATTTTCCGCCTAAAGATTCTATATATATTCTTAGATCTCTTTCAACTAATGCTTCAAACATAAAACCAAATGTTCTAATATCATTCATAAGTTTATCTTTAGTTATACCAAGTGCAGCGCATGCAAGAGATGGATCTGTAAAATGTCTTTTAGGAGATTTACCAACCACATCCCTACTTCTTAAATTTGTACTATATGCTTCTTGATTTTCTATTAAGTATAATTTGGATAGTACGCTTAAATAATCAGATAATGTATTACGACTTAATTGATATTCTTTATTTGTTGTATAATTTTCTATATCAGATTCAATTGTACTATTAGTAACAATTGTTGATTCATTCCGTGCAAGAGATTTAAGTAACATATTCATTTTATTATAATCTCTCTCTACTCCATCTTTATTAATATCATGTGTTAAAACAGCATTTAAATAACTCTCAGGCATAATATGCACATATTCATCACTTGTTTCAATATTTTCAGGCCATCCTCCACGAACAATATATTTCGCAAGCATATCAAGTGTTGTTTTTTTAGTTGCAATATTTTTTTGGGTACCATTAAACAATGCTTTAAGTGATGCAACACCCGTCGAATCTCCTGATTCATATAAACTCATTGAATACATTTTCATTCTATCAATCCTACCCGCACCAGAATGATGTATTTTTTCTTCATCTTCGTTTCTTCTAAGTGTAGTAGATTCGGTTAATATATATTTGCCTTTTTTCTTATCTTTATCACATAAGTGTCTTACTGCATCCCAAATTTCAGGAACTTCACTCCATTCATCAATTAGTAATGGAGACTCTCCATCTAAAACAAGTGATACATCTAATTTTGCTTTTTCTCTTGTATCAAAGTTTTCTTTAGAATCATCTAAATAAATCGCAGATTTTGCATGGTGTTCTGCAGTCCAAGTTTTACCACACCATCTAGGGCCTTCAATGCTAATTGCTCCAAATATTTTTAAGTGAACATCTATCTTTTCATCAATCAATCTATTTTTATAACTATTGTTATTTAATGACACATAGCCACCTCTATATACAGTATATCATATTTATAAGTGTTGTGCGATTTTTCTATGTTTCATTGTGCAACTTTTCCTAATTTTATTGAACGTTTATTCCACTAACTCTCCATCTAGGCTCCATGTTTTAATATCAGTAATCTTAACTTTAACTAATTTACCTAGATAAGAATCATCACACTTAACATTTACTAGTTTCATAGTATCTGTATATCCCATTAAGTATCCATCTTTATTAGACCTATCTTCTATTAATACATCTACTACCTTATTTAAGTATTTTTGATTATTTAAATTAGCGTACTTATTAACTAACTCATTTAATCTCTGTAATCTTTCATTCTTAGTAGAAAGTGTTACATCATCTTTCATCTTAGCTGCTGGAGTACCCTCACGAGGTGAGAATATAAATGTAAATGCTGAATCATACTTACATTTATTTACTACATCTAGTGTTTCTTCAAAATCTTCTTCTGTCTCTCCTGGAAACCCTACTATTATATCTGTAGTAATAGAAACATCTGGAATAGTTTTTAATTTATTAAATAATTCTAAATATGATTCTTTAGTATATCTTCTACCCATTAGTTTTAATATACGGTCTGATCCACTTTGTAAAGGCAAATGTATATATGGCATAACATTATCATATTCTTTTATAATATCTATCATTTCATCAGTAAAATCCCAAGGATGACTTGTCACAAATCTAACACGAGCAATACCAGTTTCTGCAACATCTTTTAACAAATCTCCCATGTAATAATTTAAATCTAAATCTTTTCCATAGGCATTAACATTCTGCCCTAATAGTGTTACTTCTTTATAACCATCTTGAACAAGTTTTTCTACTTCTCTAATTATATCTTTAGGATTCCTACTACGTTGTTTTCCTCTAGTATATGGAACTATACAATAAGTACAGAACTTATCACATCCATACATAATATTAACCCAAGCCTTATACTTAGAATCTCTTTTAACAGGAATATCTTCTATAATATCTCCTTCAATACTTAATACTTCAATCTCTTGCTTATTGTTTTTAATAGAATCATTTAATATACGAGGTAATTCAGATAAGTTATGAGTACCAAATACAATATCTACCCACTTATATTTATTTTTAATTTCACTAACTACATTTTCTTCTTGAGCCATACAACCACAAATACCTGTGATAATATCTGGCTTAGTTTCTTTTAAATGTTTTACTCTACCCAAGAAACCAAATACTTTATTATGAGCATTTTCCCTTATCGCACAAGTATTTAAAATAATTAAATCTGCATCTTCCATAGAATCAGTCTCACTAAAACTCATCTCTTCTAAAAGAGCCTTTATATTCTCACTATCATGTACATTCATCTGACAACCATAAGTTTTAATATAATACTTTTTATTAATACCTATATTATTATAATCATTACATCTTGTATATTTATAATTTTTAACCTCATTATTAGTTCTTTTTTTGGCTTCTAATAAACTAGGCAACATAATACCACGTCCTTCCAAAAGATAATATCATAAATTAGTATTTTTTACAAGAAAAACAAGCATATAATCATGCTTATTTAACTACGATATTTACTAACTTCTTAGGTACAGTAATAACTTTAACTATCTCTTTACCTTCAGTAAATACTTTTACATTATCAATATCCATTGCAAGATTTTTCATCTCATCTTCAGTAGTATTAGTATCTACTTCTATCTTACCTCTTACTTTACCATTTACTTGTACAACCATAGTATAAGTATTATTCTCTAATTTATTAGAATCATAATTAATCCAAGTAGAATCAGTAAACTTATCACCTAAATTATACATCTCATTTAACTCTTCAGTTATATGTGGAGCAATTGGATTAAGTAAGTGTAATAAAGTGCGATAATCTTTTTTACTTACTGAATCTAATTTTTCAAGTTCATTAAGTAAAATCATTAAAGCAGATACGGCTGTATTATATTTAATACTACCTAAATCCTCAGTAACTTTTTTTATTGTTTGATTCATAAGAATTTCTGTTTCTTTAGAATAATCAGCTGAATCATTTAGTTTTTCACCTAATCTGAATATTCTATCTAAGAATTTCTTACAACCCTTAAGACCATTTTCACTCCATGCAGCATCTTTTTCATAATCACCAATAAACATTTCATATGTACGAAGAGCATCTGCTCCGTATGCTTTTACAATATCATCAGGATTCACTACATTACCTTTAGACTTACTCATTTTCTCATTATTAGAACCAAGTATCATACCATGGCTTACCCGAGTCCAAATCATCTCTTTATTTGGAACAAGTCCAATATTATATAGAAATTGTACCCAGAATCTTGCATATAGTAAGTGACGAGCTGTGTGCTCCATACCACCATTATACCAATCTACTTTATTCCAGTATTTCATAGAATCCATTGATGCGAAACACTTATCATTATGTGGATCCATAAATCTTAAGAAATACCAACTTGACCCTGCCCAGTTAGGCATAGTATCAGTCTCACGTTTTGCGTCCCCACCACATTTAGGGCATTTACAATTTACCCAATCAGTAATTTTAGCAAGTGGACTTTCTCCATTATCTGTAGGTTCATACTCTGCAACATCAGGCAACAACAAAGGTAAGTCTTTCTCATCCATTGGAACCCAACCACATTTTTCACAGTGAATCATAGGAATTGGTTCACCCCAGAATCTTTGACGCGAGAATATCCAATCTCTCATTTTATAATTATTAACTTTTCTAGCAATACCTCTATCTACTAAATACTCAGTAATTTTTTCTTTAGCAACTTTCACACTCATTCCACTAAACTGTTCTGAGTTTATTAACTTAGATTCTGGATTATTTAAATATTCACCTTTTTCATATGCAGAATTAGTAATATCACCACCAGTAATTACTTCAATAATCTCTAAGTTATGTTCTTTAGCATATTCAAAATCCCTCTGATCATGACTAGGTACTGCCATAACAGCTCCAGTTCCATAATCGCCAAGTACAAAGTCACCTAAGAATATTTTAACCTCTTTACCATTTACTGGATTAATTGCTTTAATACCTTTAACTTCAACTCCACTTTTACCTTTATTAAGTTCAGTACGGTCCATACTAGACTTTTTCTTAGTCTCTTCAATATAGGCAAGTACTTCGTCTTTATTCTCTACTCGAGGCATTAATTCTTTAATTAGTTTTCCATCTGGGGCAATTACAAAGAATGTAATTCCATATATTGTTTCAATACAAGTTGTAAATATAGAAAATTTACCTCCACCAGATATATCTACATCAACTTCAACACCTTCAGATTTACCAATCCAGTTAATCTGTCCTAATTTAACTTTATCAGCAAAGTTAGTATCATCAAGGCCTTTAAGCAAGTCTTCTGCATAATCACTCATCTTAAGCATCCATTGTGATTTTTCTTTTTGAATTACAGACTCGCCACATCTTTCACATACTCCACCTGCTGCATCCTCATTAGAAAGTACTGTCTTACAGTTAGGACACCAGTTTACTGGTACTGTATCTTTATAAGCCATTTTATGTTTATAGAATTGTAAAAATTGCCACTGTGTCCATTTATAGTATTCAGGGTCAGTTGTTGAAAACTCACGTGACCAATCAAATGAGAAACCAAGTGACTTCATCTGACCTTTAAATGTCTTAATATTTTCTCTAACTGCATCTTTAGGGTGAATATGGTTCTTTATTGCATATTGTTCTGCTGGAGCTCCAAACGCATCCCATCCCATTGGATATAATACATTATACCCTTGCATACGTTTCATACGAGATATTGCATCTTGAGCAGTGTAACTTCTAACATGCCCGACATGTAATCCAGCTCCTGATGGATAAGGAAACTCAACTAATACATAATATGGTTTATCTCCACTGTTTTCTACTTTAAAGGTATTATTATCATCCCAATACTTCTGCCACTTTTTTTCAATCTCACTATAATTATACATATTATCTACCTTCCTTCTTATATATTGTACCTATTATATGATAACAAATAAGTATAAGTGCCATTACTGTTATAAATCCAACAATAATTTCTAAAAATATATTTTTAAATAAACTAACTAACACAACACTTGTAGCTATAATAAATGAATTAGTGAACGCAACAAGCAAAGAAATACCTCTATAATCAGACTCTTTAATTTTAATCTTATAAACCTTCTTTAAATAACTAATCTCTTTACCCTTAATAAACTTATCTAAATATTTACCTCTTCTAATTACAAAGAGTAAGTATATTAAAAATACTACTACAAATGTTACCAAAAACAATATTAAACTAAACATAAATCACTCCTAAAAATAAAAAGATATTATTTTGAAAAGGCGAAATGTCCGCGGTACCACTTTTCTTCCATAATATCTTATGCTCATTGGTTTAACGCACCTAACGCTCAAACGAGTACTCCGAAGCAAGTTCATAATTCTTATTAGAAAGTTTTCACCAACCACTTTCTCGCTAAATAATAAGTGACTACTACTACTCTTCTTCATCGCTTTTTAATATATTTAATATTATACACTAATTATTTTAAAAATCAACTATTCAAACAATAAATCAATATTTTCTGTATCTTCATTTATTTTACTAACCATTTCTTCTAAATTAAACTTATTAAAGAAATAATTAATACTAGATTCAGTCTCTAAAAACATATAAGGTCTATATAGTATTATTGAATCAATATCTTTAATACCTATTCTTCTTAAATAATTACATATACCAATAACTTCATCTTTATTAGATTCTAAACTAAACATTAAGCCGCTAATTTCTTTTAGTTTCTTTATTGTGTCGTTAGAAATTCCTGCTACAACTAAAAAATCTGTCATTTAATTTTCTCCTTTCCAACTGGCGCAAAAGAATATATTTTCTTTCCAATAATTTCTACTTGCTCTTTAGTATAATGACTATTAAATGTAATTGCATACATCAATTTATCAAGTGAGTCAGGCATTGAGTGATTATTAAAGATATTATAAATTCTTAATAATTTAATTCTTGATACTGGTATTCCATCAATACGAATAATAAGTGGATTATTGCTATCAATAAAATCACTTAGTTTATCAAAGTACTCAAATCCTTTAGATTCAACAACATTCTTATTATAATCGAAGTTTTTAAAGAAATCTTCTTCAGTATCATTAAATTCATCTTTAACAACTTCATCTAGCTGCTTAAATAACTCTTTATTTTCTTCTTTAATATAACTAGCACTTGTTTTTATAGTTGGACTTACAGAAGCATTTTCAAATGCTCTTACAATATCACTTCTATTGCATACTAATTTTTTATCTCTAATTCTTAATATATGATGATTCTTCTTCTCACTGAATAAAAATTCATTATCAATATTTAGTATTTGTTTTGCATTTATTAATAAACGTTTAACATTGTCAAACTTAACAATAGATATATTATCACATAGATAATTGTAACAATCAACTTCAATCAATTGATCAAATGAAGAAGTAATTTTTGTACCCTGCAAACTTGATAGTGAAGATAAATATGTATTCTTACCAATATTATATCTTTTTAGAATTTCAATTCTATTCAAATTAGCTTCATATGATTCCGAGAAAATATATGCACACTTATTGTAAACAGTTATAGCAAACAATTTTTTAATTTCATCTTCAGCCATACTAGGATTAATTTTTAATATCGAACCTTTAAATTCAGTATAAAAGTAAACTAAATTGTTTTTAAAATCTTCAAGTTTTCCTGATATAGAATTACCACCATTGCCGCCTTCACCTGTTTTTTTCTTCTTTTTATATTTCTTTTTTCGTGGAATAAACTTATCTATTGTTTTTAATGATTCAACAAGTGATGTCATACTACTTAAAAGATTAAAATTTTCCAAATTTTCTAATGTTTTTCTAACATCAGCTGCTTTAGTATATATAAATAAATCTATTAAACTTGGAATTTCAGTAAATATTGTTCCATTATTATATTCTTCACCTAAATTAATATTATAATTTTTAAATGTTTCAAGTATTCCTTCAATGTTATCAAGACTAGCATATTTTAATAATTCTTTTTGTTTCTTTTCCTTTAACGCATTAAAATCACAATTATATCGTGCAAATAAATTTATTAAATCATCACTAGATAATTCAGCATCATTTTCTTCAAGCACTTCAGCAACAGGTTCAATCTCAATTGTTCCCACTTGATCATATAATGGACTTAATGAACTTATAGTATATTCTTGCATAAAATCTACAACATCAATACCTAGCACTTTACAAAAATTATAGATGTATGAAAAATCATCTCGGGCAATATTATTAGAATTTATTTTCTCTCTTAACTCTTTCATTTTCTCTATATGGTTATTCATTCTATCATTATTACTACGCAACTTATCTACATCAACAATAGTAATTGAAGAATCAACCTTACGTAATATAGATTCTATTATTCCTTTATTACTATTAAAGAATTTCTCACGCATAATAGGAGCAAATAATTTATATGTAGCTATATATGAATTAATATTTCTTATTTCATCATCTGTTGTATATTTCTTTAATGTATCAAGTTTTTCTTCTAGAGCATTTATATCGATATTTTCTAATAACTCATTAATTACTTTTTTATCATCAATGCTTGTATTACTAGTCGCAATTAAATTAGAATTATTCTCTATTTCATTTTGATTTTTGACTATCAACTCATTTATTTTATTTAATAACTCATTAATTATCTCCGTTTGTACCACCTCCTATTTGTTTTGCAGCATTTTCTCTAATTCTAGAAGCTAAAATGCCTATAATTTCTGCATAGCTTTCTTCACACATATTATATATTTCTGCATCTGTCATATTTTTAAACTGTTCCCTTAGATTTTTAGCAGTTTTTTGACCATCCTTTGCATAACCATTCATAGTATCCCTATAAAACTTATCCTTATGCTCTTGATCATGTCTAGTTATTGCAGGAACATAATATATATTGTTCATTACGTGATAACATAAACAACGCATAGTTCCCGATTTTGTTTGTGATAGACCAGGTGTTTTTGTAGATAGTCTTTTCACTTTCTCGTCTTTGCTAGCATTAAAACGTTTCTTTTTTCTTAGTATATCTATTGCATCCCAAATCTTAGTTGAATAAACAACATCTGGAAAATCATCTAATTGTCTTTTTACTCTCGGAGCAAAGATTATTAAGTGTTCTTCATTTAAATCAGTTAGACTATCATCTGTTTTAACAGTGTTTGCAAGCATTTTAAGATACATATTTACAACTATATCATATTCACTTAATAACTCTCTAAATTTAGCATCATTATTTATATATTCATTTTTATTATTTTTAATTCTTCCTTCTAATATTGATAATGAATCAATCAAGCTATTAACATCAGTTCCCTCATTATTTTTATATAATTCCATTGAACTATTAATATACTGTGAAATTTCTACAATTATTTCATCTAATCTACTTTTTCTATCAATCTCATGAACTAATTCAATTATATTTTCTTTAGAATCTGATGCATTATGAAGATAATAAATAACAAATTCCCAGTTAACTATATTATCATTAACAATCGCTTCTGCTCTTTCATAAGAACCGTCATTGATTGTATCTAAATAAAATTTATAATCAGCATCATTTAGCAGTTTTGATAAAGGATGCTTCTTATTTATATAAGCTTCAATCTGTTCTTTTAAATATATAAAATCTGCTTTTTCTACTTCATTTAAATTCCAAGACTCAACTATACTTGGATTTATTATATCATCAAATGTTATCGGAGTATCTTGTGGTTGTGTGCCTGATACATTAGTATCATCTTGAACTTGCTCTTGTTCATCTGGCTGAGCTTGTACATTTTCTAAAGCAACATCTTCAACAGGACTTTCTTGTCGCTCAACAATATCAGTAAGAACTTCTTCTCTATTTTCATCGATTGCTCTAATTAATTCACTATTTTCTAACTCATTTTGCCTAATTAAAACCTTAGCATTTAGCAATTGTACTTCTAACATAATACTTGATTTATCTTTTTTTGATAGTGAACTTGTTTTAATAAAGTCTAGCAACCTATATAATTCATCTTTTGTTTTGCAAGGAATCATTGTATCATTTACAAAACAAGTATTTAGTATTTTATTTAAATCACTTATTTTATTCTTACAAGCAACAACCATATTGCGTATATCAGATGCTTGATTATTCATACTTTGTCTATTATTTGAAGTATTGTAATCTTGAAATTGTAATTCAGATACTTTATTTTTTAAAGTCTTAATTAATTCTTTGATCTCCCCTTTAACACTCTTTATTAAACCATCAGCAACACTCGCATTACTAACAATATATGTATCTATAAAACTTACATCAAACATACCATTCTCATCTATAAGTTTCTTATAAAATTCTATTTTTTCTTTGCTGATCTCTCTTTGATTAAGAAGTTCTATAATCTTACTAGGGCAATTATTAATAACTTGTTCATATTCAGTTAAAAATATATTATTAATCCCACCTTCTAAAATAGATTTAATTTTTTTTAAATTAATATATTCTTTAATTATTTTACTTAAATCAGTCGCAATTACTTTTAAATAATCTACTTTTAAAATCATATCTAAATAATCAAGATTGATATTATCATCAACTAGTAAGTTATCAATATAATTATTTAAAGTATCATAATCATATGCTAAATTATTATTAATAAACTCTTGATTAGATTCAATAATTCTCTTTATCTCTTCCTTTAATCTCTCCATCAATACACCTTCTTATTCTCTTCATCATCTATCATCTTATTCTTATAAGCATCTTTATATAGTTCTTCTGTTGCCTCAAAGAAATTTGAATTTAATCCAAGCATTATTTGAATATAACTAATATCTTTTTTTATTTTATTAATAATAGTAGGCGAACTTAATTCACCATTACTCATATTTTTACATGTGTCATTAAGAATATTAACTATTTTCTTTATTTCAGCAAGATCACTTGAACTTAACTTAGAATTAATTTCATAATTATTTAATATATCTATAATACGCATTAACTCTATAACAACTCTTTTATAATCAGATAATACTATACCATTTACTGTATATATTTTATCTTCTGCTTCTTTCATATCTTTAGTATTTTTAAATATATTATTATAAAACTTATGCTTTCTATATAAATTAATATTATATGTTTTATTAGCATCAGCAGCTTTAATATCCTTAAAAAAATACTCTTTACTTAATTTTTCTTCATCATTATTAAATTCTTCCATATGTACCACAACTCCTTATACTAATAATATACCATGAATAATACAAAATATCTACCATCTTAAGAAAAAAGCACAATTATTTTGCATTGTACCAATCATTTTCATACTTAATATCTACATCTAGCCTAAACAATAATTTATATACATTAATCTCTTATTTTACGAACCTAATTAATTATAGATTATTAATTTCATCAAGTGTTAAACCAGTAATATTTTCAATTATATCTACAGCAACAGAAGAATCATTCATTTCATCTCCTGCATCCATAGTTTCTAACTCACTAGCATCTGCATCAAGTATCTCTACCTTCTTATTAATTGCTTCTTAGGTTAACCTTTTAAGCATATCACAATTACTATCTTTTAAGAAAATACCTTTAAAAATAATATCACTTCTGCTCTTATAAAACTTCTTTAGCATAATACCTCCAACATCTAAGAGGAAATAAATATTGCTATCTTATCCCCCTATATATAACATACGACAAAACTTCTAAATTTCCTTTTTTATTTTGATAATTTTTTTAGGAAGTTTATAAATCGTGTAATATTTAAAATTCTGCATTAAAAAAACTAGTTTTCACTAGTCTTCACTTTGTCTACAAAATCTTATTATATTTTTTTATTATCAGTATTTAATAACTATTTTGCATCGTACCAATCATTACCATAATTAATATCAACATCTAAACCTACAGATAACTTATATACATTAATCATTTTATCTTTTAGTATACTTTTAACTATTTCTAACTCATCTTTCTTACAATCTATTACAAGTTCATCATGCACTTGAACTAATATCTTACTCTTTAAATTGTTTTTCTTAAACTCTCTATATACATCAATCATAGCTTTTTTCATAATATCAGCAGCAGTACCTTGTATTGGTGTATTTAAGCATATTCTCTCAGCCGCGCTCCTAATTAAGTAGTTTTTATTATTAATCTCACTAACTGTTCTCTTTCTACCAAACAATGTTTTAACACACTCAGTTTTCTTTGCATTCTCAATTACACTATCCATATACTCTTTAATACCGGGATAACTCTTATGATATTCATCAATAAACTTTTTAGCATCACTAACAGGTATATTTACATTTTCAGATAATCCATAACTACTTATTCCATATATAATTCCAAAATTAACACCTTTAGCTATTCTTCTTTCATTCTTGGTTACTGAATTAATATCTTTACCAAATATATCACTTGCAGTCTTAGTATGGATATCTACTCCATTATTAAATGCATTAATTAATGTTTCAATATTAGCCATATGTGATAGTATTCTAAGTTCTATTTGTGAATAATCACTACTTAGTATTACAGAATCACTACTTGGTAAGAATGCTTTTCTAATTAATCTACCTTCCTCACTTCTAATTGGAATATTTTGTAAATTAGGTTCAATAGAAGAAAGTCTTCCTGTACGAGTAATAGTCTGAGTATAAATAGTATGTATCTTACCATCATCATATATACTATTAATAAGCCCTTCTATATAAGATGAATATAACTTAGTAAGACCCCTATATTCAATAATCTTCTCAATTATTTCATGTTTACCTTTTAACTTCTCAAGTACATCTTGACTAGTAGAGTAACCTGTTTTAGTCTTCTTACCATGTGGAAGTCCTAACTTTTCAAATAATATATTCCCAAGTTGTGAAGGCGATGATATATTAAACTCACACTCTGCAATCTTATGTATCTCGCTACTTAATGCATCAATTCTTTCTTTTATATCTTTACCAAGACTTTCTAATATAATTCTAGATACATTAAAACCAGTAATCTCCATGTCAGCTAGTACTACACTTAAAGGCATCTCTATATTATTAAATAAATCAAGCATTCCTTCTTTATTAAGTTTATCTATTAGATTATCTTTTACTTCATATATCATTTTAGCTTTTAATACAGTACTCATGCAAGCATCATTACTATTAGTATCATATCCTAATTCTAAAGCTAAATAACTAATATCATCTTTAATATTATATTCAAGCAAGTATGCAGCAAGCATAATATCTATTTGATTATTATCAGTACTATAACCTAACTTATTTAAAGATACTATATTCTTTTTTAAATCATATGTAAACTTAGTATTATTATTTAAAAAGTTACTAATATATTTAATATTACTACCATCTACATAATAAGCATTATCCCCATCATATATACCAATACCAGTAATATTACCTTTATGATAATTAGTATTAGTAACATCAACATAGTATGATGCAGTACCTTTAATAGAAATATCACTAGTAATCTCTTTATAATCTACTTTATTATTACTATTAACAATACTCTTATCAATCATCGAATAAAACTCTAACTCACGATAGATATCATTTAAAGTATCAGTTGGACCTTTGTACTCTAGTTTCTCTAAATCAAACTCAATAGGTACATCTTTATAAATAGTAGCTAGTTTATAACTATTATAAGCATCCTCCTTATAAGTTTCTAACTTCTTTCTTGTACCAGGCTTAAGCTCATTAATACACTCGTATACACCATCTAAAGAATTATAATCCTGAATTAACTTTAAAGCAGTCTTCTCACCTATTCCCTTAACTCCAGGAATATTATCTGAAGAATCTCCCATTAAAGCCTTCAAGTCTATGATATTCTCAGGTTCTATACCCCAATCTCGCACAAAAGTCTTTAAATTATATCTAATAGAATCCTTACTCTTTAATAACTTCATTCCTACATTATCACTAATTAACTGAAGTAAATCCTTATCACTACTAACAATCATACCCTTATAATTCCTAGTATCACAAATTTTTGCTACAGTACCAATAATATCATCAGCCTCATAATTATCAATCTCATAGTATTTAACCCCTAACGAATTTAATAACTCTTTAGCTTTAGGAAACTGTAATCTAAGTTCATTAGGCATCTCTAACCTACCAGCCTTATAATCCTTATAAAATTCATGTCTAAAAGTCTTACCCTTATCAAAAGCAACAATTATATGAGTAGGATTCTCCTCACTAATAATCTTATTCATCATATTAGTAAAACCGAACAAAGCATTAGTAGGAAAGCCCTTACTATTCTTCATAAAATTACCATTATAAGCAGTAGCATAATAACTTCTAAATAACAAGTTATTACCATCAACCATTACTATTCTATCCATGTTTATTCCTCCTTTTAATTACCACCATTATACCATTTAATAATAACAAAAATCTAGTACATTACATACTAGATTATAGCTTATAATTTCAAATTATATGGATTGGTTTCTTCACCTGTTCCACCATCTATTCTTATATCTGATACTAGATACAGACTTGGACGTACACCACGTGAACTGCTCGAAGCGCCACCACCTAAAGAACCCGAATCGGCTAGAATAAACGTGCTTCCCGAGTCGCCCGAATAAGGCGACAATAGCCGGTGATAAGAAATACGATTAGCATTATATATCCAGCCATTTATCGGTATACCTCCACTACTAGTTCTAGAATTATGTGCATCTGTATAACAAGTATTATCTACTTCTAATGCATAGGTATATGTATAATCACTTGGATACATTAATGCTATTTTTCCATTCCAAGATGTGCTTCTTCCATTATATACAGCTGTTCCTCTTTCCCAATTATAATATGTTTCTGCTCCACCAGAACTTGTGTCACTTCCACCTAAATAATACTTAGTATCTGCAATCATATTCTTACTCATTTCATCTAATCCATTATAATATTCACCATTTAAGTATGTATTTAGTGTTGCAGTTAACCATTCGTTTTCATATGGTGAAGTTGAATCCCATTGCATATTACTTGAGAGTTTTCCATTTTTTACTATCTTAATCCTCTCTTCAGTATTACCATTTTCATCCTCGACTGTAAACACTCCAATTATTCTCCATAACTCGTTATTAAATGTTACATAGTTATTTGGATTTGCTCCTATATATCTATAATCAGTTAAAGCGCCTGTTTGAGTAGTTACAGGATGTTCAAATGTATACATTTCATACGTATTTCCATCTGTATAATTAGTTATAGAAATATCATTAGTTTTTGATAATAATAAAGGAATTAGTTTTTCTCTTTTAGTTCCGTAATGATAATATCCATCTTCAGTATCATCTTTAACCTCAATTCCACTTATACTACATTTAGTCATATATATAGCTCCATCACCATATATTTCAACATCGCAAGAGATATTCTCACCCGTATAATCAAGTGTAAGTTCACTTATATCAGTTGGATATGAATTATTTTTATCATGATAATCATTTACAGCGCTCTTAATACTACTTGCATACATTTCAATAGTCTCACTATTAGTTAAATCTCTTGTACCATAGTGATAATATCCGTCTTCCTCATTAGAGTCTTTAACTTCAATATTATTAACCTTGCATTGAGATAAATATAATCCACCATTTTTCTTCATCTGCATTACATTACATACTACAGTAGAACCACTATATTCTATATTAAGATTAGGTAACTGTTCATTAGTTGGAAATGCACCTGTATCCATTAAATATCCTGCAATAGCTAACTCTACACTTCTACCGTATGCATCGACACTTCTTTTTCTCGCACTTATTTTAGCCTTTCTTATTATATTCATTACGAGTGGTGCTACAATTAGTGCGATTATTGCCATAATCACTAATACTGCAATAAGCTCAATCAATGTAAAACCATATCTTTTATTCTTCATATCTATTCTCCTTACTACTTTTATTCTATACAAATTATGACAAATTAAAATATAATTGTAAATAGCAATTTCGATTAATTTTTCATTAAAAAAATATAAAGTCTATTTCATCTTTATATCTCTTATATAAAATGGTTCTAAGATTTTTCTTTTATTCATGCACTCCTTTGCATCATTTAATTTACTAACTTCATCACCTATATATTCACTTAAGTATTTCCTTAAAAGTTCTATAAATATTATAACGTCTGCTTCTTTATCATTATACATTTCTTTTAATAATCTATAACTATTAACAAACTCATCAAAATAATTATCTATAAGAAAATTATATATTGCATAATCAAAATTATTATTATTTCTTTCAATCAATATACTAGGATCAATATCTTTAATTACATATTCATCACTATCTATTACATTAAACTTATTTTTATAAAGTATATTATACATAACATCATAAGTTTGTATACCATATTCTGATATTCTTTCTATATCAATTCTAGCATTATTAATATTTGTAATTAATTTATCTAAACTAATCTTTAACGGGTTTATACTAGATAAATCTTTACTATTAACATATGGCTCTATATATCCTACTACTTTATCATCAACTTCTATAACATCTTTAGGAGATATATAAGTATTATTTTTAATATTACTAAATTGCATTATATTATTATAATTATAATTATAATTATAATCGCCCATACTTCCATCAAAAAACTCATGATATATTTTATATACTAGTTTATTATTACTATCTAAATAACATATCCCCTGTGAACCTTCACCTATTTCTTTTAAAACAAGTGTTTTTAATAACAAATCCCTTTTACTCTTAAACTTCATAAAACCCCCATATACTATTTTAACACTTTAACAATTCCTTTTGATCTAACATAATTACCATGTTTTAATACATCTTTAGAATTATTATAGTTATTAGAACCTATATATAACATTAAATTACATAATTCTAAACCATTAATAAGTTCAGGTGCGGAAAGCTCCTTATTGAATGATATAGAATCATCATTTTTAATATAATTAAAATATATTGGATTTGGAATCATTATATCTAATTTACTTGAGTTTTTAATAATCAAATTACCACGTACTTTAAATAAATTAGCACTATAAATCTCACTATTAAATTTATAACCACAATCATTAAGTGCACAAACAATAGAAAAATAATCATGTACTCTTTTATTATAACCAATACTAACAAGCGGATTATTTCTCTCCATTGGTCTTAATTCTAAATCAATTAACGACTCTATAATCATAGATACTTTTTCTGGTTCTAATCTAATTATACTTCTAATTAATAATTTAAGTCCATCATAATCACTATAATCGTGATTCCCAACTGCACGAACAAGTCTATATGTATCATAACTCACTTTGTCAACTATATCAATTCCAGTATATTCGAATAATCTATCCTGTATCTTTTCCATGACATCACACTTTCTATATAATATCTCTAAACACGGGTGTTATAATATCAAAAATTATTAATTATGTCAAATTAAAATTTGATAGTTATATTCTATCAAATCTTTGTTTTATTCTATTAACCCCAAATATTCTTAATATTTCATATAAATCCGGAGTATTCTTTTTACCAGTTAAAGCTACACGAATAACAGTTGCAATATCAGCTACATTTCCTTTATAATTATCAGGATTCTTCTTATAATCCTTCATATTCGCTGCATATCCTAATGTCTCAGCTAATTCTTTAATCTTATTAAACCAAGTATCTTTATCATCATTCATATCATAGTAATCATTGATATAAGTATAAATAATATTTTTTATTTCATTAGTATCAGTAATCTTCATCCACTCATAATCAGGTTCAAACAAGTTATCATACATATAATATATTAAATTATATATATCAGAGTATTTTGCAATATCCTTACGAGGTTTTTCTTGCTCTCTTTCTATATTAATAATACTTTTATAATAATCTATATCTTTTTCAATTAGTTCTTTTAAGTTTTTATCATAAGAACAAGCCCACTTATATGACTCTTCATATAATTCATCTTTATTCATTCTAGATACAATATTTTTAGAAATGTCTTCTAGTTTCATTAAATCATATAACGCACCAGACGAACTCATTTTCTTAGGATCAAACTTAAACTCAGTAAATGGTAAATCAGGGTTAACATCCCTCCACTGTTCATAATTAGAATTTATTATAGTAAGTAATGATTCAACTACTGCATTTTTAGGATATCCTTTTTCAATAAAGTATTGCATGTTAGCTTCTGGATCTTTTCTTTTACTTATCTTACGAAGCTTACCATCTTCTTTTTTTTGAATTAATGGAGTATGAATATATTTAGGTGGTTGAAATCCAAAGGCATCAAACATTTCCAAATGCTTAGTTACACTAGGTAACCACTCCTCACCACGAACAACTATTGTTGTATGCATCAAGTGGTCATCAACAACATGCGCAAAATGATAAGTTGGAAGCATGTTATCACTTTTCATAATAATATCATCAATATCATTTTCACTTAAATGAAGTCTTCCTTTAGCAAGATCATCATACCAAATCTTATTTTCAAAATCTCCTTTAGATTTAAAACGAATAACAAACTTATCACCATTTTTAATACGATTATATGCATCATCAATACTAATTTTACGACACTTACTAAATCTACCATAATAACCTGTTCTAACCTTCATACCCTCTTGTTTTTCTCTTAAGTGTGATAATTCTTCTGGAGTACAAAAGCATGGATAAGCGCGTCCTATACTTATTAAATGTTTAATAAATACATGATATATCTCTTTACGTTTACTTTGTATATAAGGTCCGTAATTACCTATTACTTCACCATTATACTCATATTCATCTGGAACTATACTATAATAGTTTAATATATCCATGATAACTTTAACAGCATCCTCTTTTTCTCTAGCTTTATCAGTATCTTCATTTCTTAAATAGAATACTCCGTTTGTATTTTTTGCAATCATATAATCAGTTATTGCTTGGTAACACCCACCTATATGCATAAATCCTGTTGGAGAAGGCGCAAAACGAGTTACCTCACCACTTACACTTCTTTTAGGATACTTCTTCTCTATATCTTCGATAGTTTCATTAATATCTGGAAATATTAAATTTGCTAAATCAACCGTTGTCATAAAATTCCTCCTTTAACTAACAAGAATTATATCAAATAATAGATTGTTTGTAAATAAAAACAGTTACTTATCGTAACCATTTTATTTACGTAATTCTTATTTCATTTGTTTAGCAACTTCTTCAGCAAAGTTTTCTTCTCTCTTTTCCATTCCTTCGCCTACTTCAAATCTTACCATAGATTTAACTACTCCGCCGTTAGCCTTAACATATTCTCTAACTTTTTTATCATTATCTTTAACAAAAGCTTGTTCTTCAAGACAGATCTCTTCATAAAATTTACGAATACGTCCTTCAACCATCTTAGTAGCAATCTCCTCTTTTTTTCCTTCATTCATTGCTTGTTCTTTTAATACCTTACGTTCTTTTTCTACTTCATCACTAGGAACATTATCTTTATTTACATATTTAGGTCTCATTGCAGCAGCATGCATTGCAACATCTTTTGCAACTTCTGAGTTTGCTCCATCAACAGTGATTAATACAGCAATCTTACCACCCATATGAATATATTCACCAAATGATTCAGTATCACTCTTAGTAACTACTTCAAATCTTCTTAAAGATAACTTCTCACCAATCTTAGCAGTTTTAGCAACTATTAAATCATTAATTGTGCCTTCACCACAATCAAGTTTTAATGCATCCTCTACAGATTTAACATCACTATCAATAATAGTCTCTAATATAGTACTAACCATAGAAGTAAACTCTTCATTTTTAGCAACAAAATCAGTTTCAGAGTTAACCTCTACTATTGCAGCCTTATTATCTTTAATAAGAATACTTGCAACACCTTCAGCAGCAATTCTATCAGCCTTTTTAGCAGCCTTAGAAATACCTTTTTCTCTTAACCAATCAATAGACTGAGAAATATCCCCATTGTTAGCTTCTAATGCTTTTTTACAATCAAGCATCCCTGCACCAGTTTTTTCTCTTAATTCTTTTACTAAACTTGCACTTATCATAATATCCTCCTTATTTTCTTAAAATTAAAGATGATTATAAAATCATCTAAGTTTTTTATTTTAAAGCTTCTAATAATTCAGCTTTTTTCATTGTTGAATAACCTTTAATTTCACGAGTCTTAGCTAATTCTCTTAATTCAGCAACAGTTTTTCCAGATAAATCTTCTTTAACTATTTTCTTCTCTGGGGCTTTTTCAGTAACTTTTGCTTCTTTTACAGTAGCTTTAACTTCTTTTACAGTCTTTTCAGTATTTTCAACTTTTTCTTCTTTAGAATCTTTATTATATCTATCTCTTCTTCTAAATGATTTTTTCTTATCGAATCTTTTTTTATCAAATCTTTTATCAAAATTATTATTCTTTGGTCTTTCTTCTCTTCTCTTAACTGATTCAACAGCTCTTTTCATAATGTCTTTAGAATCCTCTGAATTGGTAGTAGAATAATCAACAATTTTTCCACCATTAGCTTCAACTACAGCATTATTTAAAACGCCAATAATAAGTTTAACTGCACGAATTGCATCATCATTAGATGGAATTACATAATCCACCATATCTGGATCACAATTAGTATCAACGATACCAACAACTGGAATGTTAAGTTTTCTAGCTTCACGAATTGCAATCTCTTCTTTAGAAGGATCAACAATTACCATAGCTTGAGGTAACTTTTCCATACTTCTAATTCCACATAATATTTTATCTAATTTTGCATATTCTTTCTTTAAACCTGAAACCTCTTTTTTTGGAAGTAAGTCAAATGTTCCATCTTTTTCCATATTCTCAATTTCTTCAAGTCTTTTAACACGACCACGAATTGTACGGAAGTTAGTTAATGTTCCACCTAACCATCTTTCATTAATGTAGTAAGATTCAGATCTCATAGCCTCATCACGAACAGCATCTTGAGCTTGTTTTCTAGTTCCAACATAGATAACTTTACCACCATTAGACGCTATTTCTTTTAATACAGCATATGCTTCTTCAATAGCCTTTGCAGTCTTCTGCAAATCGATAATATAAATCTCATCACGAGAGCCATAGATATATGGTTTCATCTTTGGATTCCATCTTTTAGTTTGATGACCAAAATGAACACCAGCTTCTAATAAGTTGTTCATAGATACAACTGCCATATAATCTCCTCCTTTTTGTTATGCTTCCATCTACGTCATCTTTAGTTACCACCTATTGGCACCGATAACTAAATCAGTAAATGTGTAAATTAAAAAAGCCATATATATTATAACATATTATATGACTTTTGCAACAACTTTTTTTAAATTTTATTCCGCTACTCTTCTAACGCTTACAATAGGCATTATATACATACTATCTGTTCTAATACCAAGTGCCGGTGTTGAAGCATGAACTATTGTATTATCTCCTATATAAAGTGCAGAATGTGATACAGTACCATTATATCCATAAGATATTATATCTCCTGCTTGAATCTCACTTACTGGAACTGAATAACCTACAGTAGATTGTGCTGGAGCTGTACGAGGTAGAGATACTCCAAAGTTTGCATATACACTTTGAACAAACCCTGAACAATCCGCTCCATCAGTTAAACTTGTACCACCATATACATAAGGATTACCTACAAACTGTACTGCATATGAAGCAACATCAGAATAAGATGTATCAGGAATAGGAGCGCTAGGCATATTATTTTGATTAGCATCTATTGCAGCATTTGCTGCTAATCTCGCAGTCTGTTCTGCAAGAGCTTGAGCAGCAGCCTCTTCTTCTTTTCTTTTTGCTTCCTCTTCCGCTTTAATACGTTCCTCTTCTTCTTTTACAGTAATATATTCTTCTATTTCAGAATCCTTATATGTATCAAGTGCATCATCACTATTAACAAGCACGTTAGCTGCAGATACTGTATCTTTAGCTTTTACATTAACTGTAGAATTACTCTTAATAACAAATACCATTACAATTATTAGTACATCTGCAAGCACTAACATTATACTAATTTTTTTTCTTGTATTCATATTCACCAACTTTTTTTATTACAAATAAATTTTATCACTAGATTATAATTATGTCAAATCGAGCACGAAAAAACTCGAGAATCTCGAGTTTATCCAATTCTTCTTATTGTAATAATTGGCATTATATACATACTATCTACCCTAATACCTAATTCTGGAGTTGAAGCATGAACTATCATACCGTTACCAATATATAATGCTGAGTGTGATACATAACCATTATATCCATAAGATACTATATCACCTGGTTGTGCCTCATCGATAGATACACCATAACCAGATGCAGCCTGACCTCCTGTAGTTCTTGGAAGTGATATACCAAAAGCAGCATATACACTCATAACAAATCCTGAACAGTCAGTACCATTTGTTAAACTTGTACCACCATATACATAAGGATTACCTACAAACTGTAAAGCATATGATGCAATATCAGAGTTAGCATCTACACTTACTACATTTTGCGTTTGTAATTCATTTTTTCTTGCAATTTCTAATTGTCTTTCTTGTTCTAGTTTCTCAGTTTCTAATCTTTCCTGTTCTAATTTTTCTTGTTCTAATCTTGCATTTTCCTCTTCTTGTCTTCTTTGCTCAATTAGCTCATTTAACTTTTCATTGTTCTCTTCATAGAAACTAAATACTTTTTTATCTGTTATAATTCCTTCGTTTTTAGATCTTATTTGGTATACTTGTAATTCTTCTTCAGTTTCTATATCATCTTTAGCATTAACATAAGTACTACCAATAATACCTAATACAAACAAGAAAGAAACTAGAAAAAGTTTTTTTAATATACTTTTCACAATAATTCTCCTAACTTCATAATTATATTTGTGCCTAAAATTTGCGGCACGTTTTCAATTCTACCAAAATTTAATTATAATGTCAAATTGGCGAAAAGCCTTTATTTCCCTTACATTTTCTATTCTTTCTCAAAAATTATTTTTAATACAAAAAAAAAATAGACATTATTCTAGTCTATTATGAACTCTATTTTAGAATTACTAATCTTTTTTGCTCTTCTAATATTTATGTCTGATTCATTATCTGTAAACAGTAAATTATAAGCACTCTCCCAAATAATAAAACATGCAAATATATCTAAAATATCAAACAATGTATGCACTAAAGGTAAGATATTTTTAAAAATTAATATAAGCAATCCTACTAACATTAGAACTAAATTAGTTAAATTTCTTCTCTTACTTTCTATCAAATTATACTTAATTTCTAATCCAAAATGACTACGAAGTGCATCTACTAATTTATCTTTATCTTTATCACTAATAGTCTTATTTGATATAAACTTTATAACCATTTCACTGTTCTTTATTCTAGAACATCTATTTTCTATATATGTAGCAAGTTCTTCTGATATATCATTTTTATCAAATACATTAAATAAACTATCATAATCATTAATATAAACTTTAACTTCTTCCATATTTACTCCTTAAATTCAACATATTTAAAACCTATTTCTTTATATACATCTGATGCACGTGGAGTATTTATTACTCTAGCAATTACTAAATTATATACTTCATCTAACATAATTAATGCACATAAACTAATAGATATAATAATAAATACTTTCTTATTAGTTTTTCTAGATAAATAAATAACCATTGGTAAGATTCCGTAAATTAATAATAAACTAGATATCCCAAAGAATAATACACTTCTAAGACATATAAATCCACCAATATTACCAAAATTAAGTATTTCAGTATTATAGTCCCAGCACCTAAAATGTCCAAAGTAGTTATATATTATATATCCAGCAATAAACTCTAAAATTCCACATATAATAGTACTTTTTAAAAATACTTTTACAGGTTTTAATCTATCTTTAAATGTAAGCAATATAATTAAAATGGAACCTATTGCATATATATTAATCCAAGGTATAAAATTACCTCCACGATAATAGAATTCATTCATACCACCATTGAAATAATAGAATATAAATTCATATACAAAGCCGAATACACCTGATATAACGATAATTAAACAAATGATACCAATTATAGTTAACTTATCAAACTTAATATTTTCGTTTAAGTATTTTTTATATAATTCTTTCATAAACTCTCCTTCTACTTTATAAAATTAGTATAACACATAAAATTTGATAAGTAAATTAAAAAAATCTATTGTGAAATAAAATAATTTGTGATAAAATTAATTTGTTCCCGAATTTGGCCTGTTGGTGAAGCGGTCTAACACATAGCCCTCTCAAGGCTACATACAAGGGTTCAAATCCCTTACAGGTCACCATATTATATGCATAAACGGTATAATTTTTATACCGTTTCTTTTATTATATCTGCAAAACTTTCTATTCTAGTTTCTAGCCCATTATCAGCTGAATAATCATCAATTACAATATTTAGGTGAGGTTTATTCATTTTTAGTATTAATAATTCGTTTACTAAACTATCAAGTCCACATGGAAAAGTTGATAAAAAAACCACTCCATCTATTCTATTTTTAACCATTTCATAAGCACCAATAGCTTCTTTACTATATTTCCAATATAATTCCTTTGATACATTCTTACTTAACTCTCTACAAATACTCTTATCAAGCAAATCACTATATATGATATCAAAACCTTCTTTTTCTAATAATTTTATTACTGGACTACCTATTAATTCATCATATGTATTATAAGTGTGTGAAATAAGTAATATTCTCTTTTTAGTACTATTAAATTTATTAATATTACTATTTACTAACTTTTTCATATTATTATTATGTTTTTTTACTGCTTTCTTATATGCATCACTTATTATACTTAGCTTAAATCCTAAAGAACGTGCAATTTTAAACATCCCCTTCTTTAAAGTATCATTATTATTTAAATCAATATTATAATCAATAATTTTTATATCAAACGTATCATTAATAATATCACGAGCCGCTAAAAAATTTGTACACGTTTGATTAAATGTATAATAATTATCAATTCTTGGAATAAGAAGATAGTCACACTTATCAACCAAACACGATACATGTCCAATATAATTTTTCATAGATAAACACATTTCATCAGGTGCATATTTCATCCCTGATTCAACTATTCTCTTATTAGTTTTAGAACTCATAACCACATCAACACCTAAATTTCTAAAAAAATCTACTGTAATATCACCATTTAAGTAATAAAACATCGAACGAGGAATTCCTATTTTCATATAATCACCAATTAAGTATATTCCCAAAATAAAATAAATATGATATAATTATTCAAGAAGGTGATTAGGACGGTGATTAGATGGAAGTAAGAGAATTAACCGAAGAACAATTTGAAGAATTTATAAAGAAGTATAATAATTCCTCAATGTACCAAAGCACGGAATATGCCCTTACTATGAATAATCAAAATTACAAAACTTTGTATTATGGTTTAGAAAATGAAGGTGAAATAAAGGCAGCAACTTTAATTCTTGTAGAAAAAATACATGGATTTAAATATGCAATTGCACCAAAAGGATACTTAATTGATTATGAAGATAGAATTTTATTAGAAGAGTTTACAAATTTATTACGAAAAAAATTAAGCAAAAAGCACATTATTGCAATTAAAATTAACCCAATTATAACAAAAAGTAAGTTCAATCCTAAAACAAAAAGTATTAGTGAAGAAGAAAAGTATAAAATTATATTTGCAACTTTAAAAGATTTAAATTACTATCATTTAGGATATAATGATTACTTTGAAGGATTAAAACCGCGATTTGAAGCAGTTATTAATATCAGTAAACCAATAAATGAATTATTTAAAGCAGTATCTAAAAATTTTAAAACAAAAATTAAAAAAGCAAATTTTGAGGGTATAAAAATATACAAAGGTGGAGAATCTGATTTAGACTACATTTATAATCAAGCAAAAGAAAAGTATAATAGAGATTTATCATATTATCGTGATGCTTACCATTATTTTGAAAAAAACAACAAAATTGACTTGTATTATGCAAAACTAGATACCAAAGTATACTTACAAAGCGTACAAATAATGTATCAAAAACAAGTTGAGAGATGCAACAAAGCAAATAATGATGTGTTTAAGAATCGAGAAAATCAAAATAACAAAGCAATTAATAGAAAATTATCTGAAGAAAACCTTTTAAATAATTTTAAAAATGAATTAGTATATGCAACTAATTTGCTTAGAGAAAAGCCAGAAGGAGTTATTCTTGCTAGTGCACTTATAGTTAAACATCAAAAAACTGCTCACTTATTTATGGATGGATATGATCCACAATACAAAAAATTCAATGCCAAACATTTACTTATTTGGAAACTAATTGAAAAGTATTCATTAGAAAAATTTAGAAAGTTTAGCTTAGGTGGAATAGCCAACTTTAATTTAAAACCAAATGAAAACAAATATAATGGATTAAATGAATTTAGATTAGGATTTGGCGCAACAGGATACGAATATGCTGGAGACTTTGAATTAATTACAAATAAATTTCTCTACTTTACTTATCAAACATTATCACCTATACTAAAAAAATTCAAGAATAAAAAGAAGAAGAAAGTTCAAGAAAATAATAATGAAGATAATGGTGAAACAAACGAAAAGAAACCTAGTTTACTAAGTTTGCTTCTAAATAGAAGAAAAGATGATGATTAAAAAATACAAGGCTTCACACCTTGTATTTATTTTATTTAACTATAAATATATATAATTATTTTTTCCTTCTATAGCTATACCCATCTTCATCTTTTTCAGCAGTTTCTTCTCTATTCTCTTCTAATAAATATCTTTTTAATTCATTTAGTTCAGCTATTCTCTCTTTATTTGATTTTTCTTTTATAGTTTCATTAATTCTTTTCTCTTTATCAAGATTAATTGATATCTTTTTCTCTAAGTTTAACTTCTCAGCAAAATTATCAATACTACCATATTTCAATTTAACAGCATTACCTAATTTCTCAAATTCTTCTCTAACTTTTCTTTTTTGTTCCTCTACACTCATTTCAGCTGCAATACCTTCTGCACTAATAATATCAAAATCAACATCATTATCAATTTTTTTATCATTAAACTTAAAAATTATTTTTCCTTTTTTATTATCTTCATTAAATGTAATAGTAATTTTCCCTTTTGAATTATTATTTTCAACTTTAGATTCAATTTCACTTTTTAATGATATAACCATTGCAGTAAAACCACTAGGTCTTTTTTTATATAATCCTTTTTCTTCATTTGTCATTTCATCAATACAATCAAGAACGCTTAATTCATCTAATAAATGTGATCTTGCATTACCATAATCTACAACATTTTTTAATGATTCTAATACATTTAAAATAGGGATTAATTTAATAATAAACGAATTAGTAGTTTGTTCTGGTTGTATGTAATCTCCCAATTCAGATAACCTTCTAAAGTTTATTTTATAATCACAATCTGCAACATCCTTAAATATTCTAAAAAATAATGATAAATCCATTCCATGACTAATAACAAGCGTAGAAATCCAAATAATAAACAATTGTAACATAACTCCTCCTTCAAACAACGGTTCATATTATACAATTTTGTATATAGTTTGTCAAACTATAATTTGGTAAATTGTTTAATTGGTGCTATAATATATATCAAACAGGGGGACATATGAATAAATTATATATACAAAACTTAGGTTTAATTGTTACTGAGAGATGTAATTTAAATTGTAAACATTGTCTTAGAGGTAAATGTTCTAATAAAGTAATGAGTAATGAAGTAATTGAAGCAACATTATCGCAGATTAGCGCAATTGGTGTTCTTCATTTAGAAGGTGGAGAACCTACTCTAGCTATTCCTACTATTGAGAAGATACTAGATTATATTATTAAACAAAATATATTTGTTGATAAAGTATCTACTGTAATTAATGGTACAAGATATGAATCAAGATTAGTAGAGTTATATGACTATATTCAAGAATACATAAATAGGTATAATGATGAAACGTCAGAAATAGCTGTATCCTTTGATAAATATCATATTGAAGAGATAAAAAGATTAAATTTACTTAAGGATTATTTAAATAATACAAGTAAATATGCAGAAACTATTTATTACTATGGATATTATGAAATAAGTAATAAACTATTCCGTGAAGGTAATGCAGTTAATCTAGATAAAAAACTAACTATACCATTAAAGCCTATGAGAACATTCGCTACATACGTAGGAAAAAATAATACATTTGATATGAATAATGGACTATGTAATATTGGTCCAATAGTTACTATAAATGCAGATGGTACTATTACCGAATCTGATGCATCATATAATAATCAAAATACAATTTATAACTATGGTAATGTATTAAATGATTCAATTATTGAATGTATGCTAAATAATAAAATGAAAGTTGTTAAACCTAATAAATTTGAAAACAAAACAAATAAACAAATTATTAAATATTATACTTACAAACACTAAAAATACAGAAATTAATTCTGTATTTTTACTTTTTTAAATCTATTTTTTTAACTTTAGTAATTTGTTTATCATCTTCAAAAAATCTAATATTTAGATAACCAGTTAACCAAGTTCTTGCTTCACCTACTTTATTAAGTTTATCAAAATCTAAATCATTATTAGAGCTTAACTTGTTAATTCCATCAATTACATTTTTTCTGTTTAAATATATTCTATTATCTCTATAGAAACAAGGATTATCTAATAATATATGCGATATATTTGGACGATTTAAATGATAAGCCCACCTTAGATGATACTCATTCTCAATATTTTTAAACTCTCTATTGAATTCATCATAAGTATAATCACCAATAATTATAACATTATCAAGACCCAAGTATCTAAGATCATTATAGTATGCTGATATTTTGTAATTTCCATTTTTAACACTATCAATTATATAATCAGAATAATCATTTAAAGAATTATGATTCACTAATGCTCTCTTTCCCTTATAGTTACAATACCCATTACCAAATACAATCTTCTCATTACTATTTAATAAGTATAATAATCTTTCATAAGCATGTAAAAATATCTCGTTCTTTACAGTAGATACTGAAACCACTATTTCATCAGCTTGCTTTGTAATTCTATAGTTTTCGAGCGCATTATAAAAGTCTAAAATAAACTCTTTTGTACCTTTCAAAAGTTCAACATTATCACAACACTTATAACCAATCAATTTATCAATTAAATTATCAGCATCAAATATAACATATTCTATTTTCTTTTTTTCCATTGTACCACTTCCCTGTAACTATATTATAACTAATCTAAAATAAAAACACAAGGCATAACCCTGTGTTTAACAAACTAATTATTCAATAATTTCTGAAATGTTACCAGAACCAACTGTTCTACCACCTTCACGAATTGAGAACTTAGTTCCATTTTCGATAGCAATTGGAGCAATTAATTCAACAGTCATTTCAACATTATCTCCAGGCATAACCATTTCTACACCATCTGGTAAAGTAATAGTTCCTGTAACGTCTGTAGTTCTGAAATAGAATTGTGGACGATAGTTTGAGAAGAATGGAGTATGTCTTCCACCTTCTTCTTTACTAAGTACATAAACTTGAGCTTTGAACTTAGTATGTGGAGTAACTGTACCTGGTTTAGCAAGTACTTGACCACGTTCAACTTCTTCACGAGCAATACCACGTAATAATACACCAGCATTATCTCCTGATTCAGCATAATCTAATTGTTTACGGAACATTTCAATTCCTGTAACAACAGTTTTCTTAGTTGGTTTAAGTCCAACAATTTCAACTTCATCATTAAGTTTTAATTGACCTCTTTCAACACGTCCAGTAACAACTGTACCACGTCCAGTGATAGTGAATACATCCTCAATTGGCATTAAGAATGGTTTTTCAGTATCTCTAGCTGGAGTTTCAATCCAAGTGTCAACTGCATCCATTAATTCCATAATCTTTCCAGTCCATGCAGGATCTCCTTCAAGAGCTTTAAGTGCAGAACCACGAATGATTGGAGTATTATCTCCATCGTATCCATATTCAGTTAGTAATTCTCTAACTTCCATTTCAACTAAGTCTAATAACTCTTCGTCATCAACCATATCACATTTATTTAAGAATACTACCATACGAGGTACTCCTACTTGACGTGATAATAAGATGTGCTCACGAGTTTGAGCCATAGGTCCATCAGTAGCTGCAATAACTAAGATTGCACCATCCATTTGAGCTGCACCAGTAATCATGTTTTTTACATAGTCAGCATGTCCAGGACAGTCAACGTGTGCATAGTGTCTCTTTTCAGTACTATACTCGATATGAGCAGTATTGATAGTAATACCACGTTCTCTTTCTTCTGGAGCCTTATCGATATTCTCGAAATCAACTTTAACGTTACCATTACGTCCAGCAAGTACTGTAGAAATAGCAGCAGTTAAAGTAGTTTTACCATGGTCAACGTGTCCGATTGTACCAATGTTAACATGTTCTTTTGAACGATCAAATTTTTCTTTTGCCATTTAAATTTCTCCTCTCTTTTCTACATCTCTAATTTTATATCATTTAATTAAAAATAGCAATACTTTTTTCAATTTTTCTAACGATTTTGGGAAGTATACATTAAGCATACTACCCTAATCAATTAGTTTCCACTTTTCTTAATAATTTCATCAGCAATATTCTTTGGAACTTCTTCAAAGTGATCTGGAGTCATAGTAAATTGTCCACGACCTTGAGTATTACTTCTTAAAGAAGTTGCATAACCAAACATTTCTGATAGTGGTACCATTGCATCAATAGCAAGTGCATTACCACGAGATTCTTGTCCCATAGGACGCCCACGACGAGAAGTAATATCTCCCATTACGTTTCCTAAGTATTCATCAGGTACAACAACTTGTACTTTCATAATTGGTTCAAGAAGTATAGGTTTACATTTATTCTTAGCTTCCTTTAATGCAAGTGATGCAGCAACTTTAAATGCCATTTCGCTTGAGTCTACATCGTGATAAGAACCATCAAATAATGTAGCCTTAACATCAACCATTGGGAATCCTGCAAGAACTCCTGTTTTCATAGCATCTTGTAAACCTTTATCTGTTACTGGAATATATTCACGAGGAACAACTCCACCAACAATTGCATCAACGAACTCATATCCCTTTTCAGGATTTGGTTCAAATTTAATCCATACATGACCATATTGTCCACGACCACCAGATTGTTTAATGTACTTACCTTCACATTCACCAGCTTGAGTTATAGTTTCACGGTAAGATACTTGTGGCTGTCCAATATTAGCTTCAACTCCAAACTCACGTTTCATTCTATCAACGATGATATCTAAGTGTAACTCACCCATACCAGCGATAATAGTTTGACCAGTTTCGTGATTAGTTGATGCTCTAAACGTAGGATCTTCTTCTGATAATTTTTGTAGAGCTGTCGCCATTTTATCTTGGTCTGCTTTTGATTTTGGTTCAACAGCAAGTTCAATAACTGGTTCAGGAAATTCCATAGATTCCAAAATACAAGCTTTCTTTTCATCACATAATGTATCTCCAGTAGTAGTATTTTTAAGACCTACTGCTGCAGCTATATCTCCTGTATATACATCAGTAATCTCGCTACGATTATTAGCATGCATCTGTAAGATACGTCCAATTCTTTCTTTTGAATTCTTAGTAGCATTTAAAATATACGAACCACTAGATAAATGTCCTGAATAAACCCTAAAGAATGTAAGTCTTCCAACAAATGGATCTGTCATAACCTTGAAAGCAAGGGCAGAGAATGGTTCAGAATCACTTGGATGTCTTACAATTTCATTACCATCTAAATCAGTACCTTTAATAGATTCAACATCAACTGGACTTGGCATGTAATCTACAATTGCATCAAGTAATAATTTAGTACCCTTGTTACCTAATGCAGTACCACACATTACTGGGAAGAATTTAACTTCAAGTACACCTTTTCTTATTGCACTCTTAATTTCTTCAACAGTAAGTTCATTACCTTCTAAATATTTTTCCATTAAAGCATCGTCAAATTCAACAACAGCTTCAATAAGTTCGTTTCTCTTAGTTGCAACAATATCTTTTAAATCATCTGGAATTTCAATCTCAGTTGGTTCTTCAATTTGCTCACCATCATAATGATAAGCCTTCATTGTAACTAAATCAACGATTCCATCAAATTCACTTTCAGCTCCAATTGGCCATTCGATAGGTGCATAATTAACTCCTAATCTTTCACCAATAGACTTAAGTGACATTTCAAAACTTGCACCAAGTTTATCCATCTTATTACAGAAAATCATTCTTGGTACTTTAAATTCATCTGCTTGTCTCCAAACAGTTTCAGTTTGTGGTTCAACACCAGCATTCGAGTCAAGAAGTGCAACCGCACCATCAAGAACACGAAGAGATCTTGATACCTCAACAGTAAAATCAACGTGTCCTGGAGTATCAATAATATTTAATCTATGATTTTTCCAGTATGCAGTTGTTGCTGCCGAAGTAATAGTTATACCACGTTCTTGTTCTTGTTCCATCCAGTCCATCTGAGATTCACCATCATGTGTCTCCCCTATTTTATGGATTTTACCTGTATGAAATAAGATACGTTCAGTCATAGTAGTTTTACCCGCATCAATGTGGGCCATAATACCAATATTACGAGTATTCTCTAAACTATATTCACGAGCCATATTTAATTCCTTTCTACCATCTATAATGAGCAAATGCTTTATTTGCTTCTGCCATCTTATGAGTATCCTCACGTTTCTTAACAGCTGCACCAGCATTATTAGATGCATCTATTAATTCATTAGCAAGATTCTCAGCCATAGAATGTCCACCACGAGTTCTTGCAGCATTTATTAACCAACGAAGTGCTAATTCTTGACGACGAGCAGGTTTAACTTCAATAGGAACTTGATAATTAGCTCCACCAACACGACGAGACTTAACTTCTAAAGCAGGTTTAATGTTATCAATTGCTTTATTAAATACTTCCATTGGATCTTCATTTGTTTCTTCTTTAATTCTATCAAAAGCACCATATACTATTTTTTCAGCAGTACCTTTTTTACCATCTAACATAATACCATTAATTAATTTAGTAATAACTTTAGAATGATAAATAGGATCAGCTAGCACATCTCTTTTAACAGCACGTCTTTTACGCATATTATTCTCCTTTCTTTATATTATTATTTTTTTATTTGTTTTTAGGTTTCTTAGTACCATATTTACTACGACCTTGGCGTCTTGCTTCAACTCCAGCAGTATCAAGTGTACCACGAATAATGTGATATCTAACACCGATTAAGTCCTTAACACGTCCACCACGAATCATAACAACACTGTGTTCTTGTAAGTTATGTCCTTCACCAGGAATATAAGCAGTAACTTCCATATTATTAGAAAGTCTAACACGAGCATATTTTCTAAGTGCTGAGTTAGGCTTCTTTGGAGTCATAGTACCTACACGAGTACAAACACCCCTCTTTTGTGGAGCATCAACTCTAGTTTGAACCTTATCCTTACTATTATAACCAATATTTAAAACTGGTGACTTTTTCTTCTTAGTCTTCTTAGTTCTATTCTTTCTAACTAATTGATTAATTGTTGGCATGTTTTCCTCCTTTCCACACATCCACGTGTCTCACAATTTATCTAATTAAAGATTTGCAAGTGCAAACCCAAATTAAATCTTAATTAATATATCAAAAACCCTTATATTTGTCAATAATTAATTCCGAATATTTCGGAATTTATATGATTTAAACCAATTATTTGACACTTTATTCAGGTTTTTATACGTTTTAACCGTATTATTTTTTATATACTATCACTTTATTATGCTCATCATAATCTATTACATCTTCAAAAACTATATTTAAAGTATCACTAACCGCACCATGTACAGAACTATGAACTGCAACCCAAGCATTATTATCTAAATACTTATCTAAATCTCTTTTAATAAATAATGGATATTTAACCGCAGATTTAAGTTCCATCCAATCAAATATATTAGACATAAAAACTGCATTAAACTTAATATCTCTAGGTACCTTATTTAAAACATCGAAAACATCAGAACAATAATATTTAACATCTATATTATTTAGATTATTCTTAGTTACATAATATTTATCTTTATTTAAAAATCCATCAACGCCTCTATTCATATAAAAATCTCCATTACTAATTAAACGACCAGTAATCTCGTAATCTTTATATTTATTATATAACGCATCCCAAAACAACATCGTATCACTATCAAGATAATCTCTTACCTTTTTATAATAACTAATATCAAAGTATCCTTTATAATCATCATTATAAAAATAATTAAGAAACTCTTTATGTTCTAAAATTCCTAAAGATTTAATTTTTAACTTCGCCATATATAAAGCAAGAGGATTGTAATCAAATGCATAAATACTTTTTGCCCCACAACATACTGCTTGTAATACGTGATCACCACTACCAAGTACAGTAAGAACATTACCATTATTTATAGGAAAATACTTAAAATATAAACCCAACTGTTCATTAGTCATATTATAAGCCATCTTATAATACTTTCCTTTTCTACCTCTATAATTACCTTTCATAAATTCAAATGCTACTTTTATATCTTTTTCTAAATCCATAACCCACCTATCATTAATAAATTATTCTTTATTATTTTACTTTTACCTTTGGCAAATCATCAGAAATACTACTACCTATTTCATAATCATCAAAATCATCAAAATACTCATCCCAACTAAACTCATTTTCAAATTCTCTTTCATCAATTTTTCTTAAAGTTTCATCGATTATATTACCTCTTTCTCTAAGCATTTTAAACATATATTTTCTTGTATATTTTTCTCCTACTTTTTGTAACGCTATAATTTCTTCTTTATTCATTTTCTCCTCCATACTTCTTTAAGTAATCATTATAATTAGATTTAAAATCAATGATAGTTCCGTCATCATTTATCTTAAGTACTCTATTACATACAGTATCTATTAACTCTCTATCATATGTAGATATTATTATTACTCCTTTAAAGAGAGTAAGTGCTTTATTAAGGGACGTAATAGATTCCATATCTAAGTGATTAGTAGGCTCATCAAGTAGTAATATATTACTTTTCTCAAGCATCATCTTTGAGAGCATTAATCTAACTTTCTCGCCACCACTTAATACATCAACATTCTTAAGTGATTCTTCCCCACTAAATAACATTCTACCTAAAAATCCTCTAATAAAAGTCTCATCTGTATCAATTGAGTACTGTTCTAACCATTTAACCATACTAATCTTTTTATCAAAGTATTTAGAATTATCTTTAGGATAATAAGATATACTTACTGTATTACCATAATTAATAGAGTTACTATTATTATATATTAACTCTAAAAGAGCAGTTTTAGCTTGTTCATTATTACCTATTAAAGCAATCTTATCTGTATTATCAATAGTAAGTTTTAAATTCTTAATTAATGTTTTACCTTCTAATTCACAACTTAACTTATTAATTCTAATTACATCCTTACCAAGTAATCTTTCTGGTACAAACTCAATAAAAGGATATCTTCTTGAAGATGGTTTAATCTCATCTAACTTAATCTTTTCTAATGCTTTCTTTCTACTTGTTGCCTGCTTAGACTTAGATGCATTTGCAGAAAACCTTCTAATAAAGTCTTCTAACTCTTTAATCTTATCTTCTTTTTTCTTATTACTATCCTTCATCTGTTTTTGAATAAGTTCTGATGATTTTAACCAGAAATCATAGTTACCAACAAACATGCTAATCTTCTCATAATCTATATCTACCATATGCGTACACACTTTATTTAAGAAATGTCTATCATGTGATATTACAATAACTGTATTTTTAAAATCAAGAAGGAATTCTTCAAGCCAAGTCTTAGATTCTAAATCAAGTCCATTAGTAGGCTCATCAAGTAATAGTATATCAGGGTTTCCAAACAAGCTTCTAGCAAGCATTACCTTTACCTTATCAGTTTCTTTTAAATCTTTCATATATAAACTATGTAAGGAATTATCAATACCCAATCCAGATAAAAGTATTGCCGCATCAGCTTCTGCTTGCCAACCATTTTTCTTTAAGAATAAATCTTCAAGTACTCCTGCTCTAATACCATCTTCTTCTGTAAAATCTTCTTTTAAATATATAGCATCTTTCTCTAACTTAATATCATATAACTCTTTATCACCAGCAATAACAGTATCAAGTACGATATCATTATCATATGCATTATGGTCCTGTACTAAGTAACTAATTCTATCGTGTTTACCCTTAATAATATTACCACTAGTAGGTTCTATAATACCTGCAAGTATTTTTAAAAAAGTAGACTTACCAGCTCCATTCGCGCCTATTACTCCATAACAGTAATCATTATCAAACTTTATATTTACATTTTTAAATAAAATTCTATCTTTAAATCTTAATCCAACATTTTCACATTGTAACACATAATCACCCCAACTAACGAAAATATTATATTATAGATTATAAGTATTTTCAATATTAATTTTGAATAATATGTTAGTGATGAAAAAGATTAAAAAACTAATACCTATTATTATATTAATACTATTTTTAATATCCATGATTATATATTCCGATGTAGTTATTAAAAGTGTATCTTTTGCAGTCACTCTTTGTATTAACAACTTATTTCCGTCAATGTTACCTTTTTTAATATTATCTTCAATTCTATGTAATTATGGATTTGTCGAATTAGTATCACATATACTAAGTCCATTAATGAAAAACTTATTTCATATAAATAGTAACTGTGCTTATATACTTATTTTAAGCATGTTATCAGGTTCACCTAGTAATGCAAAATATATAAAAGAGTTACTAGATGGTAATAGAATAAGTATTAATGATGCTAATCAAGTATTACTATTTTCTCACTTTGTTAATCCTATATTTATAATAGGTACAGTAGGTACTATATTTTTAGGTAATAAAACATATGGATTTATCATTTTAATTAGTCATTACTTAGCTAATCTAATTATAGGTATTATGCTTAGAAAAAAAGAAATACCAAAAAGTATTCCTAGGAATAATAACTTTTTTAATATAAAACCAAAAGGATTTATAACTACACTTAAAAGCGCGATTAAAGATACCATTGATACACTACTCGTAGTATTTGGTACTATTACATCTGCATTAATATTCTCATCAATCATTAATGCTTTCTTTAATTTTAATCCAATATTTAATGGAATATTAGAAGTAACTAGTGGATTAAAATATATAAGTATTAACTCTAACACTATACTATTTAAAATAATTATATCTACATTCTTTATATCATTTGGTGGACTAAGTATTCATGCTCAAGCTATAAGCATTCTAGATAATAAAGATATTAAATATATACCTTATTTAGAAGCAAGAATACTTCAAGGTTTAATATCTAGTATTATTGCCTATATTATGTATATGCTAATTAATAATATTATTTAATCGTTATACTTCCAAATATTCTTCTAATGTTATACCTCTTGAATGTATTTCAGTTGCAACATCTACTCCAACATATCTAATATGCCAGGGTTCATAATTATATCCAGTAATACTTTCTTTTCCTTGTAAGTATCTTATTATAAAGCCATATTCATGAGCATGTTCACTAAGCCATGTACCAGATAGAGTATCACCAAAGCCATAATCTAACTCTCCTACATCAAATGCAAATCCTGTTTGATGTTCAGAGTGTCCTGGACGTGCAGAATATGTATCTGCAACTTCTACTCCATCAACTGCAACATAATTATTATATAGTACTCTTTGTGTTTCATATGATCTAAATCCTGATAATAATGGTAAAGAATATCCTAAACTAGAGGCAGCAGCTTGTAAGTTATTTAGTGCAGAGTAAGCTTCACTATTCACGCGAGGATTATAATTACTAGGTAATGCATATTTTTTATTTACAAGTAATATTCCGTTTATAAATGTAGGAGAATCTGGATTACTATTATAATCATAATTATTTGAAGTAATTTTAACTTCTACAGGTCTATCTATTACTTTAATATTTCTTCCTACTTCTACACTATTACCACTTGTATCAGTTACGCTATACTTAATTATATAATCTCCTACTTTAGTATTATCTAAGTTACTATCTATAGCTACTTTAGCCGTTAAATCACCTTCATAGTTATCACTCGCACTAAATCCTGATTCTTCATAAGTATCATTAACATATATTTCAATATTATTATTTCCATTTAATATAATAGTAGGATTTTCTTTATCAACTATATTAATAGTTCTATATACTTTCTTTGTTTTAAATAAAAACTTAACTTTATATTCTAATTTATAACTACCTACTTTTTTATTATCTACTTTACCTATTATTTTTACTTTCTTACTTAAATTAAATAATAAACTATTAGCTTTAACTCCATATTCTTTATACTTATCACCATAATTAATAGTTATATTACTACTATTAACTAATTCTAGTTTAAAGAAGGGATTAATAATTATAATAGATATAAGTATAATTAACAATACAGTAAATACTATACTTAATATTAATATTATTTTCTTCATATTACCTCTAATAGAATAAGCAAAAGAATCTCTTTTGCTTATTTATCTAATACTACAAAACTAGTTGCAATAAATCTTGTTTGATGAGTTCCTGTTGAATCAATTGGGTCATTAATCGCACAATGAGTATTTGTAAAATAATCTCTACATGGTGCATTCCACTCAGTCTTTGCAATATTTTTAGGTAATGCCATTACACTAGATGTACCACCATCAAGGTTAGATGCATTAACAGCTCCATACCTCTCCATAATCTCAGCTAGATCAGCCATAGTTGCACCTTTAGTTCTACTTGCATTACTATCAATTACAAGCATTAACACTACACCATCACGACGTTGCCCAATGGCACTACGCGCACCTGGTCCCCATCCACCATTACCATTAACTTTAGAAGTAACACCATTAACAATTAAGAAAGGTCCCCAAGATACAGCATTAACAACTCCCTTATTTAAAGCTTCACGTGCAGTATTTACTTTAAGTAGCATTAATGTCCCATCTTCTGTAAATCCAACAACTCCACCTGTTTCGGTCGCAATACCATATTCATTATTAGTTATAATCTTACCATTTGATATAGTAATTCCTGTAGGAGTACCACCCCAACTGCTTCCTCCTGGGTCATAAAATCCTCCACCATTTATTGCCAAGAGTGCATCATCCCTTTGCGCCATATGTGTTACATACTCACCACGACTACCAAGCTCTTGAGTAACTTCTACTTTAATACTAGTTGGATCATATATAGCTGCTAAAAATCCCTGTTGTCCATCTACTTCAAGCTTAATAATTTTATATTTTTCCCCTTCTTCATGTTCTAATATTTGTCTTTCATATTCATCTTTATACTTAGTAACTTGCTTTCTATCAATCAAAGTCTCATCAGTAGATTCTCCACTTTCAACTATATAGTTTTTACTCATTACTTTTTCTATCTCAGCATCACTATAAAACCATTTACAGTATTTCTGGTGTTCCATAGTAGGCATAGCTGTTGTTATTAACCATTCTCTAAATCCATCTAGAGGACCGTAGAATGTAAATAACATACCAATAAACGCTGAACTATAACATATTAAGAAGAAAGTTAAGAATACTCTTCTCGTATTAGTTTTAAATCTTTTATGCATTATTACTCTAATTATATATACTATAAATAATATAAATACTACTGCAAAAATGAAAAGTGCAGTCATCTTTTTATGAGCAATAACAAAGTCCATATACTCCCAAAAATGTAATATATTTAAAGTAGGTATTAAAGCAAGTATTACTACAGATGTTATAATACCTGTTATAGTTAACCTAACATTAAACTTATGATTAGAATGAGATAAATCCCTACATCTAATCTTAAATATTATAGATAATATAATACCTATAAAACTAATTATACCAATTACTAAAGATGCAGTTCCAATTGGCTTTTTAATTAACAATGTAGAATGAGTAGATATTACATAGAATGTCATAAGCATAAAGAATAATATCATAGAAATAGTTAAAGTTATATTAAACTTATGAAAAGGTTCATATCCCTGTTTTCCTAGTTTATCACTTCTTTTACCTACTTTTTTACTCTTTTCCTCTTCTTCATACTTCTTTTCAATCTCATCTATGTTATTAACTTTATCTTCTTCATTATTAGTAGTAACCTTATTACTAGCTCTTTTCTTATATATACTATTTAAATCTACATTATCATTGTTACTACTATCTTCATATCTTGCTTTTCTACTAATTCTAGATAATACCTCAGTAGTCTCTTTATTATATAATGGATTATTACCATTACTTTTACTACTATCAGGCATACCGTAATTATTCTTACGTCGCTCTTCTATATACTTTTTTATTTTTTCTAATTCATCATCATAATTATCCACAAATCCACCTCACATCTAGTTAATAACCTAATATTAATTATAACAGATAAAAGTTATATTTCAAATATAATTAGATATTTTTACTAAATGATGTGTAAAGGAAAAGTAAAATATAATATTTCTATTAATAAAAGATAAATATCTGTAGGTTTATAAAAGCTCATCTTTAGTAATAATAAATAACTTATTATGAGTATAAAAAGCATAGAATACTTCTTCTAATTCTATATTTTTTTTACTTATTATATTTTTAAGCCATGGATAATCTTTATTAATATCAGCTAGTACTTTATAATCTATTACTCCATCTAATATTAATGGTAGTGGATAATCTTCATCATCACTAAATACTGATAAATTACCATTATTTTCTAAAACAGCATATTTAACATGTTCTATACTTTTTACTCCTTGTAGTCTTAATTGTTGAACTAAATCATCTAGACTATATCTTAAATGAGACATTTCTTTAAAATTAAGTTTTCCATTTTTAATAATTACTGTAGGTTTACCATCTATTAAATCTCTAATTTTCTCATTTTTAAGTGTAATATAGCTTATACCTATTTGGGTAAGTGTTAATATTGTAATAGGTATAATAGATAAGAATATACTTTTTTCTGCTTCTATCGCAATTGCGACTAATTCTGCTATTAATATAGACACGATAAGGTCTATTATACTTAACTGTCCTACTTCTTTCTTTCCCATAATTCTATATACTAATATTATAAAAAAATACATAAATAGTGTTCTGAGTACTATAGATATATACATATAATCACCTAATATATATTGATTAAGTAATAAAAAAATATACAATTACATAGTATTTTATAGGTGATTTAATGAGATATTTAAAGAATTTAGGAAGAACTTTTCTTTATATGCTAGTAATAGTCTTAGTGTTTACTCTAATAGTTACACTTCTAAGTTATTTTAATATATTTGGGGATAATATAACTAAGATAATGAAGTTTATTATACCTACTATAAGTACCTTTATTGGTGGTATTATGATGGGAAAAAGAGCAAATAAAAAAGGGATTATTGAAGGAGCAAGACTAGCATTCATAATGATTACTATACTAATGTTATTAAGTATAATACTAAGTAGTTTTAAGCCTCAAAGTATAATATACTATCTAATTATATTAATAACAACTGTATTTGGTGCATTAATTGGTGTACAAAAAAAGGTTCAAAACTAAACCAATTTATTATTATATTTTAATACTATTGAGCGATATCTTTTTAATTCTTCCATAGTATTAATATTATTTAAACTTAACTTCTTTAACATTTTATAAAGTATTAAAGCAGTACCTTCAGCATCATAGTTAGCTCTATGATGTTTTTCTTCATCCCATGGAATATTATACCTAATTACTAAAGTAGCAAGATTATGATATCTTTCATTAGATTCTAAATATCTAGATAATCCTAATGTATCTATTAATGTATTATTAAGTATACCTAGACTATATTTACGATATGCACTATTAATAAATGATATATCAAATTTAGCATTATGCGCAACCATAGGATATTCACCTACCCAATCAATAAAAGCTTTTACTGCATCTTCTTCATTGGGAGCATCTACTAGCATTTCATCAGTAATACCAGTAATAGAAATTATTTCACTACTTAGTTTTACATTAGGATTAACAAACGTATCAAACGTATCTATAATCTTGCCATTTATCATCTTAACTGCACCTATTTCAATAATAGAATCTCCTTTATCTGCATATAGTCCAGTAGTTTCTAAATCAAATACAACATAAGTTTCATCTAATAACATACTTTACCTCCAACAAAATAAAAACCAGAAGACAGATATCCCAAATCGAATAAAACCTAGTCTCCCAGGTGGGCATCACATTATACTTTTTAGGAGCCTTAAAGAAATGTTTAAGTTTTCTACACCAAGTACAAATTAGATTCCCTATTAAATCGATCAGTAGGTTATTTATAAAGGATTAAATCTTATCTTCCAGTTCTAAATAAATTATACCACATCATTTTTCTATTGTAAATAGACTTAGAATGAAGTTGATGGAGTTCCCATTGTACCATATTGATAATCAACTGCAACACCATTTACAGTACATCCAGCAAGATATACTGAACCATTGTAATTGATTTGTTTTGTACTACAAGTTACTTCTGCACCACTATATTCAACAGTTAATTGACTGAAATCTGTTGGAACATCACCATGATCTAGTAAATATCCAGCAACAGCAATCTCTGCAGATCTACCATATGCCTCAATACTTCTCTCATTTGCAGATCTTTGAGCAGCCTTAATTATACTCATAACAAGTGGAGTAACTATTAAAGCAATTATTGCCATGATTACTAATACAGCGATTAACTCGATTAAAGTGAAACCTTTTTTCTTACTCATGCTCTTCCCTACCTTTCCATTAAAATAATATCATATAATTACTCATTTTTCAATACTTTTGTGAACTTTTAGTGAAGAAATGTAAAATGATAGTAAAGTATAAAAGATTGGTGTTACTATAACTACTTCAATATTAAATAAACCTTGAATTAAATATGATAGTATTGTAATTAATAAACACATAGATATTGTATTAATATTATTTCTTATTAAATTGAATATACTTATAATAAACATAATAAATGAGTTTAAACCAAGTATACCAATATTAATTATCATAGTTAGATAAATATTACATGCAGAATCATTTATATTAACATACCCCCGTGATACTAAATCATTAAAATAATTATTGGTAAATATAATATAAAATGTATCTACTCCACTACCTAATAATATATGATTCATATTAATCATTTTTATTGTTCTTTTAATCAAAAACATTCTGTATGTCCCAAATGAATCATCTAAATTACTATGCAATATCAAGTGTAATTCATGGATAAATCCTAATTTAATATCAATAAAATATACTCCAAGCAATAGAATAATAGAGAATACAATTAAAAACATATAACTAATTTTAATATTATTCTTATTTACTATATTATATTTTTTATTACGTATTATAATCATACCAAACATAATAATTATAATAATTGGTAAAATAATAAAATACTTATCTAACTGATATATCAATACAACTATTAATATACTTAAAGCAATACATAAATACTTAAATAAATAATTACTACATAAAACTACATATGGTAATATTAATAACATTATTATAAATAAACTAACATACATACTTGTTACATTTATAATCATCATTACTATTAATGATGAAATAACTGATATAATCAAATATAATTTATTTATTCTCTTTGCAAATATAAATAAAGTTAAAGAAAGTGTTATATACATAGTATAAAGTAATCCTACTGTATCTACATTACCTATAGTAGAATAACAATAATCAGTTCCACATATCGCACTATTAAATCCTAATCTTTGTATTATAATTATTATACCCATAATTATACTAGGTAATAACACAATATATAGTATATTCTTATTAAATTTATAAGTTAAAGATACAACTATAAAACTAACTATATATATAATATTAACTATTAAACCCTGCATACGGGGAGAACCAATAAGTAAATTATAGCTTTTATAAAGAGATAAAAGTGTAGATATAATCATTAAAAGCAAGTATATTAAAGCAAAGATATACACATTATTGAATTTAAACTCTTTAATACTGATACTCTTATTTAATATCTTAAACATAGTAATAATTAATATTAATAATATATATACAACGCTAACTATAACATACATATTCCATTTAAATACTAATATATTTCTATATCCACTTTTATCTACTAAAAGTATAAATAATACTAATATATATATAAGATAAACATTCGTTATTTTATTTAATAATTTCATATACACTCCTATATAAAAATGTTAGTTATTACTAACACCTTTATTCTTTCTCTTTAAGAGTATTATCATTATCGTCGATACTAATGCAATTAAAATAGATAAAATTATTATTATTATAAGTAGAATATTCATAACTCCATTACTATTACTTTCAATAGATACGCTATTATCTATACTAGACATAGTTATAAAGTAGTCACCTGATTCACTAACTTCAAACTCTATATATCCATCTTTTACTTTTAATGATTTACTAGTATTAATTAATTCTTTATTATTTTTACTATAGTAATATATATTTAATAAATCATTATCTTTATATTTATCTCCTACATATAACTTAATCTTTGTACCTTTTGGAATAATATTATCACCACTAACTACAATATACATTCCATCTGCATAATTAGATAGTTTGTAAATATCTTTATTATTCTCTAATTCATACGATACAGTAGTTAAAAGCGAATCAAAATCATTTATTTTATTTCCATCTATTATCCAACTATATAATAGTTTTTTATTATCATCATAATAATTAAGTTTTACTTTTCTTTTACTTTCTTTTATTTTACTTAAATCTTGCGATGATAACTTACTATCAGCTTTAATATTAATGTTAATATCATTTATATCTTTACTAAGTATATCACTTAAATCTTCTAGATAATATCCATCTTTTCTAGTTACTTTAATATTTATTTTATTTTCACTACCACTCTCAGATTTAATTATAATCTCTATATTATTATCTCCAACATTTATATCATGTTTCCCAGTTCCAGTTATAGTAGCTTTTGTATCTTCAGCTGTTGCATTAACATTTATACTAGTTACATCATTACTAACAGAAAGTGTATAGTTATTATTATCTACTTTTGTAAGCTCGTACCCTTCTATAGAGATTTCTTTTAAGTTATTATTATTTGATTTATCTTCTTTCTTTTCTTCTTTATTACTATCATCATTATTACTTGGTTGTGGGGTTGGAGTTGGTGTTTTTTTAGGTACTACATTAACAACTACAGTTCTAGTTTGACCATATAAATCTTCTGGATCAAATGTTGCTGCATCTAATACTAGAGTTATTGTAGATGTACCCTCACTTACTCCAGTTACTGTTACACTTCCAGTTTTAGTTTGATCTTCTTCTACCATTCCAGTTGTCCAATAAGATGTACTTACTTGTGCAACTCCACCATTTGATGATGATATAGATACATCTCCTATTGTATTTGTAGCTATAATATTAAATGATTTTGTACTTCCCACTTCAATAGTTAAAGAAGCAGGAGAAGCAGATATTCCACCTGTAGCTTTAATAACCATTGGAAATATCATTAATAATACTACAATAACTATATTATTTATTAATTTCTTCATTAATTTGCTCCTCCTTTTAATTCTTTAATTTTATTATAAATCTTAACGTAATCTAAATAACTAATCTTATTATCACCAGACATATCTGCTGCAAGCAAATATTCATCAGTTAATAATTTCTTATTACTACTTGGATTTTTTACTTTCTGTATATGATTATATACATTTACATAATCAAGATAATTTATTTTACCATCTCCACTAGTATCACCTAAATAAGCAATCTTGTATTCATAATTAACGTTATTTATATTAATCTTTATAATATCTCCAGTCTTAATATTATCATCAGTAACAAGTTCATTATTTTTATTATAATGACTATATGTAGTAGATGTTGAATAAGTAGTTATATTATTGCTTAAATTATTAAAACTACTATCATTAACTACAAGTACATCATCTTTTAAAGTAATACTATCATCTATCTTCTTTATACCATATATTTTTACTTTATTTGATCCTTCTAAATCATCATACCCACTAACAGTTATTTTGTAATTAACTGTGTACTCTCCTACATCCTTAAATTTAGGTAATTCATCTAAATCATAATTAGTATTATTTATTGAATACTTAATACTATAATTACTTGGTTCAATACTTATATTTATTGAATGTTCCTCATTATCAAATAAACCTTCATAATCAGTTGAGTTATTAACTATTGTATTATTAGTAATATTAATATTCTTCTCATACTCATATTCATTATAATTATCATCTATAAATACTTTATATTTTACTTTATATGTTCCAATATCTTTGTATTCAGGAGATTCTACTAATGTATAATTTCCATTATCATCCATAAATCTTATTGTTGCATTTGGACTACTTGTTATATCTAGATTAATTCCATGTAAATTACCATCATATTCGTATGTTGCATCAATTGTATTATCTACAATATTAATATCTGCCTTATCAATCACAAACTTTAATGTTATATCATCAGTTGTATCATCACTCCAAGTATAATTATTATTCTTTAATGATAATACTACATTACTAACTCCAGCATTAGTCATTTTATTACCAGTTATGTTCATTTTACTACCATCAAAGTTATTAAGTACTACTTCTTGTTCTAAACCATTATATGTATACGTTCTATTATCTAATGTAGGTTTAGTAAGTTCTAGAGGAACTATTCTAATATTTACTTCAAACTCTTTTTCTTGTTTACCATTATCAAATGAATAATTTGTAAACTTATTATCTGTTAATCTTAGTTTAATTCTAGTTGTATATGTACCAACATTAGTATCTGATACATATGCATTTAATAATTCATAATCAGACTTATTAAGATTAGAAACACTTATATAATTAGCTATATCATTAGTTCCATCATATGTTTTATCTTGAGTAGTAATATTTGGAATAATAACTGTTTTGGTATTCATTACTTCAACACTAATATCTATGTCATCAACAGTTTCATAATTATTAGTATCTTCTGGCACATATCTTGCTTTATATGTAATTGTTCCAAGTTCTTCTAAAGTAGTATCATTTACCCATTCAAATCCACTAGGCAGTTCTATATCACTTAATTTATCACCAATATTAGCTTTTATATTAGTAGGAACAGTATACTCTGGAGTTAATTTAGAAACAGTTACAGGAACTTCTTTTTCTAGTCTATACCCTGTATCAGTTGTAGTACTAATTATAAATGATGTATCTCCTGCTTTTAGAGTTTCTCCATTATTATACTTTATAGTATAATTATCAGTAATCGTTTCCTCTCTAACATAAGCAGTCTCACCATGATTCTTTTCATTATATGAGTTAACAACACTTAAATTAGTTGTATCTACTGTATCAAATGCATTATAATTTGTTTTACTTAAATTTACATTTGTATCAAATGGATCAATTGTTCTGTAACCAATATCAAATCTATCAATATAATCTTTTAAATTAGTTAAACTTGAATGATACCAATATACAAGTTTATCTGCTTTCGCTTTTGCAACACAGTTTGTAGCATAATTAGTAACTGACTTTGGAACATACACTTTTTCTAAATCTGGATTATTATAAAATGCATATTCTCCTACTGTAGTTACTCCTTCATGTATTTCGATAATATTTAAATTTTGATTTGCAAATGCATATGAATCTATTATTTTAATATCATCTGGAATAATTGCAACTACTTTATCATTCTGAACCTTAGTCATACCAAAAACAAGCTTGGAATTCTCAATTTCTATTATTTCATTATTTACACTGCGATAATGATTATTGTTCACATCAACCGTAACAGTCTTAAGATCTTGATAATCAATAAATGATGTAGATGATATACTATTAACACTAGCTGGAATATTCAAACTAGTCAAAATAGATTTTTGAAATGCATATTCTCCTATTTTTTCAACACCATTTTCTATAATTAGAGAACTTAAGTTAGTACAATCACTAAATGTATAATCATTTATTTCACTAACAGTTGCAGGAATTACTATACTATCAATATTAGTATTACTAAATGCATATTCTCCTATATATGTTAGTCCATTTGGAAGTGTAACATCTTTCAAATTATTATTGTTATTAAAGGCATATGCGCCAATAGTCCTTAAATCATTTGAAAATGAAATATCTTTTAGAGTATAACAATTATAAAATGCATATTCTCCTATATAATTTAATTTTGCATTAATTGCCTGTAAATCTTTAACTCCATAAAAGGCATTATCTAAAACACTAATACTCTCGGCTTTAATATCAATATTATTAATATTAGAATTTTTAAATGTACTATTTCCAATTTCAACAACACTACTTGGTAAAATTATTGATTTAATAAAATCGTTTTCTTCAAATAAACTATCTCCCAATGAAACTACATCATAACCATCTATACTAGATGGAATATATACTCTAATAGGTTTATTATCATCATATAAAAATCCAGTAATTTTAATTGAGTTATTATCAATTATTTGATATTCAAATCCACTAGTAGTATTATTGTGATTATCTACAGTTAGGGTTGCATTTTTTTCTTTATATTTAACACTTACAGCTTGTTCTGTATAACCAAATGCATCATAATTAGTTATTTCAACATCATCAAGCTCTCCTAATTTTTTAGTAATATAATCATTTTCAGTATAGTAAATATTTATATCTGCATCCATTAAGTTTGTTATATTGCCATAGTTGTATGTTGGAATATAAGTATCTGTAAACTCAATTTTTACAACCTCATCAATGTCTACTTCATCACTTTTAAATACATTATATTTATCGCAATTATCATTAGCACCATCACAAAACTCACGATTTCTAAAATTAATCATTCCATAACCAAAATATTTATCCCAGCCATAATCACCAATGTCATCAACTGTCGACTTTAATACATCAACAGTATCTTCAAAACTTAAATCTTTATTATAACTTTTCACAACAGCAACAGCTGCAGCAACATGTGGTGCTGCCATTGATGTTCCACTTATTATTTCGTGATCATTATCATCATTATTTCCATTATTTTGTGAAATTATTGTATTTTCTCCCATTATACTTCTAATATTAGTTCCAGGAGCTGCAAAAGTAATGTTGGAACCAAAATTCGATCCAGAGGACTTCATAAAATTCCTAGAAATATTTGAAACACCAATCGTATTATTAAATCCAGCAGGATATAATAATTTTGAATTATTATTGTTTCCAGCACCCGCAACTACAATAATATTTTTTTCTTTTGCTGATTCAATGGTCTGATATAAACTAGATTCATTCCAATCTGGAGATGCTAGACTAATATTAATTACATCAACATTATTATTCATAGCATAATACAAAGCACCTGTTACCTGGACTAAAGTATGATTGCCATTTGATGTTTTTATTGGCATTATTTTTACATTGGATGGTGTCCCCTCCGCAATTGTTCCAGCTATATGTGTTCCATGTCCCCTTACATCAGTTACATCAGTACTACCATTTACATTATACACTTTTTTAATTCTATCACTAGAAAAATATCGATTAAACAATTCTTTATCCAATCCACCATCAATTATTGCAACAACAACCTCATCCTTATTTTCGGTTTCATCTATAGCATAATCAAGGCCCATTGCCTCTATTCCCCAAGACATATAACCAGTACTGCCTGACTGTGGTTCGTCAGATTCTGAATCACCTAATTCTTTTAAAATAGTATTTTCTTCAACGCTCAAATAGTTATCAGCTTTTAACTTTTTATATGCTTCTTTTCTATCTTTTTCAGTTTCATATTGTAAAAAGTATTGATGATTAGGAGCGTTTACAACTTGAACCGCACCATATGTATTCTTAATACCATTTTCTGATATTACTATTAATATATTTTCTTGATTATTTCTTGCGGCCATCTCTTTATAATCATTAAAATAATCATCAATAAAATCTTTATCCAATTCATCTATATTAATTAGTTCTTTTAATCTTTCTTTCTTACTTTTTTGTTTCTTAGTATCTTTATTATTAAAAAATATAGTTGTAGATATAATTCCAATTATAATTACAACTATTAATGATAATATCTTAATTCTTTTTTTCATATAGCACACCTCTAAATTATTACATATTTACAAGTACATTAACTACATCTATTCCACTTAGTAATAAAATAATAGCTGCAATACTTAAATAAGGGCCAAAGGGGAGTTCATGACTACTATTTTTCTTCATCATAATAAGTGATATAGGAAGTCCTATAAATGACGCAATGAATATGGACGCTACTGAACTAGGTATTCCAAGTACTAGTCCAAACGTAAACATTAATTTAATGTCTCCACCACCCATTGACTCTTTTTTAAATATAATATCACCTAGTGTTTTAATTGATAACATAATAAGTAAACTAGCTATTCCATATATAAGTGACATCATTGATGCTTTAAAACCAATATTAATTATTAAAAGTATAAATATTAAAATATTACCTATAATTAATACTTCATCACATATAACCATGTATCTTATATCGCTTACAATTACAATAGCCAACATTGATATAAATATTAAAGCAATAAATAACTTAATACTTATACCAAATCTAATATAGGCTATTAGAAATAGAATTGCAGTTAAAACTTCTATAATTGTACTAAGTACCGGAATCTTACTTCGACAATTTTTACACTTACCACCTAAAAAAAGAAAAGAAAACACTGGCATTAATTCAAGAATACCTAATCTATGATTACAATTAGGACAATGTGATGGAGGATTTACTATTGATTTTCCTTCTGGTAATCTTTCACCTACTACTGTATAAAATGAACCTAGTATTAGTCCAAAGATGAATATAACTACACCATAATATATATCCATCTTATCACCCTAAATTCTGTACTGATTCATACATACTAAACATTGGAACTATTACAGATAATATTATAGAACCTACCATAAATGCAAGTAATACTATAATAATTGGCTCTATTAATGATTTTAATCTTAATATCGCACTTCTATGTAATGATGAGTAATACTCACTTACTTGTTCCATCATGTCAGCAAGTTTACCGGTTTTTTCACCAGTTACAATCATCTCATATGCTGGAAGCGGGAATGCCCAGTGGTCTTTAAATGCCACAGATATTTCTTCACCTTTCTTGATATTTTCAATAGTTTCATTAATCATGTCATGATATATTTCATTATTTGTAAGTTCATTTAATATTTGCATTGTATCAGTAATAAATACATCATGTCTTAAAAGTGTTGCGAATGTTTTAGAGAATATTGTTACTTCGTTATAAATCATAATATTCCCAATAAATGGAAGTCTCATTCCAATCTTTTGAAAGAACATCCTGAAGTCTTTTGATTTTCTATATAAAAGTATAAATGTAGCAAGAATAATAATTATTACTAATAAGATAGTTATTAAATTATTTTGAAAGAAATTAGAAATACCTATTACAGTCTTAGTAAAATGTGGTATTTTTGTATTTTCCATAGTGGTATAAATATCTACAAACTTAGGTATAACATATACCATTATGAACATAACTACTGTAACTGCAAATGTAAATATAATAGTTGGATATGTTAAAATACTAATCATTTGTCTTCTAGTTTCTTCTATATCACCAAAGTATACAGCCATATCATCTAGAGATTCTGCTAAAGAACCAGTCATTTCTGAAGTTTTAACCATATTAATTAGTATTGATGGAAATGCTTCTCCTCTATTCATTAAAGCCTTACTAAAACTATCTCCACTATTAATATCATATCTCATCTCACGTAAGATATTTTTAAAACGCATGTTCTTAGTCTCACGAGCCATAATACTTAATGCCTCAGATAATGGAATACCAGCTTTAATATAAGTAGAAAGCTCAGCTAACATAAATACTAAATACTTAGTTTTCAACTTTTTATTTCTTCTAAAACCATGATTTAGCATTTGAACAGTCTTACTAGTTTTAACACTTACTACCTCTAATTCCTCACTTTCTAAGAAATACTCAACATCTCGTTTATTGTATGCATAGAAATATCCTTTAATCTTTTTACCACGTGAATTTCTCGCAACATATGCCCAAGGAACTCTTTTATCAAGTGACTCTTCTTCATTCTTCTCTAAGTTAATTCTATTATCTTTCTTAATAGTCCTCTTTTTACTCTTTTTACTACCGCCTATAGGTTTAGTAAAAAGAGCCATAAACTTACTAAATATACCCTTCTTCGCTTTATCTTTCATAGGCACCTACCTTTACTATATAAAATTATATCATAAATAATTATTTTAATAAACTTTTTTTGTTAAATTCATATAATATTTTAGAAATATAGAAGGTGAACTATGAATTATTACAATCCTTATTTTTATACAATGCCTACAAGTATTATAGAATCAGCCCCAAAAGTAGGACTATTATCTAGAATATTTGGAAGAAGTGGCATTACATTTTCATCAATATTAAATGGAACACAGAAGGTATTAAATGTTGCAAATCAAGCAATACCACTAGTAAAACAAGCACGTCCTATGGTAAACAATGCTAAAACAATGTTTAGAATAATGAATGAATTTAAAAGAAGCGATGTAAAACCAAAAAGAACTAATAAGCAGTATAATCAAGTTAATACTAACAATACAAATAATACTACTAATACAAATAACGAACTTACTAACTACCAAACAGTAAGTACTGGTCCTACATTCTTTGCATAAGAAATGACTTGATGATATTCCACCAAGTCATTTATAATTTTATTTTATAATAACATTTATAACATTTACAATTGCTTATCTAACTCAGTCTAGAGAGCAGATTTAGAGATAGTTATAACTGGGCGAACAGCGCCGCCGTCGACATCGTACACGGCGGCACCTTGGTCGATGCCGCCAGCGAAGTTCACTTTATAAACAGTCGGGGACGAAGAACTATATTGACTCATTGTCCAATAATTGATTCTAGTTATTATACGTCCAAGTATCTTTTAGTCTATTTGCTTTACAAACTCCACACCCACCACAGCAATCATATTCTTCAAATTCAAAATTATCATCTATTTCTTGCTTTGAAATTAATCTTGCATCACTTGCGGCTGGAGCTTGAGCTGTTTTCCATGCATCTACTACATATTTAACCTCGCTTTGTTCATAATCTGTTGTACATCCAGAATCTACCCAACCAGAACCATTATATCCACATGTTGTACTACTATAATATGCCATTCCTCCATAGCCATTATTGTTATATGCTGTTTGATAACAAGAACTATCTGTCGATGGACATACATACATATTTACATGATTATTTGCTGTTCCTACTCCTCCAAACTGATTTACTTCTGCTACAGTTAATGGCTCAGCTTTTAATAATGTTACGCTTGTTTCGTTCGCATCACTATCAGCTATTACATAATAATTGATATTATTATATGTTACTTCATCTCCTACTTTATATGCAGTATAAGTAAATGCTTGTGGAGTTTTATCCTCACCATAAATATAATTTTCTACATTTCTTCCATTTACTGTGCAACCAGCTAGATATATGCTAGAATCAGAATTGATTTGTGTTGTTGAACATACAACTTGATTACCTGAATATTCAATTGTTAATTGTGATACTTCTGTTGGGAATTTACCTGTATCAAGTAAATATCCTGCAATTGCTAGTTCAATAGACCTACCGTATGCATCAACTGATCTTTTATCAGCTGCTACTCTTGCCTTTCTAATAATATTCATAACAAGTGGTGTAACTATTAGAGCAATTATTGCCATAATTACTAATACTGCTATAAGTTCGATTAATGTAAATGCTTTACTTTTTCTTTGTTTCATTATATACCTTCTTTCTTTAAATTTCATGGATTCTGTTTTTAGTGTATACCATG